>Ga0233414_10000090_pt1 | contig 39742 bp, 37 predicted proteins | sample Na_anoxic_10_MG_FD_189020 | JGI IMG/M metagenome (GOLD analysis project Ga0233414, IMG submission 189020) | Seawater microbial communities from Saanich Inlet, British Columbia, Canada - Na_anoxic_10_MG | ecosystem: Environmental > Aquatic > Marine > Inlet | place: Canada: British Columbia... | reverse complement strand
CCGGGCACCACAGAACAGGTGGCTTATCCCATTATGAGAAAAGTATTTCGCAAGCGCGGTATTGAAACTGATCCCTTGTTGGCCCATAGTTTTGAAAGAGTGATGCCCGGCAAAAATTATGTTGCCAGCATCCGCGATTTTTGGAGGGTTTGCAGCGGAACCAACCAAGAGGCCACCAACCGGGTGGTAAAGTTCCTCGAGGAAGTGATCAATACGGATGAGTATCCCCTTACGGTATTAAGTAGGCCCATTGAGTCGGAAACGGCAAAAATCGTGGAGAATAGCTTCCGGGCAACAATTCTGGCGTTCCTGGATGAGTGGAGCCTGTTCGCCGAACGAAATGGCGTAGATCTTATCAAAGTTCTCGAAGCCATCAGGGTCCGACCTACCCACAGCAACATTATTTTTCCAGGACCCGGCATAGGCGGGTACTGCCTGCCCAAAGACGGCGGGCTGGGAATATGGGCATACCGACACATTCACGGGTTTGAAGACGACATTTTCAAGATTACCCCCCTGGCTATCAATATCAACGATACCCGGGCATTGCACGTCGCCCAGCTTGCCCGTGATGCACTTCGCAATATGAGTCGTCCGCTGGCGGCCGCCGAGATCCTGCTCCTTGGAGCTTCTTATCGCGAGGATGTTGGAGACACTCGATACAGCGGATCTGAGTTGATCGTTCGTAGACTTACCGAAATGGGAGCTGAACTCAGGGTGCACGACCCCTATGTTCAGCACTGGTGGGAATTTGAAAAGCAGGATGAGTACCCTTCCCCCGTTCATAGCCTGAAAAGGTTCTTTCGCAACCAGGACAAACTTGCGGACCTGCGGGTTGAGCAAGACCTAAAGAAGGCGTTATACGGTTCCGATGCGGTTATTTTTGCCGTCAGACACAAGCATTATTTAGATCTGGACCCCGATAAAGTCGTTGAGACCGTGGGCGCGCCGCTGGCAGTCATCGACTGCTTTGGTATATTGGATGATACTCAAATCAAGCGCTATTTCGAACTCGGCTGTGAGGTGAAGGGGTTGGGCCGAGGCCACGTCAAAAGGATTAAGGACCAGGTACGAGCCGAGAGAGAAGAAATGCTGCTGGCATTAAGCGCAAAGCGCCAAGCGGATCGCCCATAGGGTGGACTCCAAAATACTCGCCTCTACTTTATCAAATAAAGTAATCGAAAATAGCCGATATCTTTTAAAATAGGCCCACAAATGGATTAAAGCGCTTTTCGCTGCCGATGCTTGTTTCCGGGCCATGTCCTGAAAAGACTTTTACATCATCGTCCATTTTGAAAAGTTTCGTCTTAATGCTTGATATGAGGGTGTTAAAATCTCCGCCGGGAAAATCGGTGCGTCCGATGGAACCGGCAAAAAGTGTGTCTCCCACAAATACAATCCCATCTGTATAGAGTGAAATGCCCCCCGGCGTATGCCCTGGAGTATGAATAACCTTTAACGTAATTTTCCCAAAGGAGACAGTATCGTCTTCTTCAATGGTTTGATCACACGGCGGCGAATTTTCTACTGAAACCCCAAAAACAGCGGCATTGGATGAAAGCATCTCCAGCATTGGTGCATCAAGGGGATGAATCAAAATGTCTGCGCCGGTTGCATCCTTCATTTTTCCGTTTGCGCTAACATGGTCAAAATGTCCATGTGTATTGATGATATATTTTACTTTCAACTCGGAATCTGCAAGAGAAAGCAGAATTCTGTCGGCATCACCTCCGGGATCGATGACAACAGCTTCCTTTGTTTCTGCACATCCGAAAATGAAACAGTTTGCCATAAGCGGTCCAACAACAAGTTCTTTAATAATCAACACAGCCTCCTTAGGGTTTAATGTTCTGATTCGTAAATTCGATGACGCATTTTATGTCATTATGCCCATCACGGATACATCAAGCTAACTCCCGTCGGGTGTGATCAAAACCGGGTCCTTTGAGTCCGAATATTTACCAGTTCGGTTTTTTTGAATATTATCCTTTACATTAATCTCTTCTTTTTCAAGTGCCATGCGAATGCTGTCGAGAATTCCATTGATAAAAGCACCTGATTCCTTGGTGCCGAATTTCTTTCCTATGTCAATCGCCTCGTTGATGGATACTTTTGATGGGATATCATGGCAGTAAAGCAGTTCATATACTGCAACTCTCATTGTATTCCTGTCAACGCAGGACATGCGGCTGAGCTTCCAGTTGTCGGAAAAACGTTCAAGGGTCGAATCAATGTCAGCCTTACCTTGCATAACACCCTTTACAAGCTTGAGAAAGAAGGGAAGTACTTTCCTTGAAGGAGTAAAATTGTCGCAGAAGCGTTCCAGCATCTCATTTGAGTCATTCTGACCCATATCCATATAAAAGAGCGCCTGCATGGCAAGTTCTCGTGACTTGCGACGGTTTCCCATGGTTATGCCTGATCGACAACCTCAATCAAGTTTGCCATCTCAACTGCAGTTATTGCAGCATTCCATCCTTTATTGCCGGCTTTTGTCCCGGCACGTTCGATGGCCTGTTCGATGGTGTCGGTTGTCACAATGCCAAAGATAACCGGAATTCCAGAATCGAGACTGACCATGGCGATCCCTTTGGATACTTCAGCGCTTACATAATCAAAATGTGGTGTTGCCCCCCGAATGACGGCACCCAGACAAACAACGGCATTATATCGACCCGTTGCCGCCATTTTTTTTGCCATTAACGGTATTTCAAATGCACCGGGAACTTTCACAATTTCGATATCTTCGTCTCGGGCACCGAAACGCAACAGCCCATCAACGGCACCCTCTTTAAGCCTGTCGGTGATAAAATCATTAAAACGGCTTACAACAAGTGCAAATTTTTTGCCCTCTGCCAGCAGGTTAGCTTCTAAAATTTTTGGCATTTACATTCCTCCCGGTTTAATCAAAGTAAAGATCTTGGCCCAAAGAACCTGGCTTTGGTTTATCCCTGGAACGGGTTAATATTACAGTATATTAAGTGTCTAAAGTGAAGGAAAGCGCTTTCATCGCAAATCAGTTTTTATTTTAATTGGCAGTGCCAAAGGCACATACATTAACTTTAGCTCACTTTAGTTCACTTCAAACTTTAGGCACTTTTTCAGTTTATCCTGGTTAGGGTATTGTATCAATATTTAACAGATGTCCCATCTTAAGTTTCTTGCACTCAAGATACCCAACATTATATTTATTGGGTTCTATTTCAATCTTTACCTGCTCAACAATACTGAGCCCATATCCTTCAAGGCCGACCATTTTCTTGGGATTATTTGTAAGAAGCTTCATCTTTTTAACCCCAAGGTCCACAAGAATCTGGGCGCCGATGCCGTAATTTCTCATATCAGGCTTGAATCCGAGTTCTTCGTTCGCCTCAACCGTGTCAAGTCCCTGATCCTGGAGTGCATATGCCTTTAATTTATTAACAAGGCCGATACCCCTCCCCTCCTGGCGGATATAAAGCAATATTCCTGATCCTTCCTTGTCGATCATTTCCATGGCCTTATGCAGTTGTTCTCCACAGTCGCAGCGGAGTGAACCGAAAATATCTCCTGTCAGGCATTCCGAATGAACCCGCACAAGTACAGGCTTGTTAGAATCGATTTCACCCTTAACCATGGCGATGTGAAGCAGATTATCCACCTGATTTTCATACACAACGGCATGAAATTCGCCGGCATGCAAAGTGGGGACAACCGTTTCCGCTGACCTTCTTACAAATGATTCGGTCCGCATCCGGTATTCAATGAGATCGGCGATGGTACATATTTTTATATCATGTTTTTTGCTGAAGTTTTCCAGAGCCGGCATTCTGGCCATGGTACCGTCTTCATCCATGATTTCACAAATTACGCCGGCAGGCTTTAAGCCGGCAAGACGCGCCAGATCTATAGATCCTTCAGTCTGGCCGGCACGCACCATCACGCCGCCTTCTTTGCCCCTCAAGGGGAATACATGTCCGGGCCGGACAAGATCACCCGGTTTGGCATCGTCTGCCACAGCCGTAAGGATTGTAGTGGCACGATCAGCAGCAGAAATGCCGGTTGTTACGCCGCATCGAGCTTCGATGGATACTGTAAAACCGGTCTGAAACTGTGATGTGTTGTTATCGACCATCAGCGGAAGATTCAGAGAATCTATTTTCTCTCCGGTCATGGAGAGGCAGATAAGTCCCCGACCGTATTTTGCCATGAAATTAATGGATTCAGGTGTAACCGCTTCGGCAGCCATTGTAAGGTCGCCCTCATTTTCTCGGTCTTCATCATCAACGAGAATGACCATACGTCCGGCCCTTATTTCTTTAATAGCATCTTCAATGGTTATAAGTGACATTATGAATTATTTTCTCCTTTAAATAAAACCACGGATAAACACAAATAAACACGAATTTAAAAAAAATAGCATACACAATTTCAGGTATTTTTTACTTGTCCATTTGTGTGCATTAGCGTCCATTTGCGGTTAAATAAAACCACGGATGAACACTGGATAATAGGTAATGGATTTAGATAAAACCGGTTTTGGCCAGAAATTGCATGTCTATAGACCGGCCGGTTTTATCTTCTTTATCACTGTGTTGTATTTCTGTAACAAAACGTTCAACATACTTTCCGATCATGTCTGTTTCAATGTTGACTGGATCTCCTACCCTGTTAAGTCCCATGGTTGTCAGTTTTACAGTATGTGGGATTATACTTACGTCAAAACCGCCGCGATCACAGGTATTGATCGTAAGACTGATGCCATCCACTGCAACCGAACCTTTTTTTATTATGTAACGTGAAATCGATTCAGGCACTGCGATACTAACAATGACGGCATTGCCTTTGTTTTGTCTCTGTTTTATGGTTCCTGTGCCATCGATATGTCCCGAAACAAGATGACCGTCTATGCGGCCGGAAAGTTGAAGAGCACGCTCAAGGTTCACACGATCTCCGATCTTTGCCCTGCCAAAGGTTGTCCTTGCAAGAGTTTCGGGTGACACATCAACTTGAAAACGTTTGCCATGGATCTTAACCACAGTCAAACAGACGCCGCTAATTGAAATACTGTCTCCGATCTTGGTCTGCTCAAGAACAAAATCCGTATTAAAAGCAAAACGTTTCCCCTGGCCTTGAGGAAAAATTTCAATAATCGTTCCCAGACCTTCTATGATTCCTGTAAACATTACCTATACTTTGTTAAGGGGTCACTTTAGATCACTTCAAACTTTAGTCGCTTCGCCAGTTTGTCAGGATTGGGTTAGATCACTTATCAATATATCCTTGGATCATGACATCGTTGCCGAACCGTCTGACATTAATATCTTTAACCGGTATGCAACTTTCCATCAAATCCGCACCCTGTCCTTTACAAACAGGTACACCATCATCTCCGCCAAGAATTTTGGGAGCGAAGAAAAAGAAAATCTTTTCAACGATTCCGGCTGACAGGGCTGATGCAATAACCCGGCTGCCTCCTTCTATAAGAAGACTGGTTATACCTAATGCCCCTAAGCGGTCCATGAGTATATCAAGATCGATCAGACCGTCCTTGACAGGTGACTCAATAACCTTTGCTCCCTGCTGTTCTATTCTGGCTTTTTTGTCCTCTGAAACCGAACGGCCGGTTATAATGATTGTATCAGAATCAGAATCGAGCCGCAACAGCTTAGCTTCTTCAAAAATTTTAAAATTGGTATCAAGAACAATCCTTACCGGATCAAGGCCCTTTAGGCCTCCAAGGCTGTTTGTCAGCCGGGTTGTTAGACTGGGGTCATCTTTTTCAACAGTATTAATGCCTACCATAATAGCGTCCACAGTATGCCGAAGCCGGTGGACAAATTCTCTGGCTTCTTCACCTGTAACCCACCTGGAATCACCCGTTCTTGTTGCAATCCTCCCGTCCAAAGTGGCCGCACATTTGATGATGGTGAATGGACGATTTGTCTTAACGTATTTTATAAAAATTTCATTAAGTCTTTTTGCCAGGTCTTCACAAACACCCGTTTTGATTTCGATTCCCCGGCGTTTTAAATAATCTATACCCCCTCCCTTAACCTCTGGGTTCGGGTCATGCATAGCAGCAACGACCCGTCTGATGCCGGCTGCAAGTATCTTTTCGGTACAGGGAGGTGTTCGTCCAGTATGATTGCAAGGCTCAAGGGTGACATAAAGGGTTGCTCCTTGTGCTAAAGCTCCGGCATCATCGATGGCATTGACTTCGGCATGAGCTTCACCTTCAGCCTGATGATATCCTTTTCCTACGACCCTACCGTTTTTAACAATTACGGCACCGACCATCGGGTTGGGAGAAGTAAAGCCCTCTCCCTTTTTTGCAAGGTCAAGTGCCATTTTCATGAAATGTTCGTCGTCCATTATCTCCCGGCTATTCAGGTTTATGCTTGCTCAAAAGGCTTTTTAGTTCAGAAACAAAATCGTTTACATCTTTGAATTCTCTATACACTGATGCAAACCTCACATATGCAACATCGTCTATTTCATGAAGTTTGGCCATGACCTTTTCACCAATTTTGTGGGAAGGTATCTCTTTTTCCCCGGTTTCTCTAAGATCACGTTCCAACTCATCAAGAAATTCTTCGACAATATTAATGCTTATGTTTCGCTTCTGACAGGCCTTTTGGATACCTGAACGTAATTTTTCACGGGAAAAGGCTTCACGACGTCCATCCTTTTTGATAAGCATAACAGGGATTTCTTCAATATGCTCGTAAGTTGTAAATCGTCTACTACATACAAGACATTCCCTGCGCCTGCGAATTACATCCCCATCCTTGCTCAATCTAGAGTCGATAACTTTGTTGTCAATTTCTCCACAAAATGGACATTTCATGAATCCCTCCCTCCTAACCTGCATCAAATTTAATTAAGTCAATACCTGCCTCGGTAAACATCTCCTCAGACATGGAATCTGCATATCCGGAATGGTAGTAAATCTTCTTTATTCCGGCATTGATGATCATTTTAGCACATATGGAACACGGCATGTTAGTACAAAAAAGAGTTGCGTCCTTTATGGAAGCACCATGATAGGCGGCCTGAATAATAGCATTCTGTTCAGCATGTATGCCCCGGCACAGTTCATGTTTCTCTCCTGAAGGCACATTTAATTTTTCACGCAGGCATCCGGTTTCAATGCAGTGTTTAATGCCGGTCGGGGCACCGTTATAGCCGGTAGACAGAATTCTTTTATCCTTTACAATCAAAGCGCCTACGGCTCGTCTGAGACATGTAGAACGTTTGGCCACAAGAAACGTAATATCCATAAAATAGGTTTGCCATGAAGGGCGATTTCTTTTCTCAGACACTTTTTTATCCCGCCACTTTAGACCAATTACCATAAAGAGGAAAAGCATCACAAAGTTCGTGAACTTTTGTCTTTGTATTCACAATAAGATCGTCATTGTCGTAATTTTGGAGCACATCGACAATAAGCTCTGCGATTGTTTGCATCTGAGGCGCTTTCATACCTCTTGTGGTAACGGCAGGCGTTCCGATACGAATACCACTGGTTACGGATGGGCTGAGCTTTTCAAACGGTATGGAGTTCTTGTTGACTGTAATTCCGGCACGGCCCAGTGCGTCTTCGGCATCTTTCCCTGTTATATTAAGATTCCTTAAATCGACAATCATCATATGATTATCGGTGCCGCCTGAAACCAGTCTTATACCATGGTCCATCAGACGGTTTGCAAGAATCTTTGCATTTTCAACGATATTTTTCTGATAAATCGCCAACGAATCGCTCAATGCTTCCTTGAAAGCAACAGCTTTAGCAGCAATGACATGCATAAGCGGCCCCCCCTGAATTCCGGGGAATATTTCTCTATTCAATTTAGCGCTGTAGTCGGTTCTCGCCAGAATCAAGCCGCCGCGTGGGCCTCTCAATGTTTTGTGAGTTGTTGAAGTTGTAGCATCCGCAAAAGGTATGGGAGAAGGATGAAGCCCGGCTGCCACCAGCCCGGCTATGTGGGCCATATCCACCATCAAATAAGCTTTTACCGATTCGGCAATTTGGGCAAATGCTTCAAAATCTATGATACGAGGATAGGCGCTCGCACCGGCAACAATCAGCTTTGGCCTGTGCTTTTCCACCAACAGCCTCAATTCTTTATAGTCGATGGTTTCGGTATCCCGGTTTACACCGTAGTGGAGAAAATTGTAAAGCTTTCCTGAAAAATTGGCCGGACTTCCATGGGTAAGGTGCCCACCATGGGATAGATTCATTCCAAGAACCGTGTCTCCCGGCTTTAACAGAGCAAAATATACCGCCATATTTGCCTGTGATCCAGAGTGTGGCTGAACATTGGCATAGGGAGCATTGAATAGTTTTTTGGCCCGATTTACGGCCAGTTTTTCAGCAATATCAACATATTCACACCCACCATAATAACGCTTATCAGGATAACCCTCAGCATATTTATTGGTGAAAATACTCCCCTGAACGGCCATGACCGCCGGACTGGCAATATTTTCCGATGCAATAAGCTCTAAGGTGTTTTTCTGCCTGTCGATCTCCATGTTGATTGCATTGGCAATCTCATGATCCACATTCTCAAGAAATTTCAAGTCCAAACATCATTCCCTTTTTAAAGATTGTGCTTTCAGATCCCGTTAAAGTGAACTAAGAAACTGTCATCGCGGTGTCTATCCGATCGAACTTTTCTAATCGACGCTGGTGCCGTCCGCCTTCAAACGGTGTTTCAAGCCAGGCTTTCACTATCTCCATGGCAAGTATGTCTCCCACAACACGACCGCCTAAAACCAGTATATTCGAATTGTTATGACGTCTGCTCATAATAGATGAAAAAAGATCTGAGCAAAGAGCCGCCCTGACATGAGGAAATTTGTTGGCAACCATTGACATGCCGATTCCGGTACCGCACATGAGTATCCCGCGCTCAAATTTACCCCCTGAAACCATGGACGCAACTTTGATTCCAAAATCAGGATAATCGACCGAATCTTCACTATGTGAACCTACATCCTCGACGTCAATACCTCTTTCAACGAGGAATACCTTAACCTTTTCCTTCAAATCATAAGCTGCATGGTCACTGCCGATGATAATAGGTGTTCTCTTTTCTGGCATTGCTTTATCCTGCCGTTGAAATTATTCGGTTTCAAAAACAGTGCGGCCTTTGTAAGTGCCACAACTGGGACAAGCATGGTGTGGAAGCCGGGCATCACCGCACTGGGGACAGTTCGTCAGGTTAGGGGCCGCAATTTTCTGATGAGTCCTTCTTTTATCACGCTTCGATTTTGATTTTTTTCGTTTTGGTACAGCCATAAGTACTCCTCTAAGCAATTGTTTTTTAAAAATTATTTACAAATCATTTTCCTATTTCAAGGTTGAAGTTTAACTAATTGAAATGATAACGATTGTCAAGATGTTTCATACACGTTTATTTTTGCTTCCCAAGCCACGCCCTCAAATCCTAAACAAAAGATTGGGAAATGTGACTTTAGTTGTGCGTAAGCCTAAAAGCAAGACCGGAAAGACGCTTTGTGGGCTTGTCGTTTCTAAGGGCAATGTTCAGGGCTTTTTTTGTACCCACAAGAATTACCAGATTCTTTCCCCTTGTAATTGCAGTGTATAGCAGGTTTCTTTGCAGGAGAACAAAATGCTGGGTCATTATTGGCAATATTACAGCAGGGTATTCCGATCCTTGTGATTTGTGCACCGAAATGGCATATGCAAGAGATATTTCATCCATTTCATCAAAATCGTAATTTACAATCCTGCCATAGTAGTCCACCGAGAGGTCCTTTTCTTTTCTGTCAATGGAGCTTATGATTCCGATATCTCCGTTGAAAACCTCCTTCTGATAATTATTTTTCAGATGCATGATTTTGTCACCGGTTTTGAAAGTACTGCCCATGGTTTCAATCATAACCGGGTTTGAATTTAAGACCTTTTGAAGAACCTGGTTAAGGTTGGTAGTACCGATTACTCCTTTGTGCATCGGGGTTAGAACTTGAATGTCATATGCAGGATCGAAGTTGAATCTCTCAGGAACAGTTTTAGTGCACAATTCAACAATCGTAGAAACAACCTTCTTTTGATCATTTTGTTCCAGAAAGTAAAACTCGGAAAGAGAGTCTGAATCATCCAGAGACTTCAGAACCGGAGATTCCCCCTGGCGGACCTTGTGAGCATTCATAATGATAGGACTTTCATGGGCCTGTCTGAAAATTTTTTTGAGATAAAAAATCGGTATTAGTGTCGATTTGATCATATCGGAAAGCACGTTGCCTGGGCCAACGGATGGAAGCTGAAAAATGTCACCAACCAGTATCAACACAGAGGTCATTGGGAGAGCCTTTATCAGATGATACATTAAAAAGGTGTCGACCATTGAAGCTTCATCAATGATCATTGCATCTGCATCAAGAGGATTATCCTGGTTTTTTTGGAACAGACCCTCTTTGAAATTAAATCCAAGCGCTTTGTGAATGGTTTTTGCCTTGCTTCGGGTAACCTCGGATAGCCGCCGGGCTGCCCGTCCGGTAGGTGCAGCAAGAAGAACATTCTTCCCGAGGGCTGAAAAGACAGCCGTAATAGATCTTATCAGGGTTGTTTTGCCTGTTCCCGGCCCGCCGGTTATGATAACCGCTCGATGGGAAAGTATCTCTTCAAGAACATGAAGCTGTTCGGAAGAGAGCGTTATTGCAAGTTTTTTTTGAACTTCTCTTGAAATCCGTTCCGCGTCTATACCGGGTGGCGTCACAGAAACAGATAACAGGGCTCTAAGTCTGTTTGCTATACCGGTTTCCGCCTGATGAATTTCTTTCAGATAAACAATTTTACTGTCAGTACCGTCCGGTGCATTTTCAATAACAAGTTCTCCGGCAGCAAAGAGCGTGTCAATTTCATTCAGGGTTATACCAGGCTTTATATGGAAAAGATTTTTGCAGCGCTTAACAATTTGATCTTGGTAAACAAAAACATCCCCTTTATTTGCAACTTCTTGCATTATATGGATAATGCATGCCCTCACCCGCCGGGGCTGGTCTTTTTCAGTACCAAGCTTCTGAGCGACGGTATCGGCAAAATAGAAACCTATCCCGGGGATATCGGTTGTCATACGAAAAGGGTCTTTACTTATGACGTTGATAGCATCCGTACCATATTCTTTGAGTATTTTTGCACAATAAGAGGTTTGGACACCCATACTTTGCAGAAACTGCATTAAACTTCTCGCAACATGATGGTCTTTCCAGGCATTACATATCAATGCTGCTTTAGCTTTTCCGATACCTTTAACTTCCAGCAGTCTCTCAGGGTTTTTTTCTATTATCTCAAGAGTTTTTGCTCCGAAACAGCTGACCATCCTGTTGGCCATTGAAGGCCCGATCCCCTTGATAATGCCGGATTTTAGGTACTTTCTAATACCGTCAATTGTTGCCGGCAAAACAACTTCATACGACATAATTTTAAACTGCTGGCCATATCTGGGATGGGTTTCCCAGGCACCTTTAATTTTAAGGTTTTGGCCTGGATTGACAGCCGCCATTGTACCGACAATTGTTACTATATTATTAGTCTTGCTGGTCTTTAGCTTTGCAATCGTATAATGGTTTTCAGCATTGGAATAGGTAATTCTTTTCAGTGATCCTTCAAGGAAAGTTATGGTAGGGAATTTGTTCATAATAGAGCATTTTGCAAAGGTCTCTACTTATCAAGGGCAATAATCCAGCCAACAGCTTCTAAAAGATCCCGGGCTATAAGGTCGGGACAGATTCCTTTTTCTTTCAGAATCTTTTCAGCTTCGTTTCCGTTACCTGTTTTTACCAGAACAGCGTGTCCGCATCCGGCATTTTGAGCACATTCAATATCCTTTGAACTATCGCCCACCATGACCGAAGTTGCAAGATCGATCCGGTATTTCTGCTTGGCCTTAAAAATCAATTCCGGCTTTGGTTTGCGACAGCCACACCTGTCTTCCGGCATATGCGGGCAAAAAAATATGTCTTTTATTTTGCCACCTCGGGATTTGACAGCCGCCTTCATCATGGTGTGTATGTAATTAAGCACTTTTTCTGATACCATCTTGCGATTGATAACCGATTGATTTGTAATAATAATATTGGCAAATCCATTTGAAGTCAGTAGTTCTATGGCCTCTAAACTCCCGGGGAGAAACTCAAATTCAGACCAGCTCTTGATGTAATCCGGGGAATCCCGGTTAATAACGCCGTCCCGGTCCAGAAAAACAACTTTTCGGAGTATTTCTTTTTCAATTGTCTTCTGCAATTGCATAGGCGTCCTTAAACCCGTTTTGAATCATAAATTCTTCATACCTATTTGCCTGTTCCAGAGTGGAACATCTGCCCACCCGCACTCTGTAGAAGGTATCATAACCATCATAATAGGTTGTTATGTGAGTATTCTTGTATGACTGAGCAAGTTTTTGCTTAAGTTTTTGAGCGTTTTCCCATTCACTGAATGCAGCAATTTGAACTGTAAAATTTCCCTGATAATAATTTGTCGAGGCATAAGATCGACCTGTGCCTTCCGGCGCTTTGGACTGAACAATGGCTCCGAGTGCGACAATTTCAACATTAGCGGTACCCGGACCGACAATTCCCAGCTTTTTCGCGGCCGTGTAAGAAAGATCGATGATCCTACCCCGGGCGAAAGGACCCCGGTCGTTGATTCTGACCTTAATCTTCCTGCTATTTGTTAAATTTCGCACATTGACATAAGTGCCAAATGGAAGAGTTTTGTGGGCGGCTGTCATGGCATACATATTGTAGGTTTCTCCGTTGGCCGTTTTTTTGCCGTGAAAATCTCTGCCATACCATGATGCTTTACCACGCTGGCTGAAGCCCCTTGCATGCGGCAGCGGTTTATACCAGTTTCTCCCAATTTTATATGGCTTGGGGTGTCCGGGAGGTGTTGGAGGAGGCTTTACTGTAGCACATCCATAAAAAATAAAAGATATCAGTCCGCAAAAAAAAATAAGCCGACAAATAACTAAAAAAAAGTTTTTTATTGATTTTATGCTCATAGCTGGTTTTGTATCATTTGTATTATTGACGGTCTTTTAAAAAGTCAGATTTTGATGGCAAAGTAAAAAGCTCCAAATTCAAGGCGCGCAAATTCCGAGGAATGAGAAGTACTTATAGTACGTCGCAGTGACGAGGAATGCAGCGCAACGCAGAAGTTGGACTTTTTACGAAGCCATCAGAATTTAAGCAAAATTAACACCAATATATGAGTTTGTAAAGTAAGATACAAGCAAGCAATTTTAAAATTTGAATTTTGTCTATAAATGCCGTACTAAAAGCATATGGATAAAGATTTCAACAAATCTATCAAACCTGTCAAATTTGTTTTAGGTTCCCAGTACTTTTTATATTTTGGAGTGATGGGCATTTTTCTGCCCTATTTTAATCTGTACTGCTATCATCTCGATTTCAGCGGCTTTCAAATAGGTGTTCTGTCAGCTATAAGATCATTTGCATTGGTCTTATGCCCGCCTATCTGGGGCTTTATGGCAGACCGGTTTCAGACAAGAAGACTGATATACATTTTTTGTAATTTTATCAGCACGGTAATATGGGTTTTCTATTTCTTTACCACAGATTTTTGGGCAATGCTGGTTATCTCTGGTTTCTATGGTATTTTTTACACCCCGATCATCTCATTCTTAGAAGCCTTTACCATGGATGTTTTGGGTAAAGAAAAGAAAAGTTACGGCAGGATCAGGGCGTGGGGCTCCATAGCCTTTATTGTAGTTGTCATAACACTCGGCAAGATAATCGACCTTTACTCCATTGAGATAATACTTATACTGATTTTTGCCGGATCAATGTTCCAGGCTGGTATCTCCCTGAAAATTCCCAATATCACTATAACAAAAGAGAAGTCTTTTACTCCCAAAGTTAGAGTTCTTTTAAAAAGGCGTGCTATTGTTTTCTTGTTCTGTGCATTTTTAATGCTGGTGAGCCATGGAACATATTATGGTTTTTATTCCATTCATCTTGAAAATCTCGGATACGGTAATACATTTATCGGTATTTGCTGGGCGCTGGCATCGATTGCCGAAATTCTTGTTATGATAAAATCAGATATTATCTTTAAACATTTTTCTATAGATAATGTTCTGGTTTTTTCATTCATGGTGGCGACTTTAAGATGGTTTGCTCTCTTTTTTGCTACAAATCCGGTGGCAATCCTGTTTTTGCAAATTTTTCACGCTGTTACCTACGGAACGTTTCATGTGGCAAGTATTCTATATATTGATTCATTAACGACTGATGAGACCAAGACACTGGGACAGGCTGTAAATAATGCTACAACCTATGGGCTTGGCTTAATGGTTGGATTTTTCTTTAACGGCTATCTGTTTGAAACCATGGGTTTGTTTAGGCTGTTTATGATAAGCAGCTTCATTGCCCTTGGCGGGGGTGTGCTCTTAAAATGTTCTCAGATTATGGATCGCAGGGCCGGCTTAAGTTAGGGCCTTTGGAACTGGTTGACATTTTATCTTTAGCGAGGTAAATAAATTTGCTTTATTCGAGTTTGGTAAAATGTATGAAACCGGTGCTAAGGTAAGCAGGATTGCCTGAATTTGCATATCTGAATAAAGGATTTTCTATGAATGATGAGTTAACTCCGGAAGAAAAGGAGGCTCTAAAACATGTTGCCTCAAAACTCGAATCCTTTGAAAAGCAAAGAGGAAATCTTATCCCAATCCTCCAAATGGCCCAGGAAACGCTTGCCTATCTCCCCGCTGAAGCCTTAAAAATAGTTTCGGAACACCTTGAAATTTTCGAATGTGAAGTTTATGGCGTTGCAACATTTTATAACCAGTTTAGATTTCATCCCCCCGGAAAACATCCGATCAAGGTTTGTCTGGGTACTGCCTGCCATGTGAGAGGTGGTGACATTATCCTTGAAAATTTTGAAAGAAAGCTTGACATTTATGCCGGTGAAACCACGCCTGACAGAGAATTCAGCATTGAAAAGGTCGCCTGTGTGGGATGCTGTGCGTTAGCTCCCGTGGCGATTATTGATGAAACCGTCCATGGTCATATGGCGCCCAGCAAGGTGGAAGGACTTCTTATGCGGATTGAAATAGAAAAAGAAATGGAAGAAAGAGCAAAGATAAAAGATGAATCCGGCCAGTAATGAAAAAATAGATCAGATATTCAACGCCATTTATAAAGAAGCCGAGAAACGTGGGAATGAATTCAGGGAATCTCCTGTTCCTAAAATACATATTGGAATGGCCACCTGCGGCATTGCCTCAGGAGCCCTTGAAACCCAAAAAGCATTTGAAGAAGCGCTTGATGAATACAATATCGAAGCCCGTATCCATACGGTGGGATGTTTGGGCCATTGCTATGCAGAACCGGTGGTTGTCATAGACCACCCTGACTCGGGATTTCCACCGATTTTCTATCACGAGGTTAACGCTGGCAAGGCCAAGATGCTTGCGAAGCTTTTTTTAAAAGAGGGAGATCCCCGATTCGAGCACGTTTACGGTGCTATGGAAGAAAACGATCTGATTCCTTCAGTAATGGAATTTGCCCGATTTAACCGGGAAAAGCGTGTGGTCATGGAAAAATGCGGGTATATCGATCCGGAAGACATTTACGACTACATTGCCCAAGGCGGATATTCAACCTTTGTCAAGGCCTTAAAACTTAATTCCGATGAAATCATCAAAGAAGTACAGAATTCCGGTTTGAGAGGAAGAGGCGGTGCCGGATTTCCCACGGGCAGAAAATGGGAACTGGCGAAAAGTGCAGGAGAACAAGAAAAAATAGTGATTTGCAACGCAGACGAGGGCGACCCCGGCGCCTATATGGACCGAACCATCCTGGAAAGCAATCCGCACCAGGTCATCGAAGGCATGGCCATTTGCGCGTATGCGGTGGGAGCAAAACAAGCGATCATTTATGTGAGGGCGGAATATCCGCTTGCTGTCAACATCGTCACAAAAGCGATCCGGCAGGCAACAGAACTGGGTCTTTTGGGAAAATCGGTTTTGGGAAGCTCCTTTGATCTTAAGATTGATGTGTTTCGGGGATCAGGGGCTTTTGTCTGTGGTGAGGAAACAGCCCTGATCCGATCCATTGAGGGGTATAGAGGTATGCCCCGGCACCGTCCACCGTATCCGGTTCAAAAAGGTCTGTGGAACAAGCCCACGGTAATTAACAATGTAAAAACCCTGGCCTCGGTTCCTCCTATTCTGGATCACGGTGCGGACTGGTATAGAGGAATCGGTACAGAGAACAGTCCGGGTACCGCTATTTTCTCTGTGGTTGGAAATGTGGTTCACGCGGGTTTGGTAGAGATACCCATGGGCGTGTCTTTGAGGACTCTTATTTTCGATATATGCGGCGGTATTCCGAATAACAAAAAATTCAAGGCCGTTCAGATCGGGGGACCGTCCGGCGGTTGCCTTAATGAAGATTTTCTGGATACTCCCATTGATTTCGATTCTTTAACAGAAGCCGGGGCAATGATGGGATCCGGCGGCATGGTGGTTATGGATGAAGATACCTGCATGGTTGAGGTGTCTCGCTATTTTCTTGATTTCACCCAAAACGAATCTTGCGGGAAATGCACATTTTGCAGAATCGGGACCTATCATCTTCTTAAAATACTGGAGCGGTTAACAAAGGGCGAGGGCCAAGACGGTGACCTGGAGTTGCTGGAGACGTTGAGTAAAGATATAAAAGCCGGGTCCCTTTGCGGCCTGGGGAAAACCGCCCCGAATCCGGTACTCACTTCTATTAAATATTTCAGGGATGAATACGAAGCCCATATACATGAAAAGCGCTGTCCGGCCCTGATGTGCCGTCCCATGATCGCCTTTTATTTTGATTTGGACCTGTGCGCCCGTGGCTGTGATGCCTGTGCCACCTGCTGTCCGGTGGAAGCTGTATTTACCACAAGCAATCGAAAAAAGGGGGTTGACCAGGAGCTTTGTGTAAAATGTGGTGAGTGCATGGTCGTATGCCCACCGGAATATGATGCGGTTAGAAAGGTATCCCCTCCGCACTTGGTTCCCTATATAGAAAAGCCGCCGGAAAAAAAGAAAGAGGAATAGAAGGTATGCCTAAATTCCTGGTGGATAATAAAGAAATTGAAGCAAAACAAGGGACAATCCTGCTTAAGGCCTGCCTTGATAACGAAATCTATATTCCCAATCTGTGCTACCTGGAAGGAATTGATCCCCCTTCCGTGTCGTGCAGGATGTGCTTTGTTGAAATTGAGGGTGAAAGACAACCGGTACCCTCATGTACGGTTTTGGTCAAAGATGACATGGTTGTCAAAACCGACACCCCTGCGGTAAGGCAATTGCAACGAACCGCCCTTCGACTTCTTTTGTCGGTTCACCATGTGGACTGTAAAAACTGCCAGGCCAATAAAAAATGCGAATTGCAGAGAATTGCAAAATTCTTAAAGGTGGGATTAAAGCCCAAGGGCCTGGAGAGACACCTCAGGGAAATAGAGATAGACCGGAGCCATCCTTTTTTGGATTATTATCCGAATCGATGTGTTTTGTGCGGTAAATGTGTTCATGTATGCCGTGAAAAGAACGGCCAATCGGCTCTGACCTTTTCAAAGCGGGGGTTTGATACTGTGATAAGTTTTTACGGTGTAACGGATCTGTCAACACTTGAGTGCGAAAACTGCAATGCCTGTGTTGATATCTGTCCGGTGGGCGCACTTGCGTTAAAGGAAAATGCTTACAAAGAAGGAGAGAATTAATCAAAACCGAAAAGCACAACTAGCGAATTGCAGGCAATAAAAGGCCTTTTTACGCCTGTTCTAAAATTCTAATGACTTTGGGCTGATATTCGTCCTTTTTGGCCAGCTTGTTTGCCATTGATCTTACGAATAAAATTGTAAGTCCGAAAAACAAGAAAGCGGTAATTGCCGATAATATTGACGGGTCCAAGTTAACTAAAAGCGCCATCTTCTGACCGATAAAAGCACCGGCAATCATGACTAATATAGGCAACACGTAAATCAGGAAAGTAGCTTTTAACAATGGAGATGTTTCAAAGCTAAGCACAACCTTCTCACCAACCTTTGCCCCGGCATAATTAATCGCTTCAACCTCCATTTCCTTACCCCCACCCATGACATTACAGGAACCCCGTGCAGAACACGCCTCACAGGCATCGGTTTTCGTGGTTTTTACCCATGCTGTTGTGGAATCGATTTTAGTTACAATGCCTTGTTCAGTTGCCATAGTAGTAGACTAATATTCTTTCGGCATACTATTAAGCTGGGCAAGCGTAAAGACCGGACCGTCTTTGCAAACATATTCTTTGCCGATATTACATCGACCGCATATTCCGATACCGCATTTCATCCGCATTTCAAGAGAATTGATGATATTCTCATGGGAATAACCGAGCTTGTCCAGGACAGGTTGGGTAAACTTGATCATAATAGGCGGTCCGCACACAATGGCATAGGTATCTCCATCGCCCTGGGGTGCTTTCTGATCGGTAATGGTCGGTACAAAGCCGATATTATATTTCCAGTCCGGATCATCTGTGGCATCCACGGTAATGTGCATGTTGATATCATCACGCTTTTCCCATTCAGCCAGTTCATCCCTGTAAAGAAGCATGCCAGGTGTACGGGCGCCGTATATAACATGTATGTCTTTAAATTTCAGTCGGTTATCCGGATCGAGCATGTATATGATTGATGACCGAAGTGTTGTAAAGGCAAAACCGCCTCCGATAATCACAACATTTTTTCCTTCCATGATATCCCAGGGGTACCAGTTGCCCAGAGGCCCGCGAACTCCCATAATGTCGCCGGCTTTCATGGCGTGAAGATGGGATGTTACAAGACCCACCTTGTTGACGGTAAACATTACAAACCCTTTTTCCGTGGGAGATGAAGCAATTCCTATGGGGATTTCCCCTTTTCCGGCAACGGAAAGTTCGGCAAACTGGCCGGCTTTGTAAGTGAATTTTTTTTCGTCTTCCGGGTTTATAAAGACGAACTTGAATGTTTTAAGATTTTTATCTTCGGTTTCAGTTATTATTTCGTCGATGCGAACCGGATAAGGCAAATACGGATTTTGCACTTTTGTAACCCCCCTTGAGGATTGACAATTGAATATCTAAAATTCAAAACTGTTCATCAAGTCGCAGACCCTGCGTATATCGATATTAACAGGACAGTGGTTAATACATCGACCGCAGCCGACACATTGAATGCCGTCTTCATATTTATCCACGTAATACTTAAGCTTGTGCATAAACCGCTGGCGAATCCGTTGCATCTTGGTATCTCTGGGATTATGACCTGATCCGTGAAGAGTGAATAGCGGATACATACAACTATCCCAGTTGCGCATTCGTATCCCGGAAAGTCCAAAGGTTTCATCCTGAATATCAAAACACCAGCATGTGGGACACAAATATGTGCAGGTTCCACAGTTTATACAGGCAAAAGCCACATCTTCCCAGAAAGGTGCTTCAAAAAGTTCTGTTGTGTTTTTATCCTTTAATTTGTCTGTTGAAATACGGGTTTTTATTTTTGCCTCTGCCGCCTGCCTCATGGTTTCGATCTTATCGCATGCAGTATCTGAATCCGCTTCTGAACTCCAACCGGCGGCTGTTAACAAGTTTTCTCCCTTTTCGGTAATGATCTTGGCGAAATAATGGTCCCCTGCATCAACAAGAAGCAGATCTAATCCCTGTTCATGAAACGGTCCGCAACCGGCTGTTGTGCAAAAGCAGGTACTGCAAGGGTTATTGCACGCATATCCCACCAAGGTGGTCGATTCATAAGATTTAATCCAGTAAGGGTCCTTATATTCGGGTGAATCAAAGTTTGCCTTAACCAGGAGAAAAGCCTTTGCATCACACGGTCTGATACCGATAACCGTCTTAGGCGAATAATTCTTATCGATTTCTTTTATGATATGATGATTTTTCTGGTTTTCATCCAGAGTATATTCGAACATCGTTTCAGACTGGGGATAGACGATCGACTTTGGAGAAAGCCGGGTGTTGAATAGAATCATATCCGGCAACTCACCTTTTGATAGTTCCTTAAAGATATGAAACTCATCCTGCTTAACCGGGCCGAATAATCGAAAAGAATCATATAAACGTTCAAGCCCTCCGGCCCAATCTTTTTTGTCAATCTTTATGACCTGCATAGCATACGTCCCTGTTGTTATTTTATGAAATCATCCGGATCATCAGGTCTGTATGTGTCAAGAGGCGGGCGCTCTTCCAGTGTCAATCCGGCCTCCCAGTCGAATAGTTCCAGACAATCTTTTTCCAGTTTTTTTGTAAATGTACGGACTTTTATTCCCATCGGACATGCACGCTCACACGCACCGCAGTCAGTACACCGGCCGGCACAATGATAGGCCCTCAAGAAATGGAATGTTCTTGTATCTATAGGGTCCTGGCTTTTGCCGACCCACTGGGGCCGTGATTCGTCCACGAAACATGTGGGGCAGTAGCAAAGCGGACATGCATTTCTACAAGCATAACATCGAATACAGGTCGAAAGAAGATCGTCAAAATATCTCCATTTTTCTTCCGGGGACATGGATTCAATTTTGCGAACATCCTCGTATCTATCCAGATCCTTTTGCTCTTCAACCGGATCCCCAACAAGTTCATCATGTATTACCGGGTTGCGGTGAATGCACAACGCGCAATTATCCTGGAGGACATCCTTTTTATTCAAGGTTTTTTCAAGACCTTGGCCTTTTACAATGATCTTGCCATCAGTTTCGATCACATCCTGTATTTCAGTTTCAAACATTGCTTCGATCTTGTGCCTGTCAAGCATTCCTTTGCACGGCACGCCGATAATAACAAGCTGATCCCGTTTGGTCTTGTTTTCAATAACATGGGTGACAATGTTTCGAGAATCACAACCCTTGGCAACAATGCCGATTTTTTCCTTTCTGTTAGTGAGGTAGTTTGCAAGATTGATTCCGCAGTTGCTGTCCCACACAAAGTTGTCGACATCTTCAGGCGTTTTTACAAAACAGGGTTCATTCATCATCGGCACAGTCCCTTTGCGGAAGCCGATGACCATATCAACTTTGCCCTCTTTTAAAAGCCGATTTGATATTTCCTTTATTTTATCGATATACGCTAGCATGTTAGGCTACCCTGGCTTCTGTTTTTAAAAAGTTTTCATTGGGTCCGAGAGCCTTGACCGCTGCGGTGATCTCGTTAACCACATCAACGAATTTGTTCGCCTCAGCAGAAGAGATCCATGAAAAATGGAGACGGCCGGGTTCGATTCCCATATGTTCCATAAGGTTTTGAAATAATGCAAACTTTCTACGAGCATAATAATTACCTTCCAGGTAATGGCATTCGCCGGGATGTCACCCTGATACCCAGACTCCATCCGCCCCCTGCCTGAATGCGGCTAAAATGAACTTGGGACTCATGCGGCCGGTACACGGAATTCGAATAACTCGGATGTTTGGCGGATATTCCATTCGGCTCACACCCGCCAGATCCGCAGCACCGTAGCTACACCAGTTACACAAAAAACTGATAATCTTGGGTTCCCAATCTGACATACTGAAAATCTCCTTATTCTGGATACTGGATAATTTAGTCTCAAGTATCCAGCATCGAGTATCCAGTATCAATTATTATCCTGTTTCATTCAACGAAAAAATCTGCGCAAATATCTGGTCATTGTCGAATCCTTTAAGGTGGATCGCGCCTGACCTGCAGGATGCTACACATAACCCGCAGCCTTTGCAAAGGACAGGATTGATTTCCGCTCTACCTGGGAAAAAACGGTCGTCTTCAGGTATAAAAGAAGGTGCTGAATACGGACATACGGAAACACATACGCCGCAAGAACTGCAAATTAAGGGGTTGGTTTCCGCAACAGTGCCGCTGGCCTGATAAGTTTTCCCGGCAAGAAGTGTTACAGCACGAGAGGCAGCAGCTTTTCCCTGAACGATAGATTCATCTATTGATTTGGGTGCATGTGCCAAACCACACACAAAAATGCCGTCCGTAGCAAAATCGACCGGTCTGAGCTTAACATGGGCTTCGGCAAAAAAACCATCGGCATTCCGGGGAACTTTATAAAACCGGGTTAATGAATCGTCAGTCTCCGGAACAATTGCGGAAGCCAGGATTAAAAGGTCGGGCCTGATTTCCATTATCCGCCTAAGCACCCTGTCTGCGAAAGTTACTTTTAGATCATTATGGTCAACGTCTACGGTTAAGTCCTTATTAGAATCGTAGCGTATAAAAACAATCCCTTTAGAGCGCGCCTCCCGGTAAAGATCTTCACGCAGCCCATAAGCGCGCAAATCCCTGTACAGAATAAAAACGTTCATGCCGGGGTTGATCTCTTTTAATTTCACTGCGCTTTTGATGGACTGGGTACAGCAAACTTTGGAACAGTAAGGCCTTTCTTTGATGCGCGAACCGACACATTGAATAAATACAGCGGTCTTGAGTCGAACTAACGCCTGATCGTTATCAACAAATCGCTGCTGTAGCTCCAGACCGGTTACAACACGGGAATCCTGGCCGTATAAATACAGGTCAGACTTTAACTCCGAAGCACCGGAAGCGATGATAGTGACACCATGCTCAAGAACCCTGCTCTCTTTGTTGCTTTTGATTGTTGTTTTGAAATTCCCTACGAAACCGTCAACCTGTGTAATCTGCGAATTCAGAAAAATCTCTATATTCTGATCGGTCCGGACCGAATCGATTAACATGGTTAAATACTTTTGAATATCCTCACCTCGCCAGGTTTCATGTAGATGCCGTGCCTGCCCGCCGAGGGAGTCTTTCTTTTCGATCAGAAAAGTTTTATATCCCTGCTCCGCCATATTTTGGGCTGCAGCCATCCCGGCAACACCGCCACCGATAACAAGAACCGACTGATTAATCTCCATGGTAGATTCTGACAGGGGTTCAAAAAGACGGGCCTTGGCAATGGCCATTTTGACTATATCTTTTGACTTCTCCGTGGCTTTTCCAGGATCATCTTGATGTACCCAGGAGCACTGATTCCGGATGTTTGCCATCTCAAACAGATATTTATTGACTCCGGCATTGATTAAAGTCTCCTGAAAAAGAGGTTCATGTGTTTTCGGCGTACATGCTGCCACAACCACCCGGTTCAGCCGGTGCTCCTTTATGACCTCGGTAATTTTGTCCTGGGTGTCCTGTGAGCAACTGAACATATTGTCCTCCACATAGACAACTCCGGGTTGATTTTTTGAATACTCCACCACCTCATCGATATTTACTATCCCTGCTATATTGGTTCCGCAACGGCAGACAAAAACACCGATTCGAGGCGGTTCCCCGCGCACATCTATCTCTTCCGGAATATGTCTTGTCTTTGTGAGAGACCATCGTGACCCGGCTAACATACTGCCGGCTGCACTTGCAGCGGCGCTGGAATCTATAACAGAAGACGGAATATCCTTGGGCGCCTGAAAAGCTCCGCAAATAAAAATTCCGGGCCTGGAAGTTTTGACCGGCTCAAAGCTGCTTGTGCTGGCGAAGTTGTAATGATCCAGATCAATGCCCCATTTTCCAGTCTGTTTTGCTGTTTCCATGGATACCGTCAAGCCTACAGACAGAACCACCATGTCGAATTCCTCTTCAACACTCTTTCCGATCTCGTCAACATAACGGATAAGCTGCATCCCTGTTTCTTCTACCGGAACAATATTGGTAATTCTCGACTTGATGAATCTTACCCCCAGATCATCTTTGGCGCGAATATAATATCTCTCAAAGTCTTTTCCGTAGGTGCGAATATCTATATAAAAAATAGCCGCATCTAAGTCCCCATGGCTGTGTTCCTTGGCCAGCATGGCTTCCTTGATGGCATAGGTGCAGCAAACCCCGGAGCAGTATCCGTTGGCACCCAGGTGTACATCCCTGGATCCTATGCATTGCAGCCAGGCAATCTTTTTCGGCTCTTTCTTATCTAAAGGTCGAACCAGATGACCGCCGTAAGGCCCGGAGGCCGATAATATCCTCTCAAATTCCATGGAAGTTACGACGTTTGGATGTTTTGCATAGTTAAAGGTGTCGTACTTAGACGGATCATATGGCTTAGCACCAGAGGCAAGTATGATTGAACCGACATTTACCCCAACTGTTTCATCCTTTTGAGCATGCGTTTTGAGAGTAAGAGCCTCGGCCTTGCAAGCTTTGACACATTCGAAACATTCACAGCATACCATGCAGTTAAGGCATTTTTCAGCCTCAATAACCGCCTGGTTTTCACTTAGACCCAGTTCAACTTCAGTAAAACTCTTCTTCCTCTCTTCCATGGATATCCTGGACATTCTGGACCTTTTGACCTTTTCGATATCTTTGCTGAACGGATTGAAGTTTTCCTGGGGAGCCTCAAAGGGTTGCCGGCCCTTTTTCAAATCCTCTCCATTTAGGTATCTTGATATGGAAACAGCGGCCTCTCGCCCGGCGGCAACAGCTTTAATTGCTATGGATGGGCCGGTCTGTGCATCACCGCCTGAGAACACCCCTTTTCTAGTTGTTTCGAAGGTTAAGGGATCGATATGTATGTTATGCCATCTGTCTAATTCAACACCCGTCGCACTTTTAAGAAAAGACGTATCGGTTTTTTGACCGATGGCAGGTATTATGATATCTGTATCAACAACAAATTCACTACCCTTAACAGGAACAGGGCGTCGTCGTCCCGATGTATCGGGATCGCCCAGTTCCATTTTAATGCATTTCAGACCGACCGCCCTTCCCTTTCTTTCGACCACCTCCACCGGAGCCATAAGGAACTGAATATCAACCCCTTCTTCAAGAGCATCTTCAATCTCCTCATTCCGTGCAGGCATCTCTGCTTGGGTGCGCCTGTAAAGGATACTTACTTTATCTGCGCCTAATCGAAGAGCGGATCTTGCAGCATCGATTGCAACGTCTCCACCACCAATGATTACAACTCTACCCTTTAACTTCTTAATATCGTAAAGTGCCGAATCCCTTAAAAATTTAACGCCGGGGATAACACCTTTAACATCTTCATTCGGAATATTAAGCTTCATATCGGCGTGGCAGCCGATAGCAAGATAGGCCGCCTTGTACCCATCATCCATCAGACCGTCAATGGTGATGTCTCTTCCAAGAGCGGTATTAAATTTAATCTCAACACCGAGCCTGGTAACCCATTTTATCTCTTTTTCAAGCACGTCCGGCGGAAGCCTGTAGTCCGGAATTCCCACTCTGAGCATTCCACCTGCCACGGGAAGAGCTTCATAAATTGTAACCGGGAAACCATCTTTTGACAAAAAATATGCTGCTGTTAAACCGGCAGGACCTGCACCGATGATTGCAACCTTCTCATCCCTGGGCGTAATATCCGGAAGAGGCAGTTCATCAATATCAGCTTTATCTGCTGCAAAGCGCTTAAGAGTGCAAATGGAAATCGCTTCATCCACTTCCTCGCGGCGACACGCTTCTTCACATGGGTGTGGGCATATCCTGCCGATTACACCCGGTAAGGGCAAAGTCCTTGTAATTATCTCAAGCGCCTCCTGATATTTCCCCTGTGCAATCATGGCCACGTATCCATGGGCGTTGACATGGTTCGGGCAAGCAATGGTGCAGGGTGAATGATCCCGTTTATCTACTGAATATGCTCCCGGTATTGCCTGTGCATATGGTTTATAAACAGCTTTCCGATCACAAAGCTCCTCATCATAAAGATCTGGAAGGCTGACAGGACAAACATCAGCACAATCTCCACATCCCGTGCATTTGCCAAGATCTATATATCTTGCAGCGCTATTCATGGCTACCTTAAAGTTGCCCGCTTCGCCGGATATTTCTTTAATCTCAGATAGAGTGTGAAGTTCGATATTTATATGCCGGCCGACCTCGACCAGTTTGGGTGAAATAATTCACATGGCGCAATCATTGGTGGGAAAGGTTTTATCCAGTTGTGACATTACACCACCGATGGCAGGTGACTTTTCGACGAGATGAACATAAAATCCGGAATCAGCTAGATCCAGAGCTGATTGCATTCCGGCAATCCCGCCGCCGACTACCATTACCGCTCCGATTACATCCTCAGACATCGTTTAATTCTCCTGATAAAATAAAGAGCAATTTTTAGGACAATAATTTTACGTCTCGGAAATTCTACAATTTATTAAAAAAAAAGGTATTTTTTAGCCTTATATTTTTAACTCGTACATGGAAAAATGGAATGATGGAATATTGGAATAATGATTTAAAAAAGATAACATTCCTTTATTTAATTCATGTCAAGAGGAATTTTACAATAACCCAACTTTCCATTTTCTCAGAATCCAATATTTCCAGTGTTCCAATATTCCAACATTCCAATTGTGAGCGAAGCGAACTAACTTATTATATCATTGATATCCAAACTTAAATAAGTATAGGCTGTAAAAAAGCATGTCAATAAATTTATGACGGCTTCGTAAAAAGTCTAACTTCTGCGTTGCACTGCATCCTTCGTCACCGCAGCGTACTATAAGTACGCTCCCCACGGGACCGGCGGATAGCCGATTCCTCAGGATTTGCGCGCTTTGAAGTACGTCGACGAGAGCGGAAACCCGCGGAGAACGCCGCTCATCGGAAAAATAGCCATTTATGGATGGAAACCAGCTTGATATTTTGTTTTATTGACTACAACGAAATATTGGATTAATGTCCACGTTCAGGTGGATTGACTAATGAAAAATTATAAAGACAAAGTGCTTGAAACGGCTGAATTCTTAAGATCTCGTATTGCAGCACTTCCCCAAATCGGTCTTGTGACTGGAACAGGCCTTGGACAAAGTGCGGAAGTTTTAAACATACCCGAATCCTTTGAATATAAACATATCCCTCATTTCCCAACCTCAACCGTTGAAAGCCATCCGGGTCGGCTTCTTTTCGGCGACATGGACGGCAAACAGATCATCGCCATGCAGGGCCGTTTTCATCTTTACGAAGGTTACTCAGAACTTGAGGTGTCTTTTCCCATCAGGGTAATGCAGGAGATGGGTGTCAAGGTTTTGATACTTACCAATGCCGCCGGAGGTCTTAATCCCGAATTTAATGTCGGTGACATTATGATCATTGAAGATCATATTAATTTGACAGGGTCAAATCCTTTGATCGGATCTAATGAAGATCGTTGGGGAATCAGATTCCCGGATATGGTCAATGCATACGACCAAAGGCTGTCGGCCCTTGCGGAAAAGGCCGGCAAAGATGCCGGTATCCATCTACAGAAAGGAATTTATGCCGGACTTAAGGGGCCGTCACTTGAAACGCCGGCCGAAATCCGCTTTCTAAGGACCATCGGCGCTGATGCGGTGGCTTTCTCAACCATACAGGAAGTTATTACGGCAGTCCATGCCGGAATGAAGGTGCTTAGCTTATCGACCATAACCAATGTTCACGATCCGGATACGCCGGTTCCTGCGACGTTTGAACAAATCGTTGACGTGGCCGAACAAGCCTCTCCCCGGCTGGAAATGATCATCAGAAACGTTCTGGAGAAGATTTAACCCACTTGCAAGATCACAAACCCAAAAACAATCCTTAGCTGTCTCGTAAAAAGGAGAAGAAAATAATGGAAATGGATATTTTTGAAGAAATGGAAGCACCGGAACTAAAACAATATATCGAATTCCTCCTTTGGCACTACAGAGTCGTTGATGCTTTTTGGTTTATCTATGTGGCTGAGCGATTTGATCAGCCAACAGCAGAGCGAATTAATGAAAAAGTGTGGGGACGTGTTTCCGAAATGGCCGCAAAAGATCTGATCTCACGGTTTCACATCAAGGAAAGAGGTCTTAAAGGTTTTGTGAACGCCTTGAAGTTTTTTCCCTGGTGCATTCTGGTCGGATATGAGATTCAAGAATCAGACCAGGAAGTGATCATCTCTGTGCCATCCTGCCCTACACAGGAAGCCAGGCTCAGGCGCGGTCTGGGAGAATTTGATTGTAAGGAAATGCACCGGGGTGAATTTACAAGCTTTGCTCATGTAATAGATCATTCCATTGGAGTTGAGTGCCTTTTCGCCCCCCCGGATCCTCATCCCAAAGATATGTTCTGCAAGTGGCGGTTCTATATCGAAAAACAAACAAATCACAATGACCGAAATTCAAAATGACAACCATGACCTCACATGAATCGACTTTTCTCTGGCCCGCGCGATTATTTCAGCAAGATCCAGCGTCAGTAATTTACGATCTTCCATAACCGGTTGACCGTTGATAATGGAGTGCCTTACATCACTTCCCCTGGCAGCATAAACCAGGTGAGATGTTGCATTATACATGGGAGTGAGATGAGGCTTATGGGTGTCTATCACAATAACATCCGCCTTTTTCCCGACTTCCAGAGAGCCGGTGATATCCTGAAGTCCCAACACCCTTGCCCCCTGGATCGTGGCCATTCTTAATACAGTAATAGAATTCATAACGGTTGGATCAAGCATGTTTACCTTGTGAAGTTTGGCAGCCGTATCCATCTCTGAAAAAAGGTCCAGGTTGTTATTGGATGCACAACCATCCGTCCCTAATCCTACGGTCAAGCCCCGTGCAAGCATTTCGGGAACCGGGGCAATACCGGATGCCAGCTTCATATTGCTTTCCGGATTATGAACGACTTTTACCCCGTGTGCCGCCATTGTTTTTATATCCGGGGCCTCCAGGTGAACACAATGGTCTGCTATCAAGTAAGGACCCAAAAGACCCAGTGAATCAAGATGCTTCACCGGTGTTTTCCCGTATTTTTTCTTTATCTCATTAACTTCGGTTAATGTCTCTGCCACATGGATAATCAGTGGCACATTATATTTTAAAGCCAGTTCATTAGACGCGGTAAGGAGTTTGGGGCTGCATGTAAAAAGGGAATGAGGTTCTACAGCTATTGATACCATGGGGTCATTGTGCCATTTTTGAATCAACGATTCGGTATATTCAAGACCTTTTTCCACGGACCCGTAGTTTGGCGAGGGAAAATCATACAGGACTTCTCCCACCAGACACCTTACACCCGCTTTCCGAGCCGCCTTTGCCACCTCGTCCTCAAACAGATACATGTCACAGAATGTGGTTGTGCCGGACATAATCATTTCTGCAAGAGCAAGCAGGGTTCCGGTGTAAACAAACTCCGCGTCCATCTTGCTTTCTGCCGGAAAGATGTAGTTGTTTAACCATTCCATGAGAGGGAGGTCATCGGCAAGCCCCCGGAAAAGGCTCATGGCCGCATGCGTATGACAGTTCACCAGGCCGGGAAGAATCAGGCCGCCCCCGGCATCTATGATCTTTTCGGCTTTAAATGATGTGGGGTTGCCAGTCCCGATTTTAAAAATACTGTCGCCACGAATACATAAAAAGCCGTTTTCAAGAATAGAATTTTTTGAATCCAAAGTCAAAATAGTGCCATTGTTTATGACAATATCTGCCTGCTGCATCATTCACCCTCCCGGCAATATTTGTTTTGTCTGTATCCGCTCAGCATTATAGTTTTTTTTACATGGAGTGTTGTTATTCGTCAAGCGATCTTGACAATAAAATAGTATTGTATCATGAAGTGTTATAGGAGAATTCAGAAATATATTCCGTTACAATACGAAAGAAAAATTTTTGAAGACGACCTTTTAAGGGAAACAAATGGTTTTTGATATTGTAATACATAACGGTCTTATTATTACGGTTAATCCTGATTTTGATATTATTGAAAACGGTGTGGTTTGTATAAAGAAAGAAAAGCTCGACAGGATTGAAGCACGGGCAGATGATAAGCCTTTGCCTGAAGCAGAAGAAATAATAGATGCTAATGGCGGTATTATTATGCCCGGTCTTGTAAATACCCATACCCATCTTCCCATGACATTGTTCAGAGGGTTGGCGGATGATCTCCCTTTGCTTGTATGGCTGAATGAATATATCTTCCCTGCCGAAGGAAAACATATAAATTCCGAATCTGTTAAACTGGGAGCCCTTCTGGCCTGTGCTGAGATGCTACTGTCAGGAACTACAACCTGCTGTGACGGATATTTTCTCGAAGATGATGTCGCATCGGCGGTTTATAAATCAGGCATCAGGGGAGTATTAGGACAGGGTGTTATCGATTTTCCTGCGCCGGGTGTGCCTGATCCGTCAGACAATATCAAGAATGCAATGGCGTTTATTGAAAAATGGGATGGTGTGTCTTCTTTGATAATCCCCTCAGTATTTTGCCATTCCCCGTATACATGTTCTGAAGAGACACTAAAAAAGGCCAAGACCGCCTCTGATTCAAAAGGACTTCTTCTCCAGATCCATGCAGCTGAAACCAAAAGCGAATATATCCGGATTCAGACAGAACAGCACACGACTCCGGTGAAGTACCTGGATAGAATCGGCATCCTGGATGAGAATACGCTAATTGTTCACGGCATATGGCTGGATGATGATGACATCGAGATCATCGCAAAACGCCGGTCAAAGGTTTCCCATAACCCCCAGAGCAATATGAAGCTTGCCTCGGGCATTGCACCGGTTCCGAGTCTATTGAACGCAGGCGTGACAGTAGGTCTTGGTACTGACGGGTGTGCCAGCAACAATGATTTGGATCTTTTCCAGGAAATGGACACGGCTGCCAAGCTTCATAAGGTGAATCTTCTCGATCCCACGGTCATGGATGCCAGGACTGTATTGAAAATGGCGACACGAGACGGCGCAAAAGCCATAGGCTTTGATAAAATTATCGGCTCCCTTGAACCGGGCAAGCAGGCCGATGTCATTATTGTCGATACCGACAAACCACACTTGGTTCCAATGTACAACCCCGTATCCCATATTATCTATACCGCCCAGGGTTCGGATGTAAGAGATGTGATGGTTGCCGGAAGAATTCTTGTAAGAAATAAGAACTTGCTGACAATAAACCTAAAAGACATATTAGAAAGAATTGCCCAATTAAGTGGGACCATAAAGAAAAAATAAACTGGTTTAGGGAGGTTATATGAATTTGAAAAATATCATAAGATCAGCACGGGACCAAAAACAGGTTGATGTTGCCCGGTTTAAAACCGTACCTTTGTTTGTGGATTAAATGGGATCTTTCCTTAATTGAATCCTTCCCAATGCACATGAATGCATCAGGCTTGCATTAAATTCCCCCGAAAGAATGTAAAACGTGCCAATAAATGGCAAAGACCTTGCCGAATATTGTTGCAACACCTGTGGTCTTGCGATTCGCTTATTTAACACAACTAACCGAAATCTAATCATTTCTCGATTTTCTGCAATCGATTTTTAACTCTTGCATGATTTTTGCACTAAGTAGTTTCCAATTTATAAATGAGGGATTTTTTCGATGAGCAAGGCCACACACGGGTTTTCGCCTGAGGCCTACTTGAAGTACGTCGAGGGCGGAAACCCGTGGAGAACGCCGCTCATCGGAAAAATAGCCATTTATGGATGGAAACTAGCTAAACCATGTTACAATTATAGATACAGAGATCTGACTTATGAAATTCAAACCTTTTGTCCAATTTGTTATCTTGTTGACATTATTATGCTTTATTGGAGGATGTGCGGATAGAATGCCATACTCGTTTAACGGCAATGTTTCGCGCTATCCACACTCTCAGATTATAAACTTAATGCACCTGAAGGGCGGTTGTTATGCTGAACTTGAAACCAATGATTCAGGGAAAAAAGTATTAGAATATTATAAATATCAAATGAGTAAGACAGGTTGGTCGATACGGGTTGAACGAGAATCTGCAGCACCCAATATTGATGACTCAGGATCAGCCGCATTTTTGGCTCTTTTTAAAGACAATACAGGTTTAATGATCGATACCTATACACCGGTTCATGGCGGTAAAACACAGATAGCTTTGTTTATGGGAGATACTGATGAATAAAAAAGGCTTTACGTTAATTGAACTTACCACTACCCTTGCGCTCCTTGGCATAATATCGGCCATTGCAATACCCAGTTATTTCTCCTGGCTTCCCAGACATAAGCTGCAAACATCGGTTAGATATATTTATGATGACATGAATATGGCGAGATCCAGAGCGGTAAGAACCAATACAGATATAGGTATAGAATTTAACACTTCAAACGACACTTATAGAGTATTTGCAGACACCGATAATGACCAGATCTTTGACGCAGGCGAAACCGTCATAAGTACCGGTACGCTGGAGAATGGCATAGACATTACTAATTCTACATTCACTGCCAATACGTATGGATTTAATAGTAGAGGTATGGCCGCCGGCACAACAGGCGATGTACATATGACAAATCCTAGCGGACTGTTTATGGGGGTGCGAGTAAATGTCGTCGGCGGTCTATCATTTATAAACAGCACGGATGGAGGCACCACCTGGAGTTAATTTAACGATAATAATCCTATCCCGGATTGTCGAGAGGCCTTTGAAATAAAATTTATGTCAAAGGCCTCTTTATTTTGAATCGCAGGGTAATATTCCTGCTCATGGGGCTTTTTCGACTTTAGCGGCGCAAACTTTAAACTCCGGGATTTTGGCGATGGGGTCAAAAGCCGGATTGGTAAGCATATTGGCCGGGCTTTCTGCAAAATGAAACGGCACGAAAAGCATGCCAGGCTTTACCAGGTTACTGATTCTGGCCGGAATTTGGATTTCGCCTCTGCGGGTTGAAAGATTAACTGCATCACCATCTTGAACCGCCAATCCTTCGGCGTCTTCGGGATGAATTTCGACATATCCGGTTTTCTGTTCGGCATGAAGATGCGCAGATGCTCTCGTCATGGTGCCGGTATGAAAATGTGCGAAATTTCGACCGGTGGATAGAAAATATGGGTATTCAACGTCGGGCATCTCGTCCGGGTCGAGATACTCGATGGCATGAAACATGCCCTTCCCTCTGGTAAATTGCTCTTTATGCAAAAATTGGGTCCCAGGATGTTCGGAATTCGGACAGGGCCATTGCAACCCGTCAAGGCCCAGTCTCTCATAGGTCATACCTGCATAGCTCGGGGCCAGCTTTTTCATTTCATTAAAAATTTCTTCCGGGTTTTCATAGCTCATCTCGTAGCCCATGGCCGTGGAAAGCCTGGAGATAATTTGCCAGTCATCCAGCGCATCCCCTACTGAATCAATTGCTTTATTCACCTTCATGCAGCGACGTTCGGAATTTGTAAATGTTCCATCTTTTTCAGCCACGGAGGCACCTGCAAAAACCACATCTGCTATCTGTGCGGTCTCGGAAAGGACAATGTCCTGGCAAATTAGAATCTCAAGTTTTTCCAGAGCCTTGTTAAGATGATTCTGATCAGGATCACTCATCATGGGATTTTCGCCAATCACATACAGGGCCTTTAATTTTCCATCCAGCATGGCCGGAATCATATCGGTTATGGTGTAACCAATCTGATCAGACAGCTTTTTCCCCCAGGCCTTAGAAAATTTTTCATTATTAGCCTCAACGGTTACCGGCTGATAGGCCGGAAAAACGTTGGGCAGACCTCCCATGTCACAGGCGCCCTGGACATTGTTCTGTCCTCTAAGAGGATTTACACCTCCGCTTCTCACACCCACATTGCCGCAAAGCATAGCAATATTACAAGTGGATTTGACGTTATCCACACCGGTGGTGTGCTGGGTGATTCCCATGGCATAAAGGAGTGCAGCGGGAGAATTTGTGGCATAAAGTTCCGCCATTCTTTCCAAGTCCTCTTGAGCTATACCGGATATGGCTTCAACTTTATCCGGAGTATAAGCTTCAACAGCCGCTTTGAATTCATCAAACCCTTCGGTCCTTTCATCGATGTAGCTTTTTGCATGCCAGTCATTTTTGATAATGACATGCATCATACCGTTAAGCAGGGCCACATCACTTCCAAGGCGGTGGCGCACATGAATATCTGCAAAACGGGCCAGCTGAATATTTCTGGGGTCAGCCACGATGAGCTTGGCACCCTTTTCTTTGGCCCGGAAAACGCGACGGGCGATAAGAGGATGGCATTCCGTTGTATTCGAACCGATAACAAAAATACAGGCGGCATCCTCAATTTCGGCAATGGAATTAGTCATGGCTCCACTTCCAAACGCTGCGGCCAGACCGACCACAGTAGAGGAATGTCAGAGACGGGCACAATGGTCGACATTGTTGGTGCCGATCACCGCCCTGGCAAACTTCTGGACCAGGTAATTCTCCTCATTGGTAACTTTGGCTGAAGCGAGCACGCCGACACTGTCCGGGCCATGTTCTTGGATAATGGCCTTAAGCTTGTCCGCGGTGGTCTGGATAGCCTCATCCCAGGAGGCTTCCTGGAGTTGCCCGTTTTGTTTTAACATAGGTGACATCAAGCGCTTATCGCTAACCACGTGTTCATGCAGGTTCCAGCCTTTGATGCACAGCTTTCCTTCATTAACCAGGTGAGTTTTCATGGGTAGGGTACCCACGAGCTTTCCGTCAAAAACCTGAAAAAGTACACCGCAACCACATCCGCAATATGAACATATTGAAGGGATAATCTTGTAATCCATACCTATCGCTCCTCATATTATTGAAGATTTTCGATTGAATATTGAATAGTTAAGGAATTATTCCAATTTTAAAATACGGTAATTAAATAAGTTGAGCAACCTAACCGATTGATTATTGACGATTGTCTTTAATATGGCTGCCAGGTTATCAAATCTTGAATCGTCAATTCTTAGATCGGCTTAATCTTCAGGGTAACCTCATCACCCAGCAGGTTGAATGGAGATTGATCTGCGTGGGTTCCGGTTACATAGCCAAATACATCTTCCACCGTTTCATTGACTTTGCGGTAAAGCAGCCTCAATGGAATATCCACGGGACATGCATCTTCGCACAGGCCGCAGTCTATGCACCGGCCTCCCATATGCACCGCCCTGACAAGGTGAAAAATCGGAACTTCGGGCGGAATGCTGCCGGTAGCGATCAGGTCCTTATGCTCAAGACTGCATTCCTCGCAAAAACAGACCGGACAGATATCCCGACACCCGTAACATTTTATGCATTTTTGAAATTCATACATCCACCTTTTAAAGCGGTCTTCCTGGTTGAATTCTTCCGCTAGCTTAACCTCCATATTGTTGTCTATGCCGACCATTTTTTTAAAAGATCCTACCTGTTCCGGCTCGAGGTAGGAGCAATCCCCATGTTCCTTTAGTTTGGAGGGACAGCAGTTAACGTTGATTGTCTCCAAATTGTCAGGATTCAATTGGTTCCAGACATATAGAACATTCAAGGCCCTCTGGTTGCAGTCACGAGCCAGCAGGCCTATTTTTATTTCAGGACGCTCAGCAGTAATCTTGGTGGCTATCTTTTCAAGGGAATACCGGGCCTGGCCGGCAATTAATTCATCAACCTCGTCCAGATTATCCTTGGTAAAACAATGGGGCAGCGGGTGTTCCTGCACCATCTTATATCCCAGAAACAGGTCTACCTTGTCCTGATCGAGCCACTCTTTGACCTGCTCCTGCATCGTAGCAAGCATGCTGGTTTTACCGTCAGTAGTGCTGAAAGGTTCGGGCCATTCTTTCATCTGCTCTTCCATATTATCCTCCCTCTACGCTCTCAACTTCTGCGCTCTTGGCTTCTATCTCGGCCTCACATTCGCTCTCGATGGCAGACAGGTCAAGTTCACCTGTCAAAGGGCTCGGACCCATCGCCTTGATCTTTTCGGTGAAATCAGTAACCACCTGAACAAATTTTTGGGCCTCTGCCGAAGATATCCAATCCAGGTGCAGACGGCCTTCTAACCCCATAAAATTCAAAAGCTCCTGCAAAAATGTCATCCGCTTGATCGTCATGAAATTACCGTACAGGTAATGGCAGTCGCCAACATGTCACCCGCCCACCAGGACCGCATCAGCTCCGCTTTGAAAGGCCCTCAAAATATGGTGAGGTGATACAGTGGCGGAGCACATGACACGAATGGGCCGAATATTGGTCGGGTACTCCATGCGGCTCACACCCGCCAGGTCGGCTGCGCCATAAGCGCACCAATTACACATAAAAGCGATTATCTTGGGCTCAAAAATATCCTCTTTCACCTTTTTCTCCTTTAAATGGATTAAGCGTACAAAGCGCCCTTGATCTGGGCATATAGTTGATTGTTATCAAATCCCATCAGTGTCGGAGCCTCGGAGGGACAAGTCGCCGAACAGGCTCCACACCCTTTACAAAGGGCCGGGTTCACTTCAGCCACAAACTTTTTATCATCGAACGTGATGGCATTGAACGGACAGACATTTATGCACCCCAGGCATCCCGAACACAGCTCCGGAATGATATGGGAGATGATGCCGCCCAACTTAATATTTTCCATGGCCAGAACCGTCATGGCTCTAGCTGATGCGGCCTGAGCCTGGATTATAGATTCATCGATGGATTTCGGAGCATGGGCCAGCCCGCATACGAAGACACCATCCGTGGCAAAATCAACGGGCCGGAGTTTGACATGGGCTTCAGCAAAAAAGCCGTCCTGATTCTGGGGCACTTTATACAATTGTGCCAATGGATTTTCCATGTCAGGAACAATGGCAGAAGCCAGAATCAAAAGATCTGGCCGAATCTCCATCTGGCGGCCGAGTACCCTGTCGGTGAAGGTCACCTGGAGATCCTCCTGCTCCAGGGCCACGTTGAACGCTTTGTCGGAGTTAAAACGGATAAAAACTATTCCAGCCGAGCGTGCCTGGCGGTAAAGATCCTCGCGCAGTCCATAAGCGCGCAAATCTCTGTAAAGAATAAAAACATCCATTTCCGGATTAATCTCCTTGAGTTTCAGAGCGCTTTTTATGGATTGCGTACAGCAGACCTTTGAGCAGTAGGGTCGCTCCGGATTGCGCGAACCGACACACTGGACAAATGCAGCCGTTTTTAGTTGTCCTAAAGCAGGATCATTCTCAATAAACCGCTGCTGAAGTTCCAAACCGGTGACAACACGGGAATCCTGCCCGTACAAATGCTCGTCCGGCTTAAGTTCTGAAGCACCGGATGCAATGATGGTTACACCATGCTCCAGAACACTGCTCTTGCTGCCGTTTTGGATAGTCGTTTTGAAATTCCCCACAAACCCTTCCGCGTGTGTAATCCGGGAATTCATGAAGATCTCTATGTTGCTATCGGACTGTACCGCTTCAATCAATCCGGTCAAATGCTCTTGAACGTCTTCGCCACGCCAAGTTTCGTGGAGATTGCGCGCCTGTCCGCCAAGGGTATCGGTCTTTTCTATCAGAAAGGTTCGGTGTCCCTGCTCGGACATATTTTTAGCCGCTGCCATACCGGCAACGCCGCCTCCGATTACAAGGGCCGCATGGGTGATCGGCATGGTCGCTTCTTTCAAGGGTTCAAACAGGATCGCCTTGGAAACGGCCATTCTGACCATATCTTTAGACTTTTCCGTGGCCTTTTCGGGGTCATTTTTGTGTACCCAGGAGCACTGGTTGCGTATATTGGACATCTCGAACAGGTATTTATTGATGCCCGCGTTGATTAGAGTCTCCTGAAAAAGCGGCTCATGGGTTTTCGGAGTACATGAAGCCACAACCACCCGGTTAAGCTTATGCTCTTTGATAATCTCAGTCATTTTATCCTGGGTGTCCTGTGAGCAACTGAACATATTCTCTTCCACATAGACAACACTGGACAAACTTTTGGCAAATTCCACCACTGCGGGGACATCAACGACACCGGCAATATTGGTGCCACAACGACAGACAAAAACACCGACCCGGGGGGATTCCCCGCTAACGTCCAACTCCTCGGGGATTTCTTTTGTCTTGGTAAGGGTCCACCGGGCTTCGGCCAATCTGCTTCCCACCACACCAGCCGCAGCACTGGAATCGACAACAGATGACGGAATATCCTTGGGCGCTTCAAAGGCACCACAAACATAAATACCCGGTTTTGAACTTTCCACCGGTGCAAAGCTACTGGTGCCGGCAAAGTTGTAGTGATCCAGATCAACGCCTAATCTCTGAGCCAGTTCTGTTCCTTCCTTGGTTGCCATTAGACCCACAGACAGGACTACTATATCAAAATCCTCTTCGACCTTCTTACCTGTCTCGTCTACATATCGGATAAGATGTCTTCCTGTGCCGTCAACTGGAGTAACGTTGGTGATCTTGGATTTGATAAAACGAACTCCCGTTTCATCCTTTGCCTGGTTGTAATATCTTTCAAAGTCTTTTCCATAAGTTCGTATGTCAATATAAAAAATGGCCGCATCCAGATCCCCGCTGCTGTGTTCTTTGGCCAGTATTGCTTCCTTGACGGCATAGGTACAGCAGACTCCGGAGCAATAACCCTGGGCGCCCAGGTGTTCGTCCCTGGACCCTATGCATTGCAGCCATGCAATTTTTTCGGGCTCTTTATGATCAGAGGGCCGGACAAGATGACCGCCGTATGGTCCGGAAGCTGATAGAATTCTTTCAAATTCAAGGCTCGTCACAATATTGGGATGTTTTTTATAGCCGTAGGTATCATGAACAGCGGGGTCAAAGGCCTTGCTGCCGGGGGCAATGATGATCGATCCGACCTTGATTAATTCTTCTTCTTTCTGTTGCGCGTGGGTTTCCAGAGTGAGTGCCTCGGCCTTGCAAGCCTTGACACACTCGAAACACTCGCAACATACCATGCAGTTAAGACATTTTTCGGCTTCAGCAATGGCCTGCTCTTCGCTTAGCCCTAGCTCAACCTCAGAAAAACTCCTCTTCCTTTCGTCCATGGGAATCCTGGACATTTTGGCCCTTGCGGCCTTTTTGATATCTTCTTCGATCGGTTTGAAGTTTTCCTGAGGAGCCTCAAAGGGTTCCCGCCCCTCTTTCAAGTCCTCGCCATTCAGATATCTTGATATGGAAATAGCTGCCTCTCGCCCGGCAGCGACAGCTTTAATTGCTATGGAGGGGCCGGTCTGGGCATCACCACCTGCGAATACGCCTTTCCTTTCAGTCTCGAAGCTCACGGGATCGACCGCTATATTGTTCCACCGATCTAATTCAACACCTGTTGCGCTGTCAAGATAAGAGGTGTCGGTTCTTTGACCGATGGCAGGTATTATGATATCCGTATCAACAATAAATTCACTCCCTTCAACAGGAACTGGACGACGCCGGCCGCTTTCATCCGGCTCACCTAATTCCATTTTAATGCATTTAAATCCGGCTACCTTCCCATCTTTTTCAACTACCTCCACAGGTGCCACCAGGAACTGAATATCGATTCCTTCTTCAAGAGCATCTTCAACTTCCTCATCCCGGGCAGGCATCTCTGTCCGGGTGCGCCTGTAAAGAATGCTGACCTTTTCAGCTCCAAGACGAAGGGCGGACCTTGCTGCATCAATCGCCACATCGCCACCGCCGACGATTACAACCTTGCCTTTTAACTCCTTAATGTCGTAAAGTGCTGAATCCCTTAAAAATTTAACTCCGGGGATAACACCTTCGGCATCTTCATTCGAAATATTAAGTTTCATGTCGGCGTGACAGCCAATGGCCAGATAGACCGACTTGTATCCGTCGTCCATCAGACCGTCAATTGTTATGTCTCGCCCAAGAGCGGTATCGAATTTAATCTCAACTCCCAGCCGGGTGATCCACTTAATCTCTTTTTCAAGAACATCCGGTGGCAGCCGGTAGTCCGGAATTCCTACCCTGAGCATCCCCCCTGCTACGGGAAGGGCCTCAAAAATTGTAACCTTGAAACCATCCTTTGCCAAAAAATATGCTGCCGTCAGACCAGCAGGACC
>Ga0233414_10000089_pt1 | contig 39859 bp, 34 predicted proteins | sample Na_anoxic_10_MG_FD_189020 | JGI IMG/M metagenome (GOLD analysis project Ga0233414, IMG submission 189020) | Seawater microbial communities from Saanich Inlet, British Columbia, Canada - Na_anoxic_10_MG | ecosystem: Environmental > Aquatic > Marine > Inlet | place: Canada: British Columbia... | reverse complement strand
ATACTTCTCGAGCGCTCCGCAAAGACCCATAGTTATGAAATGGTATATACACAATGGGGTGGCATCTGGCTTATTGCCTGGCTTGGAAAACTGATGTATCCTAACCGTGATTAAATTCTCCCTGGCGATTTTACCAGAAACAGTGACGATTCCCTTATCCATCCCTATCTTCCAAAAGGATAGTGGCGCACGAAGTACCTTTATGCGGATGCCGTCTTTGATGCGATGCACTACTCGTTCCGTCATCGCGAACATAGGATAGTACCCGACTCCATCGATCAGAATTCTGTGATTGTCTATGTATGGAGCATGTACCGGCATTTGAAATAATTGATTCTCGAATTCAAAATCAAATATATAGAGCTTGAACGTACTTGGTTGTATGTTCATTCTCTTGTTGATTAATTTATCTTTCAGGTAATACTGAATGCGATCCTCTGGAGTCGCTCGCTTGTAACCTAAATAGAGTAACCTCTTCCCAAAGAACAGTTCCAATTCCTTAAACAATTCATCTAGGTATTCTCCTACCCCCTCGATTTTTCTTTCTCTAAAATTTAAGAGAAGGTCATCATTAAACTTAGGCAACTGTTCTGCTACGTCTCCAAGGATTCTATCCCATAACGAGCCCTTAGCTGGTATCATACGTACCCCCCTTGTTAAAATTATAGGCTAACATTTCTGTGATTACGACCCCCCTATTTCTTCCACCAAGTCTTAGCCATAAGCGTCACACAAGCCCCCGCAGCTGCAGCGACCGCAACTACTCCAGCTTTACCGGCAGTCCATTTCGCCGTAGTTGCGCTGTGCTCGGCTATAGCTTCTTTATTCTGCCACTGCCTCTCCGTAGACTCATATCCTGCCATTTCATGTTGCATTTTGTTAGACTCATGAAGTAGTTTCTTTTCTGTTTGATACTGTTTTGTTTCTGCGTCAAGCTCCTTTATCTTAAGTTCGTTCTCGTTCTTTTCTATATCCCAGGCCATTTTTTCATTCTTATGCTTTTCTTTTTCTAATTTTAATTTTTCGGCAGCTACCTCTAACAGATGTGAGTCCTTTCTCCTTGCAGCTTCTTCCTGTACCGCAATAGCCTTCTTAGCTTTATCGAACCCAACCGTATAAATAATTCCATCTACTTCTACGGTTCCGTCCTTAGTCAGAGGCTCTTGAATTATTGTAGTGTCATACTCATCCGACCTTCCGAAATTTCCTACTGTCGGAACAAACTCAAAGTACCCATTCGGGTATAAATCTTCTTTTGTATTGACAGAAGCACGCGCGCTACATATCAATCCTGGAGCTACGCACCACCCAAGCTCCCCCACCCTGTCAGAGCTAAAAATCCTAAATCTCATTACCCACTCAGCATCCATAACGTGTCGAGAAGCGCGTTTGGTAATTTCAGTTGGAGACCTTGGATTTGTATATGCGGATTCTGGTGGATGGTATATTCCAGCTTTTAGAGGACGACCATCCTTTCCCTTAGGCTTAATAATTAAAACGGCCTCTTCGGCTGTTAAGTAAAACGTATCTCTTGTTGCAATTTGTTGGGGACTAATGAGGACCATACCTCGCTCGGTCCCATCCGCTACAGTTTCTTTCCCACTAATGTAGTCATACATATTATCGTCTGTTGGTTCGCCGTAGGACGTATGCAACAAAATTGAATTGTTTAATACATCTCCTTGTAAAGTAATTGGGTATATTGTTGGTGGAATGACAATCAGTACATTGCTAATTGTCACAAGGCCAATATGACTGTTGGTGTAATTAAATACCTTCGTATTGTGAGAGAACCCACAGGACATAGCATCCCATGGAATGTAATTACTACAGTCACTATGGAAATTAAAGTCCGTCTCCAATAGTGGCATCTCTATCCCGTCCATATCAATAAAGTCATCCATGATATCCCCTCAGATTATTTATTTTAACACGACTTAGTTTAATATAGTTCAGATAAATAATATAGGTTTAAAAAGTAAATGGACGTGTCAAGCATAAACACTATGAGCTACATATCATAGCTCATAGTGTTTTATTTTTTACTATCATAATATTAAAAATTTACATACTTATTGGTCAAGGTCATAGTCATTGCCCACTTGTTGTCATCGCCCATACTTGCCCTTCCTACTTTTGGGTTCTTTGCACTTATCTTACTCACAGCTTGGATATCAATTGCGCGCAGTGTGCTGCTGGGCGGAGGGGATGGTGCTGGGTGCGATCGTCTCGGTATCGCTGACGATGTTGTTAGTTGCTCCCCGGACATATCGAACATCGCCATTAGATCCATAAAGCTGAGTACCTGCTCGTCCTGTTCCGCTGGCGTGCTTGTTTTCGGCATCTTTGCTCCTATCCGTAACAACTTTGTTTTTTTATCTACTATCTCATCCGGGCCAACTATCGCTACAGTAACTGCAAACCCTTTAACGTTCCCCACATCGATTAGAGCATTAGCCTGGTCTAAGAATGTTTTTTTCGTGTAATTGTCAAACAATTTGGTGCAATCAGCTAGGCCACTTAAAAAATCCCAGTCATTAGTAGATATTCCAAGATCTATGAGAAACTCAAACTCTAATTTGTTCTGCAGATAATTAATGTCTAAGTCTGGCAAATTCAAGCCCTCGCATATGTTCAATGCCTTCTTATAGAGTGGGTGCTTTGCTATCGCTTCATCGAGTTTATTCTTTGCGTGCATTATAGTCTTTGATGTAGTTGTTACTTGCCCGACGATTCCAGCTATAGTTAATTTTATAGGTTCTATTACATCCCTAAGCGCCATTATATTTTTAGACACGGAGACCCCAAGGTCCGAAACTTTTGATAGATCAAAGAGTGGAGAACTTTTATTGAGATTGAAGTTTTCACTCGTGTAGTTCTTTATGACTGTGGCTTTGGCTCGAGCAAGATCCGAATCGCTTTTAATTGGGATACCGGCCTTAACGCTCAATAGAGCTTTTTGATTGCCGGACAAAACGGAAACATCTTTAGATACTGTTGATTTATTTGGAGAAGATAGTATCGGCGACAATGCCGGTTTGGTTTCTGTGGTTACAAAAAGATTGCTTGACATTAGTTCCTCCAAGTACACCAATTACATATTACTATCTATATGCATGGCTCTAAGAAACATAGATAATATTATTGGGGACTTCGCTCTTGTGTGATGGCCGAGTGATCCTAGTTCTCCAACCCCGGTCTCTTCTATTTGTCGTTTAAGATCCGAGTAAGCCGTTTGATCCCCTCCCCTCACTCTAAGTAGTTCCAGAGAGGTGATGTCAAGTCCGCTTGCGTGTAGAGAGTGTAGTTCGGGATTGGATATTCCGGCGGCCCTGTCCGCACCAACTACTTGGTCGTCCATCCCACTTATAAGAGTGTCAGATTCTGGTATTGATATTTTTTCATCGAGGAATTGTTGCGCTCTTCGCACAGACATTTGTACTACTGGATACTTTTTATTAGTCAGGTACTTGATTCCGGTAGCATCATCAGTTACCCAAATTCGATGATATAAAACAACTCCGAGTTCTTCCATAATGTCCATCAGTTGTTTTATAGTAAGACCCTTTGTCATATTTGGGCGCACTAAATGTATCTGTTCTTTGGCGCTTCTAAGATTATCCATGTATTCCGTGAACTGTCCATCAGTCATAGCAGAGAGTCTTCTATGAAGGTGCTCTCTATTTTTTCCGGTAGGATCTAATTTATCATACCATTTAGCTAAGTGCTGCATTATAGCTTTTCGTTTCTCAGACACGTTCATAGTACTCACCTCCTCATGTATGAGTTATCCTATAACATCTTAAAAAAAATAGCCCACGGTATTACACTGTGGGCTATTCGTCACATTGCCAGAAGGTTATGGTGCGATGGTGATCCTTTCTGCCACGACTGTTTTTGGAACAGCTGGATGCTTCGTCAATCGTATGGTGGAAGGGTTATTGCTGCCAGAAATTGTCAGCATTGTTTTTTCTTTACCGTCCATTATTTCTTCCACATTAGGTATCCATAGATGTTTTACCTTGGCTCTACGTAATAAGCTATCCGGAATAGAAATATGTACAGGATCAGCGAGTGCCCCAACCCATAATATTTTGTTATCACCTATCGGCGTTAGGACCAATTTACCCTCTCCTCCTTTGATTACACTCAATCGGACTTTATTTGGTTCCTCCGTGTTCCCGTGAATTATCACCATTTCCTGGGCGGCAACTGAGGATACCGCCAATATATCGTTCTTAATGCCTACGGAGTTAATGGTCTTTCTGATAGGAATAGCACGAAGTCCGGTGGTGGTCACCTTCCCAGATTCATAAATTGCAGTACACAATCTTTTCCCAACTGGCGTAACCGATAACGTAGAGTTTAATTTACTTCCTATCCCATTAACTCGGAATATCCCCCCAGTGTCTTTGGAAAATACCACAATATTGGTGAGTGGCCAGACGGATGTTAGAATCTTTGTTCCAAACAAAGATTGCGGTAAGTCCGTATGTCCTACTGCTGATACTGTAGTGTCAGTCAATAAATACTTAAACTTATGTGTTGGATTGAACATGTGGATAGATCCATCGGCACCCCATTCGGCAAGAATCGATTTTAACTCTTCGATATTAAAGAATTGGATGATTCCAGTTTCTGTCACCTTAACATATCCTTGGAACGCGGTAGCCAACTTCCCTTTCCTGTATGATTTAGATCCAGAGGATTCCGTGCCTTTGGCGTAGACTCTTTTAAAATACTGCGCGTCTGCTGTGATCCTTTCCGGAACCATTTTTGTCTGCTGAATGAGGTCTAATTTTTTTGCTCTAACCTCATCCAATTCATCCTGAAGTTTGCCCTTTCCCTTTGCGGTCAACTGTTCTAATTTGAGCTTAAACAAGAACGCAACCTGCCATTCGGTGAGTTGAAATTTTTTACACAATGTACTGACCACTTGCGCATCCTCTTTCGCGTTATCGAATGCCTGCACTATTTCTACAGAATGATCTCTCACCTTAAGCATAGCATCTAATTCTCTAAGCTTCAACAGATATTCTTCCTGCTTTGACTTCAGCTCAGTTTGGATACTTTTATACCGGGCATCATACCAGTCTGCAAGTAACTGATATGGATCTCGATGGGAAATCCTCGCATCTAAATCTGCCCAGTGCCATATCGGCTTCCAACTCTTTGAGAACCTAATTATTCGCTTTAGTGGTTCCAGCAGCGCGAATGGATCTCTACCACGCTTAACCATAAATCGTATTTCCGCATAGTCCATTCCGGAGGAAGTATCAAGCACGGCCTGAAAATTTTTACCTATCCAGCTATTTTTATCTCTAAGCATTGGAATAAGTTTTTTCTCAAGCTTGCTTGGGCTTGTTTGGGGAGGTAGTGTCCGTACAATTATCAATCCCGGCAACACCTCGAGGATACCGTCTATCTGAACAGTGTAGTTAAACTCACCGCGCTCGAGCTTACTTATAATTTCTGCACTGTTCCTTATCAGGCAATGACTGGTAAAATCTGGCAACAGCAACCTGCTAAATTTTTTATAGTGCCGTGCTATTCCGCTAAGCTCCTTTTTAGCTTTGATGTAAGACTCGACTAGATCGCATATACAGGATAATTCATGTACTGGTATTTCCGATTTAAACCCTATCCCTATTCCAAAATTTCCAGTGAGGAGTGTCATTGGTAGTCGAGGTATATAGTGACCTACCTCGACTCCTTTTCCTGATTCTGCCGGTCTTGTCGGAAGGGATAGTCGTGCGACCCCATTGAAAAATACGTCTCTCGCAAATGGACTGGAGTTTGCTTCCAGGTAGCGAGCCCCGGCCGGAGTTGGATCGGCATACGATCCTTCTCCTCCATGAGGCTCTACCAACGGGAGTACAGTATTAAACGGCTGCATCAGTTTGCACATAGCTTCGTAGATCGAACTATCCCCATGCGGATGTAGCTCTAACACCCTCCCGACCATCGGATAGCATTTATGAGGCTTATCCATTGTACCAAAGGTAGTTACTATCCTTCGGTGAACTTTCTTTAGCCCGTCTATACAGTTAGCAAACTCTCGCTCTACTGTTTCTAGCCCATAGCGTTGCATATTGCGAACTACCGATTCCGAAGAGGTCAGTTCGTCTGCCCCTTCGGGTAGAGCGATCGCCTGTTGAATTTTTAATTTCGCCCGGGCATTGGCATCGTCGTAAGGACTTGGGTTAAGCTTGCTCAAATATCTCCGGAACAGGGACATATCTTGACTTGTTGTCATTGGTTCCTCCTAATATTTGTATTTAGTAACACTGCCTTCCTGGTCCTTAAGTTCGAACGTAATGGATAGTATATCATACCCAAACACATCAAGCACCTCTAAGAATTTGCGGTTTGTAATTCTTTGAGATTTCAAGCATTTCAGCAGATTTCCTTTTGGCGTGTTCGTCTCGCTCGGTAGCAATCCCAAAGTAGTTATTGCGTATTCTTTAAACTTCTCACTAAAGTATTCCGGGGTGATATGGTTGTTAACAAAGATCATTCGTAGAATTCGCGTCAATGCGTGTGGGGTATTTTGTACGTCCTCTTCGGTGTACATCGGTGTCCCATTTTTTGTTCCTACGGGTACATCTGTTTTAACATTAAACCGTTCCAAAAATTCTTCGTCAGTTTTCTTGGGCAGTACTTTTGTGGGGGAATTTCCCCCAGTGCCTGGCATATCTTTTGCCATTGGTAACCCTCCGATTAAATTATTCAGTGACTAATAGCTTCCTTGCTAATGGATCTATCCCCAACATGCTCTCCAACACTTCGACATCTCCAACTTTAGTTATCGATACGAATGCACGTGTTGATGGCCTTAAGCATGTAGTCTCCAGATCCGCTGGTTTCATCTCCCCCAATCCCTTAAATCGTGATACTTTAAATTTGCTGTCCAACTGGCTAAGTAGATTATACAGTTGGATAAATGTTTGCGGCTTTCTTTCATTTGTTGCGGTTACTATGTACACTTCAAACTTGTCCCACTGGATATTCTGCAGCACTGGAAGTATAAAAGCTCTTATATCAGACTCAAGATTAGTGAGTGATATAGTTATATCTTCTTTGCCGACCCCTATCGTAAGACTATTGTCTGGGGCGTAAAACTCAACTAAGTCTGCTTGCAGCATTTTTCTTATCTCGACAGTATTCGGAGCCTTTCCGAGATAGTCTACACAATGCGCCAGTTGTTCTATTATTCCAGGGGATATGGCAAGGTTGTTAGCAACTTCAGTTATTAGAGATCCTACGCGATCAACTAGATAACAGAAATCCCTAAACGCCAACCCTGTCAGTAAGGATACTCTCTCCGTGAGTAAATTCTTAACCTCTATGTTGATGATACTTTGGTATACCTTTGATACCTTAGTATCCATCAGTGCACGATGGTCCTTAAGAAATAATTTATTATTCTTCGTCGCCAAAGCGTATAGTGGTGGGTTGCTCACATACACATATCCTTTCTCCAAAAGCAATGGATTAATTTTATTAATAAATCCCTGCACAAGCGAGATAATGTGACATCCGTCTATATCGGCATCGGCCAATATAAAAATACCACCCCTAAACTTTAAATTATCCAAGTTCTTATCGTTCGGGGTTATACCAAGTATCATACTTAAATCTTGATACCTCTGATTACGGTACATGTTATCCTCAGTTGATTTTTCGGCATTCATCGGTTTGCCTCTAAGTTTAAACACGGCCTGATATTCGTTGTCTCGTACACGCCCAACAATACCACCAGCAGAATCCCCCTCTACTATAAACAATTCTCTCCGATTTGCATCATCTGTAACGCACGCCAGGTAAGCCTTAGGGTTGTGTAAGTCTAAGTTGAGATTCTTAAATCCCTTAGTAACGACTAAGTTTTTATTCACATAGATCTGATACTTTTCGATAATGTCTTCTTCGAAAAGCAAGTATAACTCCCTAATGGCATCCGCTTCCCATTCGTTCAGCGCACTTATAATATGTTCACTGTAATTCTTTAAAAATATTTTATTCTTAAAGTGGTTCTTCGTTTGTCCTATGAAGGTGGCATCAGTGTATCTAACCCTTGCCCATCCGCATATAGGCAGTTTGTAATCATTTAAGAAGAATTTCTTCGTATTGTCGTGATCTATGTACTTTGATAAAACCTGTTTGACCGCATTAGATAGACCAACTATGTGAGAAGAGTTAGTATCGTTGATGACTATAGAGTTCACCGTCCCGATCACTTTCCATGGAATTAATAGTCTTGGAATAAGTATTCCGATGTCGTAACTTATCCCGTCCGATCCTATCTCTTCCTCTGATACTTTACTTAGTGTGGCGTACTTAGCTATCGTGGAAGTTATCCCAAATTTATTCTTTATCCACGAAACACGAGACACGTTCTTATCTGACTCAAACACCGTCTTGCCGGTAAGTCCTTCAAAAAACTGTGTGATCTGATCCGGCGTTCCCGTGCTCAGTAATTCATCAGAAATCCAATCCTTAGTTTCGGTTACTCGTACTGTAAGATTTGGTATGAATACTGAAGCGAGTTCTAGTTGCTCTACCATGACGTTTATACCACCATCCTTCTTAAACGTATCTATCCCAGTAAATATCTTCTTATCAGGCTGATAGATTATAGTTGTTCCAACAGAGTTTCCTTCTGGAAAAGGATCATGTCGCTCAGAACGTAATAGTTTTCCTTCTCGTAGATACGCCAATTGTGTACCCTCAGCTCTTCTGGACATGGCACAGAAATTCGTACTAACAGCACAAACACAAGTTAGGCCTACTCCATGTAATCCCCCGGTACTCCCATACGCAGCAGATGATTTGCCGCCACTATGCAAACGGGTACATATGACCGTGAGGGATCCCAAAGGAATCCCTCTTCCGGTATCGGTTATGTATACTTGGTATCCTGCTTCTGTAACATTGAACACGACATTAACTTGATGTGGTATTGATGAGTTGTGCTCTATCTCGTCCAAGCTGTTATCGATCACTTCGTTTCCGCAATGTGTTTGGCCACTTAAAGATTGCACATCCCCAATATACATTCCGGTGTTTTCGCGGACAGCCTCAGTTCCTTCTAACACGCGGATACTTTCTTCGTCGTATACTACCTCTACCTTGCTCATATTGCCCGTCTCCTCTTTATAAAGAGTTAGTTATAATTTGTTCATAATGGATAATCTATCAAACTAATAATATATACACCATTGTCGACTGAGCAGAAATTTTCTCAGTATTGAGACTGCCCGAACAATGACCGAAGGTGGGGTATGAGAAATTATTACCGTTCTTCTGTATAGTTATATTCCCCAATAGTACAAAAATACTAAGGACCAAGGGCAGTATACTGCCCTTGGTCCTTAGGGGGAATTAGCAACAACTAACCCATTACTTTTATTACACAATATGCTGCAAGGCGCAACCATGGATTTTTCTATAGATGTGATGATTATTCCTCCTTATTAAATTTATGTTTCGCTTACCTCACACCGCCCATAGATTTGCTTCTATGTTCCTTCGGTTCACCAATCCCTTGAGACGCTTCTTTACCTTTGTACCGGATGAGGTATAGACGGTAACATAAACCCATCGCTTTAGCTCGGTCGGAACTTTAGAGTAATTCCCATCATTAAGAGTCCGGTACAGAGTGGATTTTGCAAAATTAGATCTACCAACATTGTAGATGAAGGACAGTAAAACTGCAACTTGAGTATTGGTTAGTGCTACAGTCACCTTTGCGAGCAGGAAGGCATGTAATTCCAACACATGCTGTCGGAGCATAGCGTAGGCCTCTTCCTTTGTGACGCACAGATCTAACTGATCTTTAGATATTTGCTGGCCATAGCCAATCGCATGACCGCCCACATCATCATACGGCGTTGCGCGGAATCCTTCCAACTTGGCAATATTTTTTATAGCCAGTTCCACGGGAATGGTCTCTACCTTTGGCCCCTGGTCTGATTCGAGTAAAGCACTGTCAGGGCACCAAGAATCGTCGATAGTAAAAGTGAACGCTGTAATGGCAGAAGCCATATTACAGTGGGCGATAAAGAATGTAATAACTACAAGAACTACTTTATGGTATTGCATAGTAAACCTCCTTTAAATAAAAAAGATGTAATCATATCGGAAAGACCGAGCCCAGTTAAGGACCCGGTCTCTGACATCAATAACTTGACTCGGGTCGGGTCGTGTACCCATCATAAACTATCTTACCGGGGGGTAAGAAAACATACACAAACAATCTAAGTAAGCGTAATACTGGCAAAACCTGTCACGAACCCGTGCGTAACAACAACGACGTAGCTTCGTTCAGGAGAACCTACCGATCCATGTCTAGAGTTTTGCGGGAGCTTAGATAAAATACACGACCCGACAATCGGGAATTGGCTCGATGTAGGATTGTAGCTACAGGCCATAGCAACAACCCCCTAATTAGTCATCGCTCGGATACTAATTCCGAGAAAACTACTACAAAATCGAGGTCCGGTTTACACATAGTATAACGACGGAACTTATTTTTTAAAGAGGAGCATGACTATGGAAACTAAAGAACCCTTAAGTATAGACAACTATTTTGAGGAATTAGATAACGAGTTAAACCAGACAAAAGCCTCTCGCGAACTCCTGATAGAAAAGCTGTTGAGTGTGGTTGGCACTACAGAAATCAATCCAACTCAAGACGCACCAAGAGTAACCGAGGTAAAGTTAGCCTGCATTAGAGAGGCGGCTTCCCTATTGGTTGAGAAGGAAAGGAGAGCTGAAAAACTAACTAAACTTAACCTGGCAAAGAAAATAAACGAGGATGACGCAGAAACAAGCAGCAATATTTCCAACTTTCTTAGAAGTATAACTAAGGATGTGGTGCCCGGTAATAGTTCCACCTCCAAAGATGTTAATGTGGAAGAGGCTATCGCGCAAGCGCACAGAAAATCTGGAATGACGATAAGTAATGGTGAAACCAGAACAGATAGCGAGGATTATAGCTAAGATGAAATCGTGCTTTTCTCTTTATATTACTCATGTAGGCGATCATCGCCTACATGAGTAATAGTGTTATCGCTCAAGCTTGGCAATAATCGTATTTACAAAAGTATCTGCTTCTAGTGCCGCTCGGACGGCTTGGACATCAAGTCGAAATGGAGTCCCTTCTCGTAACTTTGCGTTCGCAGCCATTAGGAATGTGTAACATGACTCAACTCGCTTACGTTCCTGGAGACTTAGAGTTCGTATGTACTGAAATACACTCTTCTCGTGCATGATAGTGTTTTTGTACTCTCCGATAAACGTAAGGAGGGTCTCTGCGGCCTTTGCATCGTTGTCACTGAGAGCTTGTCGTATGACAGAAGCAAGTTTTTTGATGAGCGTCCTCTTGTCGTCCTCTTTAATACAGGACTTACAAGCCTTCACGTAATCGATAAGACTGTGCTGGAGCGGAGTCAGCTTAGCTGCAGCTATTGGGTTGGTGTCATCCTCCATTGGAGGTGCTTCTGGAGGGTCAATCGGTACTTCAGTATCGGTTGGTGCTTCAATGGCCTCGGAGGACTCAGTTGGTACTTTCGTATCAGTTACTTCAATGGCCTCCGAGGACTCAGTTGGTACTTCGGTATCGGTCGTTTCAGTTGGCACTTCGGTATTCAGAGTTGGCTCGGTAGCCTCCGGCGGCTCTTGCTTTGATGGTTCCTTAGTAGGTATCACATTCTCTCCTTTTGCCTTAGTTGTTCTAGATTTAGATTTTCTAGTCTTTGCCTTAATGGGCGTTTTACCCTTATCTTTAGTTTCTGTTGCCATGGTTGCACCATCCTTAGGTTTGGTTATTAGTTGTCCAGCTACTACAGGCAGAATGTTTGCTTATAGTATTTCCGTTAATAACACTAATTGCCCGAACTCCAAAATAATGATATATATTTGAAGCTTACTTGGGAATCCGCCATATCGAGAGTGTCACATATCAACTATGTAATCAAGTACATCTATAGTTTTAGATTTGATTACGGTACCATGGACTGATTTCATGGATAAGCTAAGGAACGTGGAAGTTACCTCCATCGCACTCATACTTATTGAACCAGTACCTATTTTTTCGTAGGTATCACGGGTACACTTATAACATATCCCTCCATGTTGTTCGCAATACATTGGACTCCTAAGCTTAACAACTTTATTAACTAAGCTGTTTGCTAATTTTTCATCCAGTGGTTGCGACTTCGCCCCGATAACTATAGTTCTTCCGAGTAATCCGGGTATGTCCTCTTTCTTCAAGAAGGTTTCTAAGCCTCGAGTAGTCCCACAGTCGTCAGCAACTACCTCTAAGTCTTGGAATATGCGAAGAATGAACTTAGTCTGCTCGCCACCCTTCGCCGTCTCCTTCCCACGGCCATAGATACTCTTTCTTGTCTCATTTGCCCTGACATGAAAGTCACTTACCTCCCACCCCTCCTCTAAAGAGTTCTCTATGAACTCAAATTCGGATGGATCCTCCGAGAATGCCTGTATACCTCCAACGGATAAGAACATTTTTTTTCTATGAACCTCTATAGTCTTAGAGCCCTGTGCCTCATATACTGTGGTAGCCTCATCTCCCTCAAGAAACTTCCTATCCATTGCAATAAGTTCCTGCTCTATTCGCCTAATCACCAGTGGATCATGGAGGTTTGCCCTGTTCTCTTCTATAAGTTCCTCTTTTCTCTTTGCTATCCTTGGATCCGTGTACAACGAGCGTGGAGTTGACGATGGTGCATTCAGTTTGGTGAAGTGTCCTAAGAAATATACATGATCCATGAATGTTTCAAACTGAGCTATGGACACCTTATCCTCCAAAACAAGCTTAGCTACAGTCTTTTCCAATTTTCGCTGATCCCATTGCTCGTTAACGTACGAGATGACTTCTCCGAGTGTGGATCCAAGGACTACCTGGTTTAAAACAAACCGTCCAACTGAAGTGAGCTCATCGGATCGGTTGTAACTATTGATCATCCCGGTCTTTATTGTGAACGTGTCTTCGATGGATAGGGGTGATTCCGTGAGTTCTGAGGCCAAGAACCTTACAACGTAAGTGAGATCCTCGTCTACTGCCACATCATCAAGGTACCCGTAACACCGATCTTCCCCCGACTGGAGAAAAATTATGTCTCCTGGTATCGCCGGCACTGGTGGATGCGGGGCAGCGTCTGTTCCTATGGCCGGCTTAGTGATCTCCGTGGCTTCAGCGTACTTGCCCACAGTACAGCCAGATGTACTCCTGGCCTCCTCTATGCTGGGTATATCAACAACGGGCCGGGTATAGAGAACGTTAAACGTCGCTATAAGGAATTCTTTTGTCCCTAACCGCTCTCGGAACTTTACTAAGAAGTCTATTTGTGGTTGAGTGAGCTTCATGTTACGATCCTTATGGTAGATGCTGGTATAAGTATGCGTGATAGTTGCAATGCCTTGGTACGTACCGCATCAGTGATCGCAACTTCCGTAGAAAAAAGCTTTTCTACCTCAACTTTGTGGTCTGTTATGCTTGAATCCGACACCATAGCAGCAATTATGGTAGTGATAGCGGTTACAGTTACCTCCTCATCCTCGTTTTCGACGTAATATTCGATATGATGCGGTTGTGTCTTCCTATGGTGTGCTAGAATATGCTCCGGCAGCACCGTTCCGGCAAGGAATGGTACCTCGGGGTGCCTTGCTAGGTCGCCATGGAAGGTATCTATGGTCGAAAATAGCTCTATTCGGTTGAGTGTCAGGTCATTCTTCGCCGCTAACCTGATGTTGTGCTCATACAAGCCATGTTCTTGCTCCATTTTAGCCAGTATCGCACCAACATTAGCAGTATTGAACGAGTCTACAACAGTATCGTCCGGACTATTATGGTATTTAGCCAGCACAGCAGACAAATGTGCGGTAAGTTTATGGTTACTTAGGGTTAGATCTTGGTAATCCAGTAAAGTTTTCCATGTATGGAAGGACGGCATGCTCTCATGTACTAACTTTATGGTTGCATTCAGCACTTCGTCGTGCTCATCCTCATCTATTGCGGTCGTTAGGTAGGATTCTATTCGCTGTACTGTGGTCTCTGCAAGCACCCCGAGCACTTTTAGGAAAGAATCACCATCAAATCTAACCCTAAGTAGGGCAACAAGCTCTACTCTGAATATGTTTTCGTATATTTCTGACAGCTCGCAGGTAAATTCCACCCCCATTTCATGTATCTCGTCAAGTAGAATGGTGGTTGCTTCCTGCAAAAGGAGATTATACGTCACATCGTCCTCTTCTATGTGGGACAGATACTCTTTGTTTTCTATATAGGCATCCACTACTGGTGATGCTTGTCGGCATAACAAAAGAGTGTCGTACATACTGTCATCAACAACACTCTCACGGACTTTATTGTTCGGTTTAATCATATTAACTCCTCTCCATGCATGTAAATTTGATGGGGTTAGGGGGCACAAAGACCCGTATAAGATGTAGGGACTTACATGCTGTCGTAGCGAATGTTTGACAGCGGAACGAGGGCAGATAACAGCGGAAATAGGGACTCCATTATGGGCAGAAACAAGTACTTTTTCCCTATAGTTTAATAATTTAGCGTTCTTACATGGGGGGGGTCCCCATATAAATGGTAGGCCATATTGTTTTTTTACATCCTTTCATTACAGGAGATTCTCGCACTAACTTCTTGGTACTTTTGGCTCAATTTTAATGATTTTTTTGACGTTATTTTCGCCGATTTTACTCGGCAGTCGCTGCTTTTTTAGGGACAGTCTGGGTCCTATCTTGCGGGGGCTCTCTTCCTCGGATAATGACGAAAAAAAACATATTTTGGGGGCAATTTTATTGTTATTCTGCCCAGGTTTTCAGCTATCTTTCTTTGCTTCTCTGCCTTGCTATGGCGGCACCAGGATACTCCGACTTCACCCCTGTTTTTAGGCCTAAAATTAGCACTTTTTGGCTAAAAACAGGGGGTTTTTGCACTTTCATTCGATTACATGTATATATTATTGTTTTGCGGAATGCTAGTTGAGAGCTACTTAGCGGGTTACGAACCTTGCTAAGCGACCTTTCGAGGACTCACTTTTAGTAGTTAACCGTTCCTCGGATATCATCGATCGTCCTACCCGTCGTGAGATGATATCCGAGGTAAACCTAACCCACCACCACCTAATATTCTTGTCGAGATGGATGCATATTTAATGAATATCTTCTATGATTATATGGACAAACAATTACTAACCGCTTACAACTTGGAGCCTATAATGACTACACTTATATCACCACAAGAGAACGTATATATTTTTCCAAAAGTGAACCTATACACCGACGGGTCTTACCGACCTACGACAGGTATAGGGAGCCATGCTGGAATCTTACAAAGTGATGATCATGTTTTACTAGTGTCAGACAGTTCTGCGGATACTACCATAAACAGACAAGAACTATTAGCTGTCATAGCAAGTCTTAATACCTTAGTTCGTCCCTGCGATGTTACCATTTATAGCGACAGCAACTACGTCGTTAAGGGCATCAATTCTTGGATGCATCAATGGAAACAACAAAATTGGATCACAACAAAAGGGACCCCTGTGGCCAATAGAGACTTGTGGGAAGCCTTGTTTCATCATGGTTCTACCCACAAATTAATGGCAATATGGGTTAAGGCTCATACAGGACAGGCGCACCATCCCTACTTTGAAAACAACATAGTGGATAATATAGCGCAATCGATGAGCATTAAACCAAAGTAATATTGTTTATACTTGGTGCATAGGGGCTGCTACTCCTGCGAGTAGCAGCCCCTATGCGGTACATGTGTAATTCATTTGGTGTTATACGGCACTCGTTATATGATGGATACCGCCGCCTCATACATTATTTCCATCTTGTATGGGTCAGCTATAGTGTCCTGCATGGCCGATAACTCTGCTGCGTAGTGTCGTTGATACAGCGCAGGATACCTTGCATACCCTCCCTTTCCCCACTTCTTTCTTATGTCCCCAGTTACTACAGGGGACGAAATTTTCCCGTTATAATCATTGGCCATTGTTCGCTGAAATACCTTTAACAAGTTTGGACGACCCCTGTCGGCACTTGATACTATCTCGGATACCGCCGAGTAGTACTCACCGTCATAACTTGCCCGATGTTCCAGCACTGCATGTGCTACAGGTTCTGGGCGTATGTCGTAGTCCTTACACAAGATATCAGTGAATAATATCGAGAAGGGTCCGCCGTCCATCAGTAAATTGTAGCCGTCTAAGTGGTGGTGCTCTCTGCCATTAGAGACTAGGATGTCATGAAAAGCTGCTGCTGCGGCAACCTCAGACAGGCGAACACCAGCCCCTTCGCGATTAGCGGAGCCTGCCAATTGTATTGATTCTGTCATTACTTCTATGGCATGATCTAACTGATGTGCTGGATCATTGATTGCGTAGAACGGCCTGATCAGTGTGATAAGTGTGTCGTGTAAATGCATAAATCCGGCCCCCTTTGTTTAGTTACAGTTAGTATAAATTGCACTCAATATCAATCATAGGTAGAGTGAGTCAAGACTGTAATATATACTTAAAAGTCGAATGGGCTAATCAAAATATGAGCGCTTACCTACCGCATATAGTTAAAATCTTGAAGCATTTTTTCGGCAAAAATGCGACCACTACGTGTGTTACTTTCTCAAAGAAACACCGGGCCACTACGTGTACTACAGCTCCGGGTATATCTCAGACATTAACAGTTGCTTCTTTTCAAACCCAACGTCTATACTTAAGGAAGACATAGTTAAATAATTTGGTTTGAGATTAAAGTAAATAATCTTTCGGTAATCAATGAGTGGTATCAACTCTTTTGGTATACTATCATGATCCAAATCAATACATATTAGGTTTGGAAATTTCTTATGCTTCTCTATGAACCGGATAGTATTGTTATGTATTTTGATATCGGTTTCCTTTAGATAGTCAAGGTACTCGCTTGTTATCTTCTTAAGCGGAAGGGTGTATGCTTTTGTAGGAACTCGTATGATCTCATACTTCTTACCGTAGACCTCATTCCACGCCAGACAATATTGGTACTGACTACCGCTAGGATTTTTATATTGGTCCTCTGGTTTGATGGAACTTATTTTTAAAAAGTCAGTCTTACCGTCTAAGAGAGACTGCCTAATAAGCTTTTCTCGATCAATGGTTAGCTGTATAAGATCTCTTCCATGGATGGGCCCCTTGATAGACGCGTTTAGTATATGTTCGATAATAAATTCTTTTACGAACTTTGCGGTCTCCGGAGGAAAATTCGAGCTACGAATAGCTACTCCCTTTAAGTCTGCCGTAGGCTTTACAAGCACTGCGCCTTCTTGGATGGTCACTATACCTGCATATGTTTTCTTAGCCTCGTAGATTATCATGGTCGCATAAAGGAATTCATTCTTTAGAATTATGCGCCCAATGTTCTTACCTACGGCTCCTTTGGCTATGCTGAACTTTTTCATAGTATGGGCCATGGCTTTAGTTACCCAATATATCGTCATAGCAGTTATTTGATAGGCTCCTATATCATATTTTTGGTCCGTGCCAGTGAACCATAGCATCCAATGCTTTGAGGTAAATATGACACTATCAGTATCGGAAACGATGACCGTGTTGCGCCACATGAACTTTTTCTTACCGATGTTAGGAGTGAGAGTAGGATACGTTATAAAGGTATCCATAAGTTCTTGTATGTCGCCTAACATCTTATTCATATGTCGTGCTATTCCTACGTACTTAGCTACATACTCAGGTTTCTTTGTTGGGAAATCCCAGGGAGGAATGCCATCAAAGACATGATTATATATCGATCGGATGGCTATGTTTAAGTCTTCATCCACCGCAAATAGCTCTTCATTTGTCGCATCTGTTACGGCCGGTATCTTATCTATGTCCATTAGGGAATGTAGCCAAGGTTTAAAGAACTCGTGGTTATCCCAAATAAGGTGTCGCAGATTACCAAAGTAATACAGGTACGCAGTCTTACCCGTTGATAGTGATTCTAAATAGGTGTATACTTTCTTTAACTGTGCTCTCGGTTGATATTTATGAACGTCTGCTTTATAAAAATCGAATAGCTGATCAGTTGTAGGAACCATAAGCTTATACTTATTTAGAATCCTTATCAATTCCTCTTCCGACGGACTCAACCTTATGTTCACAATAATGTGATTCAATAGGGTCCGCTCATCGAAGAATCCAAAATTTCCACCAAGTAGTTGTTCGCATACAGTGAACGCATGGGATATTAATTCTCGTGAAAATGAGGTGGTAGCATTATACCCACCTTTGTCGTAGAAGATGTTATAGGGAGATCCCTTACCACCAGGAAGAGAGTTGGCAAATATTTTCTTTCTGGACTGGGCATTATAATTGATTGCCTCCAATACTTTATCGCCGCTATCAACAGCTTTAAATTGTTCTAGCTTGTAGTGGTTTCGTTCTTCAATTACTTCTTCCAGCATCCCAGCTATGAAGGACTTTTGAACCGTAGCCGATTTGTATATACTACCAGATGGCGCAATGACAGTGTCTGCTTTGTCGGATATAAAATCCCATAGGTTCTGCACTTCTACATCTTCCTGACCTGGCCGACTCACGATCACGTTCTTTACCTTACGGTCCTTAAAATATGCTTGGGTCTTTTCCTTAGCAAACTCCATAATTTTTGCTTTATCGCCACCCCTGACCGAGTGAATATACTCTACCATGTTATTGGCATATTCGCTCATTACCTGTGATTTTCCCATAAGTTCTCCTTGATTTAGCTTGTGGTCCAACGACATGCTGTGGACTATTGTATGATAGGTACCAGTACTTTTAGACTGCCATAATGTCTTTAATTACCGGAGCAGTTAATGTTATGACTACTAAAATCAGGAGAATTATTTTATGAAAAATTTACCAGTTATTATGACGGAATCAATAGATCAGGCTATCTTATCCGAGCTGCTCAAAGCATACGCCGATCATATGTACGATAAGCGTGAACTGAAAGCAGATTGTTTCGCGGAGGTGGCAGCAGTTGTAAGTGAAATGATGGATCGAGGCTTATGTACACAACAGATGTTACGAGACCTTGAGGTTTATGTAAAAAGAAAGACTCATGTCAAGCCATCGAAGGAATCTTTGTTTCACAGTAAACTTACTCGAAACATCATTACTGCTATTGGCAATAATCCATCCACGCTTGGATGTTCTACCCCCGCAATTGCCAACGAAGATCTATCTGGGTCTCTTGCTTCGTTTCTTGGATACGCGGAATCAAGGACCCCGGATGAGGATATCGTAGCACATATTGCAGCACTAAAGCATGTCGCTCCGACCACTACCGTCTGTCAGGATAAGTTATCAAACAGCTTATCTGAGCACATTGAAGGGCAGTTATCAGAAATAAAACGTCAGTTCAGTAAGGCATTCGATGCCGACTTTCTTGAAAATTTTTAACTGTTGTTACAGGCGGATGGTATCATGGGAGATCATAGCAAGCAAGCAGGTTGGTACGGCCCCAAAGCATCAGGAAGAGACAATGAGTTGTTGGATGCGGTAGGTCAAGTACTACAGGAATCTATCTCAGTTAATGGAATAGTAGCTTCTTTTGAATTACGATTGGTCCTGTCAGGCACGAAGGAGTCATCGTAAACTACCTACGGTATAGGGGGCAGCGCATGCAGGAGGAAAAGCTAACAGGAAACAAGTTAGTTAAAGCAAAGTTAAATTCATTACTGTCTAATTTGGCTATGTTTAAACCACATGGGACATGTTTAATAATGAACCATAGAAAAAACAAATGGGTGTTTAGTAACATACCCTTTGAACGATTAACAGCGTATGTTCCACTAGTAGATGACGTGCTACATGATGTTAAATTTAATGCGGAGCACGCCCCATCTTACGAATTGTATGAGCATTTCCCAGCCTTGGGCACTAAGAATCTTTGTCTGTCGCTCAAAAACTTTTTGACCATACTTAAAAAACTTGATCTAAGCGAATCCGCAGCAACCATTGATATAAATGAAAATGGAATATACTGTGAGGTCCCGCTATCTGAATCGTTCAAGTTGCTATCAGCTAAGTACAATGATATCAAGTATGCACTCGACGCGCCCGCAATTCTCGCCAAACATAAAAATTTTTACGACGGAGTTGCAGTAATAGACGAGGATAGTCTTCCAGGTAAAAAAGATAAATGGTATCGAGTACTTAAACAGTTTCAAAAGTACTTACTCGCTCTACCAGAACTCTACCCTGACAGACTTCGACTCTATTTTGGCAAGGTGCTTGATCCAATCGGTTTAAAGGTTTATACGCAATTACCAAGGGAGATCATGCAGAGATGCACGGAACCAATAAATGTTGATATCTCCCAAGACATACTGCAAGGTAATTCATGGACTATGATTAAGCTTTCTCCGGAACAACTACCCATCGAGGAACGCTCAGTCACCACAGTTATACAGGTCCCATTGATACCGGGTACGTCTACAATTGATGTTCCCGGATTCGTTAAGAAGTCTAAACTTCCATACAAGCATATCATTAAAGTATGGCGAGAACATAACATTGTTCGTGTCATTGCAGTGTTTAAAAATGACTTAGTCTCTACGACCTCTTACAGGCCAGGAGCTAAGTGGTTTCCATTTCGTATAGCCAACGCTAATGGACATTCTTAGTGCTTTCTACAAGCTACTCAGATTACTTAAACACACAGGATATGCTATTCCCTTATGTAAGTGTAACCCCATAAGTATTGTGCGCATCAGAGAGATGTCATGTGGCATCTCTCTGGTAATTTATTAGCGTGCCCGACTATTACATATGTTACAACCATAACTTAAGGAGAACAGCTCAATGGCAGATAAATTTTTAACAGTCCCAGACTTATCCATAGAGGATGAAGTAGTGACGCAGGGATCACCGATAGGAAAGTCATTGGATCGATCGCTCAATCAGCCAATAAAAGCGGATGCACCAGAATCGCCCGAAGGTCAAGAAAAATCTGAGGACGCGTGGAAGGAAGCAATCCGGAGTAGTAAGGAACAAACCACCGAAGAAGTACCACCAATTACAGAAACGGTGAGTACACCATCTATACCAGAAAAAAATGATGCGGGTAGTCCTAAAAAACTAGGGCCTGCCGACGTTTCAGAGATCGTTCAGATTTTATTGTCTGATACTGTAGAGATAGAAAAGGCATTGGTAGACGCCGGCCTTACCACTAAGATCTTAAAGGAGTGTATGGAGAAGGAGGAAGTAGAGCCTTGGATAGCGAAGCTTCTATTGGGCTGGAGACTACAAAGTAAGCAATTCAACCTGATGAACGATTCACTATCCCGACTGGTAGAGCTACAAGAATCTTTGGCTCCGGCGGACTCAGTCACGCACCTAAAGGACAGATTACACAAAGGAATGAAACAATCAAAGGATAATAGAAGTACGCCACTCACAGGCAAAAAAGCTGTAATGGCTGCTATTGGTAAGACGCAAGGGTTACGTAAAATCTACTTACACAACTCTGGTTTTTTTGTAGTACTTCGTCCGTTATCTATGCAGAAGCTTGGGCAGTTTTACAATACAGTAGACAAGGATCAACAAGAACTTGGTCGCATAATAGGCGATTTTTCTTTTATGGTGGCGGACATTAAGCTCAAAGAATCCTTCATGCAGCTTATGGAGGAGGAGGCTATAGTTGCCTCCAATTTAAAAGATTACGATACTCCCGGTACTATAACTCGTAATCTTTCATTCCATGATTATGATACCTTATTATGGGGGGCGTGCTGTTCATTATTTCCTCGTGGTATGGAGATAGGACTTCCTTGTGTGGCAGCAGACTGTAAGTATGTCGAGTCTAAGATCGATATAGATCTTACCAAGTTACGGATGGTCGCCTACAGTAAAATGCCAGAGGATGCCCAGTTAGCACTCGGAGGCGGAGGCGTTACCGAAGAAGAAGTCCAAAAATATCAAAAAGAGTTGCTTGGATTCACTGGGATGCACGAACAAGATGGTGTCCGATATCATCTTAAGGTCCCCACTATGTCGGAGTATCTTCAGAATGGAAATCGAGTCTTTAACACTATAGTCTTTGAGGTGCAGGGAAAGCCTTTGGTGAAAAATAAGGTGATCAACGATAGGGTAATTATTAATGTGTATAAGACACTTAAGCCTTGGATCTCATCATTGGAATCATTAGACGAGGATGGTAATATCGAATTCATCATAGAGCAAAGTGAGGATGCGTTGTATGAATTGCTCGATCCACTCGTGCAGGAACAATACGGGGGAGCCATCTATACTACAGTTCAAAATTTTATCCATGATACAAAACTCACTCACATTTGTTACTCCGGCTTGAAGTGCCCTAAATGCGGAAAGCAACCGCAGGGTAAGTACGAGGATTATATTCCATTGGATATGCAAATGCATTTTTTCTCCCTTGCGTATCATCTTCTAATATTGGGTGGACTGGGTATGTAAGTTCGGAATGGAAGGAAAAATATTTACAGGCACGTGAGGCACTAGCTAATGCCTCTGATATAGAACGTGCCTTTGGATTATTCATTCTTAATGAAAGCCATCTTCATAAAGAGGCTCTTCTTAACGATCCATCCCAATACAAACATATTCGATACCGACCCAAAGATGATACGCCCTCCAGCTCATACCTAGACGAGGCTATGAAATTAGCCTCCAAAGGGAATGTGTGGGAGGTATACCACCTAACACTTAATGACATACTTGATATGGACATCGAGACCTACTTGGATATTAAGGAGTCTCTTCGGCCGTACGATGAGAGGCAGCAAGCTGAGCAAGATAAATTAAAAGCACAGATGCGGCAAGGAACTGACCAATTCCCGGATCAGTAAGATTTTCCAAACAAGTAACTATATCAACTAAGGAGCAATATCGATGAACCGGCTTGAAACAGGAAGAACCATAGTTAACAATAACATAGGACTGACTAATGTATATGGTAAGGTAGATCTGCGGGCAACTATGGTAAGCACTATAGATACGATCGTTAATGGGCTTATGGAACATTGTGGCCCTTTTGGAAGCTACGCGATTATCGTCGATCCATTATTGCCAACCAGTCCTCCTACCTTCACAAAGGATGGGATTAATATCGTTAAAGCTATGGACTTTGGTTCTCCCATAGAAAATGTTATACGAAGGATGGTTATACATATTGGGAGTGCTGTAGATAGAGTTAGTGGGGATGGCACTACATCTAGTATCATACTTACTTTAGTGGCGTTGGCAGAATTAATAAAATCTGACGAAGTAGCAGCAATGTCTTATGGTCAAATAAAAGATGCCTACGATAGTTTTGTAGAAGACGTAACTTCTAGGAACAATTCGGCAAGCTACCCTATAGACGGACTTGTAACTGCTGAGCGTACTCGAACGCAGCTTATCAAGGCCGTGGCATTCCATCAAGCGTATACCTCGTCTCATGGAGATATAGCACTATCGGAACTTGCGGCGCAGTTATTTTCCTCCATGCCGGAGGAGGCCTGGGATAATATTGTATTGGAGCATGCCAAAAAAGAAACCACTACCAAGTATTCGCTCGTTGAAGAGACGTCTCAGTATTCCTTACCGGTCAATATTTTTTCTAAGAACATGTGCAATACGGAGCTTAAGACTCGGTTCATGTGCGAGGGAGCGAGCTTGCTCGTTATACCCACTACACTGACAGCCAACACACCAATGTTTGAAAGTATCCTAAAGTTAATAAGGGATTTATCCTATGCCGATGCGGCCAGTTCTGATCTTTCAACGATGGTAATCATAACAATGTCTGGTATCGATACACATACGAGACAGTTGCTTTTGGAGGCACTTGCGGCGCACAGTAAAGTCTCCAAAAAAGAGATAGCCATTTTTACTTATGGGTCGGAGGAGCCCTTACTTAATGAGTTAACTGGGCTGTGCCTTGTTGGTGGTGTGGACACGAACAAGGCGGCCACTGTTCCGACGGTGCAGGAATCTGTGAAGTTAGACTATAAAAATGGAGTGATTCGGATCGATGGGTTGTATGATAATCCAGAGGGTAGTATGATTCATCCGTATGTGAATGATAAGACATTCCCTAAGTTTGATGAGACATTAGAAACGATTCTTGGGATGATCAGTAAACTCCAACAGGATGAAGTCTCCTCATCTAACAAAAGAAAAGTCCAGGAATTACGCAGGCTCCACAACAAAATATTTCTAACTAGAAATATAATCGTTCGTGCGGGCGGCAACATCCATGATATGGCTTCTTCTTATGATCTCATTGAGGACGTTATTAGGGCATGCAAAAGTTCCCTACTGGATGGATTCACTGCTGGTAATAACTACGTATTTAGAACTTTGGAGGGGTCATCATTTTTTGACCATGCCTTCCGGACAGCAGCTAGAAAGATGGCAGTAGCAGTAGGCCTGCCTCCGAGTAGATTGGATCGGGAGGTATTTGACATACTCAGCCAAGAATCAGAGTCGGCATCTATTCTAATTGAGTTAACTGACTATTGTGCCCTTGATCGTGCCCTTGGTGGTGAGGAGTTTCCAAGCACACGATTAATAATACAACCCTCCAATATAACAACTGAAATCTTGAAGCGGTTTGGGGAATTGGCTTTACGTTTATTAAATGCGTCTAAAATAGTGACACCTGGTGGGATAGTCAGGAGAACATTAGAAGAAGCAGATAGACTAAATCATTCCCTGTAACCATAATACATAATTGGTTATATTTGACGAAAGGAATTAATATTATGATCATAGATAGCAAGAATGTTAACGTTGGCGATAGAATCTCATTTAAAACAATCAACGCTTATGATACGAATCTTTACACTGGTAATGTAATTGGGTTTGGAGATTACCAAGTCGCAAAAGGTTACTACGATGTTGTCACTATGTATTTTGAAATTGCCAAAACTGCTTCTTCGCTTATCCCAGCAGAAGAATCAATTTACATGTTAGTTAGGTTACCTAATTCAGATACAATAGCAATAGCTGTAAATTGGGTAGAGCCTACGACCCTATCATTAATAACAGTTACAGAGCACCAACGTATTACCATCTACAACGTACCAGCTGATGAAATTCCAACGGTATTGCAGCTACTTCGCGATAACAACTATCCTTGTGCGCATGAGAGTAATTCATAGATATTTCTTATACAAGAGCAGTGGAATTCCACTGCTCTTGTATAGTCCTATTTTTTTTCTTTTACCTGTTCTAACAGGGTGGTCCATGCAGATATACTTACACGGAACAGCGCAAAGTCACGCCTGATTGAAGCGTTGATAGTTTGTAACAAAGCTATGCTGCTGTTGGTTACTAATAGTTTATTCTTGATTATTGTTATCTCTTCTGTTTCCGCAGCAGGGCTACCCATGGGAGGGACTGTCCTACTCTGTAATTCTTTAAGATTATGAAGTAACTTTTCCAACAGCTTGTTAAGCATCGCCCCACCATCGTTCAATCCCTTCAAGATCCGATATATATTTTTAGTACTTGCTTCAGAACGCGAACCGCCCCAGGACGTCACATCGCAGTCAATATTCTTAAACTTTCGCATCTCTGGCATTGTCACAGTCGCTATACTGCCGGAGTTTGTGAGTAGCAATAGCAGGCCTGGAATCTTAAGATGGTTGGATTGTACAACGCGCATTAACATATTCTGGTAGTCCTCTGGAGTTATGCGATCATTCATTGGATCTACTAGGTTGTTCAGATTAACTAATAGGTCGGAATAAAATGAGTTCCTTGCAGTAAAATCTTTCCAGTCTCCGGCTACGCGCATCTTCAGGCCGGAAGGTATTTTTTTATAATCATCTACGGAGAACTTAGCAGTCTCCTTAATGATATACGCATTTTCTCGTTCTTGCGCGCTACCCATATTAAAAATTTGACGAATCAATGACGTGATCTTGTCTATAACAGATTTTATAACCCCATAGATCCCACTCAGCAAACCCTCCACGGATACTACTTGTCCGTCCTGACGCAGCCCCTCTATACCTAAAGTTTTTTCAATGTATGCAGAAGTACTTCTATCCAAACCATGTACGCTTATATGTTCGGCCATAGAGAGCAAATAGTCTACTTGATTTAGTTCGTCGCCGCACTCCTCAAATAGTTGTCGTATCTCCTCGTCATAGCTTGTAAGTTCTAAATGCACTGTTACCTCCCAAGTTGTTTGAATTTAGCAGCATGGTAATATTGTCGGTTAGTTTTAATTTTATCTACATCATCTAAAAGTTTCCTGTACTCATCCGTAAGCCTTCCGGATACTATCATTTTAATTATAGACTGAGGACTTTCCCAATACTCTAAGATGTTCCAGACGGTTTCCGACGCTCGTATCAATTTGCGATCTTTTTTTAATTTGGCTTGTTGGGACAGGGTGTTCTCGTATTGTTTTATGTAATGATCCATTAGAGGCTCGGGGCAACCCTCTTCTTTAAGTGCCTTCAAGGCTCCCTGTATTATCCTACTCGCTCTGGCTAATTGTTTCTCGTAAACCCCACCGCCGCCGGTGCTATCTCCCATGGCCACAATTAATATCATATCGGGCAAACTAGCAAGATGCCATAAAAGAGTACTCTCGGCATTGTAACGATTAGCACCAACGAAATCAAGTTTGTGATTGTCGTGTAAGGTTTTTAGTGCCGCAATTAAGTGCTCTCCAAATCCATGCCTTACCGCGAATTCATCAGCGTTACGCTCATTTAAGAACATATTTCTTAGTGTAAATATTTGGTCGCTTCGCTTTCCTTTCTTAGTTCTAGTTACCACATTCAGTGTCTCTACCAAACTTATAACTGTTCTACTAGTTGCCAAATTTACGGCAAGATAAAGAAACATCATAGATACATACAACGTTAAACATACTGATCCAAAAACTACGATAGCCCTACTGAGAAAATTAGATTCCCTAGCGATAACCTCATCGCCCGCTCGTTGAGCTGCTTGTAGTGTCTGTTCTTGCTTTTTAGACAGAAGATCCTTTGTATCTTTTGGCGTCACTGCATACTTCATTTGTTCTTTGAGACTAGCATATTTTGTAAAATGGTCTACTGCCGCAGTATACTCGATTGCTTGATGATACTTATCCGCGCAGTGCTCAACAACGATCAATAAGTGTCCTATCTCATGTAGTACTATTGATGTTATTTCTTCTGCCGTCAAAGCTCTTGTATTTTTATTTCCAACCTCTTTTATGAGGAACGCAGTAAATGGATCGAAGTAAAGCGTGCAGGTTATTTCGCCGCGTTGGATGGATCCAACCATTTTATTTTTAGTTACCATACAAGTGCTCTTATTAAACTTTTCTGCTACTTCTTCAAGTTCTTCAGCAGTCTCTGGCAATACGTCCACCATCTCTGTCCCAGTGTAGCCATCCATAATCTCATTGGCAAATCTGGAGTTATCTGCAAAAAATGGTAGCATTGCAAACTGCCCGCACCGATACGAAAAAAAATGGGTACCACGCAGTTCTATGTTGAAGTACTGTTTGCAGATGCGGGTAAGTCCTTCCCTCAAATTAGATTGTTCCGCCTGCACCCTTTTTATACGCTTAACGTCAGTAGGCTCCGCGTTTCTTTTTTCAATCACACTGTTGAATAGGTCCACCATCTCCAATCCCGGTTTGCTAATTCCTTGAAAGTCCACCGTCTCTAACCCGGTAAATAAATTTTTTCCTGAGTATAGGCTATCCATTTTCTCTCCTTATATTACGTCACTGTAGTTTATCGTATTGATAAGTCCTATATTATGAACCATGAAAAAAAAATATAATCGCCCCGTGAAGGGACAGGGGGAGGTTGGGTTAGCTTCCCATTTCACTAACCCAACATATAGGATCTCGCATACGCGTATAAGAATAAAGATCGCCGTTATGCAATCTTAGGCGTATACAGTATATATTGTATTGCCTAAGCTATCCTATAACTATCGTAATTAATAGTCCCATTGTCATCCCCTAGTATGTGCGTGTAAGTTTTAAAATGTATGTGCTAGGTCCCCCCTTCAGGTGCCACCATCAGGCTCTAGCAGTTCCCATGTCGATCATTACATTTTATAGTTCTTACATACTTCAAGGGTTACGTATATTGTATTGTATCATTTGGTCTCTTTCTCCCAGAAAGTCTTAATATTTTAGTTGCTTCAAGAGCAACCACTATAGCCAGATCAGAGTTGAGTATCGTTCGCAGAATTATATGTGCATAGTGGGCCCTCCTTATATTAAGGCTTGTACCAAACTACTCCACCATCTTCGGTGGTACAATAACGTTTGTGAGTCTTTCCACAATAACAGAGACTTAAATAAATAAAGTCTAATGCTTCACTATAGTAATATATACATAAAAATGGATGAACTTTAAGTGGTATCCAGCCAGGGCCTCGGCCCTGGCTGGATACCCGTGACAATAAAAAAAGTTTATGTAACTACTTGTTTTTAGCTTTCTTAACTTTAGCAGCAAGGTTGAGGCCCATAGAACAGAGCGTATACTGAATGCTGGTAATTTTGCTTGTAGCCTTTGCAAAGATAGCAAGATTTTTCTTTGTGACATCGATCTCTTTCTGAAGTTTTTTGGCTGCAGCTGCTTCACCAACTGATCTTAAGTCGTCGCAACCCTTAACAGCAGCCTTAACATTCGAGTCCATCTTCTTCTGCAACTCGTCCAATCGACGCATTTGTTTAACCATGCCGATACATGAGTCCAAGACGCCAGCCACATCAGAAGTACTGTAACCAAGCTTTTTGAGTTCCTCAGTTTTAAGGTCCCAGGCCTTTTCATTCTTGGATACTTTGTTTCCTTTTGTGATGTACCCCACTGACTTAAATTCAGTTTCAAGATAGTCAAAGTCTGCTTCTTCTGTATTATCGACCAGAGTCTGCATCCCATCTACAAGTCCAGTAACCCCTGAGGCCATTCGGTCAAAGTCTCCGGACGGAAGGATGCGCATTTTTGATTTACCAAATGCTTCTTCATCCAGCTCTTCCTTTAGAATACCGTCTTTGTACGAGGTAGCCTTGAGCAGAATTCCTTTGTTTCGATCCATCACGCTCTTAAAGAAAATAACTATCTTCTTCCAGAGATCAACGAGAAACTTTTTCACGGTTTGGTATGCAGTAATCAATGCGTCAGTGATACCTTCGGTTGCGATAGTCGCGACCTGAGTTTCGTTACTACCAGAAACTACGGTAGGAATTTCCGTATTGATCGCATTGGACAGTTCACTATCGCCATCGATAAGCTCCATAAAGCCTTTCGATACGCCGTGCTGTTCGATAGTAGCAAGGACGTTGGTTAGGTTCTCAAACGCCTCATCAAAATTTTCCAGGTTGACAAGAGCATCAGCAACAGTTGCCGCTGCTTCGTGCGTCTCATTGACTGCATCCGCAAACGCAATTATGGCAGCGTTGTTGTCTACAGGTTCGTCATGTGAAATGCCATTAATAAAATTAAACTTCATTGTTTCCTCCTATAGGAAGGTTGGGTTAAGTGGTATATACCAAGAAGTACACATAATATATTCATTCGAAGTTATGATGTATCCATCGAGCCAATAAAAATTTATGCGTAGTTGTGTTTTGTCGTAACTCTTTACTGCTACTGAGTCGTTTATATTCTCGACCTGGTGTTAGACATACTGCCTCCGTCATTGATAAATGCTCGAATCCGGCAACCTCTTTAGTGGCATCCTTATGCAGGCTGGAATGTTTAAGACACGCATCAAATAAGTTCGCAGGGCTAGGATCGGTTTGTTGTTCTTCGTAAAAATAATTGATATCTTGGTCTATTCCTAAACGTACCGCTAATTCCACTACGTCCAAACAATGATTAAGTTCGTGTTGTTTGTTACGATAATCTTCGGGAGGGGCATTGAAGGTTGCAGTAAGTATGTCACCAACCTGCCCTATGAATTTTTTTGGTAGCGCTACCGTAGCATTATCTCCCTGACGGCATCGATCACTATCTCCATCGACTCGATAGTCTAATCCACGAATCAGAATCAACAATCGTTTAATGGTGTCCCGAAACCTATTTATCTTCGCGTTATGCGCAAGCGTCTTGCCCTCATTGAGTAGCTCGCTGAGTGGAAACATTATCCAAGGCGGAAGTCTTCGAAATTCTGTAATAGAGTCGGCAATAGAAGTAAGTTCTAATAGTAGCTTTTCTTCCATCCATTGGACGATAGCAGAAGATTTACTCTCCCCTAATTTACAAATACTATCAATGGATCCAGTAATAAGCCCATGGTTATTAAAATCTGCGCCATATGCAATGTAAGTATTGGGGGTTAAATTAAGATCTATGTCGCGCATGGCATCTATCATAACTAGCCTTACGGCATACTTTCTAACCGAATCGTATGCCCAATCCTGATCTTGGCCAGGCGGCAAAGTAAATGAAAATTTCATATATCAGTTATCCTCTAGTTTAGCAATTTCCTGATTTAGCTTATTTATCATTCCCTCATAGTTATCAATAATTTTAATAAGCTTCAGGTATTGCGGATCGTTATGGTCAACCCCCATCAAATCGAGCTTTATGAGGGCTACCCTAGACTCCATCCAGTCTCTGTCCAGTTCCCTTAGTCTCCCCTTCTTAGCCTGGTAAAGGTTCCAGGCCTCACCAATGAATCTAAATAAATTGAGGCTATAGATTCCACTAATCGCAAGAGCTGCGGAAGTTTTAGTGAATGCCCTGGCGGGAAGAAAATCAGTAAAGAAAGATTTATTGCCAGACATAAGCAGTAAGTCGCTTCCGCTCTGGCTTAGTTTATTTATAGCGGGCAGATAGGAGCACGCGCCTTCGCCACGACAGACCCGATTGATTGTATTGACTACTCCTTGATGATCACTGATGGCGTTCATTCTAAACTTAGCAGTAGATCCGAGTTCTCCAGATAGCTCTGTTGTGATAGCTCCGAACAATGCTCTACCAAATTTAACAAACTCACGGAAATCTCTTATGGCACCAAATACCACCAAATGAGATACCCTAGTGTTAGCTATAGTTATGTTCTTATTCTGGAATAAGTTGTCTATGTTGTCTTCGATATCCGCCAGAATCTCGTCGAATTCCTTACTCACATAGAGAATAGAACCGAACACCGCAGTCGATTCAAGATCCGCCGCCTTTTTGGTAAGCTTTCCTCGAAACTGTTTATATACAGTAGCTGCCTTGTTGGATTTTTTACCAACCAACTCTTGTACCCGACGAGTCAGAAGATCAATTTGTTTAGTCTCCCAATTACTCAGGCATGTCCCGAGTATCTGGTTCTCCGTTTTAAGTAGAACCAGATACTCATAAAAGGATTCTTTATTAATGCTCTTTAGCTTTAGGTCTGATTTGAAAAGCGAGCCGAGTGCAGCCGTCATTTCTTTTATGATACTCATTGTAACCTCTTTTGTAAGATTGTTATAGATCCGATAAATTAAAAGCTTGGTGGCCTACCAGCAGCGAAGGTACTCATTATGGTCTTCAGATCAAATTTATCACCGCCACCGCCTGCACCCTTTGCCAGCAAATTATAAGTATATTCACCCGACTCATCTATTCCATGGTAGAAGATTTCAACCTGATGATATAACGGATCTACCACGGCAACGCACATCATAAAACTCTTCCCAAAGAACTTGTTACGCATCGCCGGAAGTTCGAAGTTCACAGAATTATCATTACAAGCTTTATCAAACGTGCCCTTAGTAATAATTAATACACTATTGGCAACGTTCATTCTCGGAGGGGTAATGCCTACAAGTTGTAGTAAGTATTTGGATAGGCTATTTCGTTGCGTTTCGAACATCCCCAACAAGACCCCATCTTTGTCCTTACTTAATGATTTTTTATGACGCGCTACCAGATCTCGCGCTGCGATGAAGTCACTAATGAATGATATTTCCCCAGCCCGCATTTGTTTCCATCTTCTTCCTAAGGGAGGGTCAAAGTTAAGATCGATGAACCCCTTGGCAACTTCAGTAGGAATGAATCTCGGAATAAGTTGGACTCTGATCTTCATAGTGATCTTATCTTTCCCAACTTTAATATCAATATCAATTAGTTTCCCAGTGAGGAGTTTGGTCTCTCCTTTCTCTAACTGAAAAGATTGTTCTTCGATTCCGGTAACTACCTTATCGAGATTAGTCTTTCCAAATTCAGATTTAATGAGTTCCACGGAATCCACGTATTCTTCAGTAGAGATTAATTGTAAGATGTCTCTTACCGTGCGAGTCCCATCAACGAGTTGATTCAGTTGCACCGCAGAAAACACATACCCGACGTAACTTTGGTGTAGCATGGAGATTAATGGTGGAATTACCTCATCATTAACAATGCTCTGTTCAATATACAATCGGCTCATTATGTTAGTTGGCTTAGTATACTGGGATAAGCTGGACGTCGTCAGCTCGTTAACCCGGTAGAATCGCTCCATCCATCCTAAGAACGACGAATCATCCGAGTTGTCTCTAAGCGAATCATAAAATGCTTCTTGTCCGGAAGTACTCTTTTTCGCGTGATTGTTTCTCATGTTTCCTCCACCGACAAAAGAACCAACTTTGTCGTGTTTATTTTATAGTACGGGTTAATATAATATGTTAACATAATACCTACAAGTAATGGTAATTATACCTTCATGCTGATATGGACCAGCTTGGCATCTAAACAATAGGAGAAACCTTATGAGCGATGAGACTAACTTTCTTAACGCTGCAAAGCTCATGGAGAATGCTACTGCCGATATAGACATTGTTCGATCGAAAAGCGAAGCAGGAATAGACGCCGCACACGTTATGGACATGATCTTAAAGTCCACGGGAGACGGTAGCTACAATACGCAGTTTCAAAATTGGTTTTCTAGGATGGATCGTTTTGGTAGGGATACCATGCCAGCTAATTCGGTTCATAGCGGAATGACATTTATAACACGACCTTGCCTCAATCTAACCAGTGCCTGTATACGACAAAGTAGGGTACTGGCCCCACTCGATACTACTAATCCAAGATCCACTGCCTTCGCTATAAGATGTCTCTTAGATACAAAATTTCAAGCAAACAACATCGACATAGTAAATAATTCTCCATTATTGGATCCATACAATCCATTCTTTATTCCACTATGTAAGGGATTGAGTAGTATCAACGGATGGCCGGATCCGATAATGCAAACAAGAACAACTGAAGGTGGGTTTCACAGTGAGGACCTAACCGTGGCTCTCGGTAGCGATCAACTAAACAAATCTTACGATCTTTCGTTACAGTTTAAAGACATTCCAAACGGTCCTATAGCTGCAATATTTTTGTCTTGGTTAGAATATATGCAGCATGTAACTAAGGGTACTATGACGGCATACAAGGAACATATTGACGCGCAGCAAATTAATTACTCCGTGTCTATATATAGATTTTTGTTGGACCCGACCAGAAGATTTATTACCCACTACGCTAAAGCCACTGGTTGTTTTCCAAAGTCAGTACCAATGGGTGCTATAATTAATATGAACGAGAATGAGCTTTATGTCGAAGCGGCAAAACGTCTATCTATACCATTCATGAGTAATAAAGTGGAGTATAATGATTATGCGATATTGTTAGATTTTAATCGACTAGTTGAACGCTACTGTCCCCATGTGAAAGAGAGTGCTACATTGGAAGCGCTGCCGATAAATAACTACACCGGCATTCCGTACATAGAAACTAATAAGCATGGAATAGAACTAGTATTTAAGGATGTACATAAATAAAGGGAGCATCGGTCATGACTGACACTAATAATAAAATCGCTTCGGAGTTATTTGGTAACCCGTTATCTATACAGAACATAGTACTAGAGGATATTCAAAATAAATTACTAGGAGGGACACCTGTAGTCGGAGTTAATAATGTCTTCACTGGTATACTGGAGGCCTTTTCTACTACTACAGCGGATGCAATAAATGAGGTATTAAACCTGCACCCATCCATCTATCCAAAAAGAGCCACTACCGCGACAGACCTATATCGACATATCTCTTTCTTGGATTATGTTGGTTTATTCGCCACGCCAGCTTCCTGCGAAATATTGATTAGTTTAGATAAAAAATATCTTATTGATTATGCTCAAGACTTTAATGATAACTATAAGAAGGTAACTATACCTACTGACAGTGTGTTTACTATTGCGGGAAATTCCTTCGGTATACATTATCCGATAGACATTAAAATTAATAGGGTAACAAATTCTATTGTCACGAGTTATGACACAGAAACGGTAAATCCATTACATCGGTTATCAGTCAACACGATAGAACATAGGGATTACTCTGTCAATGGGATGGAACTCATTGCAATACAAATACCTATACACCAGTTCATAAAAACAACTTTTGTGGAGGATCTTTCTCCAAACGCAGGTTTCGCTAAAGCGTATACGTTCGATGATCAGTTTTATGCATTGCGTGCCCATCACTATATAGATGGTTCCTGGCAGGAAATGGATCAGACATTGGCGGAAGATACCTATAACTCAGACAATCCGACAATTAAGATGGTAGTAGAGTTTGATACCAATAGAATAAAAATAACTATCCCTCAGGTATATTTTTCAAACGATCTTATGGGTAGTAAATTAAAGATTGCTATATTCTCTACTAAGGGTGAGATAGACATAGACATCGGACAGCTGTCTGCAGAAGACATTACTACTAATTATGTCATATCCGCAGAACCAGAAGAAAATAAATATTCCAAGATACTCCACCGAATACCAACACAACTGGTTGCGCCGTTATCGTACACTATTGCCGGAGGCGGAAATGGAATATCTTTTGAAGAGTTTCGAGCCAGGGTCGTGAATGATTCATTTACTGATGGATTATTAGTGTCACATATGGAGCGGCAAAAAGCGTTCGAGGCAGTTGGATTTGTCAGCAAGCAGTATGTTGACAACATCACAGATCGCATTTATTTGTGCTTCAAGGAACTTATAGATCCGTACGGCTCAATCATACCATCTGGTAATATCCCAACTCGAATAACGAGAGACGTAATAGCAAATACCGCCACTATTAAAAATAATTTAGAGGGATCTATCACGATACTACCGACCACGGTTTACAAGTATGTCGATGACATTTGTCTTGTTCTAACTGATACTGAAACAACGGAGCTATCGGTATTACCTAAGACAGAAAAGATAGCCATGTACAACAATAATATTTATACTAAGTGTCCCTTCCACGTTAGAGTCAATATAACAGATAAGTACCCACTCGCAGAATCTTTTGATTTGTCCTCTCCTGTGATAAATCGGATAGAACACATAGCAGAAAATATCAATGTTAGTTCTCAACTATCAATCTATAGTGCAGCTATAACGCATAAATCTGAGGGGACTGGCGGGTTTGAAATTAAATTAGTTGTTACCCCAACGGATGATATATTGGAATTACCGATAGAAGACATTGTGGTGTATCTTGATACGGATGATGCGGTCGGACCTAATGTTCATATGGAAGCAACTTACTCAGAAACAATCGATGGTAAGTATATTTATATTATTGGTTTGACTACCAACTATGATCTTGATGTAAACCATAATATCATATTATCACCATTCAATGATTTGTTTAGTGCAGTGGATGTCTCTATACCACTCAAGTTCACTTTACGGGCATCATTCATGGTTCATGGGAATCATATAGATTCTATAAGTGCTAAGAACACACCATTGAAAACCGCGATTGCTCCATCGTTTAATGAATATGTCCCATTGTTACAACAGAACATATACATCACATTGGGTGAACATGTGGAGTATGTGTTTTCAAGAGTTGATCTAATGTACACCAGCGAAGAGTATGCAAGACATCAAGTAAGTATCCCAGTGACCTATCAGTCCACCGTGTACGAAACAGACGCGCAAGGGATCCCGATATATACTACGGACGTTGACGGTAATATCGTGCTCGTGCCCAAGTATAATCAAGGTGATCAGATGCAAGATGCGAATGGAGATTTGATTTGGCTCCATGAGGTTGGAGATATAATATTGGATTCTAAGGGTAATCCAACAATAGCGGAGGATCGAGAACTAATCTATAATGTAGACATGCTCCATGTGTCCGCTAGACTTACTCTGTCCGAAGCAGATGAGCATGCTGGCTTTATGAGTATGGTGACCCAAAAACTACGTCAGTATTTTGATACCATCGCTCCAATACGTGAGAGGCTGCTGGAAAAAACTAAACTTTATTTTCAGCCAATACGATCTATAGGCACGGGTCTCTTTAAACTTGATAGTGACACTCACCTTGAAGTTCCACTCGAACTTGAACTCAGTCTGAAATTGCACGTGTATGAGTTCGTGGCAGCCAATAACCAGTATCTAGAACTTCTAAGAACGAGTATATTGAAACTTATTGATAGACATCTCGCAACCGGAATATTTTCTTTAACTGCGATCGCTAAGGAGATAAGGGAATCTATGTCGGAGCATGTCCGTGAGGTAGATATATTAGGAATAAATAATGACCCAACATTACAGACGTTAATTTCGGCCGGGGACGATTCACGGCCATCTTTAAGGCAGCAGTTGGTTGTAATGGCCGATAAGACTATCGGCATAGAGCGTCAACTTATCCTAAGAATAGTTACCACATGATCCCAATTATCATATTATGTAATCATTTTGCTAATCTGAAAGGAGCCACAAATGGAATCTATAAACAAGAAGCAGGTCTTTTCGTACGGAGTGCTGTATCACATCATTAAGAATGTTGCAACACGCATCAAACCTAATGCGGAAATCCCAGAAGATAAAGTAAGTAATATTGTATTTAATAGTATTCAAAAGAAAGCACAATCTTTGAATGAAAAATAAGGGAGGCGTCATCTGCTATGGATATTTTTGAGTTTTTTATGAATCGTATAGTAAGAGAGTATAAATCATTGCCGGAAGTGGCGTTCAATTCAAACACTTCCCTATCCATGTCAGCCCAAAACTTTATAGGTGGAGGAGACACCCACGGCGCTAAAATTAATAATGAACAATACATTATAAAATTAATTGAAGAGCTTGAACAGATATTCAAAAATCGTATACATCATGGGCAGGCACTCGAACACATTGATCTTGTCATTACGGCACTTTCTGAGGTGGTAGGGGATTCTATGGCCACGCTGTCGGTGGTTAAAAAGACCGTAGCTGCTTTAGCCGAGAAGACGCAAGCAATTAGAGCAGAACGACTATCGAGGGATCCTTACTATGTTGCTAACCATGGGGCTGATACTGGTCCTGTATTTACAAACATAGATTGGTCCCCACTAATAGCTTACGGTACGGGGTCTGCTATAATTGCCACAGTACACGAAAAGATCCGGATCGATAGTACTGAAATTACCGACAGTTGGTTGGCGGTACTTGGCAGGTTCCTTTCTCCAGGGGCGAGCAAGAATAATGTAAGGCTCAAAGATATTACGCTACCAAAAGAAAAAATTGACGAGATGGTTACCGTCATAAACAGTGCCATCGAGGACGTACTACCAGACGAAATAAGGGAAACGGTACGGCTTGTCACGACCCGGAAGAAGGCAATTCAATTCGTGCACAAGGCCATCAAAACTACTACCGGTCTACAATATCCAACCGATACCTTGTTGTTTATACTGAAACATCTTAGTAGCACTAGAAAAATAACTGAGGCATTAAGGAGCGAAATAGTAGAGTTGCCCCCCTCTGTCCTTTCGGACATGATGTCCAACATTAACTATTTAGATGAGGTATTTTTACTCATGGCCTACTCTGGGACATATCTTAGGGAGGTAGTGCTTGAACGAACTCTGGTACTATCCAATCAAATGATTAATCCAGATTGCCTCACTATCTTTACCAACAATAGTGGTACGCTAGAAAACATCGCTCACCATATTTCATTTAAATTTCCTACTGGAGAACTTCCGGCCAGGGGTATTACTGGTGAAGCAATCCTAGGCAGTGTGAGCTTTATCACCAATAAGGTTACTGCCACTGCAGGACAAAAAAGATCCAGACTACTGAGGCTGGAAAATCAATCAACAAAGATGGCCCTTACTGAGGTCCTTACAGATTATATTAAAGAAATAAAGGACGTCGAGGCCACGGTGTTTACGCACAACAATCCTAAGAGTTTGATTCCAATCGCCGCTACAAACTCTATAGTAAAGAACATCTCTATTGAAGACACGTTGTATGATCTCATTATTAAAATCCATTATAAAGGAACTTTTCTGGAAACCTTATACAAACAGCTTGGCGGTGCATATCTAAAACTTGTCGGTGAGTCTAACGAAATAACTCAAAAAGATCTCGATACCGTGGATATGGTCGTGTTGGTAGAACTTGTGACGGATTATGTGATGGACAAATTTATAAAATTATTATAAGTATATGTAACTAACTGTCGGCAGACGCCGACAGTTAGTTACGTTTCGTAGTTACGTTTACGCGTCGTATGGACGCAGTCTATTACCGCTCGGACTAAGCTGACCAAGGGAGCATAGTCCTATCTCATCTGTAGCGAATTCTGGGAGCCCTTCTACCACCTTCTTTCCAGGCTTTCTATCAACGTATTCCCCAAAGTTCTTTTCAGTTTCTTTTGCACATTTGTGGTAGGTCGTCCATAGATCTTTTTTAATAGAATAACTCAGGGCTAATAGCGCGGTATCGACATCTGCCTGGGTTCCTCCAACGGCAAAAATCTCTGAGGTGAGTAGTGCGTATCGCATAAACGCTCTCTGCTCTTTCGAACTCAGCACTCCAGTGATAAACGCCCGGTTGCAGATAAAGGTCGGGAAATCTGTTTCAATCCTCCCGATGTAACCTATATTCGGAACGTTTAAACTAAACCCTTTTGAGAGCATAGAGGCATTGCTCACCCCCACCCGATAGCCAGCTATAGAGACCTCTCCTGTGGGACGAAAGATATTTTGGCTGATCCGACTATCCTTGAATAAAAGATTATTCAAGGTTTTGTTTGAAATACTTTTAAACACCTTACCCCAGAGCTTTCTCTTACGCGGAGAAGGTCCTGGAGTATAGGACGTGATCTTACATTCAGCGAAGCTGGTCGCAAAAGTTAAGATCCTTAGTGAAAGTTTTTTGGGGGTAAGTAAACAATGAGCTACTTTCAATTCCGACATGACAATCCTCCTGATAATAAAAAATACTTGGTACAATAATTCAAATGTAAGCTACCGATCTTATAGCTTAGTGCATGTAGCTCCCGCACTAATCCCTTGTTTTAAATGGAAGAGACTGTTGCTGTGTTTGGATTTTATTCCAAGCAACCCATATCCACTCCATTAAATAACTGTCTATTCCGGAAGGGTATTTTTTTCGAAGCGTAGTACTATTAAATTCCGACACGGCATTCTTGTACTTTGTTGGGTCAGAATCTTTGTACTTTCGGTATGCTCGCATAGACAGCCTAACCGCTACCTCCTCAAAATTTATTGTTCTAACGGTTTCATGGATAATAGATTTAAACTTATCCTTCCAGTTTTTCTCGCATTGTAGGGCAATGCACGGCGGAGCCATTTCTTCTGTAAAATTAACTCCCAGTACCTTATAAACGCCCACTAAATTTTGCAAGTTTTGCTCATCTGAAGCTATTAAAGATTTTATAATATTGGCAGTTTTACACATAGATGCACTCCTGACATAATTAATATATTTAGAACACTCCCCCCTTAACTCGAGTTCCTAAACCATCCCTAACGTGTATCGCTACTTCGGTAATGCGCGTTCGTTTTGTATCATCCCCTCCTTTTTAGTTGTAATGAATTTCTTTAAGTTAGTGA
>Ga0233414_10000088_pt1:32500-39922 | contig 39922 bp, 51 predicted proteins | sample Na_anoxic_10_MG_FD_189020 | JGI IMG/M metagenome (GOLD analysis project Ga0233414, IMG submission 189020) | Seawater microbial communities from Saanich Inlet, British Columbia, Canada - Na_anoxic_10_MG | ecosystem: Environmental > Aquatic > Marine > Inlet | place: Canada: British... | reverse complement strand
ACAGCAGCAACTTGGGCGTTAATAAACATCGGCACGTTAGCTATTCAACAAATTCAACGTTTATCACGTTCTTAATAGATTACAGGGAAAAATTGAAAAATATTTGATTTTTCCTTGTTATACTTATATAATATCTTTAGGTTTTAGTAATTATCTATAAAAATTATGGCAGTACCAAAGAAACGAACATCAAAAACAAAACGAGATAGTCGTAAAGCTACTTGGAAAAGAAAAGCAAATAAAGCTGCAGAAAAGTCTTTATCATTAGCAAAATCAGTTTTGCAAGGCAAACCGACAAGTTTTATTTACAGTATTTATGTAGATGAATAAATTTTTAAGTCTTCCTTTAAGATTTAAAAATTTATTTTTCAATAATGTTTCACAATATTAAAGCGGATGTGGCGGAATTGGTAGACGCGCTAGATTTAGGTCCTAGTAACTTTTGTTTTGAGAGTTCAAGTCTCTCCATCCGCATTTTAAGGCTTTTAAGTATTTAATACTTACTAAAATTTATTAATTATTTAACGTGATTAGTAATACTATGATTCTTCCTTTTACATTACAACAATTACGAATTTTGAAAGCTGTTGCTAGTGAAAAGAGTTTTACAAAAGCTGCCGAAATTTTGTATGTATCTCAGCCCTCGTTAAGTAAACAAATCAAAGTTCTTGAAACTCGACTAGGCATAATTTTATTAAATCGAGAAAATAATACAATTTCTTTAACTGAAGGTGGAAAAGTTTTCCTCCAATACTCGGAACGAATTCTGGCTTTATGTGAAGAAAGTTGCCGAGCGTTAAATGATGTTAAAAATGGAGATCGTGGAAATTTAGTAGTTGGGGCTAGTCAAACAATTGGAACATATTTAATGCCACGCGTTTTAGCTTTATTTGCCCAAAACTACCCACAGATAAATATTAATGTTCAAGTTGACTCAACAAGAGTAATTGCAAAAAAAGTTGTAAACCGAGAAATTGATATCGCTGTGGTTGGAGGAGATGTTCCAGAAGAATTAAAAAAAAATTTAGAAATCGAAAATTTTGTTGAAGATGAATTAATCTTAATTGTTCCACAATCACACCCATTTGCACTCAAAAAACAAAAAACGATTAATAAAGATGACTTATATCATTTAAATTTTATAACATTAAATTCAACATCAACTATTCGAAAATTTATTGATAATATTTTAATTCAAAATGATATTGAGACCCAACAATTTAATGTTATTATGCAGCTAAATTCCATTGAAGCAATCAAAACTGCCGTGAGTTTAGGTTTGGGTGCTGCTTTTGTCTCCTTATCAGCGATTGAAAAAGAAATTAAATTAGAAACGATTGAAATTATTACTATTGAAAATATTAAAATAACACGAACATTGTCAATTATTAGTAATAAAGAGTGTTATAGATCAAAAGCACTTGAATTTTTTTATAATGAACTTTGGATGTTAAAAAGTATAAGTAATTAAAGTCTAGTTCTAAATAATTTGACTATAGAAAAATAAGTCTAGTACAATAGTTTATAGTTCAATTTTTTGAAATATGACGTCAAATAAAATATGAAATATGCAATTGTAGAAATTAGTGGAAGACAGTTTTGGATTGAAACAGGAAAATACTACGATTTAAACCGTATTCCGACAGAACTAGGCAAAGAAATTACCTTAAATCGTGTATTATTATTAAATAACGATGGTGAAGTTTTAATTGGCAAACCTTTTTTAGATGATGTAACAATTACTGGTCGAGTTTTAGAACATTTACGTGATCGTAAAAAAACTGTATATAAAATGCGACCAAAAAAGAAAACTCGTAAAAAGCAAGGTCATCGTCAAGAATTAACACGTGTGTTAATTGAAAAAATTAGTATTAATTAAATTATAAATTATAAACTAGGAGTTTAAATATGGCTCACAAAAAAGGGGCGGGTAGTACAAAAAACGGTCGTGATTCAAACGCAAAACGATTAGGTGTAAAGAAATTTGGTGGTCAAACTGTAAAAGCAGGAAATATTATCATTCGTCAACGTGGTATGAAATTTAAGCCAGGTGTAAATGTTGGTTGTGGTAAAGATTTTACATTGTTTGCTTTAACGGATGGTATAGTAAAATTTGATCATAAAGATTCAAGTCATAAACGTGTAAATATTATTGTATAGAAAGATACTTTCATACTAAATGCTAAAAAATCCATTTAAAAAAAATTCAATTGCAAATGAATATCAAACTTTAGTTGCAGAAATTAATTCATTAGAATCTAAATTTCAAGCATTAACTGATAGTGAAATTCGTTTAAAAACCAATCAATTACGAAAACAATATCAAGCAGACTCTGATTTAGCAAAAATAACACCCGAAGCTTTTGCTTTAACTCGTGAAGCAAGTGTTCGTACACTAGGGTTAAGACATTATGATGTACAACTTATTGGAGGATTAGTACTAAATAGTGGTAAAATTGCGGAAATGAGAACAGGTGAAGGAAAAACTTTAGTGGCAACTTTACCTGCATATTTAAACGCTGTTACTAAAAAAGGGGTCCATATCGTAACGGTTAATGATTATTTAGCCAGTCGTGATCAACTTTCAATGGGTCAAGTTTATCGATTTTTAGGTTTAAATACCGGATTGATTCAAGAAGATATGGAAGTTCGAGAGCGCCAAAAAAATTATGATGCTGATATTACTTATGTTACTAACAGTGAATTAGGTTTTGATTATCTTCGTGATAATATGGCTTTAAATATTAACGAAGTTGTTCTAAGACCTTTTAACTATTGTATTGTTGATGAAGTAGACTCTGTTTTAATTGACGAAGCGCAAACTCCTCTAATAATTTCTAATGCAGTTCAAACCTCAATCGATAAATATATTGTTGCGGCTGAAGTTATTGATTATTTAGAAGTTAATATTCATTTTAAAGTTGATGAAAAAAACAAAAATGTTATTTTAACGAAGGAAGGAGCAATTCAAATAGAAGAAATTCTAGGTATTAACGATCTGTATAATCCAAATGACCCCTGGATTCCATACATAATTAATGCTTTAAAAGCCACTACTTTATTTTTCCGTAATGTTCATTACATCGTTCAGAATGATCAAATTATCATTGTAGATGAATTTACTGGCCGAATTATGCCTGACCGACGTTGGAGTGATGGGTTACATCAAGCTGTTGAAGCTAAAGAAAGTGTTACTATTCGCCAAAATAATGAAACGGCTGCTTCAGTAACATATCAAAATTTCTTTTTACTGTACCCAAAACTTTCGGGAATGACAGGTACTGCAAAAACTGCAGAAATTGAATTTGAAAAAATTTATAATTTATCTGTTGTTGAAATTCCAACAGCACGTCCTAATTTACGAAATGATTTACCTGATTTAATTTATAAGGATGAATTATCGAAATGGACAGCAATTGCAAAAGAATGTGAAAAAATCTCTACCAACAGTCAACCAATTTTAGTTGGAACAACCAGTGTAGAAAAATCAGAAATGTTAGGACAATTATTAAATGAATATAAGTTGTCTTATCAAATCCTGAATGCTAAACCAGAAAATGTAAGACGAGAGTCTGAAATTGTTGCTCAAGCAGGTAATCGAAATAGTATTACAATTGCAACAAATATGGCAGGCCGAGGGACGGATATTATTTTAGGTGGGAATATTAAATTTAAAGTTCTTAAACAACTTTATACAATTTTAGTTTCTTATAAAACTAAAGCTAAATCAAATAAAGATTTTACAGTTTTTCCATTAACAAACCAATTAACAGGAATTTCACATAAATTCATAAGTGTTTTAACGTTCTTATTAAATAATTCAAAATTTAAAAGTTTATCAGATACAGATATTCTTCGAATTTTAAATGAAACTGATCAAATAAGAGTTCCAACAAATAAATATCAAGAAGCTTTAAAATTTTTAATTAATGAATTATCTAATTTTGAAAAGAAAAATCAAAAAATTGATAATACCATTGTAAAAAATCTTGGTGGCTTATATATTATTGGTACGGAACGGAATGACTCTAGACGAATTGACAACCAATTAAGAGGCCGTTGTGCTAGACAGGGAGATCCTGGAACCTCACAATTCTTTTTAAGTTTAGAGGATCGATTATTACGTCTTTTTGGTGGTCCAAAAATGCAAGATTTTATGAAAAATCAATTTTTAGATGATACACCTATTGAAGCGGAATTATTATCAAAGAGTTTAGATTCTGCACAACAACGTTTAGAAGAGTTAACTTATGATTCAAGAAAAAATTTATTTGAGTATGATGAGATTCTTAATAAGCAACGAAAAGTAATTTATTTTGAACGTCGAAAAATTTTAGAAAGTGCTTCGGTTCAAACAAAGTTATTGGCTGATGGTGAACAAATTATTACTGAAATTATTTCAAAACTTGAAAAAAATCAATTAACATTAACGGAAATTATTCCAAGATTAGAGAATTTATTTGGTACTAACTTTTTATTATTAAATAAATTTAAAGATAATTTAAATAATTTCGATACTTTAGAATTAAAGACTTATCTTTTTCAAGAATTTTGGTTAGCATATGAAACTAAAGTGCTTGAATTAGAAATCCGGCACCTGGGGATTATTCGCGCCTTAGAACGAACTCTTATTTTAATTTATATCGATACCGAATGGAAAGAACATTTACAAAAAATGGCTCTTTTACGTGATGCTGTTGGATGGCGAAGCTATGGTCAACGAAATCCTTTATTTGAATATAAAGATGAAGCTTATGAATTCTTTAAACGAAGAGCACAAATAACAAGACATTTAGTTATTTATGATCTTATTCGTTCAAGTATAATTTAAATCCACCAATATTTCTTGATTCTATTATTTAATCAATAAACTTTATTTAAACTCAAAATAGTTAATTATGTCAAAACGAACATTATCAAACAAAAGTCGTGTTTCGATTCTACGACTATCAGGTTTCCGCGCAAGAATGGCGACACCGACAGGCCGTAAAACAATTAAAAACCGTCGAAAAAAAGGTAGAAAGAAATTAGCCTTAAATCATTAATGATTTTTATTATTAGAGTTAAACATTTTTGTTTACTCTAATAATCCATAATTTTTTAGTTATAATTAATATAATAATAATTTAGCAACTAAATTTTCTAAACAACGATTTTATGAAATTTAATGATGAACTAACCCTTCTATTAAAAGCACGATATCCTATTATTTTTATAAATACAATAGAAGAAGATCGTGTTGAATACGTTATTCGTAAACATATCAAAACTAATTTAAATCGAAGTATTTATAGTTGGGATTTTGTTGATGGTTACACAAATAATCCAAATAATGAAGGATTTGCTAAAAAAAATCCTTTACAAGCTTTGGAATTAGTTGAACGATTAACAGCTGAAACTCCAGCACTTTTTTTATTAAAAGATTTTAATAGATTCTTAACTGATATATCAATTTCTCGAAAACTAAAAAATATTGGCCGATTATTAAAATTACAGCCAAAAACAATTATTATTATTGGTTCTGAATTTAATATTCCACATGAATTACAAGATTTAATTACTGTTATTCAATTTCAATTACCTGTTAAAACAGAAATTAATCAAGAACTAACACGATTAATCGAATCTTTAAATATTCAAGTAGATTCTGAACTATTTGAAAATTTAACTCAAGCTTGTCAAGGATTATCCTTAGAACGAATTCGCCGAGTTTTATCGAAAATCATTGCAACTTATAAAACGATAGACAAAAATAGTATTAGTATTTTATTAAGTGAAAAAAAACAGATAATAAGCCAGACTGAAATTTTAGAATATTGGTCAGCAGATGAAAAAATTACAAATATTGGTGGGGTTGAAAACTTAAAAGATTGGTTGAAAAAACGAAAAACATCTTTTGGAATTCAAGCATCAAATTATGGTTTACCAACACCACGTGGATTATTGCTTGTAGGAATTCAAGGAACGGGAAAATCATTAACAGCTAAAGCTATAGCAACTGAGTGGCAATTACCATTATTAAAATTGGATGTGGGAAAATTATTTGGTGGAATTGTAGGTGAATCTGAATCTAGATTACGTCAAATGATTGAAGTCTCAGAAACTTTGGCCCCATGTATTTTATGGATTGATGAAATCGATAAAGCGTTCAGTATCAATGAAAGTAACGGTGATAGTGGTACCAGTAATCGAGTTTTAGCAACGTTTATTAGTTGGTTGTCCGAAAAAACAAAACCTGTATTCGTTGTGGCAACAGCAAATAATGTGGATCGTTTACCATTAGAAATTATTCGGAAAGGTCGGTTTGATGAAATTTTCTTTTTAGATTTACCTCAAAAACAGGAACGTAAACAAATATTCCAAATTCATATTGAAGAATTTAGGCCTAATAGTTGGGAATCATTTGATTATGATAAATTGGCTCAACTCTCTGAGTCTTTTTCTGGTGCAGAAATAAAACAAAGTATTATCGAAGCAATGTATCATGCATTTTATGAACAACGGGAGTTTACAACAGAAGATATTTGTTTTGCTTTAAATGAATTAATTCCATTAGCGCAATTAGAAAGTAATCAAACAAAAAAATTACAAGGTTGGGCATCTTCTGGACGAATTCGTTTAGCATCAGCGAACTCTATTTATCTCTAATTTAACTATAAAAATGAAACCGAAACAACGATTTTTTAGATCATTAGCAGACTTAAGATTTGCAATTGCAATTTTACTAATAATTGCATCATTTAGTATTATTGGAACAGTAATTGAACAAGACCAATCAATCGAAACTTATAAACTAAATTACCCATTAACAAATAGAGTTTTTGGGTTTTTATCTTGGGATATTATTCTTCGATTTGGATTGGACCACGTATATAAAACCTGGTGGTTTATAAGCCTCATTGTAACATTTGGGGTAAGTTTATTAACTTGCACTATATTACAACAACTACCCGCTTTAAAAATATCACGACGTTGTCAGTTTTTTAGGACTCCTAAACAATTTCAACGCTTAAAAATCTCAACACAACTTAATACATCTAATTTTTATAGATTATTAGCTAAAATTAAAGAAACAAAATATTCTATTTTTCATCAAAAAAATATCATTTATGCATATAAAGGCTTAATTGGTCGAATTGCTCCTATAATTGTACATTTTAGTATGATTTTAATATTAATTGGTACGATTGTTGGTTCAGTGAATGGTTTTAAAGCTCAAGAAATTATCCCAAAAACTGAAACTTTTCATATTCAAAATATTTTAAGTAACGGTCAAGTAACATTAATTCCAAAAGTATCAACAAGAGTTAATGATTTTTGGATTACTTATACAAAACAAACAACAATTAATCAATTTTATTCAGATATTTCAATATTAAATGTTGATGGTAATGAAATTGATAGAAAAACAATTTTTGTTAA
>Ga0233414_10000088_pt1:0-30000 | contig 39922 bp, 51 predicted proteins | sample Na_anoxic_10_MG_FD_189020 | JGI IMG/M metagenome (GOLD analysis project Ga0233414, IMG submission 189020) | Seawater microbial communities from Saanich Inlet, British Columbia, Canada - Na_anoxic_10_MG | ecosystem: Environmental > Aquatic > Marine > Inlet | place: Canada: British... | reverse complement strand
TGTTAAAAACGGAAATCCTAAGCCAATAATTCGATAACTCCAATTATCTAAACTTTGTAATAATTTTAATTTTCCAAGTTCCGAAATTTCATCAGATGGAGCAAAAAGTTTTGCTTCGTAATAATCTAACATTACATTATAAAGTGGTAATGATGATTCATCTACAATCTGTAAATCGACATCTTGATATTTAGAAATAACTAAAAATAAAATACACAACAATGAACCCATAATTAGAGTAGCATAACTTAACATCATCATACTAACATGCATCATTAACCAATTAGATTGTAATGCTGGAACAAGAGGACTTGCTTTTTGCATCTCTGGTGATAATGTTAAATTTGCAAAACCTGTAATTAATAAAGCAACAGGTAATAAAATTGCTCCCATCAATTTACTTTTTGTTTTATTTTCAATGTATAAATAAATTGTTAAAAGTGTCCACGTTAAAAATAATAAAGACTCATACAAATTACTTAATGGGAAATAACCGGCTACTACCCATCTTGAAGCCAAAATTAGAAATAATAATATATTGGCTGTAATAGAACTAATTCGACCAATTTGAACAAGATTATTATTTTCTTTGAAGATAGATAAACTAATCCAATAGATAGTCATCGCAAATAATAAAATTCCAAAAACGATATTTGATGAAAAATTTTGAAGAGTATCCCAATCCATTTGATTTTTTAATAAATTTTTTATATAAATTGTTTTACATTATATAATTCTACTAAAAATCTTACTGATTTGACTAATTTTATCGATAATTTTTATTACTAGTAAATCTTTATTTAAATTAAATTATTAATAAATCTACTAAAAATTAAAATTGACATTGTGAATAATTTAAGAGTATTATATTTTTAATTTTGAGAAATGAACATACTATGTCAGCAACAATGAAATATGAAATGATGATTCTTTTAACAGAAGAATTCAATGATAGTGAATTAAAAACTTGGGCTTTTAATTATGCAAAAGCGTTAAGAAAGTTAAGTGCTTCAGAAATCTCAGTAATTTCTCGCGGTAAACGTGATTTAGCGTATATGATTAAAAATCAAAAAAGAGGAAATTTCATTCAAATTAATTTTTCAAGTCTTCCTAAAAATATTGAAGATTTTTCCAATAGTTTAAAACTAGATTCAAATGTTTTAAGATTTTTAGTTTTAAATAAAAAAGCCGTATCAAAAAATTTATAATTATAATTATTATAAATTTTTCATTTACGCTTGAGCTAAACAAAAAGATATGGTAAAATATATTTAATTAGAATGTCCTCAGTAGCTCAGTGGTAGAGCAATCGGCTGTTAACCGATTGGTCGTAGGTTCAAATCCTACCTGGGGAGTAAAAATAAAACATTATATTATGGAAAATAATTTCGATAAATTACAAATAGGGAATAAGTCTTTTAATTCTCGATTAATGTTAGGTACTGGAAAATATCGCACTGTTGAACATGCAATAGAAAGTATTAATAGTAGTAATTGTGAATTAGTGACTGTTGCAATACGTCGACTACCCACAGATTTAGATAATGACAATACAACTTTTTTAAAATTTTTAGATTGGGAGAAACTTTGGTTATTACCTAATACTGCAGGATCTCAAACGGCAGAAGAAGCTATTAGAATGGCTTTTTTAGGCCACGAGCTGGCTTGTCAATTAGGTCAAGAAGATAATTTCTTTGTTAAACTTGAAGTAATTTCAGATCCAAAATATCTTTTACCAGATCCTATTGGGACATTGAAAGCTGCGGAATTTTTAGTTAAAAAAGGATTTACGGTATTACCTTATATTAATGCTGATCCAATGTTAGCTTTACATTTAGAAGATCTTGGGTGTGCTACAGTTATGCCTCTTGGTTCACCTATTGGATCTGGGCAAGGTTTAAATAATTTAGCTAATATCCAAATTATAGTTGAAAATGCAAATGTTCCCGTTATCGTAGATGCAGGAATTGGGGCTCCTAGTGAAGCTACGAAAGCAATGGAAATTGGTGCTTCAGGAGTTTTATTAAACACTGCAGTAGCACAAGCAAAAAACCCAGCACAAATGGCTAAAGCAATGAATTTAGCTGTAGAATCTGGTCGCCTTGGTTACTTAGCGGGTCGAATGGAAAAAAAATATTATGCAAATGCCAGTTCCCCACAAACAAATATAAGTAAACTAATTTAACAATAAAATAATGTTTAATTAACTAAAAATTAGTAAATACCTAGATCTAGGTATTTACTAATTTTAGTATTAAAATTGTTAGCCATTATCACTAGCAATATTTTCTAATGGATTTTCTTCTAAACCAGCTTGACCGGCTTTAAGTACATCCGCATCCACATCACTATAATCAATTTCAACATGCACATCACTTGTATAATCTACCAATGAACCTTCACGTTTAACGCGTGTTACAATTAATCGTGTTTTTGGATATAATGGAGTTGTTAAACATTGTTGTGCTAAAGTATCTTCTAATAATCGCATTACAGCTCTTCGTAAAGGACGAGCACCATACACAGGATCATATCCTTCTTCTGTTAAAAGACTTCGAACTGCAACATCTACTTCTAAGATAAGTTCTTTTTCTCTTAATCGTTTTTCTAATTGATTAACCATTAAACCACAAATTTCCCAAATATCATATTTAGTTAAATGGTTAAATACAATAATCTCATCAATACGGTTTAAGAATTCTGGTCGGAAGAATTCTTTTAATTCTTCATTTACTAATTCTGTTACCCGCTCAAATACTGATGAATCTTTAATTGGTTCTGGAGTTGGTTCCCAACCTACACAACCATCTTCATCAATACGGAACGCTGGTTTATTTTGTTTAGATTTTGGTTGAATACCACTTTCTCGTTCAATAATTTTTGACCCTAAATTAGTAGTCATGATAATAAGGGTGTTTTTAAAATCAATAACTCGACCTTTAGAGTCTGATAAACGCCCATCATCTAAAATTTGTAGTAATAAATTAAACACATCTGGATGTGCTTTTTCTACCTCATCAAATAAAACAACTGAATACGGTTTTGTTCTTACTGCTTCAGTTAATTGACCACCTTCATTATAACCAACGTAACCTGGTGGTGAACCAATCAATTTAGCAACAGTATGTTTCTCCATATATTCTGACATATCTAGACGAATCATACTATCTTCACTACTAAACATGTATTCTGATAAGGCTTTTGTTAGCTCAGTTTTTCCAACCCCTGTTGGGCCGGCAAAGATAAAGCTGGCAATAGGTCGATCTGGATTACGTAAACCTACACGTGCTCGACGAATTGCTTTCGATACAGAAACAATTGCATGATGTTGACCAATTAAACGTTCATGTAATGTGTCTTCCATTTTTAAAAGTCGTTTCGATTCTGAATCCGAAATTTTAGTCACAGGTACACCAGTCCAACCAGCAATAACTTCTGCCACATCATTTTCTAATACAGTATCAACTTCTTTACGTGTTAATCCAAGCGCTTCATTTGTTAAAGCTGCTTGTTTCATAATCGTAATATGAGTTCGAACTTCCATTTCATGATCGACTAATTGTTTTGCAATATCAAAATCATGTTCTTTAATACTTTCTTCTTTATCACGTAAAGTATCTTGTAATTCTTTTAATAAACGTTTCATACCAAGTGGTAAGCGACGATTTTCTAATCTTACACGTGAACCAGCTTCATCTAAAACATCAATAGCTTTATCTGGTAAGAATCGATCAGCAATAAATTTATCAGCTAAAATTGCTGCTTGTTCAACAGCTTTATCGTGATAAGTTAAAGTATGGTGTTGTTCAAATTTTGATCGTAAACCACGTAAAATATCAATAGTAACAGCAACACTTGGTTCGTCAACATGTACTGGTTGGAATCGACGTTCTAACGCTGGATCACGTTCAATATATTTACGGTATTCATCAATGGTTGTAGCTCCAATACATCTAAATTTACCCCGTGCTAAAGCTGGTTTTAAAATATTAGCTGCATCAACAGCACCTTCAGCAGCACCAGCACCTACTAATGTATGAATTTCATCAATAACTAAAATCACAGCAGCATCATTTTGTGCTTCTTCAACAATACGTTTTAAACGTTCTTCAAATTCACCACGATATTTAGTACCAGCTAAAATAGAACCTAAATCTAACGCCATAATTAAATGACCATCTAAGAAATCAGGAGCTTTTTCTGTTAAAATTAATTGAGCTAAACCTTCAGCAACTGCAGTTTTACCTACTCCTGGTTCACCAATTAATACTGGGTTATTTTTACCACGTCGTGCTAAAACTTTAATAACTTCATGAATTTCTTGATCTCGTCCAATTACTGGATCTAATTTACCTTCAACTGCTTCTTTAGAAATATTTTCCGAATATTCGTCTAATGTTGGTGTTTGACTACCTTTTTTCTCACGTTCTAATAAGAATTTTTCTGCTTGTGTTAATGGACGTAAGATTTCTTCTTGGTTTTCTTCGATATATGCTAAAATTAAGCTTCTTAATTTTGGAATATCAACCTTTAATTTATCTAATGTTCGCATTGCAACACCATCAGATTCGCCAATTAACGCAAGTAAGATATGTTCCGTACCTACAAAATTTTGACCTAAATCTTTGCCTTCATGTACAGCCATTTCTAAAACACGTTTTGCGCGCGGCGTAAACGGAATTTCTGAGGCAACGAAACCAGTACCACGTCCAATATATAATTCAATTTCTCGGCGAGCTTTTTTTAAAGTAACTTTCATTTTCTTTAATGCTCGAGCCCCGATTCCATGACGTTGACCAATAACACCTAATAACAATTGTTCTGTCCCAACAAAATTATGCCCCATTCGGCGAGCTTCTTCTTGGGATAACATAATTACTTTAATAGCACCTTCTGTAAACTTTTCAAACATTTAGTTACTCCTTGTAATTCTTAATAGACTATAACACGTCTAATTTATTTGAAGTAGCGCTGTTTTTGAATTCTTTTTACTCCCTAAACTAAGTATACTAATCACTAATAATTTTTTAATCTATCAATTGCTTGATTTCTATTTTACTATATATTATAATACAGTAAACAGCAATTTGCAATATTAGATTGGCGGTATGGCCAAGTGGTAAGGCAGTGGATTGCAAATCCTCTATCCCCAGTTCGAATCTGGGTGCCGCCTATTATAATTTTTCTAGATTGTTGCTTTTTTATTTCAACCAATGTATTATTTATTTATCAAGCCTCGGGGATGTGGTGGAATTGGTAGACACGACGGACTTAAAATCCGTTGCCTAGTGATAGTGCGTGAGGGTTCAAGTCCCTCCGTCCCCAATACATAAAAAACTATATATTATACGAATTCTATAATATATAGTTTAAATGCAAATAATTTTTTCTTTATTTTAATTCCAAATAAAAAATATTAATTAGTAATTAAATATTTTAGTAAGATTAATTACTAAAATATTTAATTTTTAATTATGATAAACAGATTCGATATAAAATTCCTGGAGGTAAATCCGATTTAGCTAAAATATCAAACATGTTTACACTAGGATCATAAGAGATATCTAAAACTCGTTTATGAACCCGAATTTCAAAGTGTTCTCTTGAATCTTTATCAACGTGTGGAGAACGTAAAACACAATAAATTCGTTTATCTGTAGGTAAAGATACCATACTGAATTTATTTACATCATGAGTTTGAATTAATTCAACAAGTTTTTTACATGATGATGTTAACAATTCGTGATTAAAAGATTCTAATCTTACCCGAATTTTTTCATTCGTTTTTGTTGCCATAAATTTCTTTAATTATTTAACAATTTTAGAAACAACACCTGCACCAACAGTTCGGCCACCTTCACGGATTGCAAAACGCATACCATCTTCAATAGCTACTGGGTAAATTAATTCAGCAGTCATTTTAATACGATCACCAGGCATTACCATTTCAACAGCATCACCACTATCACTTGTGAATTGTGTGATTGTACCAGTTACATCTGTTGTTCGTACATAGAATTGAGGTCGGTAACCTGTAAAGAATGGTGTGTGACGACCACCTTCATCTTTAGTTAATACATATACTTCTGCTTCGAAGTTTGTGTGCGGTGTAATTGTACCAGGTTCTGATAATACCATACCACGTTCAATTTGTTCACGAGTAACACCACGTAATAAAATACCAACGTTATCACCAGCAAAACCTTCATCTAATGTTTTTTGGAACATTTCGATACCAGTAATTGTAGTCGTTTGTGTAGCTTCAATACCAACAATCTCAACGTTTTCACCAACTTTAACGATACCACGTTCAATACGACCTGTCGCAACAGTACCACGACCAGTAATTGAGAATACATCTTCAATTGCCATTAAGAATGTTTTTTCAACATCACGCTCTGGCGTTGGAATGTATTCATCTACAGCATCCATTAATGCATAGATTTTATCAACCCAAGGGTTGTCACCACGTTTAATTTCTGGGTTTGCTGAAATAGCTTCAATTGCTTGTAAAGCTGAACCAGGACAAATTGGAATATCATCACCTGGGAAATCATAAGCTGATAATAATTCACGAACTTCTAATTCTACTAATTCTAATAATTCAGCATCATCTACTTGGTCTTCTTTATTTAAGAAAACAACGATATCAGGTACACCTACCTGTTTAGATAATAAGATGTGCTCACGTGTTTGTGGCATTGGACCATCTGCAGCTGATACTACTAAGATTGCACCATCCATTTGTGCCGCACCTGTAATCATGTTTTTTACATAATCAGCGTGACCTGGACAATCTACGTGTGCATAATGACGAGTTTCTGTTTGGTATTCTACGTGTGCAGTATTAATTGTAATACCACGTGCACGTTCTTCAGGTGCACCATCAATTTCATCATAAGCTTTAGCTGTGTTTAGACCATCGCTACCTAATGATAAAGTTGCAGTAATTGCTGCTGTTAAGGTTGTTTTACCGTGATCTACGTGACCAATTGTACCAATGTTAACATGCGGTTTTGTACGTTCAAATTTTTCGCGTGCCATTTTTTAGATTCCTTTAAAGTTTAATTTTTATAAATTAATATAATGATAAAAGCTTTTAGCGAGAAATAATATTTATATATTAATATCTAAAATGAGCAAAAGCTTTATTCGCATCAGCCATTCTATGAGTTTCTTCTTTCTTCTTAATAGTATTACCGATGTCATTAGCTGTGTCAATGATTTCACTTGCTAATTTAATTGACATGCTACGACCAACTCTTTCGTGCGCATAACCAATAAGCCAACGTAAGGCTAAATTAGTAGCTCGGAACCCACTAACTTCAATAGGAACTTGATACGTAGATCCACCAATTCGTCGAGCTTTAACTTCAACAACTGGGCTGGCATTTCTAATAGCTCTTTCAAAAACTACTACTGGATCTTCATTTGTTTTTGCTTGAATAATCTCAAAAGCACCAGTTACAATGTTTTGAGCTAAATTTTTCTTACCTGATTTCAAAATTCGACTAATTAATAAACTTACAAGGTAGCTATTATAAGTAGAATCTGCTTCAGGAAATCGTTTTTTTGAAATATTGCGACGAGACATAATATCAGATATAGTTTTAAAAATTTTAATATAATAATGTAATTTTTTAGAATTAATCTGAAAAATTACATTATTAGGTGTAAAAAAATAATTTTAATGAATTATCTTATTTTGGTTTTTTTACACCATATTTTGAACGTCCTTGTGTTCGGTCTTTCACACCACCACTATCCAATGCACCACGGATAATGTGATATCTAACACCTGGTAAATCTTTTACACGACCACCACGAATTAAAACAACTGAATGTTCTTGTAAATTATGTCCAATTCCGGGGATGTAAGCTGTTACTTCAAAACCTGATGTTAAACGAACACGAGCAACTTTACGAATTGCTGAATTCGGTTTCTTAGGCGTTGTTGTATAAACACGTGTGCAAACCCCACGTCGTTGTGGACAGTTTACTAATGCCGGACATTTTGTTTTTTTCTTAATTTGAATTCGTCTTGAACGAACTAATTGTTGAATAGTTGGCATATATTTTAAATAAATAATTGTTGATTAGTTTGTTGAATCTAAGCCGTATTTTTTCATAAATCGTTCAACACGACCTTCAGTATCAATAAGTGCAGTTGTTGTATTATAGAACGGATGATTTGCTAACCAGATATCTACTTGTAATTCTTTTTTTGTTGAACCTACTGTACATAATGGTTTTCCGTCACAAATAACTGTTGCATTTTCAAACCATTCTGGATGAATTTCAGTTTTTGGCATATTTTTAAAATAATTAATATTAACGTTTTGAGTACTGTGGCGCTTTTCTTGCTTTACGTAAACCGTATTTTTTACGTTCTTTGATTCGCGCATCTCTTGTTAAAAGACCAAATGGTTTTAAAACAGAACGATTTTGTGGATCCATTTTACAAATTAATCTTGCAACACCTAATTGAATAGCTTCGGTTTGACCTGTTAAGCCGCCACCTCTTACTAATGCTACAATATCAAATTGATTTTCTAAATTTAACTTTTTTAATGGGTCCCAAATTTGTTTTATGTACGTTGTATTGTATTGTAAGTATTTATCGCCAGCAACTTTATTAATGATAAGATTACCTTCTCCAGGTACAAGAAATACCCGTGCAACAGCTTCCTTACGTTTTCCAAGACCAATGCTATCTTTTTGTAGTTTTATACTCATAAAAATTTTTATACATTATTAGTAAAATTTTCAATGTCCACTATCTGAACTGGATTTTGAGCTGCATGAGGATGCTCAGAACCTTGGTAAACTTTTAATCTTTTTGATAGCTGTTTTTTAGCAATGCCATTTGGCATCATTCCATAAATACATCTTTCGATAATTTGTTGTGGAAGACCGTTAACAATTCGTTTTAATGATGAACCAGGACGACCCGGTCGGAATACACGAATACGTTCAATATGACGATCTACAGTAAGTGCTTCAGCATTTATTAAAATAACGTAGTCACCTGTATCAAAAGAAGGGTGATAATAAGATTTGATCTTTCCAGATAATAACCCAACAATTGAAGAAGAAATTCGGCCTAATTGTTGATCTTTACAATCAACTACGTACCATTTCTTTTTCGTATAGTCAGATGCTGGAATAAATGTTTCATTCATAAAATATTTATTAATTAAATAAGTAATTACTTTAAAACTATTCCGAGTTTATTTTTCAGAGTAGTAAATACTTCATCTGCCGATTTACGGCCAAAGTTTTTAAGTTCTTGTAATTTTTCAGGAGAGTATTCTAATAAATCCCCAATTGTATTGATTTGAGCTCGTTTTAAACAGTTATAAGCTCTTACCGATAACTGTAATTCTTCAATAGCAATATTAATATGCGGATTTATTGGAATTAAATTATTAGTATTTTCAACGACATCAAGATCTTGAGTAAATTTATTTTCCATTATTGAATTAAAAAGTTCAATAATAAATTTCGACGCTGATGAAATAGCCTCTTCTGGAGAAATACTGCCATTTGTCCAAATATCTAAGAATAACCGCTCTGTAATTGAATTTGAATTATCGTACACATTTTCGATTCTAAAATCTACTTTTTGGATTGGCATGAAGATTGCATCAATTTGTAGAAAATCTTCCGATTTATCACAAAATGTTTGACCTGCTAGCTTGTAACCAGTCCCATGCTCAAATTTAAATTCAATTTCAAGAACATTTGCCGTCGAAATTGTCGCTATATAATGATTTGGATTTACGATTTCAATATTTGAGGGTAATTGAATTGAATCAGCAGTAATAACAGCCGGCCCTTTCATTTTTAAACGCCCAAAAGATACATCAGTCGTTGAATTTTTAACAACGATTCCTTTTAAATTTAACAAAATTTCTAGGATATCTTCACGTACCCCTGGAATTATAGAAAATTCATCACGAACTCCCGCAATACGAACTGCAGTAATTGTAGTCCCACCTAAGTCACTAAGTAAAACTCGACGTAAAAGATTTCCGATTGTTATCCCTTGACCTGGACGTAAAGAATTTATTAAAAACTGGCCATACATAGACCCAGATTCAATTTTCTCTGATTTCAAACATTTAATATATAAATTATTCAGAGTCATAGTTTAAACTCATTCGAGGATTCTTAGAAATATAAATTTTTAAACTCTTCGACGTTTTGGAGGTCGACAACCGTTATGTGGAACAGGTGTAATATCATGAATTGAAAGAATTTCAAACCCTGCTCCTTCAATTGCTCGAATAGCAGTTTCTCGACCTGAACCTTGGCCTTTAATTAAAATTTCAACATTTTTCATGCCTGTACCTAATGCATCTAATGCAGCTTTTTCAGCAGCAGTTTGAGCAGCAAATGGTGTTCCTTTTCGAGCACCTTTAAATCCTGAACTTCCAGCAGATGCCCATGAAATGGTATCGCCGGCTAAATTTGTAATTGTTACAATTGTGTTATTAAATGTTGATTGAATATGAACAACACCTGTAACGAAATTGTTTTTATCCTTTTTAAAGGCTGTTTTGCGAATTTTCTGTGCCATATTAAATAAAATTTTAAATTATTATAACTTGTTTAAAAAACGAAATTATTTTTTCTTACCTGTTACTGTTTTTTTACCACCTCGACGTGCCCGAGCGTTAGTTCTTGTACGTTGGCCACGAACTGGTAAATTATTCCGATGTCTTTTTCCTCTATGACAGTTAATCTCATTTAATCGCTTAATGTTTAAACCATTGAAACGTCGTAAATCACCTTCTAGTTTTAAATCACTTTCTTCTAAAACTTTACGTAATGCTACAGCTTCTTCTGTTGTTAAATCATTTGTTCGAGTTTCTGGGCTAATATTTGCTGCCGCAATAATTTGTCTTGCAGTATTAGTACCGATTCCATGAATATAAGTTAAAGCATACGCAATTCTTTTATTCCTTGGTAAATCTACCCCTATTAATCTTACCACTTTGTTAACTCCTTAAAATTATTAACCTTGACGTTGTTTATGTTTTGGATTTTCACAAATTACCATAATTTTACCATGGCGTTTAATTACTCGACATTTATCACACATTTTTTTTACTGAAGGACGAACTTTCATTATAACCTTTACAATAATTAATTAATTTTTTTTTACTTAATTTAATCAAACATATCATTATAAATATTTGATAAAATAATACTTCGAATTTCTCTCGATAATTCAAGAATTACTCCAACTAAAATTAATAATGATGTTGTTCCTAATCCATTAAAACTAGAACCTGGTATTATAGTTTCGATTAAATTTGGTAACGTAGCAAGAATTGATAACATAATTGCACCCAAATATGTTACTCGTTGCATTACTTTTTTCAAATAAAAAGTTGTTTCAACTCCTGGTCTTACTCCTGGAATTGAAACAGCCATTTTTTGTAAATCATTTGATATATCTTTTGGATTTAGAACAATTGTTGAATAAAACGAACTGAATAGCAGTATTAAAACAAAATAACTAACCCAATAAATAATTTTTGATGATTGAAGAAATGCTGGAAGTGTCAGAAATGGTAATAAACCTAAGTTACTTATGTAGTTTGGAATAACCAAAACAGCTGTTGTTAAAATAATTGGCATAACACCTGCTTGATTAAACCGTAACGGAATATAATTATTTTCAAGTAATGAAGAGGTTGAAAATGATTCGGTTGTTTTTGTTAATTGCTTAGATGAAATTAATGGAACTACTCGAGTCCCTTCCTGTAATAAAACAATTCCATAAATTGCAATAAAAAGTAAAAGACTAATAAGTGCCCATGAACCAATCGAAATATTCTCACTCGCTTTAAGAAATAAATTTTTTCCAAAATTAGGCAGATTTGAAACAATATTTGTATAAATCAATAACGAAGCTCCATTACCAAGACCATACTCGGTTACAATTTCACTTAACCATAAAACTACCATTGCTCCAGTCGTTAGCCAAATCATAATTTGACCCGCTAAGTAAATATCCCAGTCAAATAAAGCTCTTTTTAAATAAAAAGCAATACTAAAACTTTGAATCAATGCCCAACCTAAAGTAATTAACCGCGTTAATTTATTTATCGTTCGACGACCTTCTGCACCACCTTCTTTTTGTAATTTTGAAAGACTTGGAAAGACACTAAGTAATAATTGAATTAAAATTGAGGCATTAATATATGGAAATATATTTAAAGTAAATATTCCAATTACAAAAGTATCGTTTCCTGCAAACGTACTTACTAAACTTTTTGTCATTGAATGACGTTCAAGATAAAAAGCCAAATGATTATGATTTATTCCTGGAACTGGTAAAAAAGTACCAATTCGAATAAAGACTAATATTCCTAAACTTAGTAAAAGACGGTTTAAAAGAATATTTTTATCATTAGTTTGTTTAATCATACTTTAATATTGAAGTATTAAATAACTATCTTAATTTAAATTAAGGTCACGTTTTTTTGATACTTGTGATTTTGTTGTTAAATTTCCTAAGGCACAAATAGAAGCACGAGCATTATTTAATAAATTATCCGATCCTAATTGTTTTGCGATAACATTTTTAATTCCAGCAACTTCTAAAACAGTTCTAACTGCACCACCTGCGATTACACCAGAACCTTCAATAGATGGACGCATAACAATTTTACAGGCACCAAAATCACCAATAACGCGATGTGGGATACTTAATGATTTTGTAATTGGAATTTTAATTAAATTTTTTCGACCATCTGTTTTTGCTTTTTTAAATGCATTAACAACATCATCAGCTTTGGCTACACCAACACCAACTTGACCATTCTCATCTCCAATAACTACGATCGCACGAAAACTTAATTTTTTACCACCTTTCGTTACTTTAGAGACACGGCTTATTTTGATTAATCTTTCAACAAATTTTTGTTCATTTCGATTATCATTTCGTCGTGAATTTTTTTTAAACTTATTAACTTGTTTTAAATCGGTACTCATAAAATATAGTTTTAATTTTCAGATTGGTTATTAAAATTGAAGACCACCTGCTCGGGCACCGTCAGCTAATGCTTTAATCCGTCCGTGGTAAAGATACGGTCCGCGATCAAAGACGATTTTAGTAATATTCTTTTCTAAACTAAGTGTTGCTAACTTTTGACCCATTAGTCTTGAAGCATCACACGTTCGTCCATTTTTACTGTCAAGTTGAATATCACGATCTAACGTTGAACAAGAAACAAGAGTTTTTGACGTTGTATCATCAATGATTTGTGCATAAATGTTTTCGTTTGAACGATAAACAGATAAACGTGGTCGCTCTTGTGTTCCTTTAACTCGACCTCTTAAACTTTCACGTTTTAAACGTTTAAATTTTTGAGGTTTTAATTTTTTATTTTTATTTTTAAGTTTAAATAAAACTCGTTTTGATAATTTCATAAGTTGCTTTATTGTTAGGGTTAATTGTTTTAAAGTATGTTTAAGACAAAAACGTTTATTTTTTACCAGATTTACCGGCTTTACGTTTTACAATTTCTCCTTGATAAAGAATCCCTTTCCCTTTATAAGGTTCTGGAACGCGCCATGCACGAATTTTTGCCGCAAATAAGCCTAATTGTTCTTTATCACAAGCTTTAATACTAATATCGACATTTTTTTTCACTTCAATAGAAATTCCTGAAGGAATTTCCATTTCAACAGGGTGACTATATCCTAAATTTAAGACAATAGATTTTCCTTGAACAGCTGCTCGATATCCTACACCTTTTAAGGTTAAATTTACTTCAAACTGCTCTGATACACCAATAATCATGTTGTTGACTAATGTACGGTATAAACCATGTAAAGCACGGGTTTGACGTGTTGTATTTTCTAGACCTACAACTAAAGTATCATCATTTTGTTTAATATTTAATGTTTTAGGAAGTTGGTTTTCTAAAGTCCCAAATTTTCCTTTTACTGTAATGTCTAATCCATTACAAGTAACATCAACATTGGATGGTACTTTAATTGGTAATTTTCCGATACGTGACATATTTTTTAATGACTCCAGTTACCAAATATAACATAAAACTTCACCACCAATGCCAAGCTCTTTAGCTTTGAAATTTGTCATAACACCTTTTGATGTTGACATAATCGCAACGCCTAAATCATCTAAAACTTTTGGTAGTTCCTTTGAATTAGCATAAACTCGTAAACCAGGTTTACTTATACGCTCAAGTTTACAAATAACGGGCTCTCGTAATCGTCCTTTATATTTCAAAGAAATTAGTAAGTAATCAAACGAGTTTTCACTATAAACTTCAAAATTTTCGATGAAGCCCTCTTCTTTTAAAATTGCTGCAATCGTTTTTGACATCTTTGTACTTGGTACTTGTACAATTTGATGTTTAACCATATTTGCATTTCTAATACGCGTTAGCATATCTGAAATTGTATCTGTTACCACAGTTCTCTCCTTATTTTTTCACGATTTATTTTATTCTTGAGACCAGCGTTTACGGCGTAAATGTTTTTTCTTATCCCAAGACTGACTAACTTCAGCTAAGGAAGCATATTTTTCATAATAACCACAATCGTTTAACGGGAATCTTAAGAACTTTAAAAGAATCATCCCATTTAATACTTTATCAATTGTACGTGAGCGGTTTTTAGGATTTGATGCAGAAAATACTAAAGTAATACTAAAACCTTGTGCTTGATCAACATCTTCATAATTAATTTCTGGGAAAATTAATTGCTCTTTTAAACCTAATGTATAGTTTCCTGCTTTATCAAAACTTCGAACAGACAAACCGCGAAAATCACGAATTTGTGCAAAAGTAAAGAAGATAAGCTTCGTTAAAAAAGCATACATTTTTTCACCACGTAAGGTTACAGTTAAACCTAACTCTAAATCTTCACGGATTTTAAATCCAGCAATAGCCTTTTTTGATCTTGTAATCAAAGGCTTTTGACCTGTGATTGAAGTAAATTCTTGGATACTTTTTTTCAAAATATTAGTATTTTGAGCAGCTAATCCTAAACCACGGTTAATTTGAATTTTTTCCAATTTTGGAATTGTATGAACATTTCTAAAAAGTTCCGGATCATTCTTTTGTAAAACGCCCCGTATTCCTTCAGTATATTCTTTTTTAATATCTGTAAGTAAGCTATGAATTTCAGCGACTTCTTCTAATGAATTTGGATTACGCATATTTTTAAGACTTTAAGACTCTGTTACATTTAATTTTACATTTGAATGATGAATAGGAGCTTCAATCTGTTTGATTTCACCTACCTCATTGTCTGTATTAGGCTTAATATGTTTAAATTTATAATTAATTCCTTTAACAAGAATTTTTCCCGTATTACGGTAAATTTTAGTTACTTCGCCTGTTTTATTTTTATCAAACCCTGAAATTACTTTTACAGTATCACCGAGTTTGATATGTAATTTTTGTCGTTTGACCATTTATAAAACCTCCGGTGCTAATGATACAATTTTAGAGAAATTTTTATCACGGATTTCACGTGCAACAGGTCCGAAAACTCGTGTTCCACGAGGATTATTATCTAAATTAACAATAACAGCTGCATTATCATCAAAACGAATATACATTCCATCTTGACGACGAATAGATTTAGAAGTTCGTACGACAATTGCTCTCACAATATCCGATCTTTTAATAGGCATATTTGGAAGAGCTTCTTTAACAACACCAATAATTGTGTCACCAATTTTTGCATATTTTCGATTTCCACCTAAAACTCGAATACACATAATTTTTCGAGCACCGGTATTATCGGCTACTGTTAGCATAGTTTGTGGATAGATCATAAAAATTTAATTTTAATTAATTAAAGATGATTTTGAAAGAATCTTGGTTAATATCCAACGTTTTCTTTTACTTAATGGTCGAGTTTCTTGAACTAAAACTTCGTCCCCAATATTACATTGTCCCATTTCATCATGTGCTAAATACTTTTTTGTTTTTACCAAAGTTTTTGAATAAAGTGGATGTGGATATCTACTCTCTACCTGTACAACAATGGTTTTTTCCATTTTATTACTAACAACAATTCCAACTTTTTCTTTTACTGGCATTAAAAATCCTTCTATACTTATTTAGGTTTATTTAAAAATTACCTGTTAAATAGTTTTGTTTTTGAATTAAATTAGCGACAGCATTATCATTTGATTCTAATGCTTCTAATCGTAACGTTAAAACAGTTTTTAACTGAGCAAGTCGACGTTTCGCAAATTTAATCTCACTAGATTTAAATGGTTGTCGTGTTGCTTTTTTGAATTTTAAATTAAATAATTCTTTTTCGGTTTTAATAATCGCCTCAGAAATTTCAGTATTTGAAAGTCCTTTAATATCATTAAATTGAGGTAAACTCATAGGTTATTCAATATTTGTTCTAATAATAAATTTTGTTTTTATTGGTAGCTTATATGCAGCTAAATTAAATGCACCTCGAGCAACACTTTCAGGAACTGATGCAATTTCAAATAAAATTGTACCTGGTTTAACTGTAGCTACCCAGTAGTCTACAGCACCTTTACCTGAACCCATTCGTGATTCAGCTGCTCGTGCTGTAACTGTTTTATCTGGAAAAATTCGAATCCATAATGATGCACCACGTTTTGTATAACGTGTTATAGTACGACGAGCTGCCTCAATTTGACGTGATGTAATCCATGTTGGTTCTAAGGCTTGTAATCCGTATTCACCAAATGTTACTTCATTTCCACGTGTTGCTTTTCCACGCATACGACCACGGTGATATTTTCTATATTTTGTTCTTTTTGGACTTAACATAATAACTTAAATTTATAAAAGATATATTTTGTGTCTATTTTGCTAAAATTTCATTTTTAAATAACCAAACTTTAACGCCTAATACACCATAAATTGTATTTGCTTCTTTGGCACAATAATCAATATCAGCTCGTAGAGTTTGTAAAGGTACACGACCCTCCCGAACCCATTCACTTCGGGCAATTTCAGCACCATTTAATCGTCCAGAAACTTGAATTTTAATGCCGCTAACATTATCTTCGTGTGCAGCTTGAAGAGCTTCGCGAATTGCTCGTCTAAAAGCAACACGGTCTTCTAGTTGTTTAACAACTAAATCACCAATTAATGAAGCATTTAAATTAACTTTTTCAACTTCAATAATGTTAATAGTAATTTGGCGGTCACTTGGTAAAAGTTTTTTAATATTTTTTAATAAATTTTCAATACCTAAACCACTTTCACCAACTAGTGCTCCAGGTCGACCCGTTTCAATATTTAATTGAATTTGATCACCTAACCCATTACGGTTGATTTTAATATCTGAAATACTAGCTGCTTTTGCTAATTTATTAAGGTATGTTCTGATTAGATCATCTTCCTGTAATAAATTTGAGTATTGATTATAGTTGGCATACCAAGCAGATCTATGTTCTTGTGTAATCCCTAATCGGAAGCCTAACGGATGTGTTTTTTGTCCCACCTAAATAATCCTTTTAAGTTAAATAGAGTTTATAAAATCAATTAACTTGATTCTTTTACAACGATCGTAATATGACACGTTGGTTTTAAAATTTTAAATGCTCGACCTTGCGCTCGTGGTCGAATACGCTTTAATTTTGGTCCTTCATTAGCATAAACTTCATCAATAATTAATTTCTTTTTATCTAAATCATAATTATTTTTCGCGTTTGCTGCCACGGAATGAAGAATTTGCCAAACGGGTCCACCTGCATCATATGGTAAGAATTCTATTATCATTAAGGCTTCTTGATATGAACGTCCGCGGATTTGATCTAAAACGCGTCGTACTTTATGAGGTGACATCCTAATATATTTTGCTACAGCTTTTACTGATTGAACATTAGACATAATCGATTTTTTTTAACTTTTCGTTTTGCTTATATTTTAACTTTCTGAAGATTGTCGAAATCTTTTTCAATCTAAACTGAAAATAAAAATGAATTATTCAAACATAAATTTATGTCTCTAATAAATTTAATATTATTTTTAAACTAGTTTTACCAAATTGTTTCAAGTTTTTTAGGAACTGCTGTAACTTGATAAGCTAATTTTATCGTTATAGTATTTGAAAGTTTAAATGATTCCGGTTGTTCATTAACAAATCTATTAATTTTTGATATTTCATTTATGCTAATATCATAGATATAAATATCAAAAAAATTTACATACAAATTATTTTGAAGAAAAATAACGCTTGAATTTAATATTTGTAAAAGGTAATCACGTTCTTCTAAATTTGATTTTAAAAGATATAAAAGATCATCAATTACATAATAATAAAGTTTAAATTTAAAACTGGATAAAATTGTTTTTGCAAGCGGTGATAGTTTAGCATCACATTTCACATTAAAAGTTTTAATATGAAAATTTGGATCTACAATCTTTTGTACCATAGAAAAGTTTCCTTAACGTTTTGTTTTTCTATCGGTTTTAATATGTGTTTTAAATGTTCGTGTAGAAACAAATTCTCCTAATTTATGACCAACAAGTTGATCTGAAATAAAAACTGGAACGTGCTGTTTACCATTGTAAACGGCAATTGTATGTCCTACCATACTTGGTAAAATCGTTGAACTACGAGACCAAGTAGTAATGATATCTTTCTTTCCTTCAGCATTCATTTTATCAATTTTTTTTAATAAATGATATGCTATAAAAGGCCCTTTCTTTAATGATCTTGGCATTTTAAGAATATTTTGATTAATTTATATTTTATTAAAATTTCAATTATGTTCGACGACGAAGAATATAAGCATTACTTGCTTTTTTATTTTTTCGTGTTTTCATTCCTAAAGCTGGTTTACCCCATGGTGTTAATGGGCGGCTACGACCAATAGGTGCTCGACCTTCACCACCACCGTGTGGGTGATCACAAGGGTTCATTACTGAACCACGTACAGTTGGTCGTTTTCCAAGCCATCGAGTACGACCGGCTTTACCACTTTGAACTAAGAAAGCTTCATTATTACTAACTTCACCAATAGTTGCAAAACATTCTTTACGAATTAATCGAACTTCTTTTGATGGTAATCGTAAAGTTACGTAATCACCTTCTTTAGCTAAAATTTTCGCAGATGTTCCAGCTGAACGAACAATTTGACCACCTTTTCTAGGAATTAATTCAATATTATGAATTGATGTACCTAATGGAATTTCTTCTAACGGTAAATTATTACCAATATTTAAAGGTGATCCTGAACCAGACATAATTTTATCGCCAACATTTACATTGTTTGGATGTAAAATATAACGTTTTTCACCATCTGCATAATTAACTAAGGCGATCCTTGCATTACGGTTTGGATCATATTCAATTGAGGCAATAGTTGCTTCAATTTCATGTTTATTACGGTGAAAATCTATTAGACGGTATCTCTTTTTGTGACCGCCACCACGGTGACGAATTGTAATAACACCACGGTTATTTCGCCCTTTTTTACGATGGTTTTTACGAATTAAACTTTTTTCAGGTTTACTTGTTGTAATCTCTGAAAATGTTAATAGTGCTCGGTTACGTGTACCTGGTGTGTATGATTTATAAAGACGAATGCTCATAAACTTGATTAATTCCGGTTATATAAGTATTAATTTTCTGCAAATAAGTTTATTGTATCGCCCTCGGCTAAAGTAACAATTGCTTTCTTATATTGCGATTTCCAACCAAGATATTTACCTACACGTTTTTTCTTTCTTGGAAGTTGACAAGTATTAACTTTTGTCACTTTTACATCGAATAAATATTCAATTGCTGCTTTAATTGTAATTTTATCAGAGGATGGGTTTACAACGAAACTGTATTGATTATTTTCTAAAAGTCTTGTAGCTTTGTCAGTAATAATAGGATATTTGATAATATCATTACTGCTAAGATTAAAATATGAAGAATCAACCACAATAAGTCTCCTTTATCTCATTTACTGCTAGAGGTGTTAATAAAATCTGTTTTGCTTTTAATATACTAAGTGTATTTAAATTTGAAGCAGAAATTAATTCCACATTTTTCATGTTTCGAATTGATAATTTTAAAGCTGGTGTTTTTTTAGAAACAATAACTAAAACTTTTTGATTTACATCAACTCCGCACTTTTTACAAATAGTAAAAAATGTTTTTGTTTTTGCTGTATCAATGGCATTTTCTAAATTTTCAATTACTGAAATATTATTTCGCTTATTATATAATAAAGTCTGTAAAGCTAATTTACGTTCTTTTTTATTTAATTTTAAAATTGTTTTTTTCGGTTTTGGACCAAAAATAACACCACCACCTTTCCATAAAGGTGATCGGTTTGAACCGGCACGTGCACGACCGGTACCTTTTTGTTGCCATGGTTTTCTACCACCACCACGAACTTCACTTCTAGTTTTAGTTGAAACGGTTCCTTGTTTTTGAGAAATTTGGTGTCTTAAAATATCTTTGTGAATTAAAGAGTTACCCGAATTTTCAAGAACATTTAATTCTAATTTATGTTCGTCATTTAAGACTTGTCCATCTACATCTAAAGAATTATATTTAATAAATTTTTGAACAGTCATACGTTATTTTATCTATAATCGTTTTTTGCAAATAAAAATTTAATTATTCTGATGCAGCAATACTTAGTAAGTTCCCAGGTTTTCCTGGTACGGAACCTTTAACAACTAAAATATTTTCAGCACTATTAACTTGAATAATTTTTAATTTTTTAATATGTGTAATTTTATTTCCTAATTGTCCTGCCATTTTTTTACCTGGTAAAACACGGCCAGGATCTGTACCCATACCAATGGAACCTGGTAATCTATGGTTTTTTGAACCATGTGTCATCGGACCTCGTGTAAAGTTATGACGTTTTTGAAGACCAGAAAATCCTTTACCAGTACTTTTACCTGTAATATTAATAAGCTGACCACTAGAAAACGATTCAACGTTCAAAATTTGTCCAACTGTAAATTCTTCAGGATTCTCAATACGAAATTCTTTTAAATATTTTAAAGGTTGAATATTTGATTTTTGTAAATGACCTAATTCAGGTTGAGTCAAATACTTACTTGGAACTGCCCCATAGCCGACTTGAATTGCGTTATAACCATCAGTTAAAACTGTTTTAATTTGTGTAATAACACATGGACCAATTTTTAAAATTGTTACAGGAATAATATTTCCCGATTCATCAAAAATTTGAGTCATGCCAATTTTATTACCTAATAAGCCTAAAGCCACAATTTTTCTCCAAAAAATAGATTATATGTATTAACATTTTTATAAAAACAAAAATAATTAATTTTAAATTAATTAAAAAATAAATAAAACAATTGAAATTGCTAAATTACTTATAATAATTTAAAAAATTTTGAATAATTTGTCTATATAAGATATATCAACACTTTTATTAAAAATTTTATGGGTCTAGCTCTTTCTTTTTTTTGTAAATATTTACTATAAATAAAAATATAGAAACTTAATATAATAAATAAAATTTATGTCAAAAGTTGTTGGAATTGATTTAGGTACAACAAATTCTGTAGTAGCTGCAATTGAAGGTGGACAACCAAGTGTTATTCCAAATGCAGAAGGTTTACGAACAACCCCTTCTATTGTTGCTTATACAAAAAAGCAAGAATTATTAGTAGGACAAATTGCCAAACGTCAAGCTGTTATTAACCCAGAAAATACATTTTTCTCAGTAAAACGTTTTATTGGTTCAAAAGAAAATGAAATTTCAGATGGGGCAAAACAATTACCTTATAAAGTATCAAAAGATTCAAATGGTAATATTAAAATTAAATGCTCATCTTTAGATAAAGATTTCAGTCCTGAAGAAATTTCAGCACAAGTATTACGAAAATTAATTAATGATGCTAGTACTTATTTAGGTCAAGACGTAACACAAGCAGTTATTACAGTGCCTGCTTATTTTAATGATTCACAACGTCAGGCAACCATGGATGCTGGTAAAATTGCCGGTATTGAAGTATTACGGATTATTAACGAACCAACAGCGGCTTCATTAGCCTACGGTTTAGATAAAAAACAAAATGAAACAATTTTAGTTTTTGATTTAGGTGGTGGTACATTCGATGTATCAATTTTAGAAGTTGGTGATGGTATTTTTGAAGTTTTATCAACTGCTGGTGATACAAATTTAGGTGGAGATGATTTTGATAAAGTTTTAGTTGATTGGTTAGTAGCTGATTTTAAAGAAAAAGAAGGTATTAATTTAACTGACGATATTCAAGCGTTACAGCGTTTGACAGAAGCGGCCGAAAAAGCAAAAATGGAATTATCAACCGTTGAAAAAACAACAATCCATTTACCATTTATTACTGCAGATAAAACAGGTCCAAAACATATTGAAACTGAATTAACAAGAGATGGGTTTGAATCATTATGCCAAGATTTAATCCAAAGATGTAAAATTCCAGTAGAAAAATCATTAGCAGATGCACGACTTGAAAAATCAGAAATTAATGAAGTTGTATTAGTTGGTGGATCTACTCGAATTCCAGCTATTCAAAATTTAGTAGAGTCGTTAACTGGTAAGAAACCAAATCAATCTGTAAATCCAGATGAAGTGGTTGCGATTGGGGCCGCTATTCAAGCAGGTATTCTTGCTGGTGAAATTAAAGATATTTTATTATTAGATGTAACTCCATTATCTTTAGGTGTTGAAACTTTGGGTGGTGTTATGACAAAAATAATTGCACGAAATACTACTATTCCTGTTAAGAAATCTGAAATGTTTTCAACTGCTGTTGATAACCAAACAAATGTAGAAATTCATGTCTTACAAGGTGAACGTGAGTTAGTTAGCGGTAATAAAAGTTTAGGTAATTTCCGTTTAGACGGTATTCCAAAAGCTGACCGAGGTGTTCCACAAATTGAAGTTACTTTTGATATTGATGTAGATGGTTTACTTTCAGTTAAAGCTAAAGAAGTGGAAACAGGCGTTGAGCAATCTGTAACAATTCAGGGTGCCTCTAATTTAGAAGAAAATGAAATTGATAGTATGTTAGAAGATGCAGAAAAATATGCATCAGCAGATCAAGAAAAACGACAAAATATTGAAATTAAAAATCAAGCAGAAACTTTATGTTTCGAAGCAGAAAAAGAACTAGAATTATTAAAAGATCAAATTTCTGCAGAACAACAAGAGACTACGAAACAATTAATTACAAATATTCGTCAAGATATTGAATCAGAAAATTTTGAGTCATTAAAATCTGTTTTAGAAGAATTAAAATTAGCGATGAAAAACATGGCTGATGCAACTCAATCAGATGATGATTCAATGGGTGATTTAAATGATTTATAATTTTTAAAAAAGTTTAAAGTTTAAACGAATAATTTATTCGTTTAAACTTTTTCCTCATCAACAATAATACATTCAGTTGTTAAAATCATACTAGCAATTGATGTAGCATTTTGTAATGCTGAACGTGTTACTTTTGCCGGATCCACAACCCCCTCTTCGTACATATTTCCAAATCTATTTTCCGCTGCATTATAACCTATTTCAAATTCTTGTTGTTGAACCTGTTCAATAATAACGGCACCGTTTATACCGGCGTTTTCTGCTATTCGACGTAATGGTGCTACAATGGCACGAGCAAGAATCAATGCCCCAACTAATTCATCTTCTTGTAAATTATTTTTAGCCCATGTTAATAAATTCTCTGATAAATGCGTTAGCGTTGAACCACCTCCTGGTACAATTCCTTCTTCAACAGCAGCCCGTGTTGCATTAATCGCATCTTCTAATCGTAATTTTTTATCTTTCATTTCAGTTTCCGTAACAGCCCCAACCCTGATTACAGCGATACCACCAGATAATTTAGCAATTCGATCTTGTAATTTTTCTTTTTCATAACCTGTATCAGCAACATTTACTTGTTTACGAAGTTGTTCACAACGAGTTTTAACCGCTTCAAGTTCTTCTCCATCACCGACAATTGTTGTGTTATCTTTTGTTACAATTACTCGACGAGCTTGACCTAATAAATTTACTTGAATATTTTCTAAACTTAATCCTGCATCTTGGGTAATTACAGTACCACCTGTTAAAACTGCAATATCTTGTAACATTAGTTTTCTTAATTCACCAAACCCAGGTGCTCGAACTGCTACAGCGTTTACAATTCCTCGTAATTTATTTAGAATTAAGGTTGCTAAAGCTTCTTTTTCAACATCTTCAGCAATAATTAATAAAGGTCGTTTTGTTTTTGTGATTTGTTCAAGAATAGGTAATAAATCTTGTTGAACTAACGTGATTTTTTTATCTGTCAATAAAATATATGGATTATCATAAGACACCTCCATTTTATCAGTATTAGTAATAAAATACGGAGAAATGAACCCTTTTTCAAATTTCATTCCTTCAGTAATTTCTAATTCTGTGGTAATCCCTTTACCTTCTTCTAAAGAGATTACACCCTCTTTCCCAACTTTGGCCAATGCATCAGCAATTAGCGAGCCAATAGCTTTATCATTTCCGGCTGAAATTGAAGCTACTTGTTCAATCGATTGAATATCTTCAACTGGTTGAGCAAATTCATTTATTTGAGTAACTAAATATTGTGTAGCTTTTTCCATTCCTAGTTTAATTGAAATGGGATTAGCACCTGCAGCAACGTTTTTTAAACCTTCTTTAACCATTGCATAAGCTAAAACAGTTGCTGTAGTTGTTCCATCACCGGCTACATCATTTGTTTTAGCTGCAGCTTGTCTGATTAATGAAACACCTGTATTTTCAATATGATCTTCTAATTTAATTTCTTTTGCAATTGTTACACCATCATTTACAATTTGCGGAGAACCATAAGCTTTTTCTAAAACTACGTTTCGACCTTTAGGGCCTAACGTTACTGACACAGCTTCAACCATAATTTCCATACCTCGTTCTAAAGCACGTCTTGCATTATCTTGATATAATATTTTTTTTGACATAAGTAAATTTTATTTCTTTGATACGTTTATACGAAAAATCTTCGAAGTCTGAGTTTAAAGGATATTAGAGAGTGTTTGCAAGGGAATTCATTAATTTTTTATAAAAGCTTTACTAAAAATAATATTTAATTGTATTATATAATTATATAACATAGTTTGGGCTTGTAGCTCAGTGGACTAGAGCACGTGGCTACGAACTACGGTGTCAGGGGTTCGAATCCCTTCTTGCCCAAGAAACAAAAGTTAAACTGTGTTATAGTTTTGGGGTGTCGCCAAGTGGTAAGGCTGTGGACTTTGACTCCGCCATTCGTAGGTTCGAATCCTGCCACCCCAGATTTAGAGTTTTTCAATCATTTTAAAGTAGAAAATTTACATTATCCTAAATATTAGATAAACTAGAATTATTACATTAAAAGTATGGAAGCTAAGATTCAATTTATAAAAGGATTAAATGAAAAAGTGTTACCTGATATACGACTAACGCGATCACGCGATGGAAGTACTGGCACCGCAACTTTTCGTTTTAAAAATCCGAATATTTTAGATAAAAGTACTGCAAAAGAGGGGGAAATTACTGGAATGTATTTAATTGATGAAGAAGGTATCTTGGAAACCCGGGATGTTAATGCACGATTTATCCATGGAAAACCTGAAGCTATTGAATCAATTTATATAATGAAAAGTCCTGAAGCCTGGGATCGATTTATGAGATTTATGGAACGTTATGGACAAAGTAATGGACTTGTATTTACAAAAGCAAATTAATTATAAAATTTTAATTCTAACCTAAAAAATGTATACATCATTAGATTGGCTTAATGAACTAGTCAGCGTAAAAAGTATTCCGTTAGAAGACTTAATAGATAAACTTACACTTGGTGGATTTGAAGTAGAAGAAACATTAACAATTGATGTTAATAAACAAAAACGAACAGTTTTAGATATCTCAGCGACAGCAAATCGTGCTGACAGTCTTTCAATTAAAGGGATTGCAAAAGAGATCACTGCGTTATTAGATAAACCTGTTTGTTCTACAACTTACATAAACCACGATCTTGAATCTCAGAAAAAAATTACATCTGTAATTAACGACGCGGAACCGGCAGCAGAATATTCGACTTTTATAGCTGTAACAGTTGAGAATTTAAATAATTTTACCGTGCCTAAATGGTTAACAGAAAAATTAGTTTGTTCAAAAGTAGAACCGTTAAATAATTTATTAGATTTTCAAAATTATATTTTATTAGAAACAGGATATCCTTTTGAGTTTTATGATTTAGAAAAAATTCAAACAATATTAAAAACATCCGAATTTGAGTTGGGTTTAAAAACAGTTAAAACTCCAACTACATTTACTGGTAATAATAATATTAAGTATGAATTAAATTCTGATATTTTAGTTGTTGAAGCAAATAATTATCCGATTAGTATTGGTGGAATTTTACCTAATCAAGAAGTTTCATATAATTCAGATACAAAATCTTTATTGATTGAAGGCTCTATTTTCAGTTCAAAAAAAATTCGTCAACAGTCACGACGTCTTGGAATAAGAACAGATCGTTCAGCAAGATATGAAAAAGGTTTAAACAATAGTTATTTTATCGAAGCTTTAATTCGATTAATTACATTATTAAAAATTACAAACCCAGAATTAATTTGTAAAATTCATACAACATCTGAAGTTGAGCAAATTAATAACGTTAATTTGTCATTAAATTATGCAAATATTATTGAAATTTTAGGTCCTGTTCGAGATCAATTAACAGGTAAATCAGTAAATATTTTACCAAGCCAAATAACAGAATATTTGAGACGTTTAGATTTTGAATTTACATTCAATGATCAGGAGCAGGTATGGTCTGTTACAATCCCAAAAGCTCGTATTACAGATCTTGAGCGTGAGATTGATTTAATTGAAGAAATTGGCCGCTTGCACGGATTTAATAACTTTATTACGAATTTACCTACTGTTTCTACTATTGGTAAAGAAGATTTTAGTTATCAAATTCGTAAAAAATTAACAAATTGTTTTATCAATGATGGACTAAATGAATTAATTCAATACTCATTAGTAAATGAAAACACATCAGATACGATTTCTTTAATTAATCCATTAATAATTGATTGTTCTACTTTACGAACAAGTTTATTACCAAATTTAATTAAAATTGTTAGTGAAAATTTAAAGCAAGGTAATGATATCTTAGAAGGCTTTGAGTATGGACATGTATTTAAAGGAGACCTAAAGACATCTTATAGTGAAAAAGAGGTTGTTTCAGGTATTTTTGGCGGTATAAAAAAGAAACATAATTGGGATCAACCAGCAGAATCATTATCATGGTTTGAAGGTAAAGGACGTATTTCTGAATTATTTAAAAAATTAAATTTTAATGTCTCTTGGAAAGTATCGACATTGACTAATTATGAAAAATTATTACATCCATATCGAACAGCTGAATTAGTATTACCTAATAATAAATGTTTAGGTGTTTTTGGCCAAATTCATCCAATTGTAGCAAAAAAATATAATGTACCAGCAGATATATTTTTATTTGAATTGAATTTAGATATTATTAAAACTGAATTTCAAGATAGAAAATTAGCGTTATATCAACCTTATTCTACTTATCCAAAAATTACTAAAGATCTGTCGTTTATTGTTGATCAAAGTGTATCTTTTAAAGAAATTAAAAATACTCTAGTGAAAAATGGAAGTGAGTATTTAAATAAAGTTGAATTGTTAGATGAATATCGTGGTGATTCAATTCCTGAACATCAAACTAGTTTATGTATTCAATTAACATTCCAATCTTCAGAAAAAACTTTAGTGACTAAAGAAATTGATGATATTTTAAATCATTGTCAAATGATACTAAAAACTGAATATAGTGTTGATATTCGACTTTAATTAAGATAATTCTATAAATTCTTTATAGAATTATCCACCTCCAACAATTGTAATAATCTCAATTTTATCATTTTGTTTAATTTTAATGTCTTTCCATTTATTTTTATTACAAATAAACTGATTATATTCAACAACAAAAATTAAAGAATTATAATTAAAGTAACTTAATAATTCTTGTAATGTTATAGATTTTTTGGTGTAATACTCATTACCATTAAAAAAAAATGTAATTTGATCAAACATATTTATACAAAAATAAAAATTTTTAAAAGTCTAGACAAGCATTAATATAACCTGATAAAGTATATTTGTAAATACTATGGCGGGTGTGGCCAAGTGGTTAAGGCAGTGGGTTGTGGTCCCGCCATTCGCCGGTTCAAGTCCGGTCACTCGCCCAAATTATCAATAATTCCAAGGAATATTAAGAAAAATTAGTTAAAACAAAATATTAAATTTTATGTCACGATACCGTGGACCTAAATTACGAATTACAAGACGTTTAGGAGCTTTACCTGGATTAACGCAAAAACTTTCTAAAAAGAAAGATCGTCCAGGTCAGCATGGTAAATCTGAAGGTAAAAGAAAAACTACAGAATATGGTGTACGATTAGAAGAAAAACAAAAGTTAAAATTTAACTATGGTTTAACTGAAAGTCAACTATTCCGTTATATTAAAGAAGCACGTCGACGTAATGGTGTAACAGGTTTAATCTTATTACAATTATTAGAGATGCGTTTAGATAGTATTTGTTTTAATCTTGGGTTTGCCTCAACTATGGCAGGAGCGCGTCAATTAGTTAACCATGGTCATATTACTGTAAATGGAAAAACTGTAAGTATTGCAAGTTTCCAATGTCGAATTAATGATGTAATTGGTGTTCGTGCCAAAACGTCATCAAAGAATTTAGTTGAAACAAATCTTAAAACAATTCGATTTGCAGAACGACCAAATCACATTAAATTTGATAATACAAAATTAGAAGCTACTATTACAAATTATTGTGATCGAAATGACTTATTATTAGAACTTGATGAATTACTAGTTATTGAGTACTACTCAAGACGTTAATTAAGATCTATCTTGATTTCTTATTGTCTGGATTTTATTCAGATATAAAATTAATAACTTAAATCTCTAAATATCTATGCTAAAATTACGATTAACGCGTACAGGTCGAAAAAAACAACCTACATATCGACTTGTTGTTATAGAACATTCACGTCGTCGAGATGGTCGACCTGTTGAATTAGTAGGCTATTATAACCCTTCCACTAAAGAATCAAATTTTAAAGTTGAAAAAATTAAAAAATGGTTAGAAAATGGAGTGCAACCAAGTGATACAGTTGCAAGCTTACTACGAAAAGCACAAATTATTGAATAATAATTACTATGTTAAAATTCTTTGCATAAAGAATTTTAACTTAGAGTTAATATTTATTAAACGAAAAATAGACGTTAAAAAAGCTTACGGTTTATTATAATAAATATTAGAAAAACTATTAACTTTGATTATTTTGTAATACGTATGTCTCATTTTACAACAATGAAAACGAGTTTCCAAAATCTTGCGTATTTGGAAAAAGCTTTAAATAAATTAGAAATTCGCCACAGTAAGGAAACGTCAAAAGACCAAGAAATTGGCTCTAACCTAATTATTAGTCAATCTAATGGTTATGATATTGAATTTGCTTGGAATGGACAAGAATATGAATTAATTGTTGATATGAGTTTTTGGGAACAATCTTGTCCTGTTGAAAGTTTTATTGATAAAGTGGCTCAACAATATGCTGGTGAAGTGATTGTAGGAGAAAGTCAAAAATTGGGCTTCCAACCAATTAAATATAAACAGAACATTGATGGTTCAAATACAGTTGTGTTAGAACGTTGGAATCAAAAAGCATAAAAAAGACTTTCATTCATAGTTAAATCAAAATAACATTTACCTAATAATAACTATATAGTATTGTTAGGTGAATATTTAAAAAATTTTATTTTTGACTTAAATTAATAAGTATAACAAGGAAAAATCAAATATTTTTCAATTTTTCCCTGTAATCTATTAAGAACGTGATAAACGTTGAATTTGTTGAATAGCTAACGTGCCGATGTTTATTAACGCCCAAGTTGCTGCTGT
>Ga0233414_10000086_pt1 | contig 40448 bp, 40 predicted proteins | sample Na_anoxic_10_MG_FD_189020 | JGI IMG/M metagenome (GOLD analysis project Ga0233414, IMG submission 189020) | Seawater microbial communities from Saanich Inlet, British Columbia, Canada - Na_anoxic_10_MG | ecosystem: Environmental > Aquatic > Marine > Inlet | place: Canada: British Columbia... | reverse complement strand
TAGATCAACAACAAGTTTGCTTTGGGTACTAAACTCAGAATTAGATTATGAAGAATTTGATTTTGATTATTATCCTAACCCTTGGCAGATGAAGATGGTTCATGTGTTCGGTACGCAATGGTCGCATTGGGGTACAACATATCTAGTCAATAGAGAAACATTTAATGAAGACACCAAATACATTAAAGTTATCGAACACTTGAATAATCTAAACTTTGTAAAAGAGATTAGAGCAAAAGCAACTGAATGTGTTTATGATGTTGTTGTCGTAGATCACGGCAATAAAGAAACAGAAGCAGTTGTTAAACAATTACAAGAGAAAGCACCAAGACAACGTGTGAGTACTATTGAACATGAAACTGATTACTTTGTAACACTAAAAAACATTGTAGCCAAACTACCAACACGCAAGGAGCATTACGTATGGATCGCATCATCTATTTGTGATTACGGCGACTTTGACTTATCCTACATATGCGATCCTTTTGCACGTGATCAGTTACATGTATTCCCAAGCAGTAAACAAAAGTTCGGAGATACGTTCTTTATTGATGTCAACAAGACACGTGAAATCATCGGAGACATGACATCTTTAGAAGACTACGAGAAGATAAACTACAATCAAACACTGCGTACACAACGTCTGAGAGCGCCTGTAATCGTTTCTAAGAGTGATACGCATACTAAGTCAGTAAAAGACATAGATAATTTTCCTTATGCTGTAATAGTGTCAGAAACTGACGAAGACATACAAGTAGTTGATGAAACACCAATGTCATTGTGGTCTGCTGAATCTAAAAACATCATTGTACAATCAACAGGCGGCACTAGAATCATAGTTCCACGTGAAGTTAAAGATCATGTAAAGAGAGAACTATATGAATACCCTTACATTAAGAATGCAAATCGTCTTGCACTATCGAAGCCAATGGATATTGTTTTCTTGTCGAATGGTGAAACAGGTGCTGAAGATAACTGGGAACATTTGCAACGCATTACAAAGAACATACCAAACAGAGTAGTAAGAGTAGATGGTGTTGATGGTCGTGTACAAGCATATCATGCATCAGCAGAAGCAAGTGAAACACCTTGGGCGTTTACTGTATTTGCTAAACTGAAAGTCTCTCCAAAGTTTGACTTTAACTGGCAACCAGATAGAATGCAACAACCTAAACATTATATCTTTGAAGCAAAGAATCCAGTCAATGGCTTAGTCTATGGACATCAGGCTATGATTGCATATAACAAAGAACTAACACTTGCAAACTATGGTTATGGCTTAGACTTTACATTAGATGATGAACATGCAAGTGTTCCTTTACTATCAGGCATAGCACAGTATAACACAGACGAGTTCTCTACATGGCGTACAGCATTCAGAGAAGTGATTAAGTTATTAGTCGATGATACTGAAATCAGTAAGCAAAGATTAGAAGCATGGTTGAATGAAGCAAATCCAGATCAGCCTTTCTTCCAAGAATCAATCAAAGGTGCAATCTGTGGAGAAGAATACTTTGAAGAAGTAGATGGAGACTTTGAGAAGTTACGTTTAAGTTATGAATGGAAATGGCTTAAAGAGAGATACGAAGAAGTTTCTTACTAGTGTTCATCCTGGTTATATTGAGGGTATTCCCAACCGCCTGGAACATAATCTGTAGTATTCACCCATTCTTTGGCTACCTTAGTCATTGCGGATATAAACTCTTGGCTATCAAACATGGCTTTAAAGTGAGAATTGTAATCATATAGATCAGCAAAATCTATCTCTGAATCATCTGGTGCCGCTATATCTCCGTCACCAAACAACCAATCTCCTCTAGTATCTACTTTTAGACTGACTTGAAATGTACTTGTTTCGTCTGCATACTCCATATGAAAATGTCCACCTTCATCTTCATAATTGTCTTGTAAATTATATTTTATTTCTTTTTTCATGTGAAAGATTAAAAGCGGTCCTTTTTCATCGTACTCATCAAAGTAATTTGTAGATCGAGTAGCGGCTGTACACCATTGTGTTCCTTGTCCTAAGTAACAAGCGGCGTCTTCATCTATAGCCCAATAGGCTTTGGCGTATTTGGGATTATTGTATATTATTTTATATTGACCTGCAGGGAGTTCTTCTTTCTTTCCGTATTCTTCTTTGAAATACTGAACAGAGTTCATAAAGTTTTTTGCAGATGTATATTGAGCAATATCTCTATATCGTTCTGGCAGTCTTTCTTTCATTCTGTTAAAATCACCTAATGACTGACGTAAAGTAGAAGTACCGTCTTCTATATTAGGGAATGCATGAACATTATCACTAAGATACCATTTAACAATGTATTGTGTATATTGCTTGTTTGGAGTAGGGTCAAATGATTCAAATGTTTCAAGCATGTTATCTAAGATTTTATTTTTGTTTTCATCATAAAGTTCTTGGGTAAGAAGACTATAGGGTGATACTGGTCTGCCGTCTACATAAGGCGATTCAATACCCATTAACCTGAATGCATTATGTTGATATGCTCCTTGTGGATCAACCAGCATATTAATTTGACTAACACCAGAGTTAATCTGTTTTTGAATACCTAACTTGTCAAGTATCTTGTTCCCGTAATTACCCCTAGTAATATTGGTTTTGTACTCGACTATAAATTCATAAAATCTCATGTATATATTTAGTCGAATAAATATTGCTGTGAAGAAGTCTTATATTGTCTCGTACAAACCTGCAACATGTGGATCATTTCTTTCTGCGTTAATATATAGTTGGGTTAATGACATTGATTTGTCAGACTATGTATTTCCAGAATCTGGAGATGCACATGATCTTTATCGAACATATATATCTAAAAGTGACAACCCTGTCATTAAAACTACGCATAGACCGTTAACATTATCTTTGACAGATAATGACTTGCATTTTTATATTCATCACACAGTTAATGACTTATCATTAATGGCGTTTTTGTATATGTATAAAACTGCACTAGCAGAACACAATCAACCAGGAGGAAATTTAATTGGAGAACATCCTAGATTGTTTCCGATATCTAAGGATCCACGTGGACTTAAATCTTTAGCGATGCTTCAACTTATAAAAGATTCACCTTCATTCAAAGAACCTATAGAAAAATTTATGAGTATTAATTGGAGTGATAAAGATGATATGAACGATATATTCTTTAGTCCATCTAAGATGGATAGAACATTAAACATTGCGTTTTCAGATTTAATTAATAACCCAGACATTGTTTTGAATGATCTTGCAAAGCATTTACAAATCGACATGCCTTCGCATATACCTTTATTTTATAAAAACTATTTGAAGATTAATCAGGGTTTGATAGACAAACATTTACCAGAAAGTAAATTATCATAACTAATATACCTAAATGGGTGCCTGTAATATTGAACTTACACATCCTTAACTATATGGGTCATCTTCACCATGATCATACTTTGATGCTACATCACTTAATGCCTGTTTAAGTCCGCCTTCAGTGTATGCTTTGCTTAAAGCAGTGTCGCCAAAATCTGGAGCATATAACACGTCTTCTGGAATTTCTACATCTTGTTCGTCTGTCATTGTTGAAATTTTAAAGTTCCATGCATCTTGGCCTCTTGCTTCAGGGTCAGGTACTACATGCATTTGTAGTTTTGAAGTCTCTTTGACATCTTCATTGCCACTCTCATCGGCTATATCTAACCCATAATCATTAAGCAGAGCCGACATACTTCCATATGATTCTGTAGCATAATCTGTTATCAAATCTTCCCCAAGGTCTTCTAGGGCTAAAGCGAAGGCGTCTGCTTCTACTTCTTTACTGCTTCTAATGTCATCTTCAAGCCAACTCTCAAATGCATCATCGCCTTCTTCTTCAATCCATTCACGTACCCAGTCCATATACTCGTAGCCATCTTCTATTCTGTTTTCATACTCTTCTGGATCGTTTCGTTTAAAATTGTTTTTGTATCTTTCAATTGCTCCTTCTGTAGGACCGCCATAAGAGTCAATAAATTCTTCTACTTCATTATCATCATCTTTCCGATCCGCAATTCTATCTTGTATCAGTTCTTCATCGTAATCTTCTAATTTAGTTTCTTTAATCCATTTCTGATATCCAGCTATAAGATCATCAATACTGCCTTCCCCATATTGGTCAAAGACAGCACTTTTAATTTCAGACCATTCCATCCAATCAGGATCTGCAACATTACCATCTGGATTCTCAGCAACGAATCCGATAGGCTTTGCTAAGTTAACTACAACTAATCCGCCCTTGTCGTTATAACTATCAAAATAGTTGCTAGACTGTGTTGAGGCTGTACACCACTGTGTTCCTTGTCCTAGATAACATGCCGCCTCTTCATCCATAGCCCAACGAGCAGTTACACCGTCTTTATCGTATATTATCTCAGACTTGCCCTTAGGCATTGCATCTTCTTTACCATATTCTTGTTTAAGGAATTGTACGTTGTCAACAAAGTTTTTTGGATCGCTATATACTCTAATATCTCTGTATTTTTCTGGTATTCTTGCTTTCAGTTTTTGAAAGTCATACAAAGATTGTCTAAGAGTAGATTCACCATCTTCTATTTTTGGAAAGTTTCTACCGTTTATAAACCAATTAACAAGTTGAAGTGTATATTGTTTGTTTTGAGTAGGATCAAACGATTCTATTATCTTAATTATGTCAGATACTATCTCAGTTTGTAATTTTTGTGTTCCTTCTCTCCATGCCTGTTCAACTGTATTTTGCCAACTAGAGTCTCGTGGATCTTGTTTCATTTTCTTAACAGCAAACTCATATACATACTCAACAAGTTTTAGACCAGCCAGAGATTGAAACTCCATTAATCCAGGCCTACTGTGAGTCATGTTTATCGCATTGAAAAATTTAGTAGGGAAATTAAAGGTATAATGTGTTTGTGCTCCATAATCATTGCCTCGATAAAATATATAATACGGTTCACTCTTCATCGAATCCATGTTATGTGCATTATGAACGCCTTGTTTTAGACTGCCAAGAACTGATGGCAATTTCAAAGCATCAATTATTTTGCTACCCATAGCATTGACAGTGGCTTGAGTATTATACTCTATTACAAATTCTCTTGCTCTCATTCTATTCCCCAATCCGTAGGTCGATAAAATTCAGCAACGTCCATCACTGCATCTTGGAATTCATCATCACGCCAGAGTTTAATAAGATCATTGCTCCCATTAAAAGTTGGATCGAGCATATATGGCTCAATTGCAACATCTTGTTGATTTCTTATTTCTTCCGCCGACCAGATATATCTTACGTCCGAATCTGGTCTTACATATACTTGTACTTTAGTGACGTTCAAAAATGTTCCTATTCCTTTCTCTGTAACAGTTCCATTGCCATCTGTTATGTTTCTTAATTCAACTGGTTCTTTAAGATTTATTATGATTAGTCCGCCAACGTCATTGTACTGATCAAAGTAATTTGTAGATCGAGTAGCGGCTGTACACCACTGTGTTCCTTGTCCTAAGTAACAAGCGGCTTCTTGGTCCAATGGCCAATATGCTGTTCCAAATTTACTTTCGTAAATCTTTTTATAGTCGCCTGTAGGGAGTTCTTCTTTCTTTCCGTATTGTGCTAGTAGTAATTGTACATCATTCATAAAGTCTAATGCAGACTTATATTGTCCAATGTCTCTCCGGTCCGCTGGCAGTCTTTTTTTCATTTTTTTAAAATCATATAATGACTGACGTAATGTAGACCTGCCGTCTTCAACGTTTGGAAATACTATGCTTGGATTATTTACATTGTAGTTATCAGAAAGAAACCATTTAAGAATATATTGTGTGTATCCTTTCTTTTCAGTAGGGTCATACTCTGCTAATGTTTCAATTATTCCGTCTACAATGGCACCTTTGTGTTCGTTATAAATTTCTGGAGTTAAGTTTTCATATTCTGTGTCTGCATGATCAGAAAATGCTGGTAGATATTGATCTAATGCACGAACTGCGATTGTTTCATAATCGTTCCCAATATCAGCATCACCTTTATAACCTGAATTAATTCGTTGAGGTACTATTTTAAGTTTGTCTAGTATTCTTTGTCCGTAAGTCTTTGCAAGGCTATCTAAAGCACCTCGGTATTCTACAATGAATTCATAATAACGCATGTATGTATTTAGTTAAAATTTATTACCCAAAAAGATTGTAATACCACAAGAACCAAGTATAATACTAAATACAATCTATCGTTGTATGAAGTGATGTAAAAGGCATTGTGGACGCGGGTTCGATTCCCGCCACCTCCACCAGAGAGTATTCTAACCCGTACTTTGTGGTGGGGGTGTCAAGGTTTCGACAGAATGATGAGTAACAGAGCAGACAACGGGGTAGGCGATGACCTTAAATCAAGCAAACACTATAATTGACAACAATTATGAAATGGAAGACTACGCCCTAGCGGCCTAGTCCCCCGAGGCTCAAGGTAGCCTCGTCACCCAATACCCAGGAGGGGAAATTCATTTCCCCTCCGCCTTTTTCGATAAATACATCTATGAACATACTTGAATTAGAAAAATTTAAAATCGAAGATGCAATTAATTTCCATGATGAATACAATCCTTTGTTATTTGATGGAGATAAATTAAAGCCTGTTATTAAAAGACAGTTAGATATTATCACTAATGACTTCATTGAATACATGGGAATTCCTGATCTAGCAGTTGAAGATGTAATTATTACAGGTAGTAATGTTGCATATACATATACTCCACATTCAGATATTGATTTACATTTACTCGTAGATTTTTCAAAACTACCTAATTCAGATGTTTACAAAGAATTATTCAATGCTAAGAAGTCTTTATATAATGATACTTACGAAATAACTATCAGAGATATTCCTGTTGAATTGTATGTACAAGACACAGCACAAGCACATACTAGTTTAGGTGAATACAGTTTATACAAAGATGAGTTTACACGTATTCCTACTAAGAAAAGAGCAAACTTGGATGAAATATCAGCAGAAGCAAAGTTTGAAAGATTAGAAGAACTTTGTATTGAAGGCTTAAAAACAAAAGATTTAGATAAAGTCAACGAAGTCTTATCAATTATCAAACGGTACCGACAAGCAGGACTAGATACTAAGGGAGAGTTTGGTCCTGAGAATTTAGCATTTAAGGCAATCAGATCAAAAGGGTACTTTCAAGCACTCTTTGATTTACGTAACAAGTTAAGAGCCCAACAACTGTCTATCGAAGAAGAACTGCTACGCAGAACATTTGAAGAGTCTATTGGTATCACTGAACAAGAAGTCGAACTTTCAGAAGAGGGTGTTACTGAACAATTAGGTGAATATGGTACAGGAATGTTAGCAAGACGATATGGAGTAAGCAGAAAAGAAATATCAAAGCAAATAGATTTAGGTGTGCGACTTGAAATGAGACATAATTCTAAAGTCTCAGCAATTACTCCAGAACTTCGCAGAGAACAAGCCTCAGATATAGTAAGGAATAATATTGCAAAAAAGTTAGACTACTATCAACATTATGACAAGCACATGCAAGAGAGTAAGCCTAGTCACGGTGTTACCTATGCAAATGAAAAAAATATTCCAGCAATGCTTAAATTAGTAGACACACTATTTCGTAAAAAAGTCTCAACAGTAGATGTGCAACGAAAATTACAACAAGAGTTTGGTGTTCTATCCTTTGAAGCAAGACACGTTATTGGCATGTGGAAGGAAAAAGCTGGGGAACGACTAAATGAAGAAAAACAATATGCTTTATACATCAATGGCAAGCCAACAGTCAGAGATTCTAGTCGAACAGAAATAGAAAAACATATAGCATTTTTAAAATCTAAGGGTATTAAAGGAGAATATGAAATTAGATTTGTAGACTTCTCTCCTAAAAGAACCTCAACAACGATTGGTGAAGCATCAGGATATATTCCAAGTGAAGCAGAAAGAAATGACCCAAGATTTTCTAGGGCATTATCTGTAGACGTACACCCAGACACAATGAAGAAACAAGCAAAAGCAATGGGACTTGGTAATATTGCACGTGATGGTCGCCCACCACTTCTCAGACCAGGGAAGTCTACAACAAAGAAAAAATCTAATCCTAACAAAGACTTTGGTAAAGGCATATATTAAACAGTGGATGATCACAAGCATTTTTTTGTTGATAATTTCTTAGATGCTAATCTATTAAACAAAACAACATTAGAAAAAAATGAATTGCCTTCTGATGAAACATTGCCTATTAAGTGTGGCTATCTAATAAACTCAGATGGTAGTTTAGAAGAAGATAGAAAAAACCCTACTCTATATAATCGATACCATGACAATTCAATTGTTAAGAGTCTACTCCCTGAGTCTACTGGAGAGTTAATTGATCTTATACAATCGCAACTGCAATCTCATTTATCTAATCCAACTGTGTATAATCTTAAAGTATTGACAAACAATGTTATGGACAAGACACACACATGGGGAAGATGGCACAAAGATTACAATCCCATAGAAGGTTATGATGATCTTACTAATCTTTGGTTGTCATTCTATACGATAAGCGGAGATGAGGTTAACTCAGAATTTCAAATATCACCTACAGAAGAATGGCCAGACATATGGAAGAGAGGCAGAAAAGAAGTCTTATCAAACAATAGACTTTTATGTCATAATATGAATATGGGTCATCAATATCATCAGCATGACAAAAATGATGTAGTTATAGTGTACATTCGTTGGTACGATAATATTATCAAATAATACTTGACATTACTCCCAAAAGGTCTTATAATTACGGGTATGACTGAGAAATTCTCTAATGCAGTAGAAGCCCGTAAATACTTGGACTCTCTACTCAAGCAAATAAAAAACGTTTCGTTCAATGCTGATATCAGACAGATTTGGACCAATGTGAATGCAATGGTTGATGAACTGTCAACTATAGAAGTCAGATGCAGACAACGTAATAATTGGAATGCCGCTGACATATATAGGGTAGAAATGCAAGAAAATTGTAATCTAATAGAGAAATATATCTTAATGCTAACCCTTATGGAGCCAGAAGGTGACTAAGTTGTTGATTCATATAGGCAAAATAATTCAAATTAATTTGCGAAAAGGCTTGACATCAGACCCAAAAGGCTTTATAATATACATATATTCAATAAAACAACGGAGTTAAAAATGTCTCAATTAACTGATAATCTGACTGTAACATCAGTCCAAACTAAGAAAGCACTTGTAAAAGCATTTGCTAAAAAACGTCCTGCTTTTCTATGGGGTCCTCCCGGAATCGGCAAATCTGAACTCGTAGCAGAAATCTGTAACGAAATGGGCGGTCATATGATCGACCTAAGAATGGCTCAGATGGAACCTACTGATATTCGTGGTATCCCCTTCTTCAACAAAGATTTAGGTGTTATGGATTGGGCACCGCCAATCGAACTTCCTTCTGAGGAACTTGCTAGTCAATATCCTATCGTAGTTCTTTTCTTAGATGAAATGAACTCAGCAATGCCGGCAGTACAAGCGGCAGGCTATCAACTGATACTAAATGGTCGTGTAGGCAAATATGTTCTCCCTGAGAATGTTGTCATTGTTGCGGCAGGTAACAGAGATTCAGACAAAGGTGTTACTTACAGAATGCCGATGCCGTTAGCAAACAGATTTCTTCACTTAGAAATGCGTCCTGACTTTGCTTCTTGGCAGAACTGGGCTGTTCTGAATGGCATTCACCAAGATGTAATTGGTTACTTGTCATTCGCAAAACAAGACTTGTATGACTTTGATGCTAAATCTTCTAGCAGAGCATTTGCTACTCCTAGAACTTGGACATTCGTTAGTCAACTACTTGAAGAAGATGATTGCGATGCTGATACACTCTACAATCTTGTAGCAGGTACAGTAGGTGAGGGACTTGCAACTAAGTTCATGGCACATCGTAAGATTGCTAGTAAAATGCCTAACCCATCAGATATCTTATCAGGTAAGGTTAAAGACTTAGATGTTACAGAAATCTCTGCAATGTATTCTTTGACTATCTCAATGTGCTATGAACTTAAAGAGGCACTTAATACTGATAAAGTAGAATCTAAGAAGTTCCACGAAATGTGCGATAACTTCTTCGGCTACATCATGGCTAACTTTGAAACAGAGTTAGTGGTCATGGGTGCGAAAGTTGCACTTAAAACTTACAAACTTCCGATCGAACCTTCTCAGTTGAAAAACTTTGATGATTTTCACAAACGATACGGTAAGTACATTGTTGAGGCGGGCAACTAAGTTGCTGACCTGGAAGAGTGTAAGGTCCGAGACATTCCTTACACTTTTCCGAACTTTTTACTTGACATGTCTCCCAAAAGGTAGTATAATAGACTTATAAATACTTAAGAGTACTGACACATGACAAAAAACACTTCAACAACTAATAACGATAAAGAAAACAAACTGGCTCATCTAGTCGGTCCTACTGACCCTCAGGTAGATAATCAAGCACGTGAACGTTTAATCACTGCTCGTATCGGTCTTTTACTTCGACATTCATTCTTTGGTAATCTTGCAACTAGACTTGAACTAGTTAATGCTGATGAATGGTGTCCTACTGCCGCAACTGATGGCAAAAGATTCTACTACAATGCACGTTTCATTATGATGTTGCGTAAGAAAGAAGTAGAGTTTCTTGTAGGACATGAAGTATTACATGTAGTATATGATCACATGGATCGTAGAGGTGACAGAGATCCTCAACTTTGGAACATTGCTGATGATTACTGTGTTAATGCAGATTTAAAACGACACAATGTTGGTGAGTTTATTACGACTGTACCATGCTTGTATAATTACAAATATGAAAACATGCCAGCAGAACAAGTATATGATGACCTTTACGAAAATGCAGAATTCATTGATGTTGATCAACTGTTAGAACAAATGCTAGATGAACATATGGATGGCGATGGTGAAGGTGCTGGTGGCGATGAAGACGGTGAAGGTGGCAAAGAAGGAAAAGGTCCTGTCAAAATGTCTCAGGCAGAAAAAGATGAACTCAAACAAGAAATCAAGGAAGCAATTCTTTCAGCCGCAGAAGGTGTAGAGGCAGGTAACTTGCCAAAAGGTGTTGAGAGGATGATCAAAGATATGACTGCTCCTGTCATGGACTGGAATGAGTTGATTCAATCAAATGTCACATCTTCATTTAGCAATGACTATTCATTTATGAAGCCTAATCGCAGAGGTTGGCATATGGATGCAATCTTACCTGGTATGACTCCTGGTGAAGAAATCGAGGCAGATGTCTTTATCGATCTATCAGGCTCTATCGGCTACGAACAAGGTTCTACGTTCTTATCAGAAGTAGGAGGCATGATGTCTCAATTCGATGGTTACAAATTGCGTGTACATTGTTTTGATACAGCAGTCTACAACACCAAAGAATACTCAAGTGATAACATGGAAGATATCGAGCAGTATGAAATGTATGGTGGTGGCGGTACTGACTTTGATTGTATTTTCAATCATCTTAAAGAAGAAGGTCGTGTGCCAAAACTTCTCATAGTATTCACAGATGGTTATCCTTTCGGCTCTTGGGGAGACGAGGACTACTGTGATACAACTTGGATCATTCATGGTGATCCTAATCCGAATCCCCCTTTCGGTACGTTTGCTCTTTATGAAGATCATAAGAACAAGGCAAGGGCCGCTTGAGCAAAGACAAGTTAGAACCTCACAGACCTGCTTCGGCAGGTCCAGAAGATAAGTTTATTTACGAATCACCAGACGGTGGCAACACTGTTTATGCAAGACCATTTGGAATGCATGAACTAGCACAAAGAAAAAAAGTTTACGAGAACCCGGAGATGCTAAAAGAGAAAGCCTTCTTTGAACGTTGGCATATGTATAGAGATATACTTGAAGCATCAAAAGATAACCCTGCTCTCACCAAGTTACTAGAACAAGTTGAGATCATATATAAATTAAGTAATGAAGAAAGAAGAAATAGTTGAACTGATAACTAAATTAAAATCAGATGAAGATAAACACGGTAAGATTGAAGCCATTGTTTATGATGTTAACGGTGGTATGTTTACTACTGATTCAATCAGACTAGATATGGATGGAGGTAGATTGATAATCAGTCAAATAAACTCTCCTACATACGATAGTAACAAAAAGAATTGGCAACAAGAATTGGAGTTTGCACGTAAATGAAACTTGAAGACGTTAACAAGTCAACTTGGTTTGTTGACAGATATGTAAAACATGTCCCTAAACATTTTGTAGCAACTCGTTCTACTGTTACTGATGAAAACTTAGCCTGGGTATACGAAAGAACTTATGGAAGATTTAGTATTGTTAGACCTAATCCAGTGCAAGAAGATGATTCAATGTTAGTTAGTACCTTTTGGTTAGAGAATGTGTATGCATTTGAAGATCCAAAGGAAGCAGTTCAATTTGAGTTGACCTGGGCGTAATGTATCTTTGTATTTGTCATGCAGTTAAAGAAGATGAGATAGAGAGACATCATCTTATAGGAACTAAATGTGGCAAGTGTATCAATTGTCCTCTGCCAGAAAAAAAACATAACAAATTTTACAAGAAATACAACAAGATGATAAAACGGGTAAATTAATCCTGTACTTTTATTTTCAGACCCTCAAAACGTATTAAATAATACTGTTAATGTAAAAACATACAACCAGGAGAATAGAATGAGTTTTTTAAGACACGTAGGAAAACATGGTGATCGTAAGGTCGCAGTAATTTTCCGTGAAGTACCAAATGAAGAACATATGTGTTTAGTCGTATATCCACAATTGTTAAATGCAAATATCCATGATCCATTGATGGAAACTATTGAAAGTGATATCGGTCAGAATAGTGAAGAACTTGCTGATGCGTTAAACAGACAATATACTAAGTCAGGTGATCGTATCCTTCAAGTATTACATGCTGAAGGAATGCTAAAGAAGATTAGAAATTCAGAAGTCATTATGACTCCTGCCGCTAATACTGCTATTAGACTTGATGAACTAAACAAGATGCTTAATGAAATGAAGCAAGGTGCAGAGGCTACTCGTAAGATGGCTGAAGCAGATTCGCAAATGGGATTCACAGGCAATGCGGCCGCTATCAAAGCACAATCTGAACAAGAAAATGCATTGATTGGTGAAGGCAAACGACCTATGCCGACGATGGGAACGATTGATCCTACTGCGGCAGGCATGAATCAAAGTGGCGGAGCATTATCTGATTCGGCACTTGCAGAAGGATTCAAGCAACAAGCAGAGTCATTTACTGCTCAAGCAGAAGGCATGTTAGCAGAAGCAAGAAGTTTGATGGCGCAAGCCGCTGAACTTTCTCCTGCAAAGCCTAAAGCAAAACGAGCAACTAAGGCAAAAGCACCAGCAAAAGCAAGAAAGACTAGTAAGAGCAAATAACCAAGGAGGTTACTGTGGCAGACAAACCCCGCTCGATAAAAGACTGGGAACGCCTCCTGGAAGATGTTGAAAAACATCGTATTCCGGTTGAGTTTTTACAAAAACTTGTTTTGCGTTTAGAAGGACGAAAACAAAAAACAATTAACATTGACAAATATATTAAGCAAGGGTTTGACAGTGAAACGGTTGAAATCATAGTAGGTAAGATACTATCAGAATATGAAGAATCTATTGAAAGTATTGACTTCATTTTGAATGTACCTAAAATTGCTGATGCAGTACAACCTGAAACTGATAAATTGCTGTCTGGTTTATAAAATTTGTATACATTAATAGAAGGGACTTTGTCCCTTCTTTTTTACTGATAAGGGATAAAATTGAAAGTAAAACTGATTAGTCATTCACAGGCACCAATGTATGAGGACACCGCATTAGACTTAGTTGCATACTGTGCAAGAGTAAGTAATCCAAGTAATCAAAACAATACAGAAACAAACGAAAAACTTGTTAAGTATTTGATGAAACATAAGCATTGGTCACCACTTGAAATGGTATCAGCATGTTTAGAGATTGAAACTACACGTGATATTGCTAGACAGATATTAAGACATAGAAGTTTTAGTTTCCAAGAGTTTAGTCAACGTTATGCTGATCCAACAAAGGACTTAGACTTTGAATTACGTGAAGCACGTTTACAAGATCCTAAGAATCGACAGAACAGTATCGCACTTGATATGTCTGATGAATACGAAGGTGGTTTACAAGATCGTTGGTATCAATGGCAAGAACGAGTTATAAACGAATCGAAGTTAGCATATAATTGGGCTATTGACAACGGTATTGCCAAAGAACAAGCAAGAGCAGTATTACCAGAAGGAAATACTGTAAGCAGGATGTACGTTAACGGTACATTGCGTAGTTGGATTCATTACATTGAATTACGTGGTGCAAATGGTACACAATTGGAACACATTGAAATTGCGAAAGAAGTAGCAAAGGTCATACATGAAATTTTCCCATTAACATTGCAAAATGAAACTGTATAATATAAAATGGTAAAGATGAAAGAAGAACACGAAGCAGTTGAAGTGGATGTCTTTGAAATCAATATGGGAGATGTCGAAGACCCTGATTTAATGATTGCCGCCCCTATATATGAATGGCAACAAACAGATGCAGGAAAGTATGTAATGGAACACAGTGACCCAACTGCTAAGTGGGTGAGAGCACCATTTAATATGGGACATAAATATACAATTAAAGGATATTTCACAGACAAGCAAGTGACATATTTTAAACTAAAATACCAATAGGTTAACATGGCGACTAGAAAAAAGAAAAAATTACAAAACATTTGTGTCACTGGTGGATTAGGATTCATTGGTTCTCATGTCGTAGTTAAATTGATTAATGAAGGACACAAAGTTGTTATCCTAGACACTAAGACTGATTACGGTATTATTAATAAAGCAGAACTTGATGCTGTGATGCAAGAAAGATTCTTTGGCATTGCAAATAGAATAACTGATTCAGTTAGTCTAAACATTTATACCATTGATGTTGCAAATCCTGAACTAAAAACTTTGTTTGAAAAAGAAAAGTTTGATAGTGTTATTCATCTAGCAAGTTTCCCAAGACAGAAAGTTGTCAATGCTGATCCAACACAAGGTTCTAAAGTAATGAGTGAAGGCTTGTTAAACTTATTAGAACTAAGCAGACAAACTAATGTCAAACGTTTTTCTTATATTAGTTCATCAATGGTATACGGAGACTTTACAGATAATGTAGTCGAAGATGCAGTGTGTGAGCCTAAAGGTCAGTATGCTATAATGAAGTATGCTGGAGAGTTGTTAGTCAAAGATTACACTAGACAATACGGATTAGATCATACTATCATTCGTCCTAGTGCTGTCTATGGGCCCTTAGATGTCTGTGACAGAGTTATCTCTAAGTTCTTTATCAATGCATTAACAGGAGAAAAGATAACAGTCAATGGCAAAATGGAAAAACTAGATTTCACATTTGTTAATGATGTTGCTACAGGTATTGTTCAAGCAACTATCAGTCCTAATGCAAAAAACGAAACATATAATCTTACGAGATCAAAGGGCGTAACTCTTTATGATGCCGCACAAGCAGTTAAAGATATTGTAGGTAAAGGTAATATCGAAGTCAAACAAAAAGATAAAGATTTTCCTAGTCGAGGAACTTTAAGTATAGAAAAAGCACAAGAAGACTTCGATTACAATCCAGTAACTGATTTAAAAGATGGCTTGAACATTTACTACACTTGGTTAAATCATTCTAGTTACTGGCAAGAACAATTGAATCCTAAGAAAGATGAAATTAAAGTTACTCCTATTACTCAGTTAAAAAATGTTACAGAAGTAAAACCTAAGAAAAAAACAAAAGCAAAACCTAAAACAAAAGCAAAGCCAAAACCGAAGGCAAAATGACCGAGTCGTTTTGTGTCTTACCTTGGGTAAACATCACAGTTGACCCTGACGGCGCAATCAAACCTTGCTGTATCTCACATGACTATATCAAAAAAGAAGATGGCACTAAGTTTAACTTAGGCTATGATTCTATCGATGACATTTACAATAGTAAAGAGTATGTCGAACTAAGACAAAAGATGTTAGATAACGAATACATTTCTGGTTGTGATGTATGTTATCATAATGAAAAAACTGGTCGTCAAAGTCGTAGACTTATCAACAATGAACAATACAAAGATGTTGTTCCTACTACAACTGAAAGTAATCTTAAAATAAAGTTCTTTGATTTACGTTTTGGTAATCTATGTAATCTTAAATGTAGAATGTGTAGTCCTGCTAATAGCAATCAAATTGCAAAAGAAATCACTGAAATAAACAATGAAGAGTATTCTAAATTCTATCCTTTGTTTGACTTAGATTCAGAAGAATGGTGGGAGACAGATACGTTTGATGAAAACATAAAAAGTCAAGTAGATAATATAGATACAATTTATATGACTGGTGGCGAACCTACTGTTATCGAAAAGAACTTTGATATCATGGGCGAACTAATAGAGTTAGACAAAAGCAAAGACATTACATTGATTATCAATACGAATCTTACAAACACAAATAATAGATTCTATCAGTATCTGCCTAACTTTAAGTCAGTCATACTACAATTAAGTATCGATGGCTATGAAGGTGTACAAGAGTATCTAAGATACCCTAGTCGATTCAGTCAGATTGATGAAAGTATACACAAACTAATCGAAATGGAGAACGTTAAACTATGGGCGACTCCTGTTATTCAAATAGGAAATTTAAACAAGATAGTTGATTTGTTTAAATACTTTGAAGACATTAACATGAAAGCAAACAAAGCATTAATAGACATTAGACCTATCATATTACAAGATCCACAGCATTTAAATATTGATTATTTGCCAAAAGATTTCAAATTAAAAGCATATGCAAAAATACATATGTGGATGCTAGAATGTAAATTTCAATCGCAGATATTTAAAGATACGATAAATGCTTTACGGAAAAGATGTCAACAAGAAACGAAAGATATAAACATGTTGAAAGAGTACATAAAGTTTAACGATTTATTAGATGATCACAGAGGACAGACACTAGCAGATTGTAACTACGATTTGCATACACTATTAAAAGAATATGATTAAGTATTTTGGATTAGATAGACAATATATACAACTGAAAGATGAGTTGCTTGATGCAACTGATTCAGTGTTGTCCAGTGGTAGTCTTAATGACGGTATATATGCACAAAAATTTGCAGACTGGTTATCGATAAAAACTAAAGCACATTATGTCATACTATGTCATAGTGGAACACAAGCATTAGAAATCATTGCTCGTTATGAACGAGACACGTCTCCAGACCAAGACCCTTATGCTGAATGGGAATATGATAAAGAAACATATAGAACAATCAGAGTTCCTAATCTAACTTACCCTGCAACAATGAATGCGTTTCTAAGTGCTGGACTAAAAGTAGAACTAGCAGATACAGATAGAAATGGTATTATCCTCCCCCAAGAAGAAGATGAATTACAAAAGATTGAATGCCATGTAGGACTGTTTGGAGCACCTACTACTCAAGTAGAAAGTGATAATGGTATAGCAGTTTTAAACAATAATGTTGCAATCATAGACGGAGCACAACATTGGTTGATAGCAGATGGCAACATCGGCACAGCAATGGCAATTAGTTTCGATCCTACTAAAAATTTAAATGCTTCGGGTAATGGTGGAGCCATCGTTACAAACAATCAAGCCTTATATGAATTTGCTAATCAATGGCGAGACAACGGCAAGCCTCATCATTTCTATTCTGGTACTAACTCTAAGATGAGTGAATTGGATTGTGCCCATCTGATGGTTAGAACAAACTACATTGATGAATGGCAAGAACGTAGAAAACAAATTAGACAATACTACTTAGATCGATTCAAACATATTCAACCATTAAGATGTCTAAGTGAAGGCTTTGAGACTCATGCTGATTCAAAGTTTGTAATCTACTCGACTACAGAACGTGATGGAATACGTGACTGGTTATCAAGCAAAAATATAGAAACTAGAATACATTATGAGACTGCTCTGTCTGAGTTACCAATTACAGATAACATGACTAAGCCTGATTTCATGTCTACAAGTACACTTCTTACACGATCATTGTTAAGTCTTCCTATGTATCCTGAACTGACTGATGCAGAGATTGAAAAAGTCGCAGACGAAATTTGCATTTATTATCAACCATAATGCTAAATACTAGTATATTATAGGAGATAAGAGAATGGCATTAGGAATTATCGATTCAGTAATAGGAGTAGCGGCTCCATTACTAGACAAATTTATTGTCGATAAAGACAAGAAGGCTGAGTTTGAACATGAACTCAAAATGGTCTTGCATAACGCAAACTTACAACAAAATCAAATCAACTTAGAACAAGCAAAGCACCCAAGCATCTTTGTAGCAGGGGCAAGACCTGCAATCATGTGGATATGTGCATTTGGACTAGCATGGTCTTATGTTCTAGCACCAATTGCCAATTGGGGTGTTGCAATCAGTGGAGCAGAAGTTATACTTCCAGTGATTCAAACAGAGGGCTTGATGACTCTTACATTGTCTATGCTAGGTCTAGGTGGTATGCGTAGTTTTGAAAAAATGAATGGATTGGCAAGAGAGAATATGAAAGCCACTCCACCAAAACAATAAGATTGTTACTTGCCCAATCGCATAAATACTATATAAGATTGGGATAAAAATATGGCTGTAAATTACGAAATTATTAATATTGGGGCATTACCAAACGATGGTTCTGGTGATCCGTTAAGAGTTGCCTTTGGTAAGATAAACAACAACTTTGCGACTCTATCATCAACTGCTATTATATCATCAAACAGTTACACAACTGGTAATACTGCAGGACAAGTCATTTGGGAATACCCAGCAAACGCATTTACATTAGGTTCATTCTTTATCAAATCTAATGATCCTGGCACTATCGATCAACAAGATGTCAGATTAGATGCACAACTAAGTGCTAACTCAGCCAATATTAAATTCTCAGCATATTCATCTACACAATGGGGAAATGTTTTAATACCAGGAAGCGGTTATGACATGGATGTCACTTCTGGTAATGTTAGAATTACTGTTGACCCTGATGTTGCAAACGTAAGTGGATCACAATCATTGTTTCATTTTATTAATTCTTCAGTTATGTTCCAAGGCGAAGCACCAGCAGGATTACCACTAGCATTAGATGGTTATGTAGACTCTGAACTAGCAACTGAAATCAATGACACAATAACAACTGAAGAAACACCATAATGAGAGCAAAAGAATTTATAACTGAAGATAACGCACCTGGTAAACTAACCAAACGTCAACGTTACGGTTCAAGAGGAATGCATAAGTTCCAAGATGTAGATGGTAGAGATAGAATCTACGAATTAAATCGTGTAATGATGGCTCTTGCTCAAGCAAACGGTAATGTTGGTGCAGATGATGGTATTGATTTAGATTCAGAAAGTTGGATTGGTACAAGTAACATGGCTGTGCCATATACTGAAGTAGAATCTAATATGTTAAAGTCTGCATACAAAGCAGTCGGTAGTGAATGGGAAGACTTGAATGATGGTGACATGACATCTAATGAGTTACCTTCAATCAATAAAGAAAGTCCAGTAGAAGGTTTCAAAGGATATCCAAGATAATGGCAGCCGTCAATGTACCAGTCAAAGGATTAACAGGATTAATCACAATCTTTGCATATGCCGATGATGCTGTAACTACAATAGCAGACGTACTTGCTTCAATCGTTGCCGCAGATGGTATAACTGCAGGGTATTACTACAATCTAGCATTAGTAAGAGATACTAGCAAAGATAATTTGACAGCACCCACAGCAACACTTGCATCATTAAACTTTGTAGGCGCAACAGGTACAGATCCTTTTACTGCAGGCGCTATCGTTAGTGAAACATTTGATAACGGAACACAAACAACTATCCCAGCAACAGATATCTTTCTTACTACACCAGCATCTACTACAAATGCTCCTGCTAGTACGTTACAGTTTAGACAAGAGTTAAGAGTATCAGAAGTAGCAGAACTTAATAGAAAAGGTGGAGTCGGTGGCAACGTCAGTCTACCTGCATACAATGCATTAAACACTGCTAACCTTGACTTGCTTCCTGCTAAGTATGTTGGCAATACAGCAACTCCAACTGGTACAGTACCACTCGCAACTAGTCGTCCTTGGACATAGAAAAAATATTATAAGCCACTGACCTGCTCATAAATATTAGTATCTAAAACACGATGCTGAGGAGCAATTTAAATGGATATACCGTTCGACATAAACAACACCCTAGATTTAATCAAATTAAAATTTTATAACGAATGGTTATACACTGCTCACATCTATGATGAAGGCGACAGTCCATTTCATAAAGATTTAACAAGTCAAATTGTAACACAATACATTGACCCACTAGAATTAGATAAAGAGGCTCACATCCTTGACTTAGGTTGTGGTCCTGGATATTTCTTAGACGAAATGAAACACCGTGAATTTACTAATGTAACTGGTGTAACTTTAAGTCCAGGTGATGTGCAACTTTGTAAAGAAAAAGGACATACTGTTAAAGGCTATGATTTATCATTTTTACCTCAGAAAGATGGTTACTATGATGAAAGTGTAGACTTTATTTTCTTACGACATGCATTAGAACACTCACCATATCCTATTTTTAGTTTAATGGAATACAATCGTATTCTAAAACAAGGTTCGAAGATTTACATCGAAGTACCTGCTCCAGATTGTGCCCGTCAACATGAATGGAATCTAAATCATTATAGTATTTTTGGTCATCAACAATTGGCCGCATTGCTAAACAGATGTGGATTTAAGATTGAATTGTTTAATAATTTAGAATTCAAGTTAGAACAAGAAAACGACAAAGGCGAAAAAGTTCCTGTTGATGAACATTACTATTGTATTCTAGCCACAAAAGATCGCCCGTTAGATATTAAGTAGTGCGTTTAGTTGCATTCGGGTGCAGTTACACACAGGGCATTGGCTTAAATGGTCTTGATTATACTTATAGTCGATATTATGATAGTCCACTAGAGTCTGTTCTTAAAGTTGAATCTGCAAGTAAAGATGCTTGGCCACATTTATTAGCAGATAAACTAGGTATAGAGTGTGTTAATTTAGGACAAGGAGGAAACAGTTCTAAATTTGTATTCCAAATGATTAGAGAGTTTGACTTTCAGGAAACTGATATAGTTGTAATTCAATGGCCGCAACCTGAAAGGCATGTTATCTGGCAAGATGGTATGAAAGTTGATGCCTTAATGCAAATAGCACCAGGATACGGACACGCAGTAAACTATTATCGACATTATTACACAACCTTTGATAGTTGTTACAATACTGCGGTGTATATAGAAAATACACACACGTATTTAAAAGATAAATGTAAGGCATTGTATTCAGTTAGTTATAATGATCCTGAGGAGATGGTTGAGGATAAAACATTAAAAGCAACATTTCCTATTTTAGCAGACGTAGGAAAATTTTTCATTACCAAACTTGGCGATGATATTTGTGCTGACGGTCATCCTGGAAAAACTTACCATGAAGAGTTTGCTAATCGAATGGCGGAGAAAATAAAATCTTAACTTTTATAAAATATACATTATCTTGGATCAGTCAGCAATTGGCTATTCCATTTTGGGCAGTAGGGCATTTGCATCTCAGTCTTAAATTAGATGTCTACCAAGACATACATATGATCATAGCATCACTAGGAATGAACATTCTCGTTGCTATAGGATTCTTCTTAGATTACCAAGATTATAAAAAAGCCCACTAAACTCTACTAAATACTAGTATGAGCAACTTTAATACAAGCGGTACGGGCGAATTAGTCAAACCAGCATATAAGAAAACACACTTTAAAGACCAGAAAGAAGTAGATGATTTTGTAAAGTGTTGCGATCCTGATTCAGGTTATCTATACTTTATGGATAACTTCTTTTATATTCAGCATCCAACACAAGGTTCAATTCAGTATCATCCATATGAATACCAAGAACGATTAATAGATACATATCATAATTACAGATATTCTATTGCTCTTATGCCTAGACAGTCAGGTAAGTCTACATCAGCCGCAGGATACTTATTATGGTATGCTATGTTTGTGCCTGATGCTACGATTCTAATCGCCGCACATAAGTACACAGGCTCACAAGAGATTATGCAACGTATCAGATATGCATATGAAAACTGTCCTACACACATTAAAGCAGGTGTGACTACATACAACAAAGGCTCATTAGACTTTGAGAACGGCTCTCGTATCGTCTCAGCAACGACTACAGAGAACACAGGTCGTGGTATGTCTATTACACTTCTATACTTAGATGAGTTTGCATTCGTAAGACCTACGATTGCCGAACAGTTCTGGACTTCTATTACACCAACACTAGCAACAGGTGGTAAAGCAATCATCACATCTACTCCAAACTCTGATGAAGATCAGTTTGCCTTAATTTGGAAACAAGCAAACAAGAACATTAATGCACAAGGAGAAGAAACAGAACTAGGTGTTAATGGATTTAAACCTTTTAGATCATATTGGAAAGAACAGCCCGGTCGTGATGACAAATGGGCAGAAGAAATTAAAGCACAGTTGGGTGATGACAGATTTGCACGTGAGATTGGTTGTGAATTCTTAATTGCAGACGAAACATTAATCAATCCTAATACTCTTATTATGTTAGAATCAGTAGAACCTGTTAATAGAATGGGTCAAGTCAGATGGTTTCAAAAACCCAAGAAGGATATGGTCTATGTATTAGGTTTAGATCCGTCATTAGGTACAGGCGGAGACCCAGCCGCAATACAAATCTTTGAAGCAAACACTACTACACAGATAGGTGAATGGAAAGATAACAAAACAGATATTCCTCAACAAATTAAGTTACTAGGACAGATTACACAATATATTGCAGATATAACTGGTGAACCAAATAACATATATTACTCACTTGAGAACAATTCTATAGGCGAAGCGGCTTTGATATCATTATCAGAGTATGGTGAATCAAACATTCAAGGTATCTTCTTAAGTGAAAAGGGTAAAAAACGTAGAGGATATAACACAACACAAAAAGTAAAACTTGCGGCATGTGCTAAGATGAAAACATTGATGGAAAGCAAGAAAATGTCAATAAAAAGTAAAGCATTGATCAGTGAATTAAAAACATTTGTAGCATCTGGTGGTAGTTATGCCGCTAAGATCGGTGACAACGATGACTTAGTAATGGCTACATTACTTGTAGTACGTATATTACAAGACATTACAGACTTCCATAGTGATTTGACAGAGCATATGCGTGACCATGATGAAATGGTTGCACCCTTGCCGTTCTTTGCTGTGATTAACTAAAAGAGATAAATAATACTATGGCAATCGATCAGGAATCATTTAATAAACGTTTATACGACCTCTTAAAGACGCATGGTTACAATCCTGTGGCTAAGAACTCAAAGAATGAAAAACTCCCAGTACCACAAGAAGCAGATATTTTTGAATTTGACTTCGTTAAAGATGGTGAAAATTACGGAAAGGTATGGGCAACAATCAATAAAGCAAAAAATTTAGAAATTTATTATAGTGATGATGTAGCATCAAGCCCTCCTGGAAAAACTCCAGGAAAAGAATATGACGATTCATGGCATGGACTAATAAAACAATTAAAGCAATGGGCAGGTCGTAAACTACTGTCTTTTGAACTAAAAGACATGTCTAATTTAAACGATGATATGACCCAACGGAAATGGCACGATATGAAAGAAGTAACTAATGAAGGTTATCATGCAGTTAATAAAACAACTTCATACAATGATAATATACCAAATGTAAAAGTTGTTATTCAACACGATAGACAAATCGGTGAAGGTGAACAACGTTGGAGAAATGTTCATAAAATCTTTGTAGAGAATACTGAAGGCGAAAGATTTGCTGTCCCAACTAGAATGCCTGGCATTGCAAGAGTATATGGTAGACACGTAGCAGAAGGTGGAACTCCTTATGATGATCGTGGTAAACACATCACTTCATTAGTAGAAGAATATACTAAGATGGCTGGCTTTGTTCGTGCTACTCGTAGAGGTGAATTTAATGAGTCAGTGGCACAACTAATAGAAGAAGGTGTCAATCATCATAAATCACTAAGAGAATCTTTGCAAAAGATGAGAAGTCATAGAGGCTATAATGCTTACTTTGAATCATGGACTCCGCCATTAATGGAAGACGATAGTGATTCATCAAGTATTGCTGAAATGTTTGCACAAGGAACAATTGATCCAAGAATCGAAAGTGTTTTACCTATTCTCAACAGACTAAACAGTGGCATCATCAACGAGATTGAAGAAGTCAATGAGTTAGATCAATGGGCTAGAGGTATAACAGAAATCACAGAAGAAGAAAAAAGAGATACACATTGCTCAGCCAAATGTTGTGGAGCAGATGTAAAAGCAGAAGACTGTGGATGCTCACCAGATTGTGAACATTGTAATTGCAATGCAAAACTTGAAGAAAACATCTCTGACAATAAGCCAGATACTATCGATAGTGAAATGGATGCATACTTTGGATCTAAGCCTGGTGAATTAGAAGAAGCCCATCCCATTGCTGATAAGGTAGCTATGACAAAGCAAGGAGCAGGTATAGCAGACACAGAAATCTATCGTATCCATAAGCAGACTACGAGCCAACGTAGCAGAATAGAAGGAGTGCAGAACGCACAGGAAAAAATACGAGTCCGTAAGCAGGAATTAGTCCAGGAAAAAGGGTTTGATTCAGAAAACGATAGAGAGTGGTATATATTAATCGCCGCTGAACAACGTTATAATGACTACCTCGCTGGTAACACTAAACCACTAACAGTTAATGTTGTTGATGATGCATATGCAACCGCAGAAAAAGAATTAAGTAAAGACCAAACAGACAGAACACCTCTCAAAAAATCATCCTTGTCATTACCAGGTATGATTGCTAAAGGAATGGAACTAGCAAACCCTTATAATAAACCTAGACAGCCAGATGATGAACCTGAAGATAGACGAGTTGCTGAAGAAAAAGATAATAAAGGTTTTACTGATAAAGAAATTAAGATGGCATTTGGTATAGCAAATGACAAAAGATACAAAGACGGTAATATGTCAGGTGCAATTAAAGCAATCGAAGGCATTAAGAAAGGATTATCAGATCACCCGTCAGTTAAAAATGTACTTGATAAGACTCAAGGGCTATCAGAAACTAAATCTGGTGGACAAACATTTGCCGGACATTTCAAAACAGGCAAAGCGGGTCAATGGAGAAACACAGGACCAACTAAAGGAAGACCTGCTAAAGTAGGCGACTTAGTTGGAGCAGAAAGTGCAGAGCCAAAAAAAGCAATGCTTGAAGATGAAGAATATGATGCATTATCTGATGGTGATATAATTACATTAAGAAACGGTGATGAGTATACAATTAGTCATAATCCTGATGGAACAATTGATGCTGTAGCAGATGAAGGAAATATAGTAATAGATTTTGATGAACTTAAAGATCAAGTCGTTGATTATGGTGATCCTTCAGATAGAAAAGATCATAGACCTGATAATATGCCAACAGAAGGCATAGGCGGTCAAGTAGGCCAATTTATGGACGAGATCACTGCTGATGAACCTGAAGATGTATACGAAGCAGATAATTCAGCATTAGTCAAAAGAGCAATGGAAAGATTTAAAGGCATTGATAAAAAAATGGCTCAGAAAATAGCCAATGCAGTGAAGCCAAAAGGAACAATTAATTCTAAACTATATGTAGAATTAGGTGATCTTTATGATAAGAAAGATATGAAAGGTGTTGATGCTTTACTTAAAGAAGCATTTGCATGGGACGAACTCGATGAAGCCGAAAATTCACCAGATGGAAACGTTGGTGCTGACGATGATGGAAATAATGATAAGTATAATCAAAATGCAAATCAAGTACAAGATCGTAAGAGTATACAAGAAGGTGATGATCTGCTCGACATCATAAGAAACATCAAAATTTAAAGAGAGTTAAGGAGATAAACATGAATACTAAATGCGAATGCTGTACATGTTGTAACTGCACTTGTTGCTAAGAGATAGATGGCAGACAAGAAAAAGAAACAATCGAAAGTTTATATGATACCAGAGTGTGAGACTAGAAACTCTCACACTTATCATTACACTGCTATTAAGACAAAAAACTTAACTGTTAACAATCAAAAGTTAAGATTCAAAAAATACAATCCAGTTAAACGAATCCATGAATGGTTTGTGGAAGCAAAACTACCCCCACATACCAAATAGTTATTTACTCAACGTCATTCAAAGGATTTTCTAAGATCGTTAGAATTCTTTCTTCTAATTCTTTTCTCATCTCACGTATTTCTTTGTCTTGCTCTTTGAAACGGTTTTGCATTTCCTTTTCAATCTCATAGACATCATCACGTACTTCACGTTGAGTCTTTGCTGATTCACTTTCTACCTTACGTGCTAAACGAGATGCTTCTGTAATCTCCCCTTGCAAATTATCTTTAATAATTTCTGTAAGTTCAGTTAATCTAACAATCTCTTGTTCAATTATCTCTGGTTGAAGATTTTCTAATTTTTCTTCTGCATCAATGAGTCTACTATAGAGTTCAAAGCCTCCCCATAACCCACCTATCAATGTTCCTAATAAAGGTAAAATGATAAGCAGTTTACTGCCACTCATCTTAATGCCTTCGTATTCTACACTTGCCATAATATACTCCTATTGTTTACTGCTAAATGCTTTTCCTGCTTCAGCAATACCAAATGATCCTAGTGTCACTACAACAAAAGAAGTATAGATAAAGTCGGATATAACTAAATCTGTACCGTCTAATCCTGTCACTAAGTCTACAATACCAAACGCAACCATCATAAAGAATGATAAAAAGCCAATGATTGATTTCTCATTGATTTTGTTATCATCTAAGAATAGATGACTGAGTTTGAATTTTTCTTTTGGTTTCACTTCATGGGAAACTTTTCTTAAGTCCTGAGTTAATGCTTCCATCTCTCTGATTTTGTCATTAGCCTCATCTAGTTTTAGAAGTAGATCAGTATATTTGTCTAAATCTAAGTTTTGTACGACTCCTTCGCCGCCCTCAATTTCGATGCTTTCTTTGTCACTCATTATTTTTGCTCCTGTGTTTCTTCATCTGGATTAATTCCATATTGCATAAGAACCATCTTATACAATTTTTCTTGTGTGTTGCCAGCCATACGATAGAATCCCATTTTGTTGTCATCTATCCTACCATCTGGCATTTGTTTTTTATCAAAGAAGCCTGCATTTCCTTGACTATATACTTGCTCACCTGTGTAAGCACTAAACCCTGCTGTATAACCTATATAAGCAACAGCAATCGTTTGGTCAGCATACCCACCGTCATCAGTAGGTTCGCCGTCTTGTATATTCTGTAGTTGAGCCTCTAAGTTTGCTTGTGCAACTGTAGCGCCAACAGAGTCTGCTAGACTCTCAACTGCTTCTGTAGTACGTTGTTCTTGCATTGTGTTCTGTACTTCAAAACGTTGAAAGTTTGGTGCTTGTTGACTTAAAAACTCAGTCAACCCTGTACCAGTCGCCAATGCTTCAGTTAAACTATCTTCAAACTGTACGTCAGTACTACTAATTCCACCAGTACCGTCATCAAAGTTTTCCACAAATAACTGTTCTTCTTGCATCATTTCTTGTTGTTGTACAGCAACTTCAAAGGCAGAAGTCTGTACAACGTCTACAGACGTGCTAGAGACATCAATAGCAGTGTCTACTTGACCAGTAACTTGTTCAAATTGTTGTTGACTTGAACTGTCTGCAACTACACCAGTTGAATCACTACTAGATGAACTAGCAACTGATTGTGAACCAGTGTCATTAAAACTGCTACCGTCTTGTCCTGCAAAACTTTGTGATGCACCCGAATCGATTTGCACTGATGATGAGGCTCCACCGTCACTGATTACATCTTCAATAACATTAGCAGTTTGGACATCATCTGAGACTTCAGAAACAAATTGTGCAATAGCAACACTTTGATATGTAGGTCTTGACGTAGAAGATGAACCAGAACTTGAAACAGCCTGCTCCGCTTCTTTCTCTACACGCACTTCTTCTTGTTCTATTTCTTCACGGACTTCTTCTTGTTCTTCTACGATCAGTTCTTGTTCCTCGATCACTTCCTCTTCTCTTATTTCTTCAGGAGATTCTTCAGCAATCAATTCTTGTAATTCTTCTTCACTAATTAATTCTTCAAATGCCTCATCTTCTACGATAAGTTCAAATACTTCATCAGATTCTACAAAGATTTCTTCTTCAGTATAATCAGGCATTAACTCATTGTCTTGTGCTACCCAAACTTCTTCCTGAGTGCCTTCAACAAACGTGTCCCAGTTAATTTGGCCTTCTTCATCAAATTCTATGTTTTCGTGCCATTGATCAACTTCTTCTTGTCCATATGTTGCAACATCATGTTCATACCAATCTTGGTCTGTGAACGAATAAAAATCGTCTCCGTATGTATCTACCATACCCTCTAATTGTTCTGTTGCTTGTTGTTGAAATTCTTCAGTTGCCCATACATCAGCCGTCAATCTGTTTCCAGCAATTGTACCAGTTGGATCCCATTCTAAATCTTGTTGATACATTTGTTCATCATGTAATTGAGTATCATAGTTTTCTAATCCACCTACTACATCCAACACATAGTCGCCTGGTCGATCTCCATTGAACTGTACTGCTAATGGATCTTCGCCTAATGCGAGAATATCATCTTGTCCCATTGTAACAAATACAGCATCTTGCGGAGATAAACCTTGATCAACTAGCATTTGTTGTTCTGTGTTTAAGTCATCATATGAGATGTTAGGATCAAGTCTAGGGTCATATACACCACCTTCCATCCAGGGTTCATCACCAAAGTCACCGTTGACACCTCCGTCATCATAGGCATAACCATCATTGTATTCAGATCCGTCTGTGTTGTATTGTTCTCCAGTATTAGGATCAGTCATTAATCCTGTAGTTGGATCGTAACCTCCTGAACTAGTAGCAATTATTGCGGCATCATATCCGGGACAACTTGGATCATATAATGGATCAATTTCACACATTAACCCTTGATCTACTGCATTGTCATTATAAAGGTCACATCCACTATCATATTGTGAATCTAAATTGCATTGATATTCTAAATATGCTAGATCATACAATAAACAATCTGTTGAATATAAAGGATTGCTTTGACATTGTACTGGTTCACCGTCTGCTTCTGAATATAGTATACCTCCACCGTCTTCTAAGTATCCACCATCCATATCATCAAAAGAATTGTCAACACTACCATCACCTAAGTTATCTGTACCGTCATCATAAAATAGATATTGAGTATAGTTTGTATTGCTTTTTTGTTCTCCAATCAAAACATCATGTTCAGTAATATCTAAAGCACCATACAAAAATCCATAGTTGTCAGGTTTGTTTACTTCTGCTCTTTCTGAATCAGTACAGGCGATTCTTGTATTACTGTCTCCGCATTTTGCACTAGAGTCATTGTAATCAAATATGTAAACTTCAAAACTGTTTTCTGATGCTCTATTGTATTCTTTTAAATTATACCAACCGAATATGGCATAATCATCAAATGCTTTATATAATAATGCACTGTTACTGTTTCCCCCAATCAAGTCAGTATAAAAGGGAAAAAGAGTATCAGTTACATGTTTAGTATAACCGTCTTCTCCACTACCTAATTGATTTGGTGTAAAGTCGTAGCACATCAAACTGTTCCAATTACCAATAGTGTAACTTTCTTTTACTAATTTAAGACAACCATTCGTACTCATTACTGCGGCAGTATATGAGTCGTTATGCCATTCCCATGAAAAACCAAATTCCATTCTTACATAACAACCACTGTCATCACTAAAATTACCATTGGTACAACCTGACACACCAGTCAGACCACTACGAGTCAAATCATACAAATCTCCGTAATTTCCAGTAACTGAGTAAATGGTATTGGTGCCGTCGGCATTCGACTCGTTATAGTCAGGAGGATTGTATTGTGCTACCGCAAACATGGGTAGCATCAATAGTAATGATATTATTGTGAATCGTGCCATTCTGCTTCACAACTCTTAGTAGATTTACGTCTTCCTTTAAAGTCAGGTCTAGTACATTTTTCTAAATAAGCGGCTTCATCAGCAGATACGTTTGATATTTGGTCAACTTCAATTTTGTCAGAACTGAATACGCCTAAGATTTTACTCTTAACACCTTTCTTTTGATCAGGACGTCTGTCTTCATTCTTTTCCCATCTGTCAGAAGCGGCTGGTCCAATTGCACCCATATACGGACAAGGTGTTCCTGCCATTTCCATTGCTTGAAATACTCTAGGATCCTGACACATTAATGATACTGCGGCTACTTTCATACCCATATCATATATTGTTTTGGACAACTTAATTCTTTCACAGTTCATATCTCTAACAGACTTACCACCTGATAAACCGAATACTTGACCCTGAAACGCTCCTGACACACCTGTTGTACATAAGTCTTGTGAATAACTAGACCCGATACTCGGTGCAATCGCACTTGCTGGTGGTGCCTTAGTTGTGATCTCTTGTTTAATAGTTTGATCAGTTTTGTTTATGTTAGTGTTGTTATTGGTATTAGTGTTCTCATTTTTGTTTTCAGACTTGTTGTTAGTCGTTACATTAGAATCACTCGTACTAGTCGAAGTGTTGTTGTTATTATTGGTATTATTACTGGTCGTGTTATTGTTATTCGTGTTAGTATTGTTTGAAGTACTATTAGAATTTACATTTTGGTCAATATTAGAATTGTTGTTATTCGTATTGGTGTTATTCGAGGTACTGTTTACCGTACTATTGTTGGTATTGTTATTGGTATTGGTATTATTGCTTGTGGTATTATTGGTATTATTGTTCGTATTAGTATTGGTATTAGTCGAAGTATTGTTATTCGTATTGTTATTGGTATTGGTATTGGTACTTGTTGAAGTATTGGTATTATTGTTTGTGTTATTATTGGTATTATTGTTTGTATTGGTATTGGTCGAAGTACTAGTATTGGTATTATTGTTCGTGTTAGTATTGGTACTAGTCGAAGTATTATTATTAGTATTGTTATTAGTGTTGGTATTGGTATTGGTATTGGTATTGGCGTTCGTATTGGTATTGGTGTTAGTATTGGTATTATTGTTCGTGTTGGTATTAGTAGAGGTGTTGGTGTTAGTATTGGTATTAGTCGAAGTGTTATTGTTCGTATTCGTGGTAGTACTAGTTGAAGTACTAGCCTCGCAATTGTCTGTACCTGCTGTACAGGTGCCAGTGGCCTGTGCAGAAATATTTGGCGTATATGCCATGGCAATAAATAAAAGTGCAAATGCAATCGATAGTCGCATGTATGAATTTATATACATATGTAGTTTTCCTATATGAATGAGGTTAGCACTTGTATTTAGTATTTGGAAAGGTAATTTACTATAAGACTATCGGTTAGCATTTGTTTTTTATACTTTTTTATCTTTTGGTACAACCGGGGATAAATAGTACTTGACTCAGGAAGATATTAGTGTATAATAGATTCATGTGTCAAAAATTGTTTTTAACAAAAACTACACTAGTGAGACTTCGGTCTTGCGACAACTAAACTAAAGCTAAAACAAAAGCATACATTATAGGAGAAAACATATGGCAAGTCTAGCTGACATACGTGCCCGTCTCGCGGCACAAGAAAATAAACCTACAGGGAATTATCCCCAATCTGACGGAGCGATTTATCCTCATTGGAAAATGGACGAAGGTGCATTAGCATCATTGCGTTTTTTACCCGATGCTGATACTGGTAACTCATTCTTTTGGATTGAACGACAAGTCATCAAATTACCATTCAATGGTATTAAAGGTGAAGTAAATTCAAAACAAGTGACTGTTCAAGTTCCTTGTGTTGAAATGTTCGGAGAAAATTGTCCTGTACTAGCAGAAGTTCGTCCTTGGTACAAAGACGAAACTCTAAAAGAAATGGCTAACAAATACTGGAAGAAGAGAAGTTATCTCTTTCAAGGCTTTGTTCGTCAAAACCCAATTGGGGAAGACAATACTCCTGCGAATCCTATTCGTAGATTTGTTATTTCACCTCAAATCTTTCAAACGATCAAGTCTTCATTGATGGATCCTGAGATGGAAGAGTTGCCAACTGATTACATGCGTGGTCTTGATTTCAATATTAAGAAAACGACTAAAGGTCAGTATGCTGATTACTCAACATCATCATGGTCTCGTAAAGAAACTGCATTGACTGAAGTAGAACAAGCGGCTATTGAAGCACATGGTCTATTCAATCTAGCAGACTTCTTACCTAAGAAGCCAAGTGAGTCAGAACTCAGAGTCATTAAAGAAATGTTCGAGGCATCAGTAGATGGTCGTCCATATGACACTGACAAGTTCGGTGCTTACTATCGTCCGTATGGTGTTGATGCACCTGCAGGAACTCCAGCACCGGCCCCAGCGCCAGCGGCTGAAGTAGCAACTCCAGCAGAAACATCTACTCCGTCGGAACCAGTAGTTGAAACTGCACCAGCAGTAGAAACTCCTTCTGAAGCAAACCCATCTAGCGATAAAGCAAACGACATTCTAGCAATGATTCGTGCAAGGCAAAATAATAGTTAGATGATTATGGGAGAGTGAAACACCTCTCCCTTTTTTGTAGGAGAAAAATATGACACTACCAGACGAAAGATTTAGAGCCCTTAAACAAGGGAAGAAATTATTAGAAGAACTTTGCGATCCAGGCAAAACTCCGCGTGTACCAAGTCTTATCAGAGATAGGGCGAGGGCGGCACTGAGACATTACCCTGCTGATTATGATTTAGATGATATGGCAGAGGCCTGCCCAGAAATCTTGCAAAAGCCTTCTAACTCTAGTAGAATTAACAACAAACAATCTAATCAATAGGAGTTTATTTTGGCAAAACCATTTGACGTTTCCAAATTTAGGAAAGACATAACCAAATCTATCGATGGCTTATCGATAGGTTTCAACGATCCAACTGATTGGATCTCAACAGGTTCATATGCATTGAACTATCTTATTTCAGGAGACTTTGACAAAGGTGTTCCTCTAGGTAAGGTAACAGTCTTTGCAGGTGAATCAGGCGCAGGTAAATCATACTTTGCCGCAGGCAACATTGTAAAGTCAGCACAAGATCAAGGCATCTTTGTAGTCTTAATTGACACAGAGAACGCACTTGATGAAGCATGGCTACAAGCATTACAAGTTGACACTTCAGAAGAAAAACTTCTTAAGTTAAGCATGAGTATGATTGACGATGTAGCAAAAACTATATCAACCTTTATGAAAGATTACAAAGCAATGGCAGACGAAGAACGTCCTAAAGTGTTATTTGTAATTGACTCATTAGGTATGATGTTGACACCAACTGATGTTGATCAATTCGACAAAGGTGATATGAAAGGTGACATGGGTCGTAAGCCTAAAGCACTAACATCATTAGTAAGAAACTCTGTTAACATGTTCGGTAGTTATAACGTTGGACTTGTTGCAACTAATCATACATATGCATCGCAAGATATGTTTGACCCAGATGATAAAATATCAGGTGGTCAAGGCTTTATCTATGCATCTAGTATTGTTGTTGCTATGAAGAAGATGAAACTAAAAGAAGATGCAGACGGCAACAAAGTTTCTGATGTTAAAGGTATTCGTGCAGGCTGTAAAGTAATGAAGACTCGTTATGCAAAACCTTTCGAGGGTGTGCAAGTGAAGATTCCTTATGAGACAGGCATGAATCCTTATTCAGGTCTTGTTGACTTGTTTGAGAAATCAGGTGTGTTAACTAAGCAAGGCAATCGATTGAAGTACATCACTCAATCAGGCGAAGAAATTCTCAAGTTTAGAAAGCCTTGGGAAGCAAACGAAGATGGTTGTTTAGATAACCTTATGTCCGAATACTCTGAAGTTAAAGATGCGTTAGATGTTGTAAATAACGAAGATGCATTGACTAACGAAGAGGTAGACGTAGTATGAATTTAAATGACTTATCAACTGTTTGGGTATTGATTAAACCCAGTATCGAAGATGGTGATCCTAGGGAAGCCGCTGATTTGTTAGTAAATCATTTGATCGATGATGGTATGACTGCAACAGAAATCAAAAAAGCATTTGGCAAAGATGAAGAAATTATCGAAGCCTTATCATACTTTTCTGAAGAAGATGTAAATGACCTTGACGATCCTGATGATGTTGACGAAGAGGATTTGTGGGATTAACTATGACTGTAATGAAGCCAATGGCATCTGACTATACTGATTTAAAAAAGTATATTAAATCTATGCAAGAATATTATTCATCAAGGGGCAAGTCACCTTACAAAGTGGCACCTCATGTGTATAAAGAAGCAGGGATTTATTCTATACAAGACTTACTGGAACATAGGATTAATAATCCTTGGAGCAGAGTCGATTTATGAATTGGTACACTCGTATTAGCCATGACTTATCAGTAATACCTGATTTTATTGCTCATTATGAAACTGAGTTAATAGCCTCTAAAATAGATGTTAGAGTGCAGGGATTAGTTGAAAGACAAATTACAGCACTGCCCGGAGTAACTGAACATCGTTTCAATCAACTACAAGAGATTGAAGCGGTGCTCAACCTTCTTAACATCAAACTACGTAAGATACGAAGAGGTCACTTTCAGAAGTACCTAGAGAAGTATCAACGAGCATTGACCTCACGTGATGCTGAGAAGTATGTAGATGGTGAAGATGAAGTCATAGACTTTGAATATCTAATCAATGAAGTAGCCCTGCTTAGAAACAAGTATCTGGGCATTATGAAAGGATTAGATGCAAAACAGTGGCAAATGGGACATGTTGTACGTCTCAGAACTGCTGGAATGGAAGATATTACAGTAGATTAGACGTAACTCGTTGATTTATTAAGCAATTTAATTGCAAAATAATGAAAATAATCCTTGACATTTAGGGTGAAAGGTCTTATAATATACGGTATGTTAAGTAAAAAAGCAGACAAAATAATTATAAAAAAGTTTGCAAAAAGGCTTGACTTTGGTACCGAAAGGTAGTATAATATAATCTTACACACTGACACTGAGGTAATTAATATGTCTAACAAAGTAACTATAAAATACGGCGAGTACAAAAACTCTCCAATCATCAACCAAGAATTCACATTAGTGAAAGGCTTTCAAAGAGGTAAAAGTAGCAACTTTGTTACTGTTCTCAATGAAGGGCAAAGCAAACTTGGTATTAAAACTTTTCGAGTAAAGGTGAATAACATCAAAGATATCGAATGGGGTTCATCAAATCCGATTATGGGCGGTCTTGAGCAGACTACTGCTAAGACAGAAGTTGTAGAGTCTGACATAGAAGCAATGGACAGAATCAAAACTAGATTCGACATCTTAGATGATATGTCTAAGGCTACTATCGCAGGCGATATTAGAGCAATGATTGTTTCAGGTCCTCCGGGAGTTGGTAAATCATACGGTGTTGAGCAACAAATGGAGAAGGCTTCATTGTTCGATCAACTGACTAACAGCAGAACTCGTTATGAAGTTGTTAAAGGTGCAATGACTGCATTAGGACTTTATGCAGTTCTTTACAAGTACTCAGATGCTAAAAATGTTTTAGTGTTTGACGATTGTGACTCAGTATTTGCTGATGATCTTGCTCTTAACATTCTTAAGGCGGCACTTGATTCAGGTAAGTCTAGGAAGATTTGTTGGAACTCAGACTCAAGTCTGTTAAACAGAGAAGGCATTCCAAACTCATTTGAGTTCAAAGGTAGTGCAATCTTCATTACTAACTTGAAGTTCGATAACATCAAGTCTAAGAAGTTACAAGATCACTTAGAAGCATTACAATCACGTTGTCACTTCTTGGATCTTACTATCGACAATGCCCGTGACAAAATGTTACGAATCAAGCAAGTTGATAGAGACTGCACTGATGGATTGTTCGCTGACTACAAGTTTAAGAACGGTGAACCAGAAATGATATTTGACTTCATGGAAGAAAACGCAGGCAAGTTAAGAGAAGTCTCAATGAGAATGGCTCTTAAAATTGCTGACTTGTTCAAAATCCAGAAGAATGACAACTGGAAGATGTTAGCAGAATCAACGTGTATGCGTAGAGTTTAAACTCTGTGTCAGGAGTTGGGGGCGGTCTTCGGATCGTCCCTTTTTTTATTACCAAAGGAATTGTTTGCGAGGACAAAATAAAGTATAATTAATTATGAGTTTTGAAAGTATAGATTTTAAATGTAAAGAACATGTTATCTGGTATTTCTTAAAAGCCAGCGACCCTTTACGTAAAATTAACTTATCACATTATGATTTTCAATTCATGTCAAACATGCAATCATTGACACATGAGAAAAAAGAAATCACATCTAATCAGGCTGCCTTGTTTGATAAACTTATCAGTAAGTATAGAAAGCAATTAGCCTCTCATGGCATAATAAACTTAGAAGAACTTAAAGAATTACCTTGGCAGTCTACAGTTGTTCCGAGTCTCCCTAAGTACACCAATGCAAATGTTGACTTTGATTCAAAAGAAAATCTACTTACTATTAGAGTACCATTTAAAAAAGATTTCATTAATAAGTTTAGAACTACACTCGCAAATCCTTGGCAATGGAATGGAGACAAGAAACGTTATGAATGTCCTCCTTCATCCATTGCTTTACGTGTAGCATATACTAGACTGCCTAACTTTTTTACAACCATATACCACAACGAAATAAATACTATCATCACTCAGTTAGAAAAAGAAAAAGCAACCAAGAAACATTGGAATCCTACGCTAGTTCTATCAAACGGCAAATACGAAATTACATCATCAAATGAAATTTTAGATAATTTGTTGTCTGGTATTACATTAGATAACTCTCCAAAATGTTTATACAAAATGTCTACGTTAGGTATTAATGTAGATGAAGAAATTATAGGAGATGATGCTAAGTTAAAATTTGCATCATCACAAACAGTAGAAGTAGATGTCGATGATGACCTTACTACAGTCTTAGAATGGATTACTGAATTAGAGTGCAACACAATCTATTGCGGAGGCTTAAGTTTTTCTACTAATACTTACAACTCGCCAATCAAATATGCTAACGATGTTATCTCTGCATTGAAAGAGAAAAACTTCAATACAGTTTTCGTTAGAAACAAAATCGAATCATCAGAAGTTCCAACTTCTGACAAAAGTTTACCGATGTATCTACAGATACATTCTTCTGACATAGACCATGATCAGTTCCACAGCAATCTTGCGATGGGTAAAATACTAATAATAAAAAATAAACGCCCTTTGGAGGTTAAATAAAAAATGACAGTTAGATCGATGAACAAATTAGCAATGAGTATTTGCTTAGTGTTAGGTGTTGCGAGTATCGAAGCACAAGAAATAGAAGAAGTTGTAGTTGTGGGAACTTCTGTATATGAAGCAGAATCTAATCCTAGTACTGATGTCTTATTGTTGGAATCACTTATTCCGGAAGCGACACAAGCCGGCGGCTATGGTGGATTTTCTGGTTACACTGAAAGAGGAACACAAACAATACACACTCGTGTGTTTAGAAATGGTGTACCTGCTAATGATGCTGGTAGTGGTTGGTATGATTTTGGACATGATTATGCGACAGGCAGTGAGACAATTAAAGTTGTCAATGGAGTCAACAGTGTCCTTTATGGTTCAGGAAGTTTAGGTGGTACAATCTTTATTAAAGACGATTTATCTAAAGATGTTTCTGTGGTAAGACTAGGTGATAAACATCAGTTTATGTCACACACTGCTAAGGGTTTTAATTTGTCCTACTTTAATGTAGACAATGGCAGTGTCAGAAGTGACAATGATGAAAGTGATAATTATTTAAACATGACTGCTAGAGGTCAATTTGATACAGGTGAGTTCACTACAAATGTTTCAGCAACCTCATATGATTATGACTACGATAATTGTTATACTGCAAGTTTTTCACAGTCAAATGATTGTTCTCAGTTAGGTACTAAAGGAAGTTTATCAGTAAGAAATGATAACTATACATTTGGTTATTCATTCAATGATGCAAAGTACAAAACAGAAGGCGTAGAGACTTACTCATCTGATGCTGAAAGAGCATATGTTGATACAAGACACACAGTTGGTAACAATCTCTATGGTGGAACGGTTGAATATGAAAAGTATGAAGGTATGTCGCAAGACTCTATCTCTGCGTATGTATTGCTGAACTACGAGCCTATTAACATAGGTCTACGTTTAAGTGAAGATGCATTTGTTTATCGTATTGGATCATCAAAGGGAGATTTCTTTTCAAGTTTCGGTACATCATATCGTAACCCAACTCTATATGAGTTAAATGGTGATGCATGGACTGCACCTAATCCTGGACTAGACCCTGAGGAAGCAACAGGTATTGAATTTGGTTATAAAAATATAACTGTATTTAAATACAAATTTTCAGAAGGCATCGACTATAGTTTTGCATCATCACAGTTTGTCAACACTGGCAAGTATGATACACAAGGTGTAAGATATACCAACACAATGACGTTTGATTACTTAGACACATTCATAGGCTATGAGTTAGGCTACACTGATTCAGATCAACCAAGAGTTGCGAAGTACAAAGCAGTTATCAACAGCATACATCAAGCAGATAATTATACATTGTCATTTACATATACAGGTCTATTCGACAGAGAGCCTGGACCGTATGATGGGACAGAAATGTTAGATAATGTAAGTTCAATTGATTACAAGATCGAAGGATCAATTGCTCCGAACTACTTGATATCTGCTACGATTAGAGATATACTAGATAAAACTTATGAATACTTGCCAGGATATAATTCGGGCGGTGTTGAAATTTTAATTACACTACAATATAGGCCATAATAGAATGCCAGGAACTGCAATACTACAAATTAAAGATGAAGTCAATCTAAAGATTGCTGGTCTTGAATTGGATGCTCGTAGAGCATTGATGCAAAAATTTGAATATGAAGTTCCTGGCGCACGTTATATGCCTAGTGTAAAGTTAGGCAGATGGAACGGCAAGGTTAGTTATTGTAGTCTTGCTGGTTCCACATTTATTAATCTTCTACCAGAAATTGTTCCTATCTTAGAACAACTTAACTATGATATTGAACTAGAAGACTTAAGAGAATACCAAACACAATTTAATTTTACAGAGATTCAGAAAGATACATTCAAAGATGTTCTCTGGCCTAAAGGACATGTCTGTGAGGGGCAGTCAGTCGAACTGAGAGACTATCAAGTAGAAGTTATTAATCAGTTCTTAGCAAACCCTCAATCAATACAAGAAGTCGCTACAGGCGCAGGTAAAACGATTATGACAGCCGCTCTGAGTAAGAGTGTAGAAGAATATGGACGCAGTATCGTAATCGTACCAAACAAAAGTTTAGTATCACAAACAGAAGAAGACTATATCAATATGGGCTTAGATGTAGGAGTATACTTCGGTGATAGAAAAGAATACTTCAAACAACACACTATTTGTACTTGGCAATCTCTGAACATTCTATTAAAGAATACTAAAAGAGGTGAAGCAGTATGCACTATAGATGAATTTATCGAAGGTGTAATTTGTGTCATGGTTGATGAAGTACATATGGCTAAAGCAGATGCATTGAAGCAACTGCTAACAATGGTAATGCCTCATGTACCTATTCGTTGGGGACTAACAGGTACTATACCAAAAGCACTTTATGAAAAGACTGCATTAGAAGTAAGTTTAGGTCCAGTTATTAACAAACTGTCTGCGAAAGAATTACAAGATCAAGGAGTATTAGCAAAATGTCATGTAAACATTGTGCAGTTGCAAGATGACCAAGAGTTTAGTAATTATCAAAGTGAACTAAAACATTTGCTTAGTGATGAACAACGTTTAGACAAAATGGCACATCTTGTTAAGACTATTGCTACTGAAGGCAACACTCTTGTTCTTGTTGATCGTATCAATGCAGGACATGCTTTAGTAGAAAGATTAGACGATGCAGTATTTGTATCAGGAGGAATGAAAGTTGTTGATAGAAAAGAAGAATATGATGAAGTATCCACTTCTACTAACAAAGTTATTATTGCTACTTATGGCGTGGCTTCTACTGGTATCAATATTCCTAGGATTTTTAATCTTGTACTCATTGAACCAGGCAAGAGTTTTGTTCGTGTCATACAGTCTATCGGTCGTGGCATTCGTAAAGCAGAAGATAAAGACTTTGTTCAAATCTGGGACATAACAAGTTCATGTAGATTTGCTAAACGACACTTAACCCAGAGAAAG
>Ga0233414_10000085_pt1 | contig 40597 bp, 61 predicted proteins | sample Na_anoxic_10_MG_FD_189020 | JGI IMG/M metagenome (GOLD analysis project Ga0233414, IMG submission 189020) | Seawater microbial communities from Saanich Inlet, British Columbia, Canada - Na_anoxic_10_MG | ecosystem: Environmental > Aquatic > Marine > Inlet | place: Canada: British Columbia... | reverse complement strand
AAGAGCTAGATATGAGCGCAATGGTAGAAGATTCCTCATGCTTAGCATGTGAAGGATGATGCGAAGGTTAATGTGAGTGAAATATAACAATGGTATAACTGAAATGTGTACTAATGAACCACCCACAGGAACTGACTGGATTAGAGGCCGATTGAAAGGCATCAAAAGAGGAAGTAAAATAGACAATGGCAAATAAATCTGGAAAAATCTGGGGCCAAACTGAGTTGGTTGAAGCTAATGGCTCACTAGAGTTTCATCGTATTGAAACTAAAAGAGGAGGTGTCTGTTCAAAACATCTTCATTCTTTCAAATGGAATGGCTTTTTCGTTGAATCAGGTAAACTTCTGATCCGTGTATGGCAGAATGACTATGGCTTGGTTGACGAGACCATCCTTGGTCCAGGTGATTGGACTAAGGTTAGACCCGGTGTGATGCACCAGTTTGAGTGTCTTGAGGATGCTGTTGCTTTTGAGGTATATTGGGCTGAACTAAATGCTAATGATATTGTACGCGAAACTGTGGGATACACCTCAAATATAACAATCGATGACGATCATAATGTTGTTGACAATCTTACAGTCAAACCATCTATATCTATAACAGATACACAACCAACTTGGGCACCGAACAAACTATGAATCTAACAGAAGAAAGACCTTATTTCAAACCCTTTAACTATCCGTGGGCTTATGATTATTGGCTCCAACATGAACAGTCACATTGGCTTCACTCAGAAATACCGATGATGGAAGATGTAAAAGATTGGAAGAATCGATTGTCACAAGAAGAAAAGTATTTTCTTACACAAATCTTCCGTTTCTTTACACAGTCTGACATTGATGTGGCATCTGGATATGTAAATAACTATCTTCCATATTTTCCGCAACCGGAAGTTCGTATGATGCTTCTTGGTTTTGCAGCAAGAGAAGCATTACACATCGCAGCTTACTCGCATCTGATTGAAACTTTGGGTATGCCTGAGTCTACATACAATGAGTTCTATGAATATGATGCTATGAAAGAAAAACACGAGTACTTCACCTCATTTAACTCTGATTCGATTCCGATTAATGTGGCTGCAACAAGTGCCTTTACGGAAGGTCTTGCATTGTTTTCGTCATTCATTATGTTGTTGAACTTCCCACGTCATGGTAAAATGAAAGGCATGGGTCAGATTGTCACATGGTCAATTGTAGATGAAACAATGCACGCTGAAGGAATGATTCGATTGTTTCGTGAATACGTTGAAGAAAATCGTAAAGTATGGAACGACGAAACAAAAGGTCAAATATATACAATTGCAACAAAGATGGTGGAACTAGAAGATAAGTTTATTGACCTTGCGTTTACAATGGGTCAAATGGAAAATCTGACAGAAGAAGAAGTAAAAACTTATGTTAGATATATAGCAGACAGAAGACTTATTTCAATGGGAATGAAAGGTATATTTAAAGTGAAAAAGAATCCATTACCCTGGGTAGAAGAAATGGTCAACGCACCTATTCACACAAACTTCTTTGAAAATCGTGCAACAGATTATGCCAAAGGTGCTCTGACAGGAAACTGGGACGAAGTATGGGCTACTTAAAACTAGAATAAAGGATAACCTATGTCGAATGACGATCTCATAATACAATCATATAATTGTACCGAATGTGGTGCTATGTTTAAACTACATCACAACGAAATACAAGAATCGAACTATTGTCCATTTTGTGGTGAAAAAACACTAGAAATAGTTGATAAAGATAGTATGCCTTGGGAACCTGATTTTGACGATTCCATTGACGATGAAGAATGGGATTAGAATCCTCCTACGAAAATTCCTGGATCTTCAACAACGGACCCTTCGAAACTGAAAATATAGAAAAGTTCGAAGGGTTCGTTTATTGTATCACGAATAAAATAAATAACAAAAAATATATTGGTAGAAAATACTTTTATAACATTCGAAAAGTAAAAGGTAAAAAGAAACGCGTTCGTTCTGAAAGCGACTGGAAAGAATACTACGGTAGTTCTAAAGTTCTATTGACAGACATAGAAAAATATGATATAATGGACTTTAAACGAGAAATACTATCTCTACACATCACTCGCGGTGATTGTAATTATGAAGAAGTGAAACAACAGTTTTTGAACAATGTCTTAGAAGAAGATGGATGGTACAATGAAACCATCGGTAATTATAGACGAAAGCCGAAACATATAGTAGAGAATAGACAATATGGACGAAGAAATTAACACTGTAGAAAAAACAACACCATCAGAAGGATTTTCTTGGTGGTTAAAATGGTTAGGTAGTATTACTGGCATCATTACTGCCATTTTAAGCGCGTCTAATTTATTTCCATATAATATGTTTACTGGATTGTTTTGTTTCATATGCTGGTCAATTGTTGGTATGATGTGGCAGGATAGAGCACTAATTGTAATGAATATCTTTTTGCTTGGAGTCTATACAATGACACTCGTAAACGAATTCAAAGATATGGTAGCACAATAATGCAACAGAAAACAATAACAATAGAAACACATCAAAATGAAGGAGTGAATCTTTGGGGTGTATCACTGGGTACTGGATATCCATGGTTTGTTGAGTTAGTTATTACACTTATAGTAATGGCTGTTCTATACACCATGAAGAAATATATTGATATTTGGTTTGAGAAACGCAGACAAATCAAAATATCAAAAAAGCATTTAGAAAAGATAAATGCGCAGAAAAAACGAAATAATATTGAGAAAGATATTTGGCGGAATACAAAATGAATATATCAGAAGCTGCACAGAAAAGAGTGGAACTCGTCTTATATGGAGATGGAATGGGACTTGCGCCAAAACCTAACGATAACGTGTTTCGTATAGAAATACAAGGTGGTGGCTGTACCGGATTCAAGTATAACTTTGACATATCTAAACCTGAAGAAGATGATATATACATAGGAGAAAGAGTGGTGGTAGATCCAATGAGCATGATGTATCTCGAAGGTTCTACTTTAGATTTTAAAGACACAATCTTCTCACAATCATTTGTGATAGATAATCCAAATGTGAAAACAACGTGTGGGTGTGGTGAAAGTATAGGATTTTAGGATATGAAATTTGATATTGTTGGTTTAGATAAAAGTGAAAAAGATATATTTGATGAAGTAATGAACAACAACCAAATGTCTCTGAGTGGAAGAGAAGCTATCTATTCATACTTCGGAGATGGTAAAAAATATCTGGAGTGGGGCTCTGGTGGTTCGACTTTGTGGTATGTTAATGAAATAATTAAAAACAAAGTCGATACACAAATCATTAGTGTTGAGCATCATACAGACTGGTATAATAAAGTAAAATCTGCCGTAAATAATCATCTCGCGCCAACAGATGAACAATTCTTGTATCTTCATAAAGAAGCATCATATGCTTCTATAGCCTTTACTACTCCAGATGGTAACATTCCGTTTAATGTAATATCTACTCCATTCGAAGAAGTGACAGCAGGACTAACTGAATATATAAACCCACCAGAAATTGATTTATCTGATATTGATGTCTTTTTAGTGGATGGTCTTGCGCGTGGTGCATGTTTAGCTACAATAAAAATTTTAGTTAAGAAGGACGCTGTTGTATTTTTACATGATATTGACGGTCGAGAATCCTGGTATCAATGGGCTTTAGATCTTTGGGAAAAAGATTACAGCATTGAATATGTCTATCACAATTTAATTAAGTTGGTGCCTAATGATTAATGTAGTATGCGTTAAAACCGGTGATAAGTTTAGCGATGATTATGTACTCAACCTTCAAGAAGGTGTTGCAAAAAACGTTACAGTAGATCACAAATTCTTTTGTTATACTGATAAGCCAGTCCCGGGTGTGAAGTGTCTAGAACTTCCTATGGATCTAGGTGGTTGGTGGAACAAGATGCAATTGTTCAGTCCCGAGACCACAATCAGAAACGGTATCGGGAAGTATGTGTTTCTTGATTTAGATACTATTATCACAAGCAACATAGATTGGTTATTGGATTACGATGGTGAATTTATGGGTATTGAAAATCTCGGAATAAACAATTCGAAGTATGAAGACATTAGGCAATATGTTGGCGTTTTACAATCCGGTGTCTTGGCTTGGGATAGTTTAGAGTGTTCTAAAATATGGGATTTCTTTTTAAAACATAAAAATGAGATCATGAGAAATTTTAGAGGTGATGGTGAGTTTCTACATGCGTTGATAAAATCACCTGATTTACTTCAAAGATTATATCCGGGAAAACTTCGTTCGTATAAGTATGAATGTTACGAAGAAGGATTACCGAAAGACACTTCAATCGTTTGTTTCCATGGCCAACCAAGTATCGAAGAAGCTATAAGTACAACAGTTCAACCTTGGGGTGTAACATATGAACCTCGTGAATGGGTAAAGGAGTATTGGTATAATGATTAATAAACCTTGGGGTTATTATGAAACCTTACACACAGAAGATAAATTCCAAATCAAAAAAATAGTCATAGAAAAAAATCAGTCACCTTATTCAATTCAGTAAGACATAATTGTAAAAAAATAAATACATAATCTTATGAATAAAGTCGTTATTACAGGTCATAAAACCACTATAGCCAAAAATTTTAAATATATAATTTCACTCAAAGGAGTTAATCCGAATAACAAGAACTTTGGCCTACCGCCAATCGAAATAAGAACAGAAGAAATAGATAATCATCTAGATGCAGATAGATATGTCTTTTGTCACGGAGTAATGTATCCAAAAAAATCATATGAATTAACAGATGCGGAAAAAGAAAATAGCATGTATACAAATTTCATTAGTGTAGTTGAAATGTGTGATAAGATAATAGAGTACAATGATAAAGCTAGAATTTGTATAATAAGTTCCTATAGTGCGTTTGTTGGATCATATGATAATACTTACGCATTGAGTAAAGCTTTACTCAATCAATATATTGAAAGAAAGGAGTTAAGAACTCCCAAACAACAGCTTGTGGGAATTGCTCCTTCGGCTATAGAAGATTCTGGTATGACCCAAAGAAGAAAAGATTTAGAAAATGTTAATAAAAAAAGAAAAAATCATCCGATGAAAAGACTTATACAATCATATGAAGTATCCAGATTGATATACACATTGTTATATGAACAACCTTATATTAACAGAACAGTTATTCAGATGCATGGAGGAAATGTTTAATGAATTTTTTTTGGGGTGTATATTCTAAACCAAATTTTGGAGATTTTTTAACACCATTTATATTAAATTTTTTAAAAATAAAAAAATTTAATATGACAAATAACATAGACATATCTGATGCTATGATGATTGGTTCTATAATAAGATTTGCTAGAAATGATATGAAAGTTTTTGGCTCTGGTATCATAGACGCTAATGACAAAATTAATCCCAATGCAGATTATAAATTTGTCAGAGGACCATTAACTAGAAAAAAAATATTGGAATCTGGTGGAAAATGTCCAGAAATATATGGAGATGCTGCAACCATATTACCATTATTTTGTCCAGAGAAAATAAAAAAACATAAAATAGGAATTGTACCTCATTATGTTGATTATGAGTTAATAAACGAAAAATATAAAAATGAATATAAGATTATTAATGTGATTAATAATAATCCTTTGCGGGTAGCTGAAGAAATTTCTGAATGTGAAAAAATTATATCGTCTTCTTTACATGGTATAATAGTCGCTCATTCTTATGGAATTCCTTCCTCATGGGCAAAAAGCGTAAATAAACTTACAGGAGATGATGTAAAGTTTAAAGATTATTTTTCTTCAATAAACTTAGAAGTAAAAAAAGCTTCATCTTATGAGAAACCTATTTTTTTCGATTACACACACTATAATCAAAAACAGTTAATAGATATAGTGAAAGATAATGTTTAAATATATTTTAGATAAAATTGAAAATGCAAAGTTTTCAACAACCCTCTTTAAACATCTTTATTTGGTATAAAAATTATAATAATAAAAAACCATTTATTTGGAAAGATTTCTTATGATAAAATGTGTAATACTTGCGGGAGGTCTAGGTACTAGATTAAGCGAAGAAACAGTATATAAACCAAAACCCATGGTAGAAATAGGAAATAAACCTATATTATGGCACATAATGAAACTTTATTCTTCTTATGGTGTAAACGATTTTATCGTTTGTTGTGGTTACAAAGGAGATTATATAAAAGATTATTTTCTAAATTATCATAGAAAAAATTCCGATATCTATCTAAATTTAAAAAACAATCATATTAAATTTTATAATAATGATATTGAAGATTGGAATATAAATTTAATTGATACTGGATTAGATACAATGACCGGCGGAAGATTGAGAAGAGTGAAAGATTATGTTTCAGAAGATGAATTATTCTGTTTTACTTATGGAGATGGTATCGGAAATATAAATGTAAAAAAATCTATAGAGTATCATAAATCTCATAAAAAATTAGCAACAATGACAACAGCCTTTCCTCCTGGAAGATTTGGTAATCTAGAATTAGAAGGAGATACTATAAAAAAATTTCAAGAAAAATCTGACGGAGACGGTTCGATGATAAATGCTGGGTTTTTTGTATTGTCTCCCAAAGTGATTGGTTATATTGAAAACGATACTACTATTTGGGAAGAAACTCCTTTACGAAATTTAGCAAAAAGAGGAGAACTGAAAGCTTTTAAACATGAAGGATTTTGGAGACCAATGGACACACTACCAGATAAAAATATATTAGAATCTCTATGGCAAACAAACGCACCTTGGAAAAATTGGTAAAGTGAATAGAGATTTTTGGAAAAATAGAAAAGTTTTTATTACTGGTGATAGAGGATTCAAAGGTAGTTGGTTATCTTTATGGTTAAATTATTTAGGAGCAAATGTCTGTGGTTACGGTTTAAATATATCTAAAAATTCAATACATTTGATTAATAATGATATTCAACATAATAATTTTTGCATAACAGACAGAAAAAATCTTTTTAAAACTATAGAAAAATTTCAACCCGAAATAGTTTTTCATTTAGCAGCCCAACCTCTTGTTATAGAATCTTATAAGAATCCTTACGATACATACATGACAAATGTAATAGGTACATTGAATGTTTTAGAAGCATGTAAAAAAAATTCTAGTATTAAAAGTATCGTTAACGTAACTTCAGACAAATGTTATGAAAATAAAGAAATAATTTGGCCATATAGAGAAAATGAAAGAATGGGCGGCCATGATCCCTACAGTAGTAGTAAAGGATGCAGTGAACTATTAAGTAATTCTTTTAGAAAAAGTTATAATATACCCCTAGCTACTACAAGAGCAGGCAATGTTATAGGAGGAGGAGATCTATCTGATAATAGAATTATACCGGATATAATAAGATCCTATACAAAAAAAGAAAAACTTATTATAAGATATCCTGACGCAATAAGACCATGGCAACATGTATTAGAACCTCTATGTGGTTATATGATTTTAGCAGAAAATTTATATAAAAAATCTGAAAAATATTGCGATGCGTGGAATTTTGGGCCCGAAGACGATGATATTAAATCGGTTAAATATATATTAGATTATTGTAAAAAAAATATACTAAACGACTTTACATGGTCGTATGAGAAAGATAGTGTTTTACATGAACACAAACTTTTAAAATTAGACATCAATAAGGCTAAGAATAGTTTGAATTGGTTTCCTAAATGGTCTATAGAAAAATGTTTAGAAAAAACATTTGATTGGTATATCTCTCATATAAACAAAAAGGATATGAAAAAGTTTTCAATCGAACAAATAGAGGAATATATGTATGAATGAAAAAATATCTTATGCCAAAACCGTTTATGGCCAAGAAGAAATTGATGCTGTGGTAAAATGTTTACACGAATCTACACAGATGGGAAAATACAGTAAATTATTTGAAGAAAAAATAGCAAGAATTTTTAAAAAGAAAAAATGCTTATATGTGAATAGTGGATCTAGTGCGTTGCATTTAGGAATAGAATCATTTGATTTTCCTAAAGGATCTGAAGTGATTACACCAGCATTAACATTTGGCACGACTGTCAGTAGTATTGTAAAAAATAATTTAATTCCCGCTTTTGTTGATGTGAAAGAAAGAACTTTTTGTATAGATGAAAATCAAATAGAGTATATGATAACAGATAATACTGTTGCTATATTAGCACCAGATCTTTTAGGAAACATTTGTAATTGGCCTGAAATAAGAAGAATAGCAAATAAGTATAATTTAAAAGTTATACAAGATAGTGCAGATACATTAGGATCTGAAATAAATGGAATATCTACGGGTCAATATTCTGATATGAGCATTACAAGTTTTTATGGTTCTCATATCATAAATTGTGCTGGAAATGGTGGAGCTCTTTGTTTAAATGATGATGAAGTAATAGAACGCGCATTGCTATTGAGAAGCTGGGGAAGATCTTCAAGTCTTTTTGAAGAAAGTGAAAAAATAGAAAATAGATTTAATATTAGTGTAGATAATTTGGAATATGACGCAAAATTCATCTTTTCTTTACCTGGATATAACCTAGAAGGGAATGAAGTTGGTGCATCGTTTGGATTAGTTCAATTACAAAAATTATCCGATAACATGAAACTTCGTCAAGAAAACTTTGATCGACAAATTAATTTCTTTGAGGGATTAGATTTTTTTGTAAACCCAGAGCAAACTAAAAATACTCAAACCGCGTGGTTAGCATTTCCAATACTATTGTCTTCGTTTGCTCCTTTTACTAGAAAGGAGTTTCAAATATACTTAGAAAAAAATGATATACAAACAAGAGTGTGTTTTACTGGTAATATTTTAAGACAACCAATGTCTCAGTTATTTGATAAAAAGATTAATGAAAGTGGATATTCGAATGCGGATAATGTCATGAAAAATTGTGTTCTACTTCCAGTGCATCACGGTATGGCAAATAGTATGTTCATTAGATTACACAAAACAATAGAAAAATTTATTGATCAATACAAATGAATCATCTTAGACAAACAATTCTCTTACATGAAGCCTTAAAAGAACGCGGGTTAAATTATAAGAAATATAGAATTGAAATTAATCATGATTTAGGTTATTCAAAAATAAATGAAATTCGGTTACCTATAATATATCCAGATTCATTTTGGATAGAGGCTAAAAAATTTCATAATAACAAAAAAATAATATCTTTTTATTTCAATGGTCATCCTGGTAATAATAATTCTAGAAAACAGATAATAGAAAATTTTATTGGAAAACAAAATAGTGTCATTAAATTCAACCAGGAAGGAAGAATAGTAGAAAATAAGAATAAAATGAATTATGAATATTTTTTAGATATGTCACGTTCTAAATACACATTGTGTCCACATCAATTAAATTGGCCGGGAGATAAAAATGCGTTATGGACATATCGATTTATAGAATCTATGATGGTAAAATCAGTGCCTATAATTTTTAGAAAAACTCCTCTATGCGAAGATTTCATAGAGGAGTTTTTCTATCAATGGGACGATGATCAATTACCAAAAAAAATAGATCATACAACACTTGAAGAAAATTTTATTAAGGCCAGAAATAAATTTTCTCTTCCAGAAAATTTAAAAGATATTTTATAAACTTCTCAACAAAGCATTCCACTCTTCGATACGAGTGTCCCAATTATATAGATTATCTGCATAGGTCTTGGTGAATTTCAACTTACCTTGCAGACCTTCGTGCCAGAAGTTATCAATGACGATCTTCAATACATTTGCGAATTGATTTGCATGGTAGTTAGTGTCTTCTGACCATGGATAAACAGTCGCAAGACCACCTGTTGTTTCTGGTAATGCACCATAGTTAGGACAAACCACTGCACAACCAGCACTCATAGCTTCAATCGCTGCAATACAAGAAGTCTCCATCCAAATAGACGGATATGCGAAGATGTGAGACTTCTTGAGTGCTTCTCTTACCTCTTCGTTAGAAACAGTACCATGATAGTTAATACCAGGGTGTTGACGACATTGTTCAAAGAGTGGTTCGTATGGTTCGTTTCGTTGCGGCCATCCGTAGATATCAAAACTACTGTATACATCAAGAACAATTCTATCGCCATAAGACTGGTAAAGATGTTCAAATACAGGAACAAGGAGTTCAAGGCCGCGATGTGGTGTAGTATGATAGATTAAACGAATTTGATCTTTTGGTTTCTCATGTTCTTCAAACACTTCAATCGCATTACGAAGAACAATAGACTTATTATAAGGAACACCATGGCCCATATGATAAGTCTGAAACTGGTAGTTAGAAACGAAAACAAGTTTATTGAATCTATCAATAGAACCTTCTTCGCGTAGGTGCATGGCCTCTGGGTCGTTCCAAAGGTCGTGGAGAACTAATACATTTTTCTTGTCGTTACTTATTTCACGCACTCGTGAATGGATAATGTTAAACTCTTCTTTTAGTTCTGGTGAAAGACGAGACATGAGCTCGTCCCTCATTCGTTCAGTACCCCCCTTTGCGTTCGCAGCAGTACCATCAGTTGTAATCGTGTCTGCACCTGTAATCTTAAACTCCATTCTTAACTCCTAATCAGTTTACTTATTCTATGTGTAACTTCCTCAAAGTCTTCTAATCGTATCATGTTTGGCCCATCACTTGGCGCATTGTCTGGATCAGGGTGTACTTCCATGAAGAAGTTCTGGACACCCATACCAGCCGCAGCATAAGCAAGTGACTTCGCATATTCACGATTGCCACCACTTTTTGTACCTTCACCACCTGGTTGTTGTGCGCTATGAGTTGCATCAAATATCAAAGGAACATCATAATTATCCATTATATATTGCATACCAGTAAAGTCAACCACAAGACGATTGTATCCAAATGATGTACCACGTTCTGTAATCCAAACTTCACAATTCGGATTCACATTGCGCACTTTATCTATAATGTTGCCGATATCCCACGGTGCTAAAAACTGACCTTTCTTTATATTAAGAATTTTAGAACATTCCGCAGCTTCTTCAATCAAATCAGTTTGACGACAAAGAAATGCTGGTATCTGAATAACATTCACAACATCAGAGATTTTACTTACTTGTGATACATCATGTACATCGGTAAGTGTTTTATGTCCTTGATATTGCATATCAGCAAAATTTAGTCTAAAATCTTTAAAATCAATTTCACTTCTTATACTTTTATAAGAAGAACGATTGGCTTTATCATATGAAGCTTTGAAGTAATACTCAAATCCGTATTTACTACAAACACGAGAACAGTGGTCCGCAATATTTAAAGATTGTGTGAAGGATTCATAAAGACAAGGACCGGCAATGATTCTCATCCTTTACTCCGCATTTGGATTCATGTCAAAATGTGTGACAGAATCTATACGGAAAGAACGCCATCCTTGCGCATCAATATCCCATACTGCAAGTATCTTTTCGTTTACTTGTTTCTTTGATTCAAACCCAACTTGATTCACCATTCTATCATTTTCTGGTAGAAAAGAATGATTGAGTGTGCAATACATCAGTCGAGTATCACCGTTCACTTTATTAAAGGTGACACGACACACATCTTCCTTTAAGAAGTTTATCATTTCTTCACGATTCATAACAGTACCAAATCCTCTTCATAATTTTCGGGTAGAAATTCCGTATCAATGTGCATAATCTTATATATGTTACGCAAAACATTACGTGGAAGTTCATCAGGAAAAAACATCATCACAACATCCACAATGTCTCTACCTTGTTTAAACTTTTTGTTTTTAAGACATTGTATGATAATGTCTTCAATAAACCTTTGGCGTTTTCGCAAGGCCTGTTTTCTATCCATATAATCAATGTCTTGTTTGGATAAATGCATTAAATAACTCCCGTCAATGATAATGATGTGTATACAATACAACTAAATGATATTATCCCTAAAACAAATAGACTAAGTACAGCAATAGTTCTAGTCACATCATTTTCTTTAATATTATTTTCGTCTAATGTTTCATGAAAAGCTTGTGCGATATCATCCTTTATACTCATTGCAATTTCCAAGAACCATCGGGTTGACGACAAGCTGTACCGTATCCGTTTTGTGTTTTACCGGCAACACTAATACTCGTTTGGTATTCGCGACAATATCTACCAGAACTTGTTTGGTATGTACGTTGAGGTACTACATAACCTTGCGTTCGATTGTTAGGGTTTCGCCAGCGGCGCATTGAACCTGAGCGATTGTGTTCAAGTGCAGTATGAAAAGTTTGTGCATGACGAACTCGGTCAGTCCGGTCAAGCTGTTGACCAATACCACGACCAATCAAAGCACCACCCATAATACCAACAGCAGTAGCGATGGCTCGACCTGAACCACCACCGATTTGTGCACCAACAAGACCACCAAGTGCGGCACCACCAAGAGTGCCGACTGTTTCTCTTTGTCCCATTGATTGGCAACCAACAAGCGTTGCAACCAATGGAAGAATCAATAGTTTCTTCATACTTTATCCTCCAACCTATCTATTTCCTTTTCGACAGGTGATATCATTTTTAATTTTTCTTAGAGCCATTTTATATCACCTTACACCTTCACCTTCTTGAGGGCTTCAACCTCTGCCAAGACCTGAGCTCTAATCATCTTAGAGTTCTTACGCTCACCGTTTTCGGTGATGCGGTTAATATAAGCTTCAACCTCAGTTTTGTTGAAGCCACCAATCTCTGTCTGCCGACGAGCAGCAGCAGTTACACGACGAGCTTTTACATTGCTCTCAAAGTTTTTACGACTAGGCATTATACCTCCTATTTTACGTTGTTTGTAATCCAAGTTTCAGCTTGAGAAACAGTTGAACATCGATTACGATTAAACTCGTAATCAGCGTTTTTCCACATATTTGTGTTAGGAACAGAATATTGGAAGGAATTCAAAGACAATAACTCTTGAATTTCTTTATCATTAAGAGTTGAAATGTATTGTTTTACATCACCATTATACTCTGATTCCAATTCTTCACGAGATATACCAAAAAATGGTCTCACAAGTCTACCCAATAACTGTACGGCGAATTCGATAATAGCGTCTTTGTTGGAATCCGATTTATTTTGTACTCGAAAACAGTGTAAATAACACAAATTATCGATACTTATACCCATATTACCTTTTTGTTTCACCAACAAAATGCAAAGAGGATCTTCCGGATCCTCTAATCTTCCTTTAATTTCTTCATCAGTAGAATTAAGAAAATTTCCGTTGCAAGAATAAATCTTATTACTATCACAAGTCATGCTTGCGAAAACAAACTCGTCATCATTCCAATGATTATGTTTGACATTCAAGTTTCGAATAAAATTGACAACATCACTCATAACAGTATGATTTTTAGAATTATCGTTCGGAACAGTCGACATCATCGTTCTCTTCGTATTCAATTTATTATTGCCATTCACCATAGATTGAATCTGTCGGCCGAATTCTGAAAAAGCATTATTCTCATAAATGTCACGATTAAAATTACCATAAGGATCATATATGTTATATAGATAATTATCTCTCAACCAACATTGATTATCGATTAATAAGTCACTTGGGGGCAATTCGTTGATTATTTCAAACTTCATTTCACGAGAGACTCGAATGTCTCCTCGTTGTTCTGCGTTAACAGTAGCAGTTAAACCAAAAACGTAAGGAGTATATTGAGAAATCTTAGAAACTGTATTGTAGATTACGGCTTCGAAATTTTCGCCATAAGGCCAACCCATATTGTCTTTAGCGTTTTCTGACTCAGAGGTAAATTGTGTGTGACATTCATCACAGAATATCGCAGAAAGAACGCCATATTCTCGACACGCATCAATAACCTTTTTACCAAATCCGTTGATTAATTTTGCTGTTGTCATTACGGCAATGACAGGATCACCATCTTTTAGATAATTCTTTATATCTTCAGGTTTAAATTTATCGTTAATACAGTTTATGATATGAGCACCAGAGTTAATACCACATCTGCTCCAAGCTTTCTTATCTACAATTTCAGTTCTAGGAACTGTGTTAATAACCAACTTAACACCCTTTTCTCGAATGAGATAAGGAATCAGATGATTTTGCGACTGGTATGTTTTACCTTGACCCATATGACCAAGAATAACTTTCATTACACCTGTACTGGTGTAAAACGACGGACCATTAACTTTCTCTTTAAAAGGCTCATAAATGTATTGAAGACGAATATCTCCATTCATTGTCATTTTATTCATTATTTAATTCCTCTACTCACTATTTTACTGTTAGTTCAAAATCACCGTAACCACTGGTACGACCTTCCTGTACATCCACTTCTTCAATATAACCTTTGCGAAAAAGGTACGGAAAAAACATTATGGAATCATTATATTTTCCATCTCGAATATCGTACATTTTTTTACTGTAGATAACAAATGTTAGAAAGTCATGGCCGCCTTGTTCAAACTCTTCATCAAACTCAATACCAATATGAGAAGCCCATTCTTCGACCATCTCTAAAAAATCAAAGTCTTTTAGAACACGATAAAAAGCAACCCATCGGTAATCAGAATACTCACCTTCTGTCCAAACAAGATAGTTTCCAGTTTTTTGATAACGATTCATATAACACCATTAGTTGTTAAAAAATAAAAAGTATATTATACTTCCCACAAAGGTCAGTTTCACTAGAGCCCAGGTAATTTGATCGTTTCTATATGACGGCCAACAATCATTGCAGATCCATGCAATTTTATTTCTGTAATGATTTCTAGCACCTAGTCTAGTAGACTTTGATCTAGACGGATTAAAAGAAGCACCAACACTGTGCCCCGAATTTACAGTTTGATTTGTTTTGTGCATTCTTGTTACAGGATATCTATGATGGCAACTTGTGCATTCCTTTGTCGCTGGACGACCTATAATATAATACCTCAAAAAATTGGTAGGACGGGGAGGATTCGAACCTCCGACCAAAGCTATATAAGAACCCTGCTCTTACCGCTGAGCTACCGTCCCAAAAAGGGAGGCCCGAAGGCCTCCAAGGAGACAACAAGAGAGAAACTATGCAACCTCTGCCATTTCAAGTGCGGTAGTCAAAGCGTTTTCTTTCGTCTTCTTACCAGCACCGAACCAAGAAGAAGTAATACGAGTGTCGTCGGAACGACCAACAATATGATCCATCATATAGGTAACGGTATTGAAAGCCTGCCACCATGTACCTGCTCCATGTACAGCGCCAGGTTGAGTATGAATGATTTCAGCACTCAACTTCGCATTACGAGAGAACTTCCTTTCCTTATGGTTTTTATTAGTAACAAGAGGAAACACACGATCAAAGTATTCCATCAGTGTTTCGTTCTTGTACTTCTTAGAACCAAGAAACTTAGCAGCTTCTTTGTAGGTGTCAAGTTTTTCTTTCGCAACACCAAGAGTTTCTTTCACCAACTCAGCGTCAAATGCACGACGGTGATTTACTTTCACCATACGGTTTGATTCATTACGCAACGAAAGAGTCAACGTGTTATTACACACAACACGAATAGGAGTCATCCGAACATCAATGGTCATACCATAGGTGTGCGGATTTGAGAACAGCAAATACTGTTCGATTATATCTTCCTTGAAGACTTCAAAGGCGTCGTTGACCTTTGCAAGTGCCCAAACACGTCTGCCATCCATAAGAGAACCAGCAGTGTGCATTTCCATATCACCTGACTTTACAAAGTCGTCAAAGAACTCAAAAGCCTCTACGTTTTGTAGTGGGTTCCATTCTTCTCCAACCATATCAAGCACGGTGTTATCTGAAGTGCGAATGAGAGCCTGTTTACCAGGAGCGTGATAGACAGTTTCATCATCATCGCCAAAGAAATACAATTCTTTCTTTTCTACTTCCCAGTTAAGACCAGCTTTCTCAAGCATTTGCTCAGGTGAAAGATCGTTAGGAACACGGGTACCAAGACCGTGCCAAGGAACATTACCGGCATATGCCATTGTTTCTACTTCGTGACTCATAATATATTACCTCTTAATTTCATTAAAATAAATGCCAGTGTTCGCGAATATGAGCGCCGCGTTTCAGGTAAAACGAAATGAAAAAAACCTGGGCGGCGCACGAACACTGGACTTGATTGGTAGTCATGGCCGGACTCGAACCGGCAAGCCCGAGGGCCACAGGTTTTAAGCCTGTTGTGTATACCAATTCCACCACATGACCACATTTTTACTAGCAACCTCTGATTATCGAGTATCATTTCCTAGTGTGTATCCATTATATCACATTCTGAACCGTTTGTCAACCCTTTTTTGGAACTTTTTTAAGTTGATTGCAGATCATGGTACCATTATATCACATCCAGAGTCGGTTGTCAACCCCTTTTTTTAAAATATTTTTAGAGATTATAAGAGACATAAGAGGTTATAAGAGCGTATAAGAAAAATCTCAATGAAATCAATGACTTACGGAGGGGGTTGACATTCTTATTAAAATGTGTTATAATGGTTATATATAAAGAGATGGGTCCTTAGCTCAGATGGTAGAGTGTCGCCCTTACAAGGCGAAAGTCGCAAGTTCGATCCTTGCAGGACCCATCAATTTATAAATAGGTGTGTAAAATGATAAAACTGAAAGGAGGTAAAATGTGAATTTTTTAACAAAAACGGTAGTGGGTATTGGACTGTTAGCAGTAAGTACTGCGGCCATGTCAATACCTATAGAATTTACTGGAGAATACGAGTATCGTGGTAGTGCAAGCTCAAACTTTTTGTCGCCAGGTGATCCGCATAACATTGGTCTGATTGATGCGATTCTTGATCAAGATGTTGATGTTATCGTGGTTGATGGTATTACAGAAGACGAGGAAGTGTTGATTCAATTTCTTTCAACAAATTTCTCGTCCACCGGCGAATATTCTTTTGATTGGTCTGTAACCAGTACAAGTCCAACACCATGGAATGTAGTTGGACTTGCTGTAAAAGCAGGAAACATCAATCATTACTTTAAGTTGGATCCGCATGTACCTGTATCGGCATATGGTTCTTTTGACTTGTTTTCTGAATTGACAGAAGAAAATTTTATGCCCATGGAAATCAAAGGTGTGTCACATATTGATATGTTTGGTGTAAAGAATGGTACTACAATTGCATCAGCACCAACAACTGGTATTCTTACAGCACTTGGTGTTATGGGTATTATTGCTTTTCGTAGGAAGAAATCACACACGAGGTAAAAATCTAATGATTGGTTTGAAAACTCTCGTTTTAAACGCAGACTATCAACCCAAAAATCTACTAAAACTTGAAACAATTCCGGCAGAGCATGCTCTGTCGGATTTTTTTTCGCAAAATTGTACAGTCGTGGATACCTATGATCGTGTAGTTAAGACGATGAAAGTAGAGAATAGGGTAACGATACCATCTGTTATTGTATATAAGAAGATGTATAAAAGACCAGAAACATTACCGTTGCATAAAAAAAATTTGTTATTACGCGATGATTATGAGTGTATTTATTGTGGTATCGCGTTGAATGAAGATATAGTTACATTTGATCATTATGTTCCATCATCAAGTGGCGGTTTGACTGAATGGAATAACATTCTTAGCTCTTGTAAGAAATGTAATTACAATTATGGTAGAACACCGGCGAATAAAAAGAAACCGAAACACAAACCATATTATCCCAGTTATCACAAACTAGCGCATATGAGAAGATATTATGAAATAACAGTGGACCACAAATCGTGGATCCACTGGTTAGGGTCTTGGTACGCGGAGATAAGGATTAAGAACTGACGTATTTTTTACCTATATTATACTTAGAAGCTAACTTCCAATCAGTCTTTTCTTTATGGGATAAAACCTTAATCTTGGATAGAGGAGCTTGCTTATCTTCTATCTGGAGTGGGTCTATCAATTTCACGAGGCCCCATTCTGAAAGAAGACGAGCGATAGTATTTCTTCTTGATATGTCGTCTTCTGTAATATTAAATGGTTTACCATCAAGAGCAAAAAGTTCTTTAAAATGAACGATATAATATCTTTGTCTTTTGTGTAGAATGTGACAACTTTGAAAAAGTGTCATTTTTTCTACACCATCTACAACTTGGAGTTTTCGCGAAGCAATGCCAATGCGTGTAAGTGTTTCCCTGATCTTTAGGAAATCGTCATCTCCGCCGATTTCCACTTCGATCAAATCGTTAATGTCGAAGTTCATTTCACACCACCTTTTTCTAATTTTTTTTTCATTCTATCTAAATCTTCATGATTAAAAAGATCTAGTACCTGTTTTGCCTTTTCGTAACTATAACCATAATATTCAACAATGGTACTCAAATCACCATTCTTTTCAGGTTTAGCCCACTTGGCGAACCTCTTCTTAGGTCTTACTGTATTTATAAAAAACAAGTACTGCAAATCTTTATCTAAATGCGAAAATTGATTCATGGCATTAGCCAACATCAACGTATCATTATGATAAGATAATGCACGATTCGTCATGAAGGGGTTGTAGTCCTTTACAACCACTTCTTTATCATCACTTTCTTCTAGAAGATTTTTACCATTATTAATGCTGTTCACATAATCAAATGGGTTCATTTGAACTCACACTCCATCATAATCTCAGTCAGACAAGCCACAAGATTAATCTCTTGATCAACCACAAATGCACTTTTGTAACCGTAGTCAGCAAGAATTAAAACAAGTCGTGGTATACTCGCAGGCTGCATCACATTACACGACACATCATAGAGTTTGCGAAACATAACAGTAGATTCAATATCAGAATTCTTACCGATCCACTTTCGCATTTCTTTAAAGTTCTTTCTCTTTAGAAAAGAAATAATTTCTTTAAAATTATCATCACTCAGATTTGAAAGAACGCCTACATCAATCACACTACCAGTGGCTGAATATCGTTGAAGTTCATTCAACACCCGACGCCAATCCGGAAAATGTTTCAAAATAAGTTCGGCAATAACACCATCTTTATATTCTACATCGTTTTCTTTTAGAATATTCTGAATACGAACCATAAACTGTTTTGCTAGTTTTGGTTTATCCTTTACGCGTAGATTAAAATCAATCACAGAACATCTTGAATGAAGCGGTTCAATGATACGATTTTTGAAATTACACGTCATAACAAAACCACAATTTTTTGAATACTCTTCCATAAAATTACGAAGCGCTGGTTGAGTAGATTGCGGGTTGAGATAATCAGCCTCATCGAGAATCACATACTTACGATTACCACTAAACGACATGGTAGAAGCAAAGTCGCGAATCTCGGTACGCAAAGTGTCAATGTTGCCGTTCATAGAACCGTTGATAACAATGTATTCAAAATCACATTCTTCTAACATGGCTCGTGCCACTGTAGTTTTACCTACACCAGCACGACCAGTCAGAAGAAGGTTTGGAACATAATTTGATTTTACGAATTCAGAGAATGTGTTTTTTAGGTCCTCTGGTAGAACACAATCGGCAATAGTTCGTGGACGATATCGTTCGCACCACAGTTGATTCACATCAGTCATAATAAATTCCACCAGATAATAATACAAGAAATGATAAAATTAAATGTCAATATAAATGCAATCGTTTTATATTTCAACAAATTGTGTTGTAAAGTATTTATCTGTACTTTCAATATCTCATTTTGTATTTCAATTTTTTTAAGAGTAACTGTGGTAGACTCCCGGAAGTCTTCCCGAAAGTCACCATATTTCTGTTCACTTTCTGTCATTTTATTCTCTTTCTAGAGCTATAAAATACTCCACTTTTTCTGGACGAGAAGACCACTTAGAAATACCCTTATCTGAAATACTTACATTGTAATCAAAGGGCATTACTTTTAGATTATCAGAACGATAAGTGAATGAGTACTCACCTTCATGATCACAAACAAATGATTCAAACCTATTGCCACCAGGATTTTTTATATCGCAAGCCACAAGAGATAATTGATTATCTTTTACTTCGACAACGACATTTGGAAACTGCATGACATTACATGACTGCATTACTTTCTGCATCACATCATTCGTAAGAATGAATGTAACAGTAACATCTTCGCTAGGAAAATTCATTTCTTTTACTGGTGGTGTAGTAATAATATCCCTTTCTACATAACCATACTTAATTTTATTGCGATCATTATGAATTCGCATGTAAGTATCTTTTAAATCAATTTCTGCATTATCGACAAGAGACAGGCAACCAAGAAACTGATTCAAATCATAGATACCAAAGGGTGTTTCGAAATCTTCTTCAACGGTAGCCTTCGCAAGAATTGTTTTGGCAGGAGAAATGGTACGCAATACATTACCCTCATCTACCCAAATCGATTGATTAATACCAGAAAAACTTTTCAAAACATCACAAATTTCATTAGACACTTTCATTTTATACACCTCATTAATTAATGAACAACCATTATATCATATACCATGTAGTAAGTCAACTACTGTTTTATTTTTTGAGAAGGATCTGCCGTTGCACTAGCACCGATTGTTGCAAGATCAATAAGAGATCCACCAAAGAAATAAGAACCCATATGTTGTGTCTTCATCCAAGGACACATCCATACCTTAATACCTGCTTTCCTTGCCCATTGACAGAACATATAATCTTCTGAAAGATAACGTTTTGTGTCTGGATCAATAACACAATCGAAGTAAGCCATAATTTCACGCGTGCCATCGAAGTTAGCAGTACGAACATGATCTGGTTTGTACTTAAACTCTGGATAAGCAGCCTCGTATTTCTCAAAAGCTTTGCGTTGAATCATCATGAATCCAGTACCACCTTCAAGCACTTCTACTGGTTCATTCAAAGCAATCTGTGTTTGTCCTGCTGCAGGATTGAAAACATAATCACCAACATACTTGTTAAGATTTTGTGGATTTTCATCCGCATAACCTTTGTCTACTGCAAGTTTAATCTTCTCCCAAGAAATTGTTTTCTTAGGATAAGGACCACACACAACGTCTTTATCGCTGTCTGGGTCTGCAACAGCAGCCAGTGCGAGAACATCGTTTGGATCAAATCCAATATCACTGTCAATAAACATCAAGTGAGTGAACTTTTCATTACGAAGAAATTCGTCTACACAATAGTTTCTTGCACGAGTAATAAGAGACTCGTTAAACAGATAAAAGAATTCTAATTCAATTCCATAATGCATCGCAAGTTTTGCCAAATCAACACTTGATTTAGTGTATTGACCACCGCACATTGCTCCATACATTGGAGTCGCAACAAAGATTTTTCTCTTTCTCAACTCACCCACATCAATTGATAGTTCCATATTTTCTCCTCAATAATAACTTGGATATTCTTCATTGTAATTATTATAATCTTTTGGTATGTCATAATCATCGCCTAGAGTATAATTTCTACCATACACTAATTCACAATCTTTTTTTCTACTGTAAAGATCATCATGATTTTCATTCCAATATTTAGTATCTAATTCATCATGACTATATATGGCCATCACGGCATAGTGAATTACTTTCATCAAATCTTTACGGAAATCTTCTCTTTTACCTTTCTTACCATATCGTTGCGCGTATTTAAGAATGTTACCTATAAAGAAACCTTCACCATGACCAGCATCCATAATAAACTCTGATGCTTCAATTTTATTGAAGGCGTAATGTTGCGAATATGTATTATCTATATAATCAACAACCTGGCGCAGTATTTTATCTTCATTGTACTTATAGTCAATTTCACTCATTTTAATCATCTTCCATCCAAAATTCCAAAGTATTAACGATAGATTCCTCTGTTTTTTTATCTATATAAATTCCATTTCGTTCAGCAGTTTTAACCCGAAGATTTCTTGATCGGCGTTCATCATCACATATAACACATACACCAAAAGATTTAAGTTCAGATTTATATTCATGATAAAATAGAGATTGTTCTTTTACTTGTCCACAACATTTACACATTTTCTTTCTTATACCCAATTTTCCTGACAAAGTGTTGATTTTGCCTTCGGGCACATATCTTGATTTTGGTATAACACTCATTTTATGAATTTCTCCAAGTTAGGTTCTCTATAATCAGGACCTTTCATTACCTTACCATCTTCGCGATAAATTGGTGTACCATCTGGTCCTAACTTACTCATATTAGAACGATGTACCTCTTTAAAACATTTATCAAGGTTAATACCATACGCATGGCCCGCACCATAAACAACATACAATAAGTCTGTTAGTGCATCGGCAATACCTACCAAATCATTCTTCTCTACAGCTTCACCGAACTCATCAAGTTCTTCTGCGATTAAAGAGTAACGAAGTGTAGAAGTTTCATGATTCACCAGTTTTGGTTTTTTCTCCACATTCTGACCGAAGGCTTTCATGAATTCAGCCACACGCTTAAAATTAGTTTTGAACATCATTTACTCCATAATTTGTAATCAATCTCATACCATAATTGTTATTTACATTTTTCAATTTTTCTTTCACATCTCTTTTATATATGAGTTTATTTTTCTTGAAAGAACCATAATCAACATAATGATGCCATCTACCATATTTCCAAACCACTCTTGCTACATCTGGATGTAAATCAGCTAACATTTTAGATTTATTAATTGTGCCATCACTATTGTATCCAGTCTTTTGAAAATCTCCATTTTCTGAAAACTCTTTGTGATAAAATTCTTCTGTATTACCTCCCTTTACTGTTTGTGTTGCTGATTTACCCTGAAGAAACGCATTGAACTGAATTGTGCAATCACCATCTTTTAATACTCGCAAACAAATATCAGTGTCTTCGTTATATCTACCACGCCAACGATGTTTACAATCGTTTCTAATTAGAAGTGTAGAATATATTCTCGTGTTCTTAACATAAGGTGGATACTTTTGATTTGGTGCAATGAAAAATCTATATTGCAAACCAGAAATAGGAACATTCTCAAATCTTTCTACAAAATCTTCTGCGGCTTTAAATATTGCACCGCTCTCAACTCTTATTCTTACATTCTTATGTAATCTATAGAAGTCTTGAATGTTATCATCAAGAACCCAGTGATACTCATGTCCATTTTCAATTGAATGATCCCAACACCAGTTTCTAGCTCTACCTGGTCCATCACCATGATTACTAAATGGTAATTCTAGTAAAGTCACATAATCTTTAATATTAAATTTGTTTAATGATTCTGCATAATTATCCCAATCTTGTGGTTCAATAGTAATGAAATGTGGTACTTTCATTCTTGCAAGACTTCGTGAAGTCTGCATGGATTCATGACGACCCTTTGATATGATATAGATAGGATGTTTAGGGTTTCTCATAATTATCACTTTTCATTAGAACAAAATATATTACTTACACAATCAAATAACATCCATCATTCCTCTTCTATCCATCTCAACAAAGAGTTTTTAGTTATATCCATTTTAGGATACCACATACTTTTTGTTTTAGGACCAAAATTCATCTCATCATCAACGGATTTATATTTACGACAAAACTCTTCATAGTCTTCTTGACTTCTAAAATGTAGTTGAATTGTTTTGTATGATTGATTCGCGTCATTTTCAAACTCTGGCATTTCTTTCCAGTGTTTTTTCCATGGCTCACCAGTTTCTAGTTCATCAAGTTCTGGAAGAAAATCAGACAAGTCGGAGTTTGATTTTTCTTTTACACCAATTAAACTTTCATATTTCGTGGTTTCTTTTACCATAATACTTGTTCTCCGTCATTATATGCTTACCATTATATCATATTCTCACACACTTGACAAGTGTTTTTTTCGCTTCTTGCGATTATTTAGCGTCTTCTTCCTCTTTGCTTTTTCTAAATGAAACTTACTCATTTTCGTATCAAAAGTAATTCCGTGTAAGTGGTCGTACTCATGTTGCACCACTCTTGCGGTCATACCGTTAAACCTCATAGTCTCTGTAATACCAGTGGCTCCAGTAAAACGCATTCTTATATCTGAAGGTCTTTTAATTTTAAAAGTAATTCCTGGAAATGATAGGCAACCTTCGTCCATTAAAACTAAATCGTCAGAGTAGTGTACGATTCTTGGATTAAAGAACACTAGAATACTCTCTTCCACATCAGGGTTACCTACTGCAAATACAGAATAATTATAACCTATCTGTGGTGCTGCAAGACCAATACCGCGATGTGTGATCATATTATAACGCATTTCTTCAGCTAGATCCATAGGATCTATTGGTGGATTTTCAAAATCAAAAGAAACCGTACTCTGTTTGAGTATTGGATCGGTCATCGGTACCAATTCTTTCAACACACTCATACTCTAAAACTCCTTATACGGATATAATTCTACTTCATACAATTTCCATTGCATTTTTTCTGCAAAGTCAATTGACTCTTGTTCTGTGTCAAACACTATTGGTCTAACATTTGTTGTTGAGCCATTTAGTACCCAACGATACTCTTCATTAGATACTCTTACTTTTATACCGTATTTTTTCATGCGACCATCCTAGAAAAGTTTTTATGTTTCTCAAAGCGAATGATTGAACGCATCTTATCTTGTAGTGACTCACCTTTGTGGGAGATAATAAAGATATTCGTGTCTTGTGCTTCGTTCAATATTTCCATTAAACTTTCAGTCCCTACATTATCAAGCGAACCGTCAAATATTTCATCTAATATTAACAGATTCGTGTGAGAACTATTCTTCATCTTTGCAATACTACGCCAAGTAAGCAACAATGCAAGGTCAAGCCTAGCCTTTTCTCCTTCACTAAATGACGCATAACTAAATTCATCGCGGTGACGAGACTTTATTACTTCATTAAAATTTTCATCAAGTTCAAAGTTAACGAAAAATTCCATCTTTGCAAGATACTTATTAATAAGTTTATTCATCACGGGAACATACTGTTTCACAATTTGTGTTTTAATACCCTTATCTTTCAATAGTTCAGCGGCTACTGTATATAATTCTCTTTGTTTTACTGATTCTTCACGTTGTTTTTCTATCTCTATAATCTTACTTTCGGTTAATTTTAGTTCTTCCAGTGTTGTCATCATATCAATCTTACTTACACTGGATAAATGTTTTTCAAGTTTTCGTATGTAACTATTGTGATTATCAACATCTTTATCGCAACTAAACTTTTCTTCTACAAGAGTTGAGTATTGTTCTTCTAATACTTTCAATTCATCTTTAAACACAGAAGTTTTATCCAACTCGTGTTTTAGTTTTAACATATTTACAGAATATTCTGTTATACTTTCTTGTAGTACCTTTATTTTATTTTCTTTAAACTCCGTGGGTAAAGATTGTTCACAAGACAGACAATTATCATTTACAAGATAAAAATCTCTATCCTTCATTAACTTGTTTTGTTTTGTTTGTATTTGACTTTGATATTTCTCTAGATCAGAAAATCTCTTTAATACACCTTCATATTTATTCCGTTTAGCTTCTTCGTTTTCATTAATCTTAACTAGAATATTATGTTTCTTCAAAGACAATTCATTAATCTGAAGTTTACTTTTTTCAAGTTCGTTCTTAATTTCATTCACTCGTTCTTCGTTTTGACTACGAAGTTCTTTCATATGTTTCTGTTGTAGTGCTCGTTTTTCTTGAACGATTTGAAGTTGATATTTCAAATCGTTCAACAATTCTTTATTTTCCTGTATGCGTGTTTTAAGCAACACATTCATAACAGAAAAGATCTTAATATCAAGAAGGTCTTCAATCACTTCACGACGAGCCTGTGCCGACAGTTGCATGAAAGGAATAAATGTAGAAGAACCAAGAATAACAACTTGTGTGAAAGAAGTATAATTCAGTTTCAGAATATTCTTTTCAAGGTGTTCTTGATAATCTTTTACCGCAGCAGTTTGGCCTAACAAAACATCATTGTAGTAAATTTCAAACTTTGCTGGTTTGATACCACGCAACACACGATACGAGTTAGTACCAATACGAAAGTTTACTTCAACCAAACAATTCTTTTCGTTGATTGAATTAGCTAACTGTGGTTTGTTGATTTTACGAAACGGTTTACCGAATAACGCAAAACACAAGGCGTCAAGCATTGTTGATTTACCGGAACCATTTTCTCCAAGAACAAGTGTGGTTGAACTACGAGACAAATCAATCTGCGTCCAAACATCTCCTGTTGATAGGAAATTTTTAAATTTTATATTTTCAAAGTGTATGATTTTAGTTCACCTTTTTACCACAATCTTTACATATTGTATCTAGCCTTCCGCCTAACTGCTTATATGTACGTTCATGTTTGCATAATTTCTGTTTTATATAGTCTTTAATACTAAAATAAATATAAAGACCTGCTATAAAACTCGATGCAAAAATAAAAATTGCATCACCAATAGTCCATATAAACATTCACCGGCCTAACACCGTATATTAAATATCTATATATCTCACGAATTTTTTCAAAGTGAATCATTCTATATCTAATGACTGTGATTCACTATAAAGTGAAGTGAGTAATGTGTTTAATTGTACCGCATCTACATTTAGACTGGAACTACCCACATACTTACGCATAATTGTCAGTGTATCTTCAGCCTCGTTTACGATTTCTTCATCGTCTATTTCACCAAGATTTTTGTTATCGTCTACGATACTTACATTTGCTGGATTGCATTTATATAGTTTATCTAACATCAAATCAAACCAGTATGGGTTTGATTTGTTCTGTACAATCACTTTTACATAAGTGTTTTCGTAGTTTGTAAAATCTTTTTCTACCACTTCATCCATTGTTTTATCGGTATCATCATAGAATACCTTATAGAACATACGGTATGGATTTTGTATAAACTTTAGATCAAGCGTTTCTGTATCAAACAAATGGAAACCACGAGCATCGTTAAAGTCACCCCAAGTCAGCTCAAATGGATTGCCAAGATACTGAATGTTATTCTTACGCGACTTGTGGTGAAAATGACCTGAACACACCAACTCAAACTTTTCAAATGGCTTGGTGTCCATACCATGATGTTGCACTACACCTTGATGCATTACAAAACCACTCAAGTCAAGATGACCAAACAATACACGAGTATCCGTATTCGCGATATGTTCCATACAATCCGCATAGTTCATATTATGAATCCATGGCATCATCGTAAGCTTCAGATTACCAAAAGAAACATCAGTTGGTTCTGAATAGACCGTGATGTTTTCATATTCTTTAAACAATTGATCTATTGTGTTTAATTCATTGGTATTTCTAAAATATATCGTATGATTACCAACGAGCGAATGTAAATGTATATTACAATCTCTTAGCCGATCAAACCACATTTTTTTCGCAGAATCCAAGGTATTAAAGTTGACAAATTTTCTTCTATCAAAAGTATCACCGAGGTCAATAACAGTGTCAATTTTATTTTCAATTAAAAAAGGAAAAACAACATTGTTATAGAATTTTTCCATATGATCAACAAATACTAAACTATCGTTTCTAGCACCAAAATGTTGATCAGTAATCAAAGCTATTTTCATAAAAAATACCAAGCCTTATTTCTAATCACTACTTTCATTATTTCTTTTCTCACATTCTTAAAGTCATCAAGATTCATTCTTCAACATACACATATGTCATAGACACAGCATTTGGTCCTACAATAAGAGGCTCAATCTTTTTTACGAGATATGTAACATCGTTTATATTCACTAATTTATTCACTATAAAATCTTCTAACCTAATTCCAATACCATCTATATAATAATTTACAAAATGTCCATTCACATGTAGATGTATGTAACCCTTCATTTCCAAGTTTCTAACGATTTATTCATTTTCTTATTACTTTTATAACCCATAATTGCTTTATGGATTAAACCGTTCAGATCTTCTAACTTCTGTAAATAAGTCAAACGCGTCATTTCGTTTGAACGCTTATTGTTCAATTCATTTATCCACTCCTGGATCTGATGCGGTACTATCATTTTTGGCGTTCCTTTTTTTTACTTCTCTACGTTTATTATTCTCAAAATCTACAATAAATCGTGAAATATATTCTTGTGACCAATCAGTATGTTCATGTTTAATTTCTACAGGAGAATCACCGAAGCCTTTCTCATAGGTCTGCCAATCCATATCTTCCATCAATTTATATTTTGTATATAGTTGCGTTTTTTCTTTCTGTATTCTTCTTAAAAATGCATAATATATAATTTGCGTGAAATAAGCAAATGGATTTTTAGATTTTTCTGGATTAAAATTATCTATGTACATTAAAGAATTTTCAATACCGTCGCCTATCATTTCATCCTTAAAGGGATAATTCATGAAGTTGGGTTTTCGTGCCAAATTTACAGCTATTTCTTTAATACAATGTCCTATATAATTTGTAACTCGCGGCCTTGATTTCTCTTCAGCCTTAGCAATGATAACAGAATTTCTAAATTCTACCATTGCTGCAAAAAAGTCTTTGTTATTCACATAATGATTTTTTGCCATCTAATGTACCTTTTTTAAATATTCCCTATACATTTCTTTATATGCTTCTAATTCATCCTCATTCATATCGGATGGATCCGGATCGAATGAGGATGAATCGTTGTTAGACATTGTAATGGCCGTAGAGCTAGTAGATTCATTTATCCAACCGTCGTACATATCTTTTGCTTGTTGATTTGCGTCACCATAAATCAAAATATGTTTTGTTAGTACATAAAATGTTTGATCATGTTTTTCACTCAAAAACATACCCCATCTTACAGCAGAGTATTCATAAAATCCATGTGACTTTGAAATGCGTATAACAAAGGGTTCTATAATTTCTAATTCATCTACATCATCAAATATTTGACTGTTATCAACAGTCGCGATTAAATCTTCACCGGTGACCATCTTCAAATACATTACTTTATCCATACTATGAGTCCTATTTTAACATATTTTCAATGGTCTGTCAACCATTAAATTTCAATATTATAAATTTTAAATCGAAATTCTTCATCTTTATAAATGCGTACTCTTTCTACAAAGTGTTTCAATGTAAAATTCATTTTTGATTTGTATTTACAATCGTCAGCTATATCATAAAGAACTGCTTGATCCTTTCCTTCACTGACACGAAGCACTCGACCAATCGACTGCAAATTACGTATACGAGACTTAGAAGGACTACCAAAGATAATATTATGGAGATTAGGAGCATTAATACCGGTACTAAAAACACCATAACTAGCAATGATAATAATGTCGTTTTTTTCCGAAACTCGTTTACGCACATATTCTCTTTCCTCTGTATTCACTCCTCCATGTATAAAATATATTTCTCTATCTGGAGCTGAAGTTTTAATTAAATCATTCAGTATTTTTCCGTGTTTTTCTACGTATTGAAAAAGGAGTAAACTGTTCCCGTTAAGACTAAGAACAAGATTAGTGATAAAACTGTTTCTCCTATCATGTGAGACCAAGTAATCCATTTCATCTTGATAATTTCTATTGATAACATCTTTCGCTTCCTCTTCTTTATGTTTTAAAACTAAACATTTAATATTAAAAGGTGCTAATCTTTTCTCATCAATGAGTTTTTTAGTTTTAGTGTACATTTTCTTTTCGCCAAACAAACCCTGCAAAACAAGTTCATTTGTTAATGTACCGTCAAGGGTACCAGTAAATCCAAAACGATATTTACAGGTAAGTAACTTTGTCATAATTGAGGTAAGAGATTTGGATTTAAACAGGTGACACTCATCGCCAATCACAACATCATATTGTAAAAAGTATTTCTTCGGTTGTTTGTAAATAGATTGCCATGTACTAATAACAATAGGTTTGTCTGAACCCTTCTCACTACCTGCTGTTACTGTATGTATATATTTATCATTCAGTCCATAGGCAACAAAGTCTTTTCTTAATTGTGATACTAAACTTGTTGTTGGTACAATAATAAGTGTTTTCTTTGCATAGTATCTGACCAACAAATAGATTATAAAAGATTTACCACTACCAGTTGGAGACAACACCAGTGCGCGATTGTTTTGTACCGCATGAACAAAACTGTTGTACTGATAGTCTCTTGGTTCAAAAGGTAATGATAAATCTTTTACAAACTCTTCGGCCTTATTCAGTGTAAAGTCTTCTTGTTTTGATAAACTTTCATCTACAATGCATTCGTAACCGCGGGCCTTTGCAAACTCTAATACTTCTGGTAACAAACCAACATAGAGCTCACCAGTCATAGCATTTAACAATCGTATCTTACCATCCCACACGCGGTTTCTCACGCTGGGCATAAATTTAGCACCAGGAACTTCAAATGTGAGCTTATCACTTAATTCCATACGAATACCTGATTCAGCATCTACCCGCATGTTCACTTCATTTAATTTTGTAATTCTTAGAATGTCAGTCATTGTGATTTCCATTTTTATAAATAGATATAAGATTCCCGACCACAACGCTGGCATATGGATAATTGCCAATTCAAAACGACTTGACCTTTTACAAATTTAACTCATATTGAATCGGATGAACAACAGGATCGTGGTGTCTATCTATTAATGGTTCTCCTAATAAAGAAATTAGAGCCTTTAATACGCTCATTGCATGAACTTCTTCTGTAGTATATCTATACTCTGGACTATATATGTACATATAGCGTTCCAAGTGGTCGTGATAGTATTTGCAAGTGTCTTTTGATATTGTTAGGTATTCACCGTTAAAATTATTCATTTTATCCATAAAGTATATATTTCAACCACCATTCATAAATCTCTGATAGTCTAAAGAATTTTTAATAACAAAACCTCGTGTATGTACTGATTTAATAATGTCTTCTAATAATTTAATTAGTTCTTCTTGATAACCAACCTTTAAATTCATTTCAATCATTTCTTTATCACCATCAACATATGTTTGTACTTGCTGATTTAATAATTTCTTACTAAAAGGTTCTCTACGAATCATATTCAAATCTTGTGGATTATTCAAATCACCAGAGTAATATTCTGTCAGAATTCTTTTAGCCTCTTTTCTTTTCTCATATAGCCTCGTTCTACGCAATCTAGCATTCGTATACATAGTTATATATTTGGCATGTAGAATAGGTATATTCGTACTAGCAGCTGATAAATTCGTTTCATCTACAACGCAATCATTAGACCACTCTTTAATTATCTCATCAATGTCCATTATATTATCCTATTATCGAAAACAACATAGCTATTATATCATAGAGTGAACCGTTTGTCAAGAGCCCACAAAGGTAAATGCGTTATATCTAAATGTAGCAGTTGCTTTTATGTAGTCTACATCAGATGACGTGGTTGTGAAATTTAAAGGAGAAAGTGAGATAGGAAATAAGTTTCTAAAAACAATTTCTATGTTTGCATTATGATTTGAAGTTAAAACAACAAGTGTACCATCTGAAACAATACCACCGGGTTCACCTATAACCTCTTGTTGTCTCAGATTTTGAAATTGTTGAGTTTTTTGAGGAGAACCTAAGCCAAATAACCATTCTTGTATTTCTTTATAATTTGATAAATCTTCATCAACGATGAATTCCACATTTAAAGGAGAATATTCTAACTTTGTGCCGGGACGATACAGTCTTAAATTGGGCGTTTCTTGATTTACATCTTCAATTGATATTTCTGGTAATGTAAATTCTTGGCAAAAGAATTCTAGGTTAGGAGCTCTTTGAAGAACAAATCTAAATCCTAGTGGTGAAAGAAAGTTTTTATTTGCGGTGAGTTCAGACATAATTATATCCACTTTTTTAACTATTTATAAACAAAAAAAAGGGGCACCGAAGTGCCCCTTAAAATGTCTCCTTAATGGAGATCTTTTTCTTACATCAGGTTCTTCACACCGAACAGACGGTAGTATTGATTTGATGCCGCTGTCAATGCACCTTCCAGGCGAGTTGCACCACCCGCGAATGGATTTGAGACCATGCCGTAGCGAGTCTTGAAACCAATCTTAGGTTGGAAAGTTTCTTCACCGATTGCACGAACCATTTGCAATGGAACGTATGGGCAGTAGAAGAGACCAGCGTCAAATGCATTTGAACCCTTATAACCAACGTTAACGTACTGAAGACCAGCAGATGATTGGAAATATGGATCAATGTAGACTTTGAAACGACCATTCAGAACACCAACAAATGTGTTACCTGTGTCATCTACAGACATGCTGTTTGTAAGAGCAGGAGTGTAATCAAGAACACCAGCCATCTGAAGAGCAGAAGCAACATCAGATGAACAGATGATCAAGTTACCTTTACCTCTACGAGTTGCTTTTGCAATCGCGTTAGCTTCACGTTCCAGTTGGAACATCAAACCTTTAAAGCGTTCAACAGACCAACGACCATTTGCGTCAACATCAAGGTCAAAAGTACCAGGTGAAGCAACATTATCTTGTGCACCATCTTTAGCAACAACATTAACTGTACGAACAACTTCACGGTTGATTTCAGCAAGAATTTCAGTTGACAAAATGTTTGACAACTCTTGTTCTGCATCAAGACCATGAACTGCTTTCAGATCTTGTGCCAGTTCCATTGTGTATTCAGCTTTCAGAGCACGCGATTGTGCAACAACAGAAACCTTCTCGATTGAGAATGCCATTTCTGAGAAACCGTTATCTGTTGCGCCGAGATTTTCAGCAAGAGCTGTTCCCATTGCTTGACGAAGTGAATATGTACCACCTTGTCCTCTTGCTGGATCTGATTGATTGCCAGCATCTGTGTCAGACAATGTTGAACCAAGTGATCCAGGTCCTCCAATATTGTTGTTGGCTGTTGCAGAGTAGTTGGTATCAGCTTCGTTGAAGAATGCTTCTGCACGTTTTTGTTCTTCGTTAGCAGCCGCAGTACCTGTACCAGCTGTATTTGCAGCGTACTGTGAACGCATTGCGAAGATAAGTCCAGTAGGACCAGTCATTGGTTGAACACCACAAATATCATATGCGATCATTTGAGGAGCAGCACGACGAATCAGTGAGATAAGAACTGGATCAAAAACATCTACCTGACCAGTAGTACCACCGGCACCATCAGCTGTACCCATTGCGTTAATTGGTGTTTCACCAAGCAGAGTAGGTGTGTTATAACCACCAGACATATTTTGGCGAGCATCTAACTCTTGGTTTTCCAAGAGTTGTGCAACAACTTCTCTTTTGTGAGTATCTTCTATTTTTGGCAGATCTGGATGTTCCAGAATCGGTTGCCACTTTTCTACTAAAGTATTAACTGACATTGTTAGTTCTCCTTGTTGAGGTTTTTTTGTCTTTATTCAATGTTATATTATTTATAAAATACTACTTTTTGACGTTTCTGGAAATTGCAGCCATATAAGATTGCATCTCGGGAGCAACATTAACAGATTCTTCATTAATTTCAACATAAGGTTCGAAATCTTCACGCAACACAACTGAAGCAGTTGGTGAGACAGATTCTGAACCAAAATAATGTTCTTTCAGAGTTTCAAGTTTTGCTTGAAAATCATCAGCATTATTTGCTTCAATTGATTCTGAAAATTCGCGCAGTTTTTCCGCATCAGTTCCGACCATATCTTCTGCAACATCGGCGAAAATCGCATTCTTTGCTGTATCAGCAATAAGATCATTCATTTCGAAGTTTTCTTCCATGACAACATCCAGACTTTCTTCTAAGTCAGCAACACGAGACATTAACTGCTCAACAACATCTTGCTTCTCTTCTGGCACTTCAATGTAATGCTCAACAAATAAATTCTTCATGGAACCCATAAAATCTTCTACAATATCATTCTTGATACCTTGTTCTACAGCAAGCTCGTTTTGTTCAATCCACTCGTTAGTAACATAATCGAGATATGAACTTACTTGCTCTTCAAGAGTACCAACAACTGACATTTTCTCTTCTTCTAATTCTTGAGCAGCAGCTGCAACAAATGACTCAACTTCTTCGTTGACCTTTGACGCGACAGCAGCTTCGAAGATAGTAGCTGCTTTACTCATACCTTCTTCAGTCAGCTCTTGACCGTTAAAGATAGAAGCAACTTCTTGTTCCGCGTTGAAGGAATATACTGGTTCTTTATCAGAAGCTTCGTAATCTTCGTCGTCCATTTCTGCGCCTTCGGCAAAAGCAGTATAGATTTCTTCTACTTCTTCGTGGGACATTCTTTGCATTTCAGCAATCATGGCATTCAACATACCAAACTTGCTTTCTTTTACAGGAAGATTCAATGAAGTAGTATCTTCTTTATCTTCTACACCCTTTAATTTAGCAGCCTTTGCAGAACCCCTCATAGCAACTTTAGACTTATTATTGCCTTTTGTTACTGGATCTGCAACTTCAGATGGATCACCCATTGATGCCTTTACTTCTGAAAGTTCATCAATGTTCTCATCTTCATGGTTTTCGTAATCGGACATGTTTTTCTCCTTGATTATTGAGAATAATTTACAATTTATTACTTATTTATAATATTTAAATTTTACAAATTATTGATGAAACGTTTGAACAGAAAAAGCTTTTGTTCTTCCAGTTCTTTCACACTCATCTTCTTTACTTCATTTTTAATCTGTTCTGAAATCCAAGTCTTTCGATCTGAATCATAATAGAACTCAACACCTTCCATAATACCCTCTACAAATGCATTTGGCGCAGATGGATCTGCGACAATATCTGCCGCTGTTGCAAGCATGAAATCGCCTTGTACTTCATTCAAACCATTTTTCTGTACAAGTGAACCCATACCCCTTGATGAAACGCCAAGCTTAGCGCCTTCGTTCATCAAATTCTTTACAATAGATCCCATCGGTGTTTCCATAATCTTCGCTTTACCAATGACTTGATTACCTTCTTGACGAAGAGATTTAATCATATGGCTAACACGTTCTAGATTAATGGTAGGACCATCTGGATGACCCAACTCACCATAGGCGCGATTTTTATTTACATATTGTTCGTTGTAACGATTCATTTCTTTTGATAAAGTAGTCATAGGATAAAGACGACCATTTCTGTTTTTAATATCGCCTTCCATGAATACACCTTCGATGTAATAATTTTTCTTACCGTCTTCTGTTGCTTCGGTAAGGTATTCTATGTCTTGATCATATACTTCTGTGATGAGTTTCATTTTATGATGCTCCCGATCTCTTGTGCATTTTGATTATAATTGAATTAGCACCAGCGCCAGCGGCGAACACAACATTTGCAGTTTCTTGTGCAGGAATTTCTAATTTTAATTGTTCGTCCGCAAAATCATATTGTCCCCAAGAACCAGTAGGTGTTGAAAATACCGTATCGTCACCTCTTTTTATTGTCCATTCACCAGTCCATGCTATGTGAGCAATAGTCATACTAACTACAGTTTCTCCTACAGAATTGGCGCCTTCGACTGCTCCTGATGTATTTAAAAGTAAACCACCCGTAACATCTGAACGAATAACTACAATGCCAGAACCTCGGCTGCCAGAACTTTGTCTTACTGTAATATCAGTAGCCATTTATATCACTCCTTATTCACGTTAGGCTTTATTGTTGTTGCTGCCTTGTATCTTGCAAGACCAACCATCTTTGCTCTTTTCTTTCTCTTTTCTGGATCAAGAGATTGTTTACGAATATCTGGTTGTGCCTTTGTAGCATAACTGTTCAATGTCTTTGGTGACAGTTCATCAAGTTGTTCAGATTCTTCTTTCATTCTCAAAACTTTAGTAGCACCATCGTCCACTTTAGGCATGGCTTTCTGACCTTCGGTTTTATCAATCTTACGATAAGATGATTTACCAATACCGCCCATATCAAACTTTTTCAAAGGCGATTGTTGTGTAGCATCACCAATATTGATATTTGAAGGTTGGCCTTTATGGTCGCCGACATGTTTTGTTGTGATTGGACCAAGTGATTCAAAATCTTTTTCGGTTGTTATATCAACTTTGTGCATATCTTTGAATGCTTGATCGGCCTTTGAACGAGTGTAATCGTCTTTCTCGTCTTTCTTTTTCTTCTGAGTTGAAACACCGTATTCGTCAGCATCAGCTTCAGATAGAATAGACATGAGTTTTAAATAGTTCATTTTTAGTCCTCTTCATCTACAATGTCTTTCTTTGCTCTTGCAGCTGCTTTATTTTCCGCAGATTTCAAAGCTTGATTCTTTTTACTTGATAATGCGGCTTTCTTAATATCAGAATAACGCTGTTGTTTTGCATCAGGAGAAAGCGATTCTTCGACGTTTTCTTCTTCCTCGAACATAGAAGCACCTACTTCAAATCTTTTTGTTTGAATCGCCTCTAATGAACGAGCAGCAAGTTCATCTTCAATCTTTGAACGAAACTCAAAGGCCTGTCCTCCGATAAGTGCTTCAAGTGCTTCTTTAGTTGACATTGTAATACTCCTATTTAAATATCTATTAATCTATTTATAAAAACTAAGATAACGCCAAGTCTTGTGTTTTTGTCGCAATCTTTTTAAGTTTATCACCAGCAGCTTGATTTTTACCAGTGTCAATGATATAACTCCAAACTTCTGTTGCTGTCAATGATGTATTTGCTGCAGCAACGGCGTCGGCTAGTTCAACGAGTCTTGTACCTGCCGCAGTACCAGAAAGCACTTCAGCCCAGACCGCATCAGCGATACCAGCAATATCGCCAGAACCAAGCGACAGTGAAGGTAGTATTGTTTCTACTAGTGTAGATGTGTTCAGGTTAATTGTAATTGTCCATGGATTTAAAGTATTCACAAAAATAGGTTCACCTTCACTAGTAAACACATTACCTGTAACTGTAAGAGAATGGTTACCTTCCCATGTACGCATACGCCAACCGTTTTCTAGGAAGTATGTGGTACCAAGAACACGATCACCAGGAAGTGGGTCACCACCAACCGCGCTCAATACTTGTTCCCATTTCAAATTAATTTGATTTGGATCTAATGTCCATTCTTTCCATGCAGAATAAACGTCAACACGGAAATCTAATTCAGTGACACCTTCGTTTACGATAATAATTTTATTAGGACCATCAAAGGTGACTTTTTGTTCACCAAGATATAATGGTGGAGCGTAGGCACCCCAAAACTGCCAATTTCCATAATTGAAAACTAATGATGGCATTACAAAGCTCTTTCTCGCCAAACGACAGTCGTTTTCAATATTGCATTATTTAATGGGCTTGCTAGAGCATCGCCATCTTCGTCTGGCGTAGTTGATGATACGTTTTTCGCCATAACTATCCAAGCTTGTCTTGGTGGAGGTGCACCATATAAAGATAAATCTGGATCTGATAAAGTTTCAACGGCGCTTAATCCGAGATTGGTTGTGGAATCTGTTGTCTGTGCTCCGAAGGCCATCAAGGATGTCCAATAATCTTTTAAGTCAGTATCTATCGTATTTAATGCGATAGAAGTAATTGTGCCAACAGTTGCGCCACCCGTGGTTGTATCGAAAGACCCCAAAACTAGTCCTACGTCGAGCGATGAAATCACCGCTGTAGTTGCGTCCGCAGTAGCGAGACTTCTACCAACAATATATAAATCATTACCTACTATTTTAATAACCGTAGCAGTTGCACCGATTGCGGCACCAGCGGTAGTAACTGTAAAAGTATCTCCGACCGCTGTTGTTCCTACTCCAGACACAGTTACTACCCGTACAGTTCTATCGTTGTCAAGATCTGCAAGTGAATTATATAACCAAGCTTCGGCATTGCCGATAATGCTCAGATAATACCAATTTGTAGTGTCGGTAGAATAATCGACTGAAGCATAGCCGCCGGGCGCTGAAGTTTTTAGAGCATTAGTTCCCGCAAAAGCAGTAAAAGCAAATCCTGCGTTATTTTGCGAAATAACTATAGGCTGTTTATCTTCAAAGAAATGAGTGTTAGTACCAAATATAGGATGTTCTTTTATAGTAACCTTTACTCGGCTCGCGCCGGTACTATATTTGTCGTCATCTGTTTTAAACTCAGCAAGTGGTTGTAAGTTTCTAGCAAACGCCTGATCTGATGTATTTCTTACTGTATTATATTGATAAGAATTATCACTGGAAGTAAACTCCAGCACTTGATCTCCAGTTACCGTAATTCTAGCAATTTCTGGTCCATGCGAAATATGATCTCCCGCGTGATCGAGTGCAACCGTAGAGGCACTAACAGAAGGTAAACCATACTCTCGGCCACGTATGCTACATCCAGAAAAAAGTCTTATTTGTACAGATCTAGGCGCGCCAGTGATAGCATCATAACAACCAAAGTAAAATTTTAGAGGCTGATAAACACTATGGTTTTCTTTACCCGGAGTTCCTGAATTTGTATAAAATTGTATTGGAGAAATTGAAAACTGATATTGTGTAGCGGTATCGCTAGAATAACTATTAGCCGCCACAGTTCCCGGCAATCCGCCATCGCTTTGATATGTTCTATGGAAAGGTTTATCTTGTGGTGCGCCAAAGACTTTAGTAACTGTAGATCGTGAATATTGTTGTGCGTAAACGAGAGGATCGTCAGTGCCTTCGTAATAGACAGCGCCGCCTAATGCAAACATTTCAGAAGCACTTCCCGGCGTACCAGCACCCGTTAGCGCTTGGGCGAAACATAAAGGTCTATGTTGATTTCTTAGTGCATTCGTATTTCCAGAACCGGCATGTCCCGCTCCGTTTTCCATACTCATGGTATGACATACAATGCGCCGACCTTTATAGAAAACTCCGTACCTAACTGTACCAGCACCGAGATTTTGAAAATCTATCCAATAAATATTTGACTTAGTTACATCTAGGTTCATGCCCGAAGGATTGGCCGCGCCTCCTGTTCCGTCTAGCGTATCCCTATTCCAAGTTGATTGAGCGGCGGTATGTTCATATTTTGCGGCAAATGTCGATCTATGAACAACATTCAATGTAGTGCCGTTTTGCTGAAAAAAGAATCCATCTGTTGCGTCAAACGGTCCCCAATTTCTAATTACATAATCTTTTCCGGTATCACCCAATCTAACACCAAATACATAATACATTCCGGTGCCATGAGTCATTGCGTGAAATAAGTTTGATGTGTGCGTGGAACGAGCAAAGGCCGCTGAGTCAGGATTATACAGTCTTACATAACCATTATCTTCATCGTATGTTACTGTTACTCCTGCGCCCTCGTTTGAATTTACAAATTGATCTTTTAATTTCGAATTCGTGAAATCATAATTAGCCAAAAGTCTAGGATTAGTTACCCGCAACTTACCAAAAACTGTTACTTCTGGATCGCCTTCTGCAAAGGTTGTTAATGCTGATCCATATCTATCAACATTCAATCCATACTCTGGATTGCCAAAACCTACGATTTGTTGAGCAGGAGTGTAAAGATCATATGCGTCTCCAAGAACTGTCGCAATAGGAGAACTATTATATTCTATGCTTTGATCATCAGCAGCTATACTTCCACTTTCTTTGGCTGCTTTTGAATAGTGTACAGATAACCTTCCTGTAGTGGTGGTGGCTTCATATACCCCATGCAAATGCACATTAAACGTATCACCGCCATTACCCGTGATAGTATAAAATTCACCCACTTGCCAAACGTGGGCGACGTCCTTACCGTCATAATTAACTTCGGCGGTGTGTATCATATACACACGATCACCAGTGCTTTCAGGTGGTATTCTTGTATATTTGCGTTCACCTGCCATTTACTTTACTCCGAATTCTGTTTTATAATATTTATTCATATATTTATAATCAACTATTATGTTGGATTACTGTAAACTCTGTCTAGACGTTGTGCAATTGGGACGTTTGTATCTGCTGATGGAATTGTGAAAGCCTTGAAATCATCCGCAATCCAATTGATATTAAAGACCCGAATGTCAACAGAATCCCCGCGGATGTCGCGCCAGTGATAACATCTCGGACACTAATAGGTGCGGTTAAATTATCATAGACTATTTCACTTCTAGCAACAGTCGCAACTCTCTTGCCTGTGCTTTGAGGTGGTACTTGTACGAATGTTGATGACATGTTTTTAACCCTTATACCCTAATTGTGTATTTATCAATGCATTATGCATTATATTTTACTCACATCAAAACCAGAAATAGCCATAGCTTCTGCAGCAAGAGCGGCTTCGCTAACACTCTCATACATTGTTGCATTATCTTTTTCTACATATTCAACTCTTTGAATCAAATTATTTTCATCTTCCTCAAATACATCTGAAATACGAACATAAAAATTCATCATTTTAATTGCATACATATCATATCATCCTCATGGGTTGTTAAATGTTCTATCCAATTGTTGATTGACTGGAATACTTACATCACCACTCGTCATATCAACAGCCTCGAATCTTAAATTCTCATAAAGTTCTGATATGACCTGTATATCGACATTTGATACTCTGATTTGATTAGAAAATAAACCAGTTGTTATATTTTCTTCACCAACAAGTTCTGTTACAGTCCCACCCTCATAAATTCTTACTTCAGTATTGTTCTGTAAATTAGTGATATTTAATGTGGGCGGTGTCTCGACTACAACGGTACCACCAGAGGTTGCAAATGTCTTACCAGAATCACAATTAGAATTAATGTTGACTAATGTTAATACACCGGGGCCTCTCCATTCGACGTGTTCAGTTATTCTACTGTCAAATGTTTTATCTGTTAATATCAACTCTAAATT
>Ga0233414_10000084_pt1 | contig 40816 bp, 32 predicted proteins | sample Na_anoxic_10_MG_FD_189020 | JGI IMG/M metagenome (GOLD analysis project Ga0233414, IMG submission 189020) | Seawater microbial communities from Saanich Inlet, British Columbia, Canada - Na_anoxic_10_MG | ecosystem: Environmental > Aquatic > Marine > Inlet | place: Canada: British Columbia... | reverse complement strand
AACTGTATTCCGTAGACTACTTTAAATTAATCTTTGCTGCCTATCCTCAACTGTAACGCCTCTCGTTTTTAGATGATTGCTAATACTTTCAAGAGTAGAGCGTTCTTCACTGCCTGTGTCTGCCAGTTCAATAAGGGCTTGAAGAACTTGATGAAAGGTATTGTTTCGTAACAGTGCCCTGCTATCCAGATAATCATTTACTTTAACCAGCTCACCGGCTTTCCAGAGGAGCATCAGGCGATGGATCTGATCAATCAAGGGGATTTCACGATGTCGGATAGTTTTTTCATTATCTTCCAACGGAAGAAAAGTCATTTGATCTGCTTTTGCTTGGGCCTTCGCACTATCGACAGCAGGGTCATACCCCATACTCTGGCGTTTGCGTTGATTCCAATGCTTAAGCCTCAAGGTGCTGCCTGTGCCCCCACCAACTTCTTCATCTGAAGATTCCTCCGCATCGGGCTCTGGTGTTGACTTGCCACCTGTCCGCGCCAGTATATCGAATTGATCAGCCAGCGCACCATCAGTAAGCCCGCATGAAACCGCATAAAGGATACAAGGCCCAGACGGTGCGTCATCCATGCCAAAATCGTGACGATGTAACAAATAATAGGTTGTCACATCATCCAATCCGCTTATCTCTCCTGATTCTCCATCCTGAGAAAGTACCCTACCGACCACGAAATCCACAACCATACGGCGTACATGACGCAGGAATTCAGAAACATCCATTAATTTACCAGGTTCATTCGCCTTTTTGACTACAGGATGCTTGCTGTATGCCTCAAGAGCAGGACCTGTCGCCGCCCATACAAAGTCAGGCCCACGAATCCCAGCATCCCAGAACTCGCGCAGTCTTTTGTTTATATTTTCCCGCATTTCTTCAAGAATTTTATTGTCCCAGCCTGGACGGGTAGTCAAAGGGCGCTTCTTACAGACAAGCCAAACTGAAGAAGAAAGAGCAGCAGATGTCTGAGAACGAGTCCGGTTTCCCATTTCAGTTTGGATTGGCCAACTTGCGTCTACGACAAAACCAGCTCTGATGATCGCGGAAACTAAGGTCTCCCATGCATTCGGCGCCTTATGTGCAAAAACAATAACAAGACGACCGTGGGGCTTTAGGCTCTTGCTACACTTCTTAAATACTCGAAACATTCCTTCTTCATATACGAATTTTGACTTATTTGTATCGCCTTTGTGACGAGTCTCATCATCTATGAGTTCGCCATCATTCTGCTCAACATCCCATTTGGGGCCAAGTGGTTCGCTAAATTCTTCGTCAATTTGTGGTGATAAACCTGTGAGAATTCGGCGAAGCCATATATGGAAAAAGTCCATCAGATCTGAATATGGAATCGCATCATAATAGGGGGGGTCTGTAACTACTATGTCAAAATTGTCTTCATCTAAAGCTATTGCACTCTTCCTTTTTATTTCCGGTTTTTGAGCTTTTTGGGAAGCATAAGTTAATGAATTTCCTACAGGTTCAGAAACCCATTTAGTAACTGCTAACCATCCACCCGATTCGCTATCAAGCATGTTGTTCTCTACAAAATCCCACTTGATCGGTAAAGCCCATCGCATGAACGTATGCCCCCCCTTAACTCCCTGAGGCTGCCAATCAACAAGACTACTGTTATAATCAGCCATTTTATTTATCACACAAGCAAGATAGGCTACGACTATCTCTATCCAATCGGAAGGATACTCTTTGCCTCGCATTGCCTCCAAGGTTTGTCTCGTGTATTTTACAAAAGTTCCGAGAGCTAGTAACTGTCGTTTTGTAAAGACGTCACGCCAGCACATTATTCCGTAGTTTTGAACTGAAAAAGCACGTCCAGCACCACTACCTCCTCCTGCGGGTGTCGACTCATCTAGTAGGCCAAATGGGATGTCTGCAAATACATGATTTAGCTCTTTTTCCACCTCAGTGGCCATTTTTATCTCTTCTTCGGTAGGTGATCTAAACTCCTTGCCCGTTTGCCCAGCCATGACCACGGCTGTAATGACTATCCCGAGCCTGCCTGCTTGTCCTTCTAACCGTATGTCCCCCATTGTCATGCTTGGCAGACCGCAACAAGGGCAGGTCGCACCGGAACGAGACATGGTACCCTCACCAATGCGCTTATCATGCTCACGCCGCTGAGCTGCATTTCCTCCTTTAAGAGTAGGGTCCATTTTAACACCAAAGACCACACCGGACTTCTCTTCATTAGGCTGCAGAGTAAGGATTACGCGTTTATTCGCTTTTTTAGATAGCCATCGAGACTTGAGAAGCGGAATAGTTGCCCGGCAATTCTTACAAGTCACTGTGCGCGCCCAGAGGTAGGCTACAGTGGGTTTGGCTACCCATCGCGGATTGGATTTGTCTTCAAGATATTTCTTATCAAACTCAGCATTGAGTGAATCTATGTCAGGAGTGCCATCATCTTTCAGCGGCACAAGTTTCATTTCTCGTTTTTCGTATTTCTTTCCAATGTCCTTAATGGGTTCGAAATCAGCATAGGTTGGATAATACTTTGCCAGATCCTTACGAGCATGATTCAGCACCCATTTCCCCCATGCACGGACATGCCACGCCAGATCGGCTTCCAGCAAGGGATCTTCAATGGCAAAATTTTCAAGCGTCAATTGGTGTTCTTCGCTAAATCCCAATTTCGTTAGCTGTGTAAGAAGCATTGCCTTCTTGAACCCCTGGGCCTTGAAGAATGCCTCCATAAAATCACGATCCTTTAAAATAAAGTCTGGTAAGGGGCGTTTTTGTCCTGCAAGCTTTTGAGGATATTCCAAAGTGCATTTCAGGATGAACCATGCAACTGGATTGATATCAATAGCTGTGGTCTCACATCCCAGTCTCATTGCCTCAAGGGGAATTGCCCCACCGCCAGCAAATGGGTCAAGTACCTTTGGCGCTCTTCCGCCGTAAGCCTTTCTAATTTCCTCACGAAACCAATCGAGGGTCTCCTTATTCTCCGTCTCCCTTTTCCAGTGGAGAATACCACCAATCGTTTCCTCTTTAATGTTCTCCACGATCTTGCCGGAGGGCATTTTCTTTCTCTCTATTTTTTCGACAGCTCTTCCACCAAGCTTTTCAACCAATTCCTTCCGTTTTTCGGGATCGCCGGGATCGGGCAAAAGTGTGGCAATCAGCGCCGAGCGACATGCTGCTAATGGTCGCCTTGCTGGAAAAATATGAATTGCCTTGATGTGCCCGCTATGGCACATCTTTTCGTGAACAGAATCCAGCGATGCCTGTTTGAGAGGAAAGGCGTGTTCAATGAGGCGAGGTTGGTCCATTACTTCTTTCTCTCCTTCCACAGGCGTATGATGAAGCGCTCACCATCTTCAATCAGGTCCGGCTCTGTTCCATTGTGTTCAAGCATACCCTTAATTATCTTACGAGGAATGCCCATGCCCATGTGCTCCATATAGCCATAGTCCCGCATCACATCTTTGAGCAACTGGTTGCGCGCTGCGCGACAACCCACTCGCATCCTTTCTGGTGTGATACTGTTAGGTAATCTCCCAGGGGAGATAATCTCAAGGCGATCAGCATAGATTGAAAGCTCAATATCTGTGGCTGAAAGAAGATAGTCCCGATGAACGACTGCGTTCACAATAGCTTCTCGGATGGCTTCTCCTGGATAGGTAGGTCGCTCAACCCGAATGGCTCCCTCTTGCAAGTCAGAAATTACCCCAGTATTTCTCTTCACAAAATGAATAGCCTGCTCAACCAGACCAGATTCAACTAATATGGTGTCTCGTCCATCTACCTTAAATATGCCAACTAAGGGACCGCGCAGTGTCGTGTGCTCAATAGCTGCGTAGTCCTTTTCAGTACCAGGATAGGCAACTGCATCTATACCTGCCTGTGGCAATAAACGGTTTGGATTTTTACTAAAAAGGAGCAACCCTGCTACAGTACATAGTATGTCATCATCTTCCTGGTTGAGGAATTCCGTATTTTTAAGCAGCTCCTCCCATTCTAATTCCTCTTCATCTTTAGGCATTTCCTGACCACGAACCCGGCCGAAATAGTCCCGCAATCTCCGCATGTCCAGGTCACCAATTGATGAACCACCGACGGGGCGAATTTCTAATCGAAATGATCCTCGCTGCTGAAAAAGACGCTCTAATTCTTCTTTGCTCGGCTCCCTAGTCTCAGTTCCAACCCGAATGTAATAGCTAGAATGATTGTTATGCCAGCGACGATGAACAGTCCACCCAGGCTCCACAGTAACCACAGCAATGTCTTTACTAGGTTCAACATCATGTATGACCTCGAAATACGGGATTATTTCTGGGCGGATCTTATCACGGCAGGTAGTCATAACCCATTCCTCAACATTAGGTCGGGTAATTCCAACCACTGACCCATCATCCTCTACGCCAAGAAGTATTCGACCGCCCTTGAAGTTAGAAAATGCTACAAGCTCCTTTGCGAGTACGTGATTTTGTATCGTATCACGTTTGAATTCGGTTCCAGAATTCTCTCCATTTAAGATAATCTCCAATAGCTCTGTTTTGGTCATTATAGTCCTCCTTAAAATCCGTACTTCAATCTCCTTGTTTCGAAAGCGGCCTTTCCACCCTCTAGAATTTCTTCAACTAGCTCGCGCACCGATTGGCTGTCAATGGAGCCCATGTGTTCGCCGGGCATCTCCGCCCTTCCTATTCCTGCCTCTCCAACCGCATTGAGTCCTACAATCAACTCTGCATCACCCAGCACAGGAATGTTGGCATTATGGGTGGCAAAAATAAATTGTCGACGCCACTTTTCTTCACGCATTTTTGGCACAATACCTTCGGTAATAAATCTATTATCAAGATCGTCCTCAGGTTGATCAACAACAAGGGGAACATCCGATTCCAGAAGCAGGAGTAATAAAACTGCTGTTGCCTTTTGTCCTTTAGAAAGATCATCTAGGCTTTTCCAGTCGGGAGATTGACCCTCAGCTGCTACATTAAGTTCTATTCTAGGTGTCGATGGCAGATCAAGCTCTTCAATCTGCATGAAAGTCGATTCGCCAGCCTGTACAAGTCTGTCTGCTTGGGCAGAGGGTATCGAAAACTTGCGTGAGAGCTCATCTTTGCTTCCACGGCAGGCTTCTGCAAGAGCAACCAAAGACAGATCGGTTTTCTTTCTTAGTACATCAAGTGCCTCTTTGAATCTTCCCTCGATTTGTTCTCTCAAAAGGTTGAATAAGGGTTCACTATTCCCGGCAAAAGCGACCTGTATCCGTACTCGATTGGCTAATTGCCTGCTCACTTTTTTTGCAGCTCTTTCGAGCCGTTGGAACTCCTTACGCTTTGCATCTTCCCACTCATCAAGCAGATTTCGGCGATTATGAATATATTCTTCCTCATTTCGGAGAAGGGATGTTTTACGTTCCTTCAACGGTTTCAATTCTTCTATTTGGCGACGCAGTCTTAAAAATTCTTCACCATCAACCCTTGATTTCTGTAATTCTCTTAAGATCTTTTCATAGGCAACCTGTACACTTTCTTTTCGTTCGCCCCATTTGGAACGAATTTTTTTAACATGATCCTCTGTGCTTCTGATTAACAGTTCTAAGTCCTTTACTACATTACTTACTCCTTTATTGAATTCTTGTAGTGTGTTATGCAAAGGATGGAGAATTTCACGACCGGGAAGATCTTGGAGCGCTTTTTCAGAGACAAAGGCTATGTCAATGGGAAGTATACTGTGGATATCATTGAGAACGTCTTTAAAAGGCTTTATCCGTTCATCCGCAGTCTTGAGAATACGTTCTTCCCTCACAAGCAAGCTCTGATCCTTGAGTCGCTCTTCAAGTTTTGCATCCTTATATCGCTTAAGCGTTTCCTCCAAGGATGGTAATGCAGCTAACCGTTCTTCGATTTGTTTTATCTCTTTCCTCACATCAAGGATTCTTAAGCGTGAGCGTTCTAAACCTCGATGCAATTCGGATTTACGCTTAACTAAGCCCACATCTGGTTCCATAAAGCGATCCAAGAGACGGATGTGCTTTTCAGGGCTTTTCGTCAGATCAGATATTTCATGCTGCCCAAAGACTTCGACATGGGCTAGTATATCCAAGGGGGTGAGAGGCAAAAGGTTCCCATCTTGGTTTTTGACGACAGGTGGATTGGGGACAGACCGCTCGATGACAAAATATCGTTTATCTGGTCGATGAGAGCGCACAAGTAAGGAAATCTTCGTTCCATTCTTTAGCACCTGACTTACAATGCCTTCATGCGCCTTTAGTGCATCATCTCCTATTGGATCTAGCTGGAGTATATATCGCAAGCTTTCGATAACAGTTGACTTGCCAGTTCCACGCCCACCGATAAGGACATTGAGGTTCTCGTTAAAATGCAGACTTGCTCCATCAAGAAATCCTCCCTCCCATGCCATTGAAATAAACTCCGTGTGCTCTTCTGGTAGTGCATCACTGGCAAGTCGAATACGAGATACAGGATCAAGGAAGGCCTGAAGTAGACCATCGACCGAGACTTTTGACATTTTGATCCAGCATGAAGTGCCAGCTTTTTTTAGATCAGAAGGATCACAAACATCTTGACTGTTGATGATAGCAATTGGTCGCTCTCTTCGATAGTCACCATTTTTATTTTGAAGAATAGGCCGAATTTCATCAGGAGAATCTGTGACCGGGCCAGGCAAAGAACATGCAAGCAGATTGAGATCTTTCCAGGCAGTGATGCCAGCTTGGCCCCTTAATGTTTTTAACAAACCCCCTTGTTCAGAAGCAACATGTGCAGCTATGCATGCGGCACCCCACTTACGGCACTCTCCTATGAACTCTCTGGTGTCATATTTTCCAACCGGAGATTCCTTTTTTTCGTCATGAATGCCGCAGTCGGAAATTTTTGCTTGAACTAAATCCAATGATTCCGAAATCTCCAAGAGGCAGAGAAAGTGAACGCCGTCTTTCGTCACTGCTTCGAAGCCAGGAAATACATTTAAGCCAGCATTTTTTGCAGCTTCGATAAGGTTTTGAGATGTTTTTATCCGATAATGGTCCGTAACCGCTATCACCTCGATTCCTTCAGTCTGGCAGGCTTTGATGATTGCAGCATTGTATGCAGATTCATCTTGATATGGGCTCTTTTGGTTATGACGTTTTAAATATTCAAATGGATTAACCTGCAATGCACAACGGTAATATCGGGCCCCATTAGGTTGACCCAAGGCAATTTTTAGCTGTTCAGAAAAGACCATTTCACCATCCTCCTTTCAAATCACTGAATATTTGTCAATTTCTTTCTTTACTATCATTAATCAGCCTCTCCAGCATGAAAAATTTCGTCTTCGTTAATAAGCACGCCGCCTTTCATTTTAATGATCAGTTTTCCGAATGGGTCCTGTACTCGTACTAACCGCGGATAAGAAGTGGCGCAGTTATAGACCACATAAAGCCAATATCGATCACGGAGGTTGCAGGCCTTTGCCCATTCATTTTCAGAGATTTCAATATCGCCGACTCTAGCACGTCCTTTAACCTCGATATCTCTTTCTTCCTTGTTTGAACGGATGGACAATAAATCAAATCCAGGCCAATCCAATAATCCAGCTTCGCGAGCGCGTGCAGGAGTTGATACGTCTTTAACAATGGCTTCGGCCTCCTCTTCAAAGAGCCATGCAACTTTAACGGCTATTTCTTCGATAGCCTTATCCTGGCGTTTTTTGTCCTCCGGATCACTGGAAGGTACAACAAGTGCATGGACCAGAAATTCGACATCATCCGGTACAATCAATTCAGGCTCTCTTTGTAATATATGCAAAGCTTTTTCGCGGAGCTGTGAGATCTGTCGCTGGCGCTTTTTGATCCGGGATAATTCAATGTTTGCCCTGGATTCGCCTGCACGCACTTTTTTTGAAAACTCGATTCTGCGCATTGCCAGTTCGGCTTCTTGATAATCATAGCCACGTCGGACAAAGTCTTCACGTTCCGGTAATGAATTGAGCAATCTTTGCCTACGTTCTCCGGCAAGCCCTTTGGCAATCACTTCAAATGTATAGTCTTTTGCCTGATCTATAGCATTTTTGATGGTAGCTGCAAAACGAATAGCAGCGGGTGGTAACCCTTGCCCGCCCTTCAATAGAAGGAGATATTCCAATGGGCATTCTTCAACCTGGTTGTTCTGATCTTGCTTAAGCCCTACCAGCCTGTATTCTATCACTTCGCTATGCGCAAAGGATTTAAGGTCAGCGTCTGCTTCTCTCTTTACTTTGACCAATGCCAGGTGAAAGAAATATGATCTTTGAGCCATAGGATCGACAAAGATTCCTCCTTTCAATGAATCACTTCCAAATCGCCTGCAAACGTGTTCACATAGGGCATCAAAAAGAGGCTCTCCAGGGTGAAGGAAAATGGCATTTCCATTTTCCTGAGTGTTATAAATAGTGAGCAGGTTTTGTTGTCGATCCGGATAGGTTTCCATAACGGGCCAAAGAAAATCAAGCGCAGTGGAGTGCCCTGCCCTAAAGGAGAACAACCCATTTAAATCGCCCTCAATGTCTATATCTAAAAGCGGTGTGGATTTCTGAATGAACCGGCGCACATAGCCCGGCAAAAGCCTGCAATACACCTCTTGATCCAGATTATTCCTTAGACGTGACAATTCCTTACTGACATCGCCACCTTCCCCATAAAGCACTCGTTCACGTTCTTCTATGGCTTTTATTTGTCCTTCGGTCAGCCTGCCTTCAATAGCCTTTTCCACCTCAAGTGACCCATCATCGGTGATAGCTTTTTCCATATACTCTTTTATAGAAATGTCTTCAAAAACACGGCCTATTACATCGAAGACTTTATCTGAACGGAGTTGTTTGCAAATTCGTTCGAGCTTTTCGAGCAAGATTTTTAGCACTCGGCCTTCGCGGGTTTTACCGGCGACGAGATTGATAATGATGACTGGGTCATGTTTTTGCAGGTATCGATGAATACGTCCCATGCGCTGTTCCAGACGCGCGGGATTCCATGGGATGTCATAGTTGACCATCAGCCAGCAGAATTGGAGGTTTATTCCCTCACCCGCTGCATCGGTGGCCACGAGATATTTGGCACCACCATCTTCGTCTGTCTTGCGGAAGAACTCAACCTGATTATCACGCTCATGATAATTCATGCCACCGTGTATTTGAGCAACTTTGCCCGTGAATCCAAGACCTTCGAGTCTGCGAACGAGGAAATTGAGGGTATCGCGATGCTCGGTAAATATAATGAGCTTTTCATACTGAAATTTCGGATCTCGAAGTACCTCGCGAAGCTTTTCGAATTTAGATTCCTCCCCTGCTTCGTAAAATTGTTGCGCAAGATTAAGGAGTTCGTTTACATGTAGACGCTCGACTTCCAGATCAGACAAGTTGTCTGCGACAGTAGCACCCAGGGCATGATCTTCCGCAGCCTCATGCTCTTCCTGGCCATCTTCCATCTCCTCTTCGTCTGCTGTTTTGCTGAAGAAAATGTCCTCCACATCATCGAGTTTTCTTTGCTGAGCAGCTAATTCTTTGGGCGTGATCTTACCCGATTGAATATCGTCAATGATCCGTCCGAGCTTTTCGATTCGCCGCTCAAATGAACGTATTAATGCATAAGTAGAACTTGCCAACCGCCGTTGGAAAATGCTCATCGCGAAATGGGCAGCAGTGCGGTTCAATAAACGGGCCTTATTGTAGTAGGATTGAACGTAACGTGTTGTTGCATCATAAAGTGTCTGTTCGCTGACTTCGCCTTGTGAGAGATCATAACTAAGCGTATCAGAGATACGCTCTGGATAGATGCGGGTACCATCATAGCGCACCATTTCTTCTTTGGTCCTACGAATAAAATGATGCTGCCTGGCACCCTTAGGATAGGCGGAAAAAGCATCGTATGTGGAAAGAACTTCGGGTTCTAACAATCTCCAGAGGCAATAATACGGAAAATCCTTTCCCATGTGAGGTGTGGCCGTGAGCAATAAGATTTGGCGAGCGCTCCATTGTAGTTTCCATTGCTTTTTATCAATGTCAATTCCAGCTAAAGCTTCACCCAAGCGATAACGATCGGTAGCCCGGAACGTACCATCAGGATCTCTGCGTGCAGAAAGCTTGTGAGCCTCATCGAAAATCACTAAATCGTAAGGCTCGACTCCGGGTTCCTGAAGTCTCGTGAACATCCGTTCTCCAGCCAGCGTGTCTATGCTGACAATTAACAGATCGCTTCCCTGCTCTTTAAAGAGATTGCCTGAAAGGGCCTCACTGCCTCTAACAACACGAAACGGCAAGCTGAAAAGCTGACGCATTTCTCGCTCCCAATTACCGACCAGCCCTGCAGGAGGAACTATAAGAACCCTCTGCATTAAACGACGAGCCAGCATCTCACGGATATATAAGCCAGCCATGATAGTTTTCCCAGCACCAGCGTCGTCTGCAAGAAGGAAACGAAGATGGAATTGAGGCAACATATGTTCATATACAGCAATCCTTTGGTGGGGCAGCGGATCTATACGAGAAATTTCCGTAGCAAATGCAGGGTTAAAAAGATGACCATACGTTAAACGGTGGCCCTCTGCTACAACACGAAGAATTTCTGGATCAGTAGTGAAATCAGGAAGACTAAGCTTTTCTGGCTTTAAACCATAGTCAACGGCCTTTTCTTTAACCATCAAAGGAGGATCAAAATCCTTGCTTAGTGCCTCTATTCCATATCTCTCAGCCCGTATAATGTGCTGCCACGCAAGTCTGGATGGCTTCGATTGACCGTTTTCCCACCGGTTAATCGTTGCAAAAGACACACCCATGAATTCTGCCATTCGGGTCTGTGTCAATTCATGTTTGATCCTGAGGCGTCTGACTCTAATTGTAAAATCATCCAGAATATGTGATTTTTTCTTATCACCTTTTAGCATAATGTTATATGTATAACACAGTATTAGATGATTGTCAATCTATGATCATGTGCATTTATTTCCCAAGTATAACATATGATATAAAACAATAAAAAAATAATTATTTCATAAAAGCATTATGATGGAGAGGATTTCTGGTATGTATGCAAGAATGAATAATGAGGGTCTTGAAATATTAGTATTGGATAAGAACAATATCTCCATATTAAAAAACCCTGCTCTCATTTTGAGAAACATGGTTTTTTAGGCATTCCATTTGTGATAAATTTTCACAAAGATTAAACCTATTTAGCTAAAAGCTAATGAAATTTAGTCTAAAATCAGGTGAATGGTCAAGAAGTTTCCCTACTTGTTTGATAGTTGAATGGGGGATAATAGGAAATCCAGGTGGATATATCATATACTTTTGACAGATAAGGCCAAAATGGTCTGGCTATAATTTGGTTGCCTGGGGAGATCATTGAACTTTAGGAATCAAAGGACATCATCTCTTTTTCAGCTTTGTCTCATAATTCTGTATCTCATCAACAGGAATCCTGAGGCACCCCCTAATTTTGGTTCTTCTCAATTCCCCCTCATCAATGAGACGGTAGACGGTCCTCACCGAGATGGAAAAATAGTCGGCCATCTCGTCGACACGATAGTATTGTTTGAAATGTTTGTTATTCGTTATTGTTCAATGGTCCTGGTTGTCTTGATGGTCATGGGTTTCTTCCCTTTCTTACTGATGATGATATTGGTAATTGTGCTCCTGGTATTTTTCCCGGTGCTGAGCACATGGCTACCAGGCACGATGTAATATGCTGAGGGCTTAGGAATCCATTCGGTTGGATAGGGGTCCTGCGTAAAACCCTGCACGAAATCAATGATTAAAAAATAAGTAAGGAGGTTTTATTTTTTATTGAAATATATTCCAATTTGGAATATTCTTAAAATGAATAATAAATTTAATTATTATGAGCTTTAAATCATCATCAGAATGTGTCCTTCTTGGTATTCTCATGACCGACCCCAAACACGGCTATTGGGAGGTTTAAGGGTAGAGAAGATGGAAGAAATTATAAGAGTTTCCCTGTTTTTGATTGTAACATCTGTCTTTAGTTTTTTTGGCCCAGCCTTAAACTCTGAGAGCAAAGAAAAGGCTATGTATAGAAAAGGGAAAGAAATCGGCATGGCAGTAGAGTTTATGGATCACGCTGCCTGTGCTTATGTTGCCCGGGACAAAGGCTGGTTTGCAAAGGAAGGACTCACCTTGTCAGCCTATGAAAGCTACGTAACCGGTATGGCTCTCGCCGCGGCATTGGCCCGGGGAGACATCCAGGTAGCCTATATCTGTCTTGTGCCAGCCATAAACGCATATGCCAACGCCAAGGTGCCATTAAAGATCATTGCAGGAACACACAGGTATGGCTACGGTCTCGTCATCAACCCAGAGAAGATAAGGCTCATCCAAGACCTCGAGAAGCCGGGAATTCGCATTGGATCTGTAAGAGAAGGTGGTGCTGTAGATGTACTCCTTCACAAGGTCATCGATCACTATCGCCTTGATGCAGGTAGGATACTACAAAGTGTTCGGCGGATGAACCCGCCCAAACAGATCCTGGCCATTAAGACGGGGCAGCTTGATGCTGCTTTCCTCCCAGAGCAATGGGCCACCATGGCCGAGGATTTTGGTTTTAGCATGGTGCTCACCGCCAGGGATGTGTGGCCCCAGATGCAAGGAAGTGTATTGGCAGTCAAGCAAGAGCTTATAAGAGATGATCCCGAGATCGCCAGAGGATTGGTAAAGGTAACCCAAAAAGCAACTGATTGGGTTAATGAGCGCCCCAGTGAGGCATCAGCTATCATGGCGAGACAAATGTCAGTCACGGGGGAGCACGTCTTTCCTCTTAAAGCGGGTAAGGTCGCGGCAAGGCTCGATATCACTCCCCAGGTCTTGCTGCGCTCAATGGCAAGACTGGATTACACTACATGTATAGATCAAAGAACAGTTCAAGAAACGATAGACTACCTACATCACTTGGGCTACATCAAGAAGATCTTCAAGGCGGAACAGATACTGGATTTGAGGTTTCTGAGATGAACCAGGTCAAAAAAACCACGCGACGATGGGAGATACTGCCGGTAGCCATATTCCTGGCCCTGTGGGAAATCATAGCCCGATTGGATCTCGTTCCAGGGCAGTTTTTCTTCCCTCCTTTCTCTGTGGTCATGGAGGAATTCGGCCACCTGATTGCCAATGGCGTACTGGTTGATAACTTTCTGAGTAGCCTGATTCGAGTCTTGATCGGCTTTTTCACGGGATCTCTTGCCGGCGTAATATTAGGGATCTGTATGGGATGGAATGAAACCACAAACAGGGCACTTCACCCCATATTCAGCCTCTTGTACCCCATCCCTGCCCTGGGCTGGCTGCCCATTTTGATGCTCTGGTTTGGCATAGGGGAATTGCTGCCCATCACCATAATATTTATATGTTCCTTCTTCCCCGTGCTCTATAACACGATAACCGGCATCAGAGCCGTGCCCAAGGGCTTTATCAAGGCGGCAGAGATCCTCGGGGCATCCAGGATGGAAATATTAAAAACAGTACTTCTCCCTCTCGCTCTCCCTAATATATTTACCGGATTGAGGTTGGAGGCAGGTATGGCCTGGAGGGTGATTATAGCCGCTGAGATGGTGGCCATCCCCACTGGCATTGGGGCGTTGCTTATGAGGGCAGAGAGCCTCATCAGGGTAGATATCATCATCGTGTGCTTGATCGTTTTATCGGTAATGTGTCTGTCTTTTGAAAAATTCTTTATCTTTATGGAACATCGGCTAACTGGCAAATGGCGATAATATGCCAACGATAGAGCTTAAAAACATTAGCAATTTTATATGTCGAGCTATAAGCGTAACAATATCGAATGGGGAACTTCTGGTGCTCCTGGGCCCCACAGGCGCTGGCAAGACAACCCTGCTCAATATTATTTGCGGTTTGGCTTCCTATGAAGGGTCGGTACTATTCGATGGTGAGCCCATAGACACAATTCCCATCAGCAGGAGAGGAATCGGTTATCTCTTTCAAGACCTGGCTCTGTTTCCCCATCTGGATGTAAGGCGGAATATCACTTATGGGTTATCAACAAAGAAAAGGGGCCGCAATCAGATTGAGGCTCAATTAGATGAAATGTGCACCTTGCTCAATATCGGCCATCTTCTGGGAAGATACCCGAAGAATTTGAGTGGCGGAGAGAGACAAAGGGTAGCCCTGGCAAGGGCAATTGCACCATCTCCCAAGATCCTCTTGTTGGATGAACCCTTTAACAGCCTGGACATCAAGACCAGAAAATATCTGAGGATCGAGTTCAAGCGGATCGTAAAAGAACTCGGCCTAACTACCATTTTTGTTACCCATGACTTCAAAGAGGCCGAAGATGTCGGTGATCGCCTCGCCGTTATTGAGTCAGGCAGACTGGAACAGATTGCAACACCTCAGGAGATCTTCTTTAGTCCCAATGGGTATAAGGTGGCCGATTTCTTGGGATCACCCAACATCTTTGACTGTGAGGGTTATGAGGTCCTGGGAAACGGATTAGTCAAGGCGAACTGTGGAGGATTTACCATAGTAACGGTTTGGGACAAGGAAAACCTTAGTAAAATCGCAATCTCACCTGATGACATCTATGTGAGCAGAGATGAACCTCCGGGTCCTCCGATCAATAGATTCAGGGGAGCCATAGTGGAGGAGGTTTCTCATAATTCTGTTGTTACCATTACGATAAAAACGAAAACGAAAGACATCCTTGCTAGGATAAGGAAAGAGGATTTCCTTGCTGAGAACCTGAGCGTGGGAAGGGATGTCTTTTTCATACTACCCTTAAGAAACCTGAAGGGAGCATAAATGGAACCCATTCCTGGTGTCCTTCTCGGTGCAGGTGGTTCTGAGCGTTTTGGCTCTGAGAAGTTACTCGCTTCTCTTCCATCTGGAGAGACACTTTTTGAAAGGGCTCTTGAGATCCATCTGCAAAGTCAGATTTTACCTTTAATAGTTGTAATTTCACCTAATCTTGGAAAGATCATCAGGCAGAAAACAGAGATATTTGCATTTTCCAGGTTAAGAATTGGAAAAAGGGTTGATACATGGCATGCCTTCTCATGCAAATGGGGAGGTGGACGACTGATCATTAATGAGAATTTTCACAAAGGGATGTCTTCCTCTGTTAAAAAGGGGGTGGGCTGCCTTACAGATGACGAGAAGGCGGGCGGGCTTGTGATTTCTCTTGCAGATCTACCTCTTTTATCCTCAGAAACAATCAACTTTTTTATTAAAAAATTCCTGAAAGAAAGGGTAGGATTTCTTCTTCCTGTTTTTAATGACATTACAGGCCACCCAGTAATTGTTGATTTCAATCGATTCAAGAATGATATTGCCAGGCTCAGAGGAGATGTCGGCCTAAGGTCTCTCCTCACGCAATACCCAAAAGCGGTAAAAAAAATACCGTGGCAGGATGATTCAGTTATATGGGATATTGATACTCCCAAAGATCTAGCGAAGCTCAGCCTCAAACCGACGAGTTGTTGAGATTAATATACCGCTGTTTGGGTCGAAGTGATGATGGTTTCGTGTAACGTTTTATGGTTGCGCTGCTGGTTTCGTATGACGTTAAACGTTAACCGATTCGAGCTGCGCAACCGCAACCGTTCTACGATCTTAGCTTATATAGACACCTATAAAGATTGGTAACGCTCTTTTGAATTGTTCAAAAATTGGAGGGAATTGAATATCGGAGGTGCTTGCTTATGATTAAATTATCAATTGAAAAGACTGTTGGAAAACCACTGGCCCATGATATCACACGGATTATTCCAGGAAAATCAAAAGGACCTGCCTTTAAGAAGGGTTATATCCTGACTGCAGAGGATCTTCCTGTCTTAAGGGATATGGGCAAGAGCAATGTGTATGTTTTTGACCCTGACAAAGGCGATATTCATGAGGATGATGCCGCTGAGGCCCTGGCTGAGGCCTTTCAACAAAAATGGTTTACCCTTGAAGGCCCTAGTGAGGGAAGGTTTAATATTAAGGCCCGGATTAATGGTTTACTTAAGATCAATATTAATCTGCTAACATCTATTAACCAGACTGAAGCAATCATTTGTTCAACCATTCATCAAAATACCGTGTGTTTTAAGGGTATGACAGTGGCAGCTACCAGAATTATACCAGTTGCCATAGAGGAGTCCGGGTTCCGGCCAATAGTAGAAGAAATCAGGGATAAGGGCCCTCTTTTAAGACTTCTTCCATTCTCAAGAAAGCAAGTTGGGGTAGTAGCTACAGGGGAAGAGGTTTCCTCCGGCAGGGTTAAAGACTATTCTCTAAATATCATATCACCCAAGGTTCAATCCCTTGGTGGAAAAATTATATCACACCAAATTTGCCCTGATGAAAAGAAAGCAATATCTCGCGCAATAAGGCAGATGGCAAAAGATGGTTGTGATGTCATTATTACCACCGGTGGCCTTTCCGTGGATGCAGATGATGTTACCCTTGATGGAATTATCTCTTCAGGCGCTAAACTTATATCCTATGGATCTCCTATTCTTCCAGGTGCCATGTTTGCTCTTGCCTATATGGGGGATATTCCTATTCTTGGTATACCTGCCGCGCTTTTCTATTACAAGGCCACCGTGCTTGATATCTTTCTTCCAAGGGCCATGTCCGGAGATACGGTTACCAGAGAGGATATTGTTGGCCTGGGCCACGGTGGACTATGCCTGAATTGCCCAAAATGCATGTATCCAATCTGCCCATTCGGGAAGGGATAATAATGGGTGTTCTTTTAAATAGATTTATAAAAGAGATGCGGAACCTTATTTCCCAACATGCCATTGAAAATGAAATGGTTTCTGTTTTTGCACGGCCTCTAACGCCTGAGGAAGCTATAGGCAAACCAGTTCACAACGATTATCCGTTGCTAAAAGGGAAAGAGCGGATAATGCAGGCGGTTTTTCAAGGTGTTAAGGGCCATGCATACTCCGATCATACCGGAAATTTTTCTGGGAGTCTCTCTCAGGTAATTAATCTCCCCATGGATTCCAATTTTCACAGGGCCCTTTTTGTAGCAACTGCCAATGCTGTGTTAAGAAAAATAGGGGTAATCAAAAAGAGCTGCCACTGCAAAGACGAGGATCCCGTGACGTGTGCTACATATCTAAAAGATGTCCTTTTACCCTTCTCACCTAAAAGGATAGGGATGATAGGACATCAACCACGCCTACTTGAGGAAGTATCCCGTAATTTTGAGGCAAGGATCTGTGACAAAGATCCTGAAAATATTGGTACCATTAAATCAGGCGTGATGGTTGAGGATCCAGCGGCATACAAAGAAATCAAAAAATGGGCGGATCTGATTCTTGCCACAGGGACAACCCTGGTTAATGATACCATAGATAATTTTACAGGGTATGTTCCTTTGATCTTTTACGGGATAACAATAAGCGGTGCAGCGAAACTTTTACACCTAAACCATTTCTGTCCCCTGGGAAGGTGAATGCAGGCCTATAGTTCATAAAGGGTTTCATCTTTAAATTGGGCTTTATTTTTTTCCCTTACTACCTTTTTTTCAGGGAGAGCAAATGGGTCCTCCTCCAAGATGTCTCCCATCTCCTCCTCAATTTTCTCAGGATCCTCCCCGGCCTCAAGCCTCTTCATTGCCTCCTTCATCCCTTTTCCCATATCTAAACCTGTCATTTCAGAAAGTCTGCGCATTAAATGAGCTGCCTGTTTTGGGTCATCTTCGTTAATATTTTCACCTTCCTGCGCAAGCATACCACCAGCCTTTTCCATTTTCTCCTCATCAAAAGGGAGAGATTCTTCACTGCCTCCTTGAGAACTTTCTCTTAAAACGGAAAAACTTGATAGAAGTCGTTTTAATTTCATTGTTTTGCATTGAGGACAGCTTGGTTGTTTATTTGTAGTTATTGATTTTGAGTAAAAATTAAAGATAGTATTACATCTTTCACAGTAGAATTCATAGATAGGCATTGCTTCTCCTTGCTCTTTTTCTATATATTATCAGCAGAATTTTGCGATGACAAGAAAAATGAGATTTGTAATTCAATGAGAAGATTCTTGCGATTACGCATTAAATCAGTATAATAAGGCATTTCCATAAATACTATAGTTTAATTAAGGAGATAAGAATCCTCTGCCATAAAACCTAAATAAGGATGACGATTATGCACGATAAACCATTAGTAGGTATAGTCATGGGGAGTGTCTCTGACAGTGATATTATGGATGAGTGTGCAAAGACATTAAAGGAGATGGACATAAATTTCGAAATCACCGTATCTTCTGCTCACAGGTCCCCAGATAAAACGAGAGATTATGCTATGGATGCCTCTCATAGGGGAATAGAGGTCCTTATTGCGGGGGCTGGCTGGGCAGCTCATCTCGCTGGGGTGCTTGCTTCCTATACCACATTACCGGTTATTGGAGTACCCATTGACTCCTCTCCTCTTAGGGGAATAGATTCCCTCCTTTCAATAGTTCAGATGCCCCCAGGTGTTCCTGTAGCTACTATGGCAATTGGGAAAGGCGGTGCCCGGAATGCCGCTGTATTTGCTGCACAGATATTAGCGCTCAAATATTCAGATATTGCCAAGAGATTGGATCAGTACAAAGAAAGTCTAAGATCGCGGGCAAAGGGGTTAGAGAAAGATTGAGCTATGTATTTAAAATTACCTCAGATGAATCCTTAAGAAAGGGCCTTATTAAAGCCGTTAAAATCATCTCAGAAGGAGGTATTGTGGCCTTTCCAACGGAATCGTTTTATGGTTTAGGTGTGGATGCCACCAATACTGATGCTGTTGAAAATCTTTTTAAGATAAAAAAGAGAGATCATAATGTGCCTATTCTCGTTTTGATTTCTTCTCTTAACAATCTCCCTCAATACGTTGCTTTTATTCCATCAAGGGCAAAAAGACTGGGGGAAAAATTCTGGCCAGGTGGGCTTACTATGGTTTTTCAGTCTTCTCCTATCTTGTCGTCAGCGCTTACATCGAGTACAGGAAAGGTGGGGATCAGGATATCCAGCCATCCTTTAGCAAATATCCTCTCAAATACCTTAAATGTTCCAATTACAGCAACGAGTGCCAACATCTCCGGAATGGCCCCTTGTGTAAAGGCTGATCAAGTTGTAGAATACTTTAACAATGCTGTGGGCCTCATATTAGATGGAGGCGAAACACAAGGAAAATACCCATCTACTATTCTTGATGTGACAATTGATCCTCCTTTAATAATTCGGGAAGGGATGGTAAAGGTGGAAGAAATTATTAAAAGCGGCATCTATAAGAAGATAGTTAATCTGTCAAATTGTTAAACGGTTAACTCGTAAAAGCAAAACCTCTTGAGTATTCAACCAGTTGACTACTCAACTAATCAACCATCTAACAAACTCTGGATACGTGAAAAATATAAAAATTACAATTATTACCGGCCTCTCAGGGTCAGGAAAAAGCACAGCGATAAATGCCCTTGAAGATGCTGGTTTCTTCTGTATAGATAATCTTCCGGTTATCCTGCTACCCAAATTTTTAGAGTTAAAGGCCGAGACTTATTCAGAAATAACTAAGCTTGCCCTGGTTATGGATCTTAGGGAGAAAGAGTTTCTTCGAAGATATCCAGAAATTTTTAAAAAGTTTAGGGATGAAGGATATCTCTTTGAAATACTTTTTCTTGAGGCCTCTACAGAGGTACTGGTAAGGAGATACAGCCAGACTCGAAGAAAACACCCTCTGAGTGAAGAAAAGGGTCTTCTTGAAGGAATTCAGACCGAAAGAGAGGCACTGAAAGTGCTGAGAGAAATTGCAGATCTGATTATTGATACATCAAATTACAATGTTCATGAATTAAAGGAGATCATCTTAAATCATGCCCTAAAGACAACACCAACAAAAAGGATGAAAATTTATCTTCTATCTTTCGGGTACAAATATGGTATACCCCATGATGCAGATCTTGTTATTGATGTTAGATTCCTGCCTAATCCTTACTTTGTTCAAGAATTAAAAAACCTTGACGGAACCTATCCACAGGTTAAAAAATATATGAATAGGTGGAAAGAGACCCATGGTTTTCTAAAGAAATATTTATCCCTTCTTAAGTATCTCATCCCCCTTTATGAAAAAGAAGGGAAATCATCTTTAACCATTGCTGTAGGATGTACTGCAGGCACTCATAGGTCAGTAAGCATTGCAGATACTATCTTTGAAGAACTTAAGAAAATAACAAATTCCATCACGCTAACACATAGAGATATTGAATTAGACAAATAATGAGAGATACCCTTAATCAATCAAAAATACAACAGCTTATAAGAAAAGGCGTGAGGATTGACCGCCCGGAAACTATTACTATTGGAAAAGAGGTATCTTGTGACAAGATATCAGATGACAGGGTTGTAATCCACTCCGGGTGTAAGGTTTATGGCTCTCGTACCTTAATAATGTCTGGGTGCGAAATTGGCTACGAGGGACCTGTGACGATCGAAAACTGCCAGTTAGGTCCTGATATAAAATTACAAGGAGGATTTTTTTCACAGTCAACATTTTTAGGAAAGGCTACGTTAGGATCAGGCGCCCATATTAGGGACGGATGTCTATTAGAAGAAGAGGCCAATGTTGCCCACACTGTAGGCCTTAAACAAACCATCTTGTTTCCTTTTGTTACCCTTGGAAGCCTAATAAACTTCTGTGACTGTCTAATGGCTGGAGGTACAGATAGAAAAAATCATAGTGAGGTTGGAAGTTCATATATTCATTTTAATTACTCCCCAAATCAGGATAAGGCTACTCCTTCTCTTATTGGTGATGTCCCTAAGGGAGTCATGTTAAATCAGAGACCAATCTTTTTGGGCGGGCAAGGAGGATTAGTTGGGCCAGTGAGGATAGGATACGGAACGGTCATTGCTGCTGGAACCATCTATCGGAAAGATTTCATGAAAGGAGATGGATTGCTGTTTGCTGGGTATAATGTAAAAAAACAACAGCCTCTTTATTTTGGGCTTTATCCAGGGATCAAAAGGATCATAACCAATAACATTAATTACATAGCAAATATCATTGCACTTAGGAGATGGTATATTGATGTTCGTTCTCTATTTTTACTTGGTAATCCGATAAAGAAAGCTCTTTATAACGGTGCCTTGGAAAAGATAGAAACGGTAATTAGCGAGAGAATAAAAAGATTAAAAGAGGTTGCTGACAAAATGCCTCGATCAATTGAATTATATAAAAAAATGATGAAAGAACATGTCTTGCAGACACAACAAAATCTTAGGAGAGAAATCTTCGAACAATGGTCACATATAGAAGAGTTTTTAACGGATAGTTATAAAAAGGAAGGAAATTTGGAAAAAAGGGATGCTTTTTTAGATCTTATTCAACAAAAGATAGATGAAAAGGGGAAACATTATATTGAGGTAATTAAGGGATTAGGCAATGCCGGGGCTGCCATAGGTACAGAATGGCTTCAATGTTTAGTTGATGAGATCAATGATCAGATACCAAATATTATTCCCTCTTTAAGACCTTAAAAGCTTAAATTAGGACGCAGATCTTCGCAGATACATGCAGATAATAATTTATTTTTTATTCTTTAATCTAAAAAATCTGCGTTAATCCCTGGCCCAGACCTGGCATGCAATGTTTAGGCTATATAGTTTGAGGCAATAGATACCACAGAGGTTGCAATATATGCCAAGGAGGTCGCGCCAGGGCAGGCTGCGTCCAAAATGGGATTTCCTATACTATCAAGTTGCTCACTGAAGACTTATCTCATACTGCTCAAGATGAAAATCATTTTTTGGAATTATTGCAATACGCCGATTAATTCTTTTTTCCAATTCCATAACGGAGTATCTCTCTTCCTCCTTTAAAACTTTCTCTATCTCAGGATTTACCAGAACATAGACCTTGCCCTCCTCCCCTAATACCCACTCTCTTTCCAGATCCCTGAAGATATCATAACAGATTGTAGTAGGCGATTTAAGCCGGCCTCTCCCCTCACAGTATAAACAAGGTTCAGTTAAAAAGAAATTTATATTTTCTTTTGTCCTTTTCCTCGTCATCTCAATCAGACCTAACTCCGATATCTCGAGAACAGTGGTCCTGGCCCTGTCTTTTTCCAAGGCCTCTTTGAGTGCCATAAAGACCCTTTCCCTGTTTGCTTCCCTATCCATATCTATGAAATCAATGACAATCAGGCCCCCAATGTTTCTTAATCTCAGTTGATAGGCAATCTCCTTAACTGCCTCCAGATTTGTTTTTACAATGGTTTCTTCCAGGTTTCTTTTCCCTACATAACTTCCTGTATTAACATCGATAGAGGTAAGAGCCTCTGTTGATTCGATGACAATATATCCACCAGATTTCAACCATACCTTTTTATCTAAGGCCCTGTTTATTTCCAGGTCAATGCCATAGGCATCAAATATAGGTTCTCTGCCTTCGTAGAGTTCAATAGAGTATCTAAGTTTTGGGGCAAATGTTTCTATGAATTCCAATATTGATTGATACTCCTCCTTTGAATCGATCACCAATCTATCAATCTCTTTGGTAAAAAGATCCCGCACAGCCCTTAAAGTAATTGTTAGTTCCTTGTGAAGAATGCTGGGGGCAGAAAACGTTTCTCTCTTTTTCTGAATATTCGCCCATAATTTAGTTAAAAACTCCATCTCGATTTTCAACTTTTCTTTAGGCGCTTTCTCACTTACGGTTCTCACAATAAAACCTGCACCAGGTGGCCTTAATTTTTGCATAAGCTTTTTTAATCTCATTCTTTCTTTTTCATCTTCTATCCTGCGCGAAATACCAATATGGTCAACGGTAGGCATATACACAAGGTGACGCCCAGGAAGGCTAATGTGAGAAGTTGCTCGAGAACCCTTTGTGCCCAAAGGCTCCTTAGAAACTTGAACTAAAATATTCTGTCCTTCTTGCAGGAGATCTTCTATATTAATATCACTTTCCTTTATAAAGCGCGTCTTCGAATTGATATCGGTCTCTAAATTATTCCCCTCATCTTCTTCTTGCAGCATAATCTGCTCCCAATGGTGAAGGTCGTTATAGACATCAGTGACATATAAGAAAGCTGGTTTATCAATACCGATATTTATAAAGGCTGCCTGCATTCCAGGTAGAACCCTTAACACCTTCCCAAGGTAAACATTCCCAACGAGCTCCTGTTCAGCCCCTCTTTTTACATGGAGTTCAGCCACCACTCCATTTTCCACCAAGGCAACCCTCGTTTCATGTGGCCTTGCATTTATTACCAATTCATTGGTCATCATCAGACCTCAGATAATAATACTTTTTGTTTTTAAAACCCTCATTCCCTCTATCTGATTGTCATGGAGACTGAACACATTCTTTATAATCTCAGTAGGCTTAAGTTCCGGCCCTTCTCCATGTCTTAGAATTAACTCCAGCTCGCCATTGGATAACACATGCAATGCTTTCACCTGAGATCGAATATCAACTATTTTTTCACCATTCCTGCGTTTTTTGACTGCTAAGCAGGTCTTTAACATCAAAAAGCTATCCACAGCTTCTTTGTTGAAATATCCATTTGCCTGGACATGAAAATAGCTTTCTTTAATTCTGGGAGGAGCCTCCTTTATTGCTATTTCCTCCATAGAAATAACCCTGATGCCAGATGGCAGTTCCTTATTAAGCTTCTTTATTGTGAGTGATGTATTTCGAATATTTTTAACTTGAACATCCACTATTTCGCTTAAAGATTCTGTTCCCACAGGGAGTGCCACTGCAAAGGAGACCTTTGGCATAGGATGATAGCCGCTCGAATACACTAAATCCATCCCAGTTCTTCTAAACGCCCTTATAAACACCTTAATAAGCTCTAAGTGGCTCAGATATCGGGTCTTTTCAAGTTTTGTAAAACACAGTCTATATCTTTCCCCTTTTTCATGTAATTGGTTTGATAAAACCCTACCCTTTTCCTCCGGGGGATGCCAGGTATCAAATAATACTGGGGAAATGTTATTGTCGCTACAGACTCCACAGTTCGAACAATACTGTCTGCAATCAGGTGTTTCTTTGCCCTCCATAGCCTTTTGCCACTCGCTCAGTAAAAACTCTTTCGATATACCGGAATGTATATGTTCCCATGGCAAAACCTCATCGCGCTCCCTTTCCCGAAGAAGGTAAAAATCTGGATCAAGATTGCACCTTTTCAAGGCCTTTTTCCAGATATCTATGTTAAGGTGCTCACTCCAGCTATCAAAATGCGCACCCTGCTGCCACGCCTCAAGTAATACCTTGGTTAATCTCCTGTCCCCCCTTGAAAAGATACCCTCTAACCAGCTCGCTTCTGGATTATTCCATTTAACCTTCACTCTACGGCTCTGCAATCGTTCCTTGATAAAATTGATTCTTCGTTTAGCTTCTTCAAGTTCAAGCTGGGGCAACCACTCAAAAGGGGTATGTGCCTTAGGAACAAAGGGAGAAATGCTTACATTTAATACATGTCCCTTTCTTCCTTGAGGCCCTAATCTGGAAATCTTTTTACTTAATTCAACAATGGAAAGAAGATCACTATCCTCCTCAGAAGGAAGGCCTATCATGAAATAAAGCTTGATTAGGTTCCAGCCCCCCTCATAAATCTCCTTAGCTGAATGTAAAATCTGATCCTCTGTCAATCCCTTATTAATAACATCTCTCAGTTTCTGGCTGCCTGCTTCAGGCGCAACGGTAAAACTCGTCTTCCTGACCTTCTTTATCTCCTTCATTAATAAAGAAATGGCTGTATCAATCCTTAATGAAGAGAAATTAATAGCAACATGTTTGTCTGCCACCTTTCGCATTAACGTCTGTACTAATGGAATGATACAGCTGTAATCACCTGAACTTAAAGAGAGAAGGGATAGATCCTCAAATCCTGTCTCATGTAAACCTTTTTCAGCTATGCGCACTATTTCATAAGGATCCCGTTCCCTCACAGGCCTATATATCATTCCTGCCTGACAAAATCGACACCCTCTGCTACAACCCCTCGCAATCTCAATGGTGAATCGATCATGAACCACCTCTGTAAATGGGATTATTTGCTTTGCAGGAAAAGGGTAACAATTAAGATCGGGAACGATAGCCTTTTCAACGCCTTCATACCCTTTTATTAGCGATTTTATGTCCTGTATGATTCCTTTCGTATTGTAATGCACTTGAAAAAAAGAGGGGATGTAAATGCCTTTAATTGTTGCAAGCTCTTTTAACAACTCAGGCCTGCTATTCCGCCCATCCAATTTCCATTCTCGTACGGTTTGGCAAATCGAAAGCGCTGTTTCCTCTCCATCACCTATAACAATAGCATCAAATAGCGCAGCTACTGGCTCAGGATTAAAGCATGCGGGGCCACCTGCAATAACCAGGGGATCCATGGATTCCCTGTCTTTCGCTAAGAGGGGTATGTTGCCAAGATCAAGCATGGACAGAATGTTGGTATAACAGAGCTCATGCTGCAAACTAAAGCCAATAATATCAAATTCAGGCAGAGGTTTTTCTGATTCAAGGGAGGCAAGAGAAATACCTTTCTTTTTACACTCGGATCTTAAATCTACCCATGGGGCAAAAACCCTTTCTGCTGAAAGCCAGTTCTGTAAATTTAATATATGATATAAAATTTTTAACCCCAGGTGGCTCATCCCGATTTCGTAAACATCAGGAAATGCTAAAGCAATAGAGATCTCGACAGCAGAAAGATCTTTCTGAACAGAATTTACCTCATCCCCTAAATATCTACTTGGATGAATTATTTTAGAAAACCACGCTTGTTGATATACATGCATTTTCAAGTGAACTAAAGTTATAAGTGCCTAAAGTTTAAAGTTCCTTGTCCGGACAAGCCGGAAGTTGAAACTGGAAACTCGAAACTTGGAAAAATTTTAGAATTATTAGAATAGATAAACTTCTTTAGTAAGCGTTCAGCCGTCAGCTTTTGCTTCTTAAAACCCGTAAGGTAAACCAGCCTCAGGCTGGTAATAGTCCATTCCCGACCAGTATATGGCTAAATGTCTCAGGAATAGAAAAAGTAGGACAGAACCGTGTTTTAGCTGAATGCCGACCGCCGGCGGCTGAACACTTACCTTCTTTGTTTATCCAGTTTCAAGTTTCAAGTTTCCAGTTTCAATTGATAGAGGCAAAATGATGGTTATCGCCGTACCCTCACGGCCCAAATTTTCACCTGAAACCTTACCCCCAAGACCTTCGACAAGCCTTTTAACTATAGCCAAACCTAAGCCAGATCCATCTTTTTTAGTTGTAGAAAAAGGTTTAAATATCTCCTTAGCTATTTTCGGATCTAAGCCTGGCCCATTATCCTCAATTTTTATCCTTACTGACTCTACAAATTCACTTGAACTCTTAAAATCCGTTTCTTTTTCTGCACTAATAGAGATGAGTCCACCTTTTGGCATAGCCTCGGACGCATTCAGGAAAATATTCCAAAATACCTGTTTAAGCTGCTGCGGATCTGATTTAATCTTTAAGGGGCTCATAATTTTCGTCTCTATATCTAAATGCTCAGACCAGCTCTGGCTATTTTGAAATAGATAGAGGGTATCCATAATCAACTGATTAAGTTCAAATTCTTCAATTTCTATTCTTTGCGGTCTAGCAAACTGCAAAAAATCATTTACAAGATGATCCAATCGGCTTACTTCTCTTAAAACAATCTTTATCAATTTTCTGTTAATATGGGCTTCTTCTTTTGACAAGCTATCATTTAATACCTGAATTGAGCCACTTATTGAAGCTAAAGGATTTCTTATCTCGTGGGCGATTCCAGCGGCTAATTCTCCAAGCATGGCCATATCTTCCATTCTCTTGACCTCTTGTTCCATCTCCCTTATCCGTGTCGTGTCTTGAAATACAAGTATTTTTCCTTTATTGCTCCCATCATATTCTTTTAAATGTGAAATATTTAAAAGAAGATCAATTTGCTGGCCCTTCTTCCCTTTATAAGAGAGTTGGCTGAACTTATGTGGGCTATGAACCTTAAGATACGGCATTATATGAGGGATAATATCGCTAATATCCTTTCGGATGGCATCTCTGGAATCAATATTAAATATCCTTTCTGCTCCCCTATTAAAGACAATAATTTTCCTATGCTCGTCTAATGCAACTAGTCCCGAGGAAATATTCTGAATAATATTTTCCTTGAGCATCTCCAGATCAGCTATATCTTTCTGTTTAGATTTGAGTTCAACCCTGCTCTTCTGAATCTGCTCTGATAGAAAACCACTCAAAAAAGCTACCAAATAAAAGGCAGCTGCATTGACAAGAATCATATAAAAAATTTCACTACTCTGGTATTCTTGGGTATAGGGAAAACGATAACCAATGGGATTAATCAATCCATAGTAACTTAAATCAAGGAATGCCCCATAGAGAATGCTGCTAAAAGAGGCTATTATCATTCCTCCATAACGATAAAGAATTATTCCCCCTGAGAATATGTTCAATAAATAAAGAAAGGAGAATATACTTTCAGTACCGCCTGTCGTATAGATAATGGCTGTTATGAAGATGGTATCGATAAGAAGCTGAAGATACGCAAACTTGAAGAGATTTTTTATGTACTTAAGTGCAACTATATAAATAAATGTGAGGAAATAGATTGAGGCAATAAGGATGTAGTGCGCATTTAAGATCTCACCAAAATAGGTTTTTGTTTCCCTTACCTGAATTATAATCGCTACTCCTAAAAGGAGGGAAACAAATCCCACCCTCAGAAACATCAATAATTGAAGGCGGGAAAGAGTCTTTTTTTGGTCAAGATTTCGATCCGTTTTGACCATAGTTGTTTGAGTCAGCCCATTGCCGCAGCCATCTTGAAGATAGGAAGATACATAGCAATAACCAGACCTCCAATTGAGCCGCCTAAAAATAACATTAAGAGTGGTTCCAGCATAGATGTCATGGCAGAAACTGCAGCGTCAACTTCATCGTCATAAAAATCCGCTATTTTTTCTAACATGGCATCCAGAGCACCAGTTGACTCTCCAACAGAAATCATTTGGGTTACCATGCCAGGAAATATATTTGTCTCGGAAAGAGGCTCGGCAATTGTTTGTCCTTCAGCGATACTACTTCTTGCGTCATGAATAACCTCTTCTACGATAACATTCCCTGCTGTCTTGGCTGTTATCTCCAAGGCATCTAAGATAGGTACACCACTACTGACCATAGTACCAAGAGTCCTCGTGAATCTGGCAACAGCCACCTTCTTAATAAGTTCACCAAAGATTGGGAGTTTAAGCAAAACACTATCTATGTTCTTTTTTCCTGAAGTCGTTTTTGCATATCTCCTGAATACCCAGACAAAGACAATCAACCCTCCAATCATATAGAGTATATTTCCCTTCGTAAACTCGCTCATGGAAACCACGACCTGTGTCGGCACTGGTAGTGCCTTTCCAAAACTGGCAAACATATCCTGAAACACAGGGATGACAAAAACCATAATAACCGCGATAACAATAATGGCAATAGCTACCACAATAATAGGGTAGGTCATAGCGCCTTTGATCTGAGATTTTAGCTTTTCTGCCTTTTCAATATATGCGGCCAGGCGCTGCAAAATGGTATCAAGGATCCCCCCAGTCTCTCCTGCAGCAACTAAATGAACAAACAAGGAATCAAATACTTTGGGATGTTTGCCTAATGCATCTGCTAAGGTTGAACCACCCTCCACATCCTTTGTTATTCGTTTGAGCATAATCTTAAAGGTTTTATTCTCAGTTTGCTCCCCCAGAATGTTCAATCCCTGAACAAGAGGAAGGCCAGCATCAATCATTGTAGAGAACTGTCTGGTAAAGATAACAAGGTCTTTTTTCGTGACCTTGGGCTGCATAAATGAAATGTTCTCAAAAAGGTCTTTAGGCTTTTGTTTGAGTTTAGTAACTTGGATACTTCTTTTCTTAAGCTGTATCCTTGCTATCCTTTCATCAGCAGCCTCTAATTCACCTTTTAAGGAACGTCCTTTTTTGGTCTTGCCACCCCACTTATAAATAGGCATGATTTGTCCTCCAGGCTATTTACATTAATTTATTCAGTAGTTAGCAACAAATAGCTTAATTATGTTCAGGGATCATGTCAAGAAATCTCTTTTTCCCAAAATCCGAGATTGATTTTATGCAAATTGGTATGTCTTGGCGTTTCAGCCTGAAAAAACAATCTAGAGATCAAAAACATGTATCACCTTTAATGCATTTGGCCCATCTCTTTATTTTCATGACTTCAGCATATGCTTTAGGCACACCAGTCCATATGAATCCTTTAAAGAGCTCTCTTTCTGTGATGTATCTTACGTATTTGCAAACTCCCATATCCTGAGGCGAATGTCAGCAAAGAGCTGGCAAAGACCTCTTCTAACTTTCAGAAAGATCTGTCCTCCATGAAATACGATCTTACCGGCTATCTGATATAATCTCCATCGTATGGTCTGAACCTGGTGTCGATGCCATGGGGTAGACAGGATCTTGAAAATAAATAGCCGAAAGATGTTATAGGCCAGAACTCCAACCCTAAAGAATACAGCATTGGCCTCAAATTGCCCACAGGGCATCCTTTCCATACCAAAGCCTATCTTTAACTCCTTTATCCGGTTCTCGTTGCGATCTCCTCGTTGGTTGTACCATGTTACAACCTCTTCAGATAATTCAATCTTGTTGGTGGCTATCACGGTATACTTTACACTCACATCTTGTTCAGAAAAGATATTTTGTTGATAGGTCCTACGGTCCTACGTATCACAATAAGCCTGAGGCTTATAAATAAGACGAAAGGCCTCCTTTGTCTTGTTCATGGAGTGGATTGCCTCTGCGATATATCCATTTTTATACGACTTCCAATCCTTATCAGGTATCGCCCTTATAGCCTCCAGGACCGCCTGGTAAAGATCAGCCCCTATGGCAAATTGAATTCTATTCTGCTCACAATAGTTTATAATATCAGCTTGATATGCGGCACTTTCAGATCTCAGAAAGGCGATTCTTTTTCCTTTGAGCATTTGTCTTACGCAATATTTTATAAAGTCAAGGTTTCTGGTTGCAGGGGCTACATTACCCTCTCTGCATCTCCCAGAACCAGACCATTTTCTGCGATATGGCCTACTATTGGCATATATCCCTTAAATCCCTTACCTGCCCGCCATTGCGAGCACTCAGGCGAGGCGGGCGGGTCTCTTGTCATTTCTACCTTGAAAGGAAGTATTGTTTATCGTATCATTGTTTTCACCTCGTTGGTTATGGTTTGGTTTGTTTTTGAATAGATGTATCTTACCGAATCAACGAGGTTTTTCAACTATTTTGTTATGAAAATCAGCACTAATAGCGGGATTGGGGCTACTTATTTTATTTCTCTACCCTGTAGTACGAAGAGAATGTCCGTCATTTAAATCTATAATTTTATGTATATTGGCACAATAGGTGTAAGTTTCGTTATTAGATCAGATTACTATTTATGCTCCCGTACCAATTGCTATTTTTGGCTGGTAACCATACCTTTTATGCATATGGATCGAATTTCATCTTTGAGTTGGTGTTTATTTATCTATCCAATAGCCTTACTCCCTTCTAAAGCAAAACAAAATGAGGCCGATTGTCATCATGGAAGCAATAATGATTGTAATTGTGGTAGTTGAAATCCCACAATACAATATTGCATAACTCATTCCCACAATTGGCAGCAGGCCCAAGCGAATTACAGCCCGCAAGTTTTCGTGTCTAGCAATAAAGTTCGCTACTGGTGGTGAATACACGTAATATACATTTACAAAGGCCTGCCCTATCTTGCTGGGCAAAAGATACGTGTCTCTGAACTGCCGTAGGATCTTTACATGTGTCTCAACCTGGGAGCCATAGGCCGCAGTTGCGATAAAGCAGCCGCTGCTGCCATTTTCGTCTTCAGAAGAGATTACCGCGGAGCCCACAAGCTGGGAAAGCATCCACCAGAAGGCTTTACCTTTAAGATAACAGTTAATGCATTGCGAATGGGCACAATCATCACAGCGCGGACAACTGTGGGTAGAACACCATGTTGAACACCATTCACAACCGTCTGATCCATCGGGATAGTAATTACCGTCTGGATCATAGCTTTCTATGTCTGCAAAGTCGAAAACAACCTTGTTGTGAGCTGAACAAAACGCTCTAATCCGGTTGTTATTGATATAGAGCGTTCCGGAAGATCCAGACCCATCCAGATGTCCTGTCATGTAAACAAAAGTGACATTGGGATAACCCGCTTCCAATTGACCCATTTTAGTAAGATAGTCATTGACCTCTTCCTCACTGTACCAGGAAAGCTGTCCACACCAGGACCACATCACCAGGTTCGTTTCTGGATGATTATTTAAATAGTCCCGAGTGAGGGAATCCCAATGGGGATCACCAAGGTCAATCCAGTCATCTTCATGTATGGTGGGTCGACCATAAAGCCCGGAGTCTTCATTTTCAAGCATAGAAAGCCCTGTAATAAGCTGACTGCCATGGGATGTATGACTGTAATAAATAGTGAAGGTTGAGCGTACAGAAGAGAAGGAATTTGCTGAAATACCACTAAAATCTGCTGCTGCAGTATGATCGGCAATAAGTGCGGCGGCAATCGGGGGGAAAGATCCCATCCATAATACGACCATTATCATCAACCCCAGATTCCTTATTAATTTTAAATGCATGACAATTTTCCTCCCTTCACAGGTTTAAAAAAAGGGCCTGCTCTTTTTTGTAATGTAAGGTTGCCTTGAATCGGGGTCAAGAAAAATCTTCAAAGCCAGCCTTAACCAGTTTTTCCTCCCTCTCTAAGGGAATATCGCCCAGAATTGTCTTGGAGACCATAGAAAGGCACACCAATACCAGAAATCACACAACCACCACCATTGGCAGTAACTTGAGGAAGGCACCTAAAAGTGACAACAAAATGGTTTTTTTAGCAAATTAGGCATTCGATACAATACCAAATGACCAAAACCAAAATAACCAAAACATTCTTATGGCAAATACTATCCCGAGCACACACTCCGTAGGAAGTGTGGGGACTTTTGAACATGAGAATTTCGAATTTGTTTCGGTCTGGCCGGCAAAGCCTGTGTGGTTCGTATCCCGATCTGCGGGAGGGTTTAATATGATGAATTATAACACATACATAGCGGAGGATTTCAAGATGAATGAAAAATTGTTGCTGATACCCCATTTTGTTTAATTCCGATTGAAATAATCAGAGCCCCTAGGTTTTGACTACTGCTATGCTTGAAAAGAATTGAAAGGGCAAAATTTTCAAGTATTGTGTTTGTATGTTGTAATAAAATCAGATAGAATCCGTTAAAAAAATCTGGCACGAAATGTTCGGCCAGAGCATGCTCTCAGATACCATAATATACAGAAATTATAGGTGAATGCACTGTGGGTAGAAAAAGAGAGAAAATAGGAAATCTGAGTAGATTTAAAAGCCTTTTTCCTTGACCTGGTAAGTTGAGGGGGGTATTTTGTCAGACTTCAGGGTCTTACAATCGTGTAACCTCATTTAGAGATCACTCCTTTGGAAAACCCTTCAAAATGTAGCAACTTGACTCCTGCTTCTTGTTTTTTTAAGTAAGCTCGCCTTTTTCAATGCATCTAGCGAGAGAGAAGAAGGATTTCCCATAATTCCTTGGTAAAGGAGTACTATTGAAAGCCCTTTTAATCTACTCTGAATTCCCAGACACATTCTGGAATTTTAAGCACGCCCTTAAATTTATTCGGAAAAAATCGGCCTACCCTCCTCTCGGCCTATTGACAGTAGGAGCTATGCTACCCAAAGAGTGGTCAAAGCGCTTGATAGATCTTAATGTGACAAAGATCACTGAAAAGGATCTCGCATGGGCTGATTACGCCTTTATTAGCGGGATGGTGGTACAGAGAGATACAGTCCGTCAGATAATTGCCCGGTGTAAAGAAGCAGGCCTGAAGCTAGTTGCTGGGGGACCACTGTTCACCAGTGAATATGAGCAATTCAAGGAAGTCGATCATTTTGTGCTTAATGAGGCCGAATTGACTCTCCCGCTTTTTTTGGCTGATCTGGAGCGGGGATGTGCCAAGCGCATATATGAAACATCCGAGTTTTACGATATACGGAAAACACCGGCTCCAATGTGGCAGCTGGCCGATCCCACACAGTATGCCGCGATGGGTATCCAGTTTTCCAATGGCTGCCCCTTCTATTGCAAATTCTGCAACGTAACAGCCTTATTCGGACACCGAACTCGCTTCAAGGCCACTCGCCAGATTATTTCCGAGTTGAATGCTCTTTATGGCTTGAGATGGCGTGGTCAGATCTTTTTTGTTAACGATAACTTCATCGGCAACAAACGGTATCTCAAAACCCAATTTTTACCTGCTTTAATCGAATGGCGGAACAACAAGAGAGGCATACCCTTTAACACGGAAGCCTCGGTAAATCTCAATGATGACAAGCCTTTAATGGAGATGATGGTTAAGGCAAGGTTTTGATGCAGTTTTTATCGGGATCGAAACGCCTGATGAGGAAAGCCTGGCTGAATGCAATAAAAAGCAGAATAAAAACCGTGATCTGATCGAAACGGTAAAATGCATCCAAAGGGCGGGGCTGCAAGTGCAAGTAGGTTTTATTGTGGAATTCGATCACGATACGCGCTCTATATTCCAACGGCAGATTGATGTTATCCAGAAAAGTGGGGTCGTGTGACGGCCATTGTGAGCCTACTTCAAGCCCCTGCCGGCACAAGGCTATATAGACGTCTGAAAAAAGAAGACCGCTTGGTCGACTATTTTTCGAGAATATAAGGCGACAAGGATTCACAACCCGCTGGACTTCCAGCACTTCCTGTCCTTGTTTCGCTCCAGCGTACGCTTGGGGATCTTTTGCAAGGAGCGGCTCCAGTATTGGGAGATCTTGCTCTGGACATTCTTTCGTCGCCCTGGATTGTTTCCATTGGCAATTACCTTGGTGATTTACGGCCATCATTTCCGCAAGATCTGCAATTTACACATCATGTAAGCAGGTGATAGTAATAACTAAAGAGCTTTCTGGAGCTATATTACGTGTAGGATCGCAGACGACATACCAATGGTATTATGATTACGAAATTCAACCTTAACTACAGGCAACTTATAATATTTTGAAATGAGAAGGAGGTTAGAATGAATATCTATGTAGGCAGTTTATCGTATAAGGTCGCCGAAGAGGACCTTAGAAAAGAGTTTGAGGGCTTCGGGCAGGTCGAATCCGTCAATATTATTAAGGACAGATACAGTGGAGAATCACGAGGATTTGGATTTGTTGAGATGCCCAATAAAGATGAAGCACAATCTGCTATTGAAGGCTTGAATGGCAGGGAGTTGAAGGGGAGGAAAATTAATGTGAATGAGGCTCGCCCTCACTCTGAAGGTTACCGAGGTGGAGGAAGACGGGGTGGTGGTCGGCGTTACTAGCCAGCGCCACCATGAAAAATAGCGTAATAATAAAACTTTCCTGATCACCAAAATAACTATAATAAATCCTTTTTTTCCCACATGAGTAGAAAGGAAAAGGATTAATAGCCTAAAGAAGTCATGTAGAGTACCATCCATGAGGGGTATCACTACCAAAAGATGGAAACCAAAATTTTATCAAACACACCACGAGCTCTTTTATTTATAATCATTCTTTATGACGATACAAAAATATGCTAAGCCTGTTATTGTCCTCGATGCGGGTAAAGTCCTTGTTGACTATGACCCCACGGTGGTTGTTAAGTATCTTTCAAAGAGGTACGGACGAGAAATAGGTCTTCCACAGGCGGATGATCTATACAGGCTTTTCTTTCCTGTATATGTGGGCACGCAGTCATGGGGGGATATACTCCAGGCAATCAATAGGGCGCTGGGTTTCTCACTTGGGTCTCAGGAGTGGCTCAATATCTGGTGTCGTATCTTTATCGGCGAGGCACTGAGGATGAGGGAGGCGCTCGCTGAACTCAAGAGCGAGTTCCGCCTTGTGGCCCTCAGCAACACAGAAGAGGTACACTGGACATTCGTTCTCAAAAAATTCCCAATATTTGAACTTCTTGACGGGTGGGTAGTTTCCTATTCAGAGGGTGTGGCAAAACCGGATCCTGCTATCTACCGAGTGCTCATGAATCGTTACTGCGATGGCCAGTTGCCGGTTTTCTATACTGACGATAATGCGCGATACGTTGAAGCAGCTCGGCGTCTGGACTGGGAGGCTGAGGTGTTTACTGATGCAGCACACTTTAAGGATCAAATTAGAAAGCGCCGTAGGATCCCCTAAAGAGCACGACATGATTTCTTATGGGCTTTTTCTAAAAAATATATCCGTATGCTCTATAGCAAGTTTTTATCCCATGTGGAGGTCTCTTTCATTTTTATTTGATTGAATGAGAGAATCCGTTTTAAAATATTTTCGATCCCATTGTAACAGTAATGAATAAAGGTAGCAATGGCTGCCAACTCAGTGGTTGAATACCCTGGCTTTTCGGCCTTAACAATTGAAAATAGTTGAAATACTACAGTATCTATATTTTCAAATTTTGCTTCGCAGTATTCTCAAGGTTGACGTTTTTGCATAAATGAGTTTGCCCTCTTTTGCTATGTTGTTTTTGAATTTTGTCATATTTCCAGAAAGATCTATCAAGTTTGCATCCTTTGACATTACCCTGAGCAGCTCCCCATAAAATTTGAAGAATTTTCCAACTGGCACAGCAAAGTCATAATCACTAACGTCTTTTGGCTCCTTATATAGAGCGGAACCAATTAAATATAGCTCACCAACTCTATATTTCTTGGCAATTCCAACAGCCTTATCAGGCTCATCCTTTGGGATCATTGTGCCCCCTTTCGAATCAAACTGACTCTTAACTCTCTAACTCATCAACTTTTTAACCCTTTAGGCCTCAAACCTCTTCACCGTTCCAGAACCTCTTGAAGACTAAGAGAAGTCGGTGCCTAAGGGTCAAGAGATTGAATCAAACAGTAGTGTAATGCTATTGGACTGAACCTCCTTTGTTAAATTATAGAAATTTTTAATCAACTTCACTGATCTTTTTCTGTTTTTTCCCTTATTTTTTTGATTTATTCTGGGCGTTTACTTGTGGCAAGATGTAGATGATTTGTACGAATAATTTTTCTAACTATATTCTAACTATATTGTACTATTTCTATTCCTTCAGGCCAGATATTATGTATTTGCTTCCCTTGAAATGCGTGCAGCGATGAAATTATAGAACAAAGCAAATATTGCACTTGCAATCAAGCCATCTATGAAAGCCCAAATCAGGCCAATAAAACTCCCTATGGGGCTTATGTTGTAACCCCGGTAAACACGACCATTTAATAATGTTACGTCCCCTGCTGCGCCTTCAAAGGCAATTATCCACCACGTAAGAAGGAAAAGGCCAAACCCCCAAATTATACCACATGTGAGTGAAAAGGCTTTTACATTGAGTCTCATCGTTAACCTCCTTGAGTTGTGCATCTAATTATCGAGATAGTGAAATTTTTATCGTTTAAAAAATGTGGAAAGAATTTCATATTTTAGTGAACCACATGCAGGCTTTATTCGATCTTACGGTTTACTCTTCTCTTTCTATACTCCCGACTAAATCGTAGATATGGGCCTCGGTTATATGAACCGGAACAATTTCTCCTATCATAGCTGTTCCTTCATTTATCAATACCTGGCCATCTACATCTGGAGCCATTGTTGCTGTTCGTCCAGTAAGTAATAGATCTGTTTCAGGGCTTAATCCCTCAACTATTACTGGCACTGTTTTACCAACCAACTCTTTATTGATATTTCTGCTGATCTCTGCCTGAATTTCCATAAGCTCCTGGACCCTTTTTTCCACGACACTCTGAGGTATGCTATTTTTGAGCTTTGCGGCATGGGTGCCTTTCTCCGGGCTAAAAGCAAACACACCTAATCTTTCAAATTTTGCCTCTTGTAAAAAGGTGCATAATTCTTTAAATTGTTTCTCACTCTCTCCTGGAAAACCGATCATTACTGTTGTCCGTAGTGTTATTTTTCTTGATCTTTTTCTTATTTTCTCTACAAATTGAGGTATCGACTCCGCCTGCAAAGGGCGTCCCATAGCCCTAAGGATATCTGGATTAACATGCTGAATGGGTACATCAAGGTATGGGCATAAAATTTCTTCAGAATCAATAAGCTCAAGAATTCCTTCAGTTAAATGATACGGATGAGCATAAAGAATTCTTAGCCAATGCAAATCAGATACGGTAAGAAGCTTCACCAGGAGATCCTCAAGCCTCCATGGTGGGTCAAGATCATGGCCATAGGAGCTTGTATCTTGTGCTACAAGATTAATCTCCTTCACGCCCTTTTCAACCATATTCTTTGTCTCGATAAAGAGAGAATCTATGGTTCTGCTCCGGAAAGAACCCCTTAAGGAAGGAATAATACAATAGGAGCAATGGTGTGAGCATCCTTCGGCGATTTTTAGATAGGCAGAATAAAATGGTGTTGTCTGGGCCCTGGGTGCCTTGTGATCCACTAAAAAACGAGGTTTGTCTATAAAAAAAATCGGGGTGTTAGCACTTTTAGTACTTAAAATCTCACCTATTCTGTGTATCTGTCCTGTACCAACCCAGCCATTAACCTCTGGGATTTCTTTAAGCAGCTTTCGTCCATATCTCTGCACAAAACAACCTACCACCACAAGGGATGTTAGATGCCCTTTGTCTTTTAAACGTGCAAGCTCAAGTATTGTGTCTATGCTCTCCTCAACTGCTGGTCTGATAAAGGCACAGGTATTAACAATCGCTATATCGGCATCTAAAGGATCATTGACTATATCATATCCATGCTCTTTGATACGACCAAGGATATATTCACTGTCTACAAGATTTTTTACACATCCGAGGTTGATAACAAATGCCTTTGACATAAATCTTATAATATTATTTCAGGTGGTGGACAGGCTGAAATCTGAATAAGTCATGAGGGTAAAGGTTGCTGACTGCTAAAATCTTACCATTCTCTTTCTGTTTGAAGACTTGATTCCATCCATCTCTTAATCATGTCTTCTGTGTACGCACTCCTGAAACCATTGACAACCGTTTCAAATGGAAGGTCTGCAAAATGCCCATGATCTTTAATATATTCGATATGTAGATGCCCATCCAAATCATGGGAATGAAAGATAGCGGGATTATGCCCATCAAATTCTACAGGTTTCAAATTTAGCCTCTGACACATGCCTATATCAAATGTTGGCGTTACCTTGATCCATCTGCCGTCAATGTAAAGCTCATTATAGCCATGAAAGGCAAAAACATTTGTTTTCATCATGTTCCATAATTTTGGGGGTATCGAATAATTCTTAATATCAGCAAAAACAAGCCGTGCCGGTATACCATTCGCTCTGGCCAATGCAGCGAGCAGAACTGCCTTTTGAACGCAAAAACCTTCCCCTCTCTCGAGAGTCTTGCTTGCCGGGTAATGCTCTGGAAGGTAAAAAGGAGAATAGGGGGTATAAGGAATCTTGTCTCTCACAAAATTAAAGATAGCCTTTGCCTTTTCGTCAGGATAAGGGGCCACAATTTCTTTGGACAGCTTCGAAACCGAAGGTGTGTCGTAATCAATATAGTATGTTGATTTCAAGTATATGGATAGGTCTTCCATAATATATCACACGTACTATGTCTTTGTGGCTCCTTTTGATAGACGTTTTATTATGGTTTGGGTGAAGTTTTTAAAAAATAGAAGCTGAATATTTTTGCTCAATCCCTCTAAAAGGGTAGAACTGATTTTCAGTAAAATACATTCCTCTTTGGTAATAATGGTAGCTGTGCGAGGTTCACCGGTCAGATAGGCCATCTCTCCAAAACATTGTCCCTTTTCTAAAACAGCTACTTCTTCACTTCCCGTTTGGACTAACACTTGACCACTGATCAAAATATAAAAAGAATCGTCTATCTCTCCTTCTTGTATAATGGTCTTACCTTTTTCAACCTTGACTAAATCACATGCAGAAAGGATCTCGTTAATTTGTTTTTTAGGAAAGTTATTAAAAAAAACTAACTCCTTGATATAGCTTAACAATTCGCTGTCATGAGTTTCTTTTGGTGTTTCCTTTAAACTACGTAAGGCCAGTCTCAGATCGTAAGCAAAGTCCATACTGCTCTGATAACGTTGAGATGGGTTCTTGGCCAAGGCCTTGTTAAGAATATCTCCAAAGATCTTTGGTAACGCTGGTTTTAACTCCAGAATGGGGGGAGGATCATCATTAACAATTTTAAACATAACAGAGTATTCGTTTTCTCCTTCAAATGCCTTTTTACCAGTTAGGAGCTCATAAAGAACCGAGCCAAGAGAAAAGAGATCGGTTTTCTCTGTTATAAGCTCCTCTTTGACTTGTTCAGGTGACATATAGCTGGGGGAACCGTATAAACCTTTAACAAGAGTCGAATGACCCCTTTTAATATAGGCAATACTAAAATCGGTTATCTTTATCTGACCAGATAAACTAAGCATGATATTAGAGGGTTTTATGTCACGATGAATTACCTCATTTTGATGGGCATATTCTAAGCCTTTGCATACATTGAAAGCAATCTGTAATATCCTCTCTATGGGCAAAAGGTTATAAGGCTTACAAAATCTCTCCAATGTGTATCCATTTACATACTCCATGGTAATATAACAAATGTCTTGATGTAGATCAGCATCATATATAGTTACAATATTTGGGTGCATAAGGCATCCTGCTGATTGCGCCTCAACAAAAAAGTTCTTCTTATAACTTTCGATTTCCGCAGGGCTTGTATTATCAGGGAGACGGTAAATCTTAATAGCTACTTTACGATCTATATAAGGGTCCTTTCCAAGATAAACAGCTCCGCTGCCGCCCTGCCCTAACTTATTAAGAATCTGATAGCGACCTATAGTCTTTATATTCTGTAAATCAAACATAAATCAATGAGATACCCTGTAAAATTGTTTAAGTAGTTAAATAGTCAAATAGATGAGCAGCTGAACAGTATATTATTGGTTATGTAGACGAATGATTACCTATTCAACGAGTTAACGTCGTAACTAATTTACCTTAAGCCTGCCAGTCCCGCTCTGAGGTACGAGGCGGGCCAGCGTCTTCGCCTTTTTTTACTTTGAGATATCAGTAAAAAGCTTCTTTACATCAAGTTTATTTACCAAATCATTAAATGTTTCACTCATTACTTGATGCGCCTGTTTTATACCGGAAATCCTAAACTTTTCTGCCTGACCCTTGAATCTCCTGGTTAAAACATTCCCCTCCTGAGTAAATTCAGCTTCGTAATCTATCCTGGCAATCCATCTACGGCCAGATAAATCCAGAGTAAAATCGTATAAGTTGATAGCTAACTCTGGAATCCCTTCTTTCCGCTCAGGTAACAATTTTAGCCCCATATTCTCGAAATAAAGAGTAAAGGTTGTCTTAAAAAGGGTTTCTATGTCATAAATTCGGACAAGGAATCTTTCCTTTTCTCCTTTCGATAGAATATAATTAATATTCCCAGAAAAATTTGTATATATCCCCTTTGCTCCATTGCCAATAATATCTTTATTGGCTCTCTTGTCAATAAACCTAAAATATATTTCCTTTCCCTCCAGAATATTAGATTTTGGTATAGTGTTATACGTAACCTCCAGTTTAGGGATAGTAGCACATGCAGTAAAGAAGATAAGGACTAAGCAGGAAACAAATTTAAAATAAGAAAAAAATAACCTCATGATGTTCCTCCCTTTTTCTAAAACACATGATAGACAATTGGCATAAACTATTTTATTAAAGGAGTATTCTAAAAGAACCCTTATCTGTCAAGAAAAAGTAATCCAAATG
>Ga0233414_10000080_pt1 | contig 42575 bp, 62 predicted proteins | sample Na_anoxic_10_MG_FD_189020 | JGI IMG/M metagenome (GOLD analysis project Ga0233414, IMG submission 189020) | Seawater microbial communities from Saanich Inlet, British Columbia, Canada - Na_anoxic_10_MG | ecosystem: Environmental > Aquatic > Marine > Inlet | place: Canada: British Columbia... | reverse complement strand
CTGCAATTGCAAATTATGATATATCTAACTTTGAAGGTGTTGAACTAGATATTACAGGTAATAAAGAATTATTTCAAAATGATATTGTTGTTCCTAAGATTTGGTTAATGCAAACAATGTCTGAACTCTCCAAAGCTAAAGGAAATGGCATTGAAGATGGTGATTATATTAATTCACGTACTGAAGAAAAGTTATTAGACATTGATGGTGAAAAAGAATTTCTACCGTTTATAGTAATTAAAACTTTTAAACGATGGCAAACATTTAAGTTATTAGCTGATGGCAAAAAAGAATTTGTTTCTAGCGAAATGATGGTGCTTGGTAAAAATCATGAGCTTGAATATCAGTTTACTGAAGAAGGAAATGAATTTACTAGAAGGCAAGTAATTAGTGCTTATGTTCTTTTAGGTGAAGATGCTCAAGCGGGAATTGTTAAACCATATGTATTAGATTTTGCATCTACTTCTAAAGGTGGTGGGCGTGATTTAGTTAGTGATATTAAAGTTCTTAATGCTAAAAAGCTTCCAAGTTATGTTGGATGGTTCAAGTTATCAACAGTTGAAGTTAAAAAAGAGCATGATTATTATGTAAAAGTTGTTAAATTTGGTGGGCTTCTTCCTGAAAAGATGATGCCATTTTTAAAAGATGCACATACTGAAATAACTTCAATGATTGATGCTAACGCTATTGAAATTGATGATAGTGATGTTCATGATGCTGCAAAACAATCGGCTAAAAAATCAAACTCTAATGTTGTAGATGCAGCTAGTGACAACGCAGGAATTTAATCATGGCAAAGAAGATAAAAACAAGATCAACTTTTTATCAGCGGCAAATGAGTGATGAAGTGAAGTATCAAATTAAAACTAAAGCTGAAGCAATGGGAATTGCAGGTTGGCTTTTAGTTGAAATCTTATTAGAAAAAGGGCTTGGTATTTCAAACAAAGATTCAATTGATGCTGATAAATGGCTTGGGGCTAATCATTCAAAGTCAAGAACAGGTAAACCATACAGAACTAAAAGGAAGTAAACCATGGAACAAAATTTTGATTACATATTAAAGTATTTTAAATTCTCACATTTGCCTGAACATCTTCAAGTAATAAGTAGAGATTTTAGTGAGCTTGCACATCAAATGGCATTTAGATGTGTTAATGATGATGCTGATGGTAGAGAGACAGCGGCAGGCATTAGAAAATTATTAGAAGCAAAAGATTGTGCAGTTAGATCATTAGTTAAATAAGGAAGTAAACCATGGCAAGGCATATCGTTGAAACTGAAAAGTTCTTAAAAGAAATTATAAGTGAACTCACAAGTCATGCACGCCTTGCCCATGATACTGAAACCTTTGGGCCATTAGGAATAGGTGGGCTAAACCCGTTCCATGGTTCAAGGGCTTTTTCTCACATTTTCGCAACAAAGGATGATGAATTTTATGTTAACTTTAATAACAAACTTGATTGGAAGCATAAACAAAAATTACAACCTATATTTGATGATCCTAATAGGATTATTTATTATGTTAATGCAATTTTCGATGGGACAATAAGCCACTTTGACGGTTTAAAATTTAATCAAAGAATTATTGATTGCCCTTCAATAGCAAGAATAGATTACAATAAGCATGGCAAAAGTAAATTTGATAAAGAATCTTTTTTATCAATGAAATATTTAGCACAATATTATAAATGCCAACAGAAAAATGATTTAGTACTAGAGCATATTAAATCAAATGATTTATATCAAAAAGATTATGATGGTAATTACATCAAAGATATTTTTAAAGGCAAAACAATTCCTGAATATCAAAAAGTTCCAATTGAATTAATGTTTGAATATGGTTGTGATGATGCAAGAACAACTTATGATTTAGGGCAAAAGATTTTAAATTGTATAAACTATAAAGATAAACAATATATAAGTGACCGTGATGATGATTGCCCAACAATGATTAGTGTAGCTCAAAGAGAAGTAGCATTAACTAGTGTTTTACTTGAAACAAAAATTAAAGGGGTAAAGCATTGGGAAGCCTACACAAAAAAGGCAATTACTAAAGAAGAAAAAGATTATAAAAAATTGAGTACTGAAGTAAATAAAATTACAGGTGGTATAAACCTCAACAGTGGTAAACAATTAGCTGAATTTTTAACTGCAAAAGGCGTTGAGGTTCCACGCAAAGATGCAACTGAACATGCCCATAAGATGCGTAGCAATTGGCTTGAGAAGGCTAAAATAGCTAAAGAACAGGGTAAAGATAAGCATTATCATCAGGCAATGGATAAGGCTATAAACTATGAAAAAGGTAATTACATAACTGATAAAAAGACATTAAAAAAATTAGTTGAGAAAAACCCTAAACTAGATTTCCTAACAAAACTAACTGCCGCAAAAGAAGCTGAAAAAAAGTTAAACACATACTATCGAAATTTTATAACTCTCCAAGATGAAAACTATTATATACATGCTGATCTTAATCAGAATGCTGCTAAAACTGGAAGGTTTTCAAGTTCAAACCCTAACCTTCAAAACTTAGAAAAATACTATGTTGATTTAGATGATGATGATGCCTTTGCAGTTAGAAAATCATTTATTGCTGATGAAGGATTTAGATTATTTTTTGTAGATTACAGTCAACAGGAAATGATTGTAATGCTTGATCAAGCTGAAGAAATGCCAGTTATTGAAAAGCTTAAATCAGGGGAATATAAAGATTTTTATTTAGCTGTAAAGGCTATTTTGTGGGCACTACTATCTTTAGATTTTAGCAGGTATGACATTAAACAAATATCATTAGCACTTGCATATGGGCTTGGATTATTGGGATTAGCAAAAAACTTAAGCCTTTTACCTGCAAATGCAAATGAAGAAGAAGAAAATGAAGCAAAGAGAAAAGTTAGTGATTTTAAAACTAAATTCTTTATGGCACTTCCAAAGCTTAAAAAATTTCAAAAACGATTAGAACGTGAAGTTAAAATGTATGGGAAAATTCATAATGCCTTTGGTAGAGTTATTTACCTTGATCCTGAAGAATCTTATAAAGCTTTAAATGCGTTTGTACAAAGCACAAGTGCTGATATTACCAAGGCCAGTATTATAGCAGTAAACAATGGATTAAAAGAGGCAGGGCTTGAATCATATTTTACTATTTGTGTTCACGATGAAAATATTTTTAATATAAAAATAGGTGAGGAAGAAAAAGCAATTCCAATAATTAGAAAATGCATGAGAGAAGCCTACCCACATAAACATATAATGTTAGATGTTGATTTTGAATATGCACCAATAAATAAATATGGTGTTAGTAGTTGGGGAGAAAAACAAGAATGGAAAAGTTAACTGATGAACAATTTACTTTAAGAGATAAATATTTATATGATTGCAATTTAGTTTTTAATATTGAGTATGGAGAAAAAAGAAATAAACTAATAGCTACATCTAAAAAGGAGAATGAAAACTTTAGGTCTTTTGCATACTTTACTACTTCAAGTAGTGATGCAAAAACTGCTTTATTAATGGAATATAGACAACAATCATGGAGTAAATTTTGAATGAATTACAAAAGAATTTAAAAATTAAAATTGATTTTAAACAGCTAAACACACAACCTAGAAGGGATAAGGCACAAGTAATACAAAATGAAATGCAGTTAATTATGCGCAGTAATTTGTATAGAGATAAGTTTTTAAAAATGCTTGATGAACGTGAATATGTAAATGGGGAACTCTCCAAGTGGAAATATGCAAGCCCTAATGAAATTTACTATCACGTAATGAGCGCACGTGAGGTTTTAAATCCTGAAGAAGATAATGAAGTGGATATTTGGGTAGATGATTACTACTCTTTTAGAAGGATAATAGGATTTACATCAACTAAAGATAAATACATACACACCAATACAAGATATTTTGACAAAAGAACCTCAAAGTTAAATGGTTCTAATTTCCATCATGAGTGGGGGCATAAGATGGGATTTTCCCATGATAAACGAAATACTAAAAGGCGTAAAAATTCACTTTGTTATTTAATGAATGAAATATATGAACAGTGTTGGGATATAATGTTCAGTGAACCAAGTGCAAACGATAAAGTTTTAGTTTGTTATAGATCATGGAGAAATCTATGGTTTAAAAGATGCTATTGGAAATATGCGGGGGAAGTATGAATAAATCAATTGAGCAACAATTAAGTGCAATTAACTCTATTATGAAAACTGATGATAAAGGTAAAAAACTTAAACCTAAATCATATGCTCTTAAGGGCAAAACTTTTATGCTTAAAGATGACTTAAAGGCATGGGGTTGGCAATGGGATTATGAAAATAAGCATTGGGCATTAGATGAAGTGTATGAAGATGATCCAAGTTTACGCATCGTTAGTAATATTCCTGAAACATGGTTAGAGGTGGTTAAATGAGATATGCACCAATTGTGGCAATACTTTTTGCATGGATATTTTTTAAGTCTTATGAAGAAACTAGAAAAAGAGTAGAGTTTGAAAATAAAAATATAATATTAGAAGGTAAATTAATTAAATGTGAAAAGCATATTGAAAATCTACATGAGTCAATGGGAGATATGTATGGAGAATAACTACATTTGTAAATATGAACTATATCACGATAAACCATGCAAAGAAGATTATTCACCATTTGAACCAAGTTCTAATAATGGTTGGATTTATACGGCATATGCTCAAGCTCTAGGACATTTAACAGCCAGTACTAGACATTATCAAAAGCTGTATGATGCTTGCCTTGAATTTACAAGTAATTCTTTTTACATTGATAGACTTCCAAATAAAACTGAACCACCTATTTCAAGGGATGAAGCAATTGGGATGCACTATTTAAGAACACCAATTTTTATAAAACTTCATCAGCAAGACTTTTATCTTTGTTATTCAGGCATTGCTAATTCAGTTTCTTGGATTGATTCAATAAAGGCTTTATGGAAAATTAGAAATGAGCATAGAAATTTTGTGTGGCAAAATGAAGTATTTGATGCTTATAAGTTGGCATTTAAATTAATGCCTCATGATGTATACTATTTTAAAAAATCATTTGGGTTTTCAACAAATATAACTGAATCAATACTATTTAATTTGTATGCATTTAGCACAATAGTCCAAAATAATATTTCAGCTAGAAATGTTTTGTGGCTTCAGCTTAAAGATTTAAATTCAAAATTTTGGATTAAGTTTATTAACCAACCTAAAAACTTTAAAAAGTATTTTGGGGATAATCATCCATTTGTAAAGGGGGAATGATGTATACATATAATGCAATAGTATCAAAAGTTTATGATGGTAATACCATCACAGTTGATATTGATTTAGGGTTTGGGATATGGAAGAAAAAAGAATCTATTCGTTTAATGGGAATAGACACACCTGAATTACGTGGCACTTTTGAAATTGAAAAACAAAAAGCAGTTGAAGCTAGAGATTTTCTACATAGCCTAATTATGTTTAAACCTATTCAAATTGTATCACATGGTAAAGATAAATATGGAAGGTATTTAGCTGATGTGTTTTTTAAAAACGTTAATATAAATCAACACTTAATTATTAAAGGCTATGCTAGGGAATATCTTGGAGGTAAAAAAGAACCTTGGAAATTCTAGCGTCTATTATCATGGTAGTACTCACTACCATGTTTTAATTTTGGCTTAATAACTTTAAGCCATGTGAGCATAGAAAAACACATCATATTTTCAGGGGCTTCATGTAGGGGGATATATTCAGGTTGGGTTGTCCACTCCCCCACACGTTGCTTTTCATCTTTAAAATTTAAATTCTTTTTGCCTTTAGCCGCTTCATTAAATTTTTGGCTTATAGCAAACATTTCAACAGGCTTTTTTATAGTTGGTGGGTTTTTACAGCTACTAAGCATCATTAACAGAATCACGCCATTCATCACTAGTTTCAGCATTTTCAATCCTTTTTAAAATGTGTTCACCTTTTTGTACTTCATACCTATACCCAACAATTTGAAATGCATACTGAATCATAGGCTTTGCAACTTCATCATATAATTCAGTTACAACATATTTAATAATCCAACCTTTAACCCCACCTGCTAATGCATTCCCTAAAATCTTTTTAAGTGCAGCTTTAACGGCTTTATCACGTAGAAATGAAATAACCCACTCCTTAAGAATGGGCCATGTAAAATTAAATTTCATCTTCACCAATTGCTGAATCAATTTTAGCTTCACCAATTGCTGAATCAATTTTAGCTTCAATTTTAGCAACTTCTTTTGTTAACAATTCAGTGAACATAATTTTTAGTTCTTCTTTTTTACCTTCATAATAAGCATTATCAAGTTCAGTAGGAATATATCCAACTAGTTTAAGCATTAATGGATCAACAGCTTGATCAAAAAGCTTTTGCGCTAGAACATCTTCTTTAATATTAATCTTTACTTCAACAACACTTTTAATTTCGTCTAAAATATTCATATTAAACCCCTTTAGGCAACCACGATTGCATAATTGCAATCATTCTATCTAGTATATTAACAGTAACTTTATCCTTATTGCCAAAATAAAAGTTACAGTAATCAATTAAAAAATCCCCATAATCTTGCCAATTCTCAATTATTTTAATTGAATCTTTAGTTTTAAAATTAGCAAAGCATGGTTCAAATAAAAACATAGGATAAGCCCGCAAGCCATTAAAATTAGCAAAACCCCTATCAAATTTCCCTTGAAGCTCTAAAACCTCACGCTTTTTAATTTTAAAACGCTTATTAAACTCATTTATAAAATTATTAGCTTCATAAATTGATTCTGGAGAGTTTTCAAGGGCAAGTGCTTCACAACCATAGGCTTTTAATTCAAAGGCATTAAAGTGCAATTCTATTATCATAGAGGGGTTAAATTCTTTTACCTTCTTTACATAATGCGTTGTTTTAATAAATACTCTAAATTGATCAGTTGAAAAATTGCTTTTAACATAATTAGCTATTGACGAATTAAATTCCCATTCAGTTTCATTCAAATAGTTAACAGCACCTTGAGCTGTTAACTTATGTCCAACAATAAATGCAATCTTTTTTAGATACATGCATACCCACCATCATTAATTAAACCTAATACATATGAAATATTTTCGGCAGTAATATTTGCATCAACTGTCACAACAGCTATTTTTGATTTAGCACTACAAATATCACCATCAAATAAAGCGCTTCTAATTGGTTCAAATGCTACCCGCATTGCATCCCTAACAGCTTCAGTTTTACCAACATTTAATAATCTAATTTTAGCATATAAAGATTTACCAAACGCCATATCCTTTTCAATAGTTTTTAAAGCTTCTCTAGCTGCCCTAGCTATTGTTGTATCGGTTTTTGTAACAGTGAATTCATCAGGGCAATTATATTCTGTGAAATTTAGTGCATGAATTCTTGTGCCAGTTTGCCCAACACAATCATCTGTACGCCAACCTGCTAACTTGCCCCACTTGTGTTTTGTATTTGCAATGTATTCATCGGCAAGTATTTCAGTATCTAATTCTTGCCAAATAGCTTCTCCATTTATTTTTGTTACATTTACCAAGGTGGATGCTAATACCGTATTTGTAAATAATAATACTAATAATAATAACTTTACCATTTTGTTGTTTCTCCCTTATTACTTTCACAAAGTTCAACCCAAGTTTGCGCTTGTGTATTATTTCCATATGTAGTTATTGCATCATCTTTTCGTGTTCTAAAATTTGTAGCTGTTGCGGTAAACACAGGTGTATGCATGGCCGTAACTGTTCTACCACCCGCTGCAATTTGTAACTGTGCGGGTGTTGATACACCATGAATAAATCTAACTAATGCATTTTGATCACTATCAATTTGTGCACGTACTCTATATCTATTTCCTATGGTTAACCCTGTAAACTCAAGTGAAGTTATGTCTGATGGCCCACCAACATTTCCACTAAGTATTTTAGTTTGACAATCACCAAAAGTTCCAGTTACAACTAAGTCACTTGGCACTTCATTAATATTTAAGTAATGATAAATGGGAAAATTAACTAACGTACCACCATTTAAGTTTGTTCTTAGTTGTGCCTTATCACCCATATTCATGCTTATAATACAGTTAAACCTTGATATATCTTCAACTGTTGATCTGTTTTCACAACCCCTGTATCTAAAATACCCTGCACCAATGTCTAGCCATATTTCAGGAAGTCTTGTTAAATTTGATGATGTAATAAATACGCCACCATAATCAAAATCACCTGCGTATGGTGCTGTAAAAGTAGTGCCATCATACGCTGATTTATTATCATGAGTTTCTATAAATGGAATTGGAGTTACATTTGCTGTAATAACCTCAAGTGCATTTCCTTCAGCTCTAACTTTTAATAATGTTCTTTTCCTTGATACGGAATTTATGCCGCCATTCCACCCCACAACTGGAAATCGCACAGTAAATGAAGTTATGTTAGCATTTGTAAATATTGAACCATCACCACCAAACGCAGTTGTAGCAGTACTTCCATCTGTCTTTGTAAGAATAAAGCCAGTGCTAAAAATCTTAGCCCTTACCCTTGCGTGTGATTCAGCGGTTGCCCAAACTGTAATTGTACCCCCACCAATATCAACATACGATCCACTAGCTGATGGTTGAGGTAGTATTCCAACTGGAAATGGAAATAGATAAGAACCAACAACATCTGATGCGCCAGATGTTCCAACTCTTAATTTATATCTTATTTCTATGTCTGAACCCACTTGCCTTTGATCAACTGTATATTCAGCTCCACCACCTGTTCCAATTGCAAGTGTACCACCACTAGTTCCTGTAACACTGCCAATTGCTGATGCCTCCCAATTTGTAATTGGGTTAAAATATCCCGCTAAATATTCTGATTCTTCACTTAAAGGTTTAAATTTTATATTGTCATAGCCAATGTTTGTTGGTGGAACGCTTGCTGAAACTTGCTTAAATGTTACTTGATAATCTTTAATAGTTTCATCAGCTCTAAACGATGAATTATGAGTTCCACCACCTCCAAGTATATTTTCATTTTCAACTTTTAATATTACTGGAGTTCCAAGTGGGTCTTGGATTACCTCAATTATAATATCACCCGCTGATACATCACCAGAATTAACTATGTAATCAAATTTTATTACAATGTCTTTACCAAGATCACCCGCATCTATTGAAAAAACAGGTGATTTTGCAGTTTGCCCTGAATTGTTACCTGTATTTTTTATAACCTGCATGAAGCCTAAGCCTCTAAGAAGAAATCCATTGGTTAAATTTCTTGATACTGCAATTCCAGTATCCCCTGTCCAACCACCAATAGTTTCTTCAAAATCAAAATCATCACCAACTAAATAATTAAATTCACCTGAACCACCTGTACCACCACCAACTTGCCCCCACGCAGCGGCCAGATAAAAATTTAATTCACTAGTATCTGAATTGATAATACAATCACCTTCAGACGGTGCTGCAATAGCATCACGTTGTAGTTCAGTCATTACATTGCATGGGCGCATACCATTAGTAGTTGATACAGCTACATATTGCCCTGTATATGTTTTAACCCCTGCTATGGATTGATTAGTAGTTAGATCAACAAAGTTTTGTGTTGCTGAACCTGTACCACCATTGGCAATTGGAAGAATTGTAATTGTATCTTGTTTACCATTTAATTGGGTTTGAATGGAACTAGTAGCATCTAAATAACTTAATTGTGTTGTGGTAGTTGCTGATTCAATAACAGCACCTGTTGTTGAAACCATAACTTTATCATTAGTTAAAGCAGTACTTGAATTAGTTCCACCATTGGCAACTGGTAAAATTCCAGTTACTTCACTAGTTAGATTTATAGCACCTGAAGAAACAACACCTGCCGTTGCTTTTAATGGGCCATTTAAAAATACATCTAATGTTGTTAAACCTGTAACGGTTAAATTTGTAATACCAAAAATATTATTAGTATCCATATCAACATCATTTTTTAATGTAACATATGTTGAATTTAAAACGCTAATTTCATCAGCATCAATTTTTCTATCATTGCTAGGAACATAACCAAAGGCAAAGATAGGAATTAATAAAAGCAGTAAAAATTTCATAATCTATTCCTTCCTTATAAATCGTTTTAGAGTTGCATTATAGATATAAATAACTTGTTCAAATCTTCCAACAACAACTTTACCATTTGAAATAAAACCCTCATCAATATCATTAACTTCAAATGTTACGGTATTGGCATCAGATAAACCAAGTAAAATTATTTCTTTACCCGACTGAAAACCATGTGAAGTTCCAAACGGTGTTGAACTTGCCACAACTGCCCCACCATTGCCACTAATAGGAAATAGAGGTTTAAAAGTTGCAGGATCAAAAGAAACCTCACCCGCACTTGCAATTAATTGATCAGCTTCAACTTTAATGTATCCACCTGTCCCAAATGCAGCAACTAGTTCATATTTAATTGAATTAAACCATTCTGCACTAACTAAAAAATCTTCCCCATTCTCTCTAACAGGAATATCACCAAAGCTCATTTATATCTCCTCTATCCATGCCAACCCACCATTAACACCTTGAGCACCCCCTGCGCTTGGTACATACCATCTAAAGGTTATATTAGCGGTTGTTGTTGCCGTATAAATCCAAGTTAAAGTTTGTGATGTTTCTCCAGTTGCTCCAGTTGCAAACCCACCAAAGTTGTTCAAAAGAACAGCATTTGCTGTTAAAAGTACTGGCCATCCTGCTGTATCAGCACCTGCTGTGTTTTTCATTGTTATATTTATGCTATATTTATATCCGTTCCTAACTCCAAGTACCAAACTTGATAAGGTGTCATTTGTATCTAAATCACTTTGAACTAAAACTGAACCACTTATAAATCTTTTATCACTTGCTATTGAATCGTTAGATACAGATTGTGCTTTAATTAGTGCACCCTCTAATCCATTAGAATCAAAACTTCCTTTTAATACGTTGTTTATCCATATTTCTATAATGCCACTTCTAATTTTAACCCTATTATTTAACCCGTTTTCAATCCAAAGCTCACCCGCTGCACCTTCATATATTCTTAAATTATTTGCAGCATTTCCAACATAATATTCTGATACATATGCACGCAACCAACGTAAAGCTGATGTGCCCAATGCCCCAATAATATCTTGTGGTGCACGTGAATTGTTTCTTGGTACAAGATCAATTAACAAAGCTTGCACAAGCTCATTATGATCATTAGCGGGGATTTTATTACCATCCACCCTAGCGGTTAAAGTGTTAGTTCCCATTTTTTAAATCTCCCTTATTTTAAAAGTTAGTTTATCACCTTTGACTGAAATTTTTCTATTTAAAATTTTCCAGTTTGTTGTAATGTCAATTATTAAACTTGAAGTTGCATTTATATAGCTTGACTCACCATAGATTGCTTTACCATATGTAGCGGGTAATTCTTCAGATTCATTTCCCCTATAATCGGCAGGATAATCAATATTTATTTTATCTAGCAAAAATATTTTATTAACTATGGGTGAAGTCATAGGAACTTCAATATCAAGTTCTATTTTAGGAAATGCAAACTCATTTAATAAGGAGTTTAAAATTGCAGTTTGGATTACAGGATTAGTTATTAAATCACTCTCAATTTCTTTATCTCTATATCCAAAATTATCAATACTATCAGCAAAAGATTGTATTACTGATGTACCCTTCCATTTCCAAAAATTAAAAGTTCTATTTAGCCCTAATGTGTATGAACCTAAGTTTAATAAATTTTCAATACCTAAATCAGATGAAGGGCCATAAAAAGTAAATGCACTAGTTGCACCACCATCACGATTACTAACAATAACTTCAGAATTTTTAACATACAAAACTGCACCTGATAAAAACAAAAGTTCATCAAGGGCATCCAAACATTTTTTATTTTCTAATGAAGCAATTGAATCTGGCACAAAACTTAGATTTACTGAAATGTTTGATAGTGAAACACTTATGAATTTAGTTATCTTTGCTTGATTTAAAATATTATAGATAGTTGTTTCAACACTATCTAAAACAGATAAAGCACTAAAATCAACTGATACTTTACCAATAACAGATTCAAGCCCTAAGAAGTTAAATGTTTGAATCTGTTCATCAGAATCAAATTTAGAAGAATTATCTTCTAATAAACCCTTATACACTTCAATAGGTGCTGATAAATAAGTCAACCCACATGCAAAGCTTCCACAACTAATTTTATCAGCGTTTCTATCCCACATTATTTTTAAAATAGTTTCATCACGTTTAAATGTGAATATGGAGAGTGGATTATTTGCCTCACTATATCTAGCTTTTTCATTTCTAAGATTGACAGAAATTTTATTAAACTTAATTGTTCCAATGTCATATTCATTAGAAGATAAATCTTGCTTTAGATTTCCAACACTAGACGCTAACACATCTTCAGTAATATCTTCAAACTCACTATATGTGCCATCGTTTAAAGGGGTGCTTAAATAAAAAGTAAATGCACTCATTAATCCACCGATTCCTTTAGCTTCATTTTTATCTTAATTCCCATTGAGTAAATCCCTTTTGAATAAGGGTTGGAATACTCATCAATTGGTTTAACTAAAACTACATCTTCATTTCTATATCCTTTTTGATTTGTTCTAAATTGTGATTCTTTACCACCTGATAAAAGTAGTAGTTGCCCTTCAGCTTGTGCATATACATCTTCATGCATATCTAAATCATTATTTGATCCACTTAATTTTATTTCAAGTTCACAACTAAATGCACCCCTAGTTGTTACACTTCTAATTTTACCACTCAACATATCATCATTTTTTTTGTTCTTAGAATGAACAGGTTTTTTAATTACTGGCCATCCCTCAAAGCGATATTTCTTTTCAGTAATTATTAATTGCCGCATTTCTTTATCAGCATCAACAATTTGTGTACCTGTAATAGTTATACGAATAGCATTTGTGATAACAGGGGTATCTTTTTCATGTATATTAGTGCCTAAAGTATTTAAAGTACCTATATCAAAACTATTCCATACTGCACCCGCATCACGCCATTCAATAGTGTAATTTTTAAAATTGTGTTTAACTAGCATAATAAAATCAACATTAAGCAAATCAAATAATTCTATTAACATAACAGTGTTAGCAGCATCAGTTGAATCAGTTGTTAACCATCCTGAAATATTATTTCTATTTCTTAAAAATATAACTGAATCTTGCCCTGTATTTGTAGCAACAGAATCAGTTATAGTTATAGCGGGGTTAGGTCTATTTAGATCAATGTGATTTTTTCTTAAAAATAGAATTTGCCCTGTTTTACATTCAGCCATTTTATTACCTCACGTTAGTATTTTGAACTTCAGCTTCAATTTGTTTTTGTTCTATTACACCAATAAAATCACCTGTTGGAACAAGTTTAACTGTAACTGTACCACCACTTGAAGTTCCACCCGTATTGCCATCTTCATCAGGGGGGGTAAAACCTCTAGCTAAAGCTGTGCCCTCTACTACCTCACTAAATGATTCAGGTGGTGCCACAATCTCATTAGGAGTTAATAAACTTGGTACACTATCTACACCTGCACGCCCTGCCGATTGAGGCACAACACCACCTTGCCTAGCCCCTAGGATATTAGCCTGTTGTTCAACACCAAATGCAATCAATGCTGCCGCTGCCCCCGCACCTAATGCAGGCCCTACAATTGGAATACCTGCTAATGAACTATATGCTTTTATTGCACCTTCACCTGTTGCAATGGCAGCGTTTACACTTGCCGCTGCTTTACCAATAGAATTTAGAGTTGCATTTTTAGATTGTGTTAATTGAATTAATTGTGAAGCACCTGTTTTAGCATTCTGTAAATCTTTGTCTCTAAAAAATTGATTAAGTTTTGCAAATGTTTCACCAAATTTCATTTCATCAGCTAAAAATTTATTTCTATCTTCAATAACTCTAGTGGCTTCCTGTACTGCAACTTGTTTTTTTAATTCATCTTCAGATAAAAGTTTTTCTTCTAATGCAAGTAAATCTTCTTCATCTAATAGTTCACGATTTGCAACTTCTTCTTCACGCAATGAATCTTGAATTGTTTTCTTTTCAGCATCACGTTCAGCTTTTCTAGCTGCTTTTTCAGATTCAAACTTTTCTATTTCTGCTAACTCATCAGCATGTTTTAATAAAATGTTTTCTTTTGCTAAATCACGTTCAAGTTTAAATGAAAATTTATTAGCCTCTAGTAACTCATTATTTATTTCTGCTTTTCTTTGTGCAACATCTTTAGCTTCATCAGTTTCTTCAGCGGCACGTGCTTTTTGTATTGCTTTTAATTCTCTATTTAATTTCTGTGCTTCAGCAATTCTTTTTTCAGCGGCTTTTGATAATACTTCTTCTTTTGCTTTAGTGCTGTTTTTTAATTTCTGTTCAGCGGCAGCATCATCTTCAACTTGTGCTTCAGTTTTAAATGGTAAAGTTGTTTCACCTTCTAGCCCAAATTGATCAGCACCAAATTTAAAATCACCTGCATCAGCTTCAGGGCGAACAAGTAAAGCCCCTGTTCCAAAGTCTTTATCTTGTAATTGTTTCTCTTTTCTTAAATCTTTTAGTGCATCTATTTCTTTATTTATATTATCTATTTCTTCAGTTCTTCCACGTGAAGCACCTTTGCGTTCAAGCTTTTTTAAGTTACCTTCAAGCTTTTGAATTTCTTCATTAATTTCTTTTAATGTTTCAGGTTTTTCATCAGAGTTTGCAGCAACAACAACCGCTGCTATTCCACCCGCTACTAATGCCAACCCCGCAACAGCAATTCCAACAGGCCCTGTAACTGCAATCCAAAATGCTGATGCAGCGGCAGCGGCAGGTAAAAACGCAGCACCTATTGAAGTTATTAAAGCTGATAATTGAATTGCACCTAAAAGAAATGCTGAAATACCTGCAACAGCACCTGTAATAACTGCACCCCATTTTAAAAACGTTGCAATGTTACTAGCTAATTCATTATCAGTACTATTGATTGCCTTAATAAAGTTTCTAGCATCAACAATTATTTCTTTTATAGTTGGGGCTAATTCTTGCCCAATATCAGTTGCTAAATTAACAATAGTATTTTGAAGTAATTGCCCTTCAGATTTTAATGATGCAAATGCTTTTCTTGATTCTTCATTTAATGCTGTTGCATTTTTAGTTTCTTTAGCTGCCGTTTTTAACGTAGCACCTAGAAGCTTTGAGTTTTTGGCAAGTACTGGTAAAACTTTGTTTACCTCATCACCTTTTAAACCAAGACCTTCTAACGCCTTAAATACCGCTGTTGTTCCACCCTCTAAGTTACCAAGCCCATTAACAAAAGATTCAAATACACCTGTTGCATCATCTTCAAAAGTTTGTTTTAATTCATCCCCTGCAACCCCTGTTAATTGAGATAATAAAGCTAGTTTATCCCCACCACCATCAATTGCTTTTTGAATCTTTAAGAATGCTTTACCTACAACTGAACCACCTAACTGTGCCTGAATACCAACTGATTTTAATGCAGTTGCAAGCCCTGCCGCTTCAGCACTTGATACTCCAAATACTGCCGTTGATCTAGCAACTTCATTTGTAACTTTAACAATTTCAGATTCACTTGCGGCATAATTATTTCCGAGTGCTACAATTACTGAACCTAGTTTATCAATTGACTCAATGTTTTCATTTGTAACATTTAGAATTCTTGCTAGTGATGTGGCAGCTTCTTCACCTGTTAAATCTGTTGCAACACCTAGCTTTGCGATTGTTTCAGTAAATTTTAAAAGGTTCTTCTCACCTGTAACACCTAACTGTGCAGCGGCTTGAGTGATACCTAATAGCTCATTTGTAGATACAGGTATTGTTTCAGATAACCTTTGAAACTTTTTACCAAACTCATCTAACTTTTTACCTTCAAGATTAGCTGTTTTACCAACCCCAATTAATGCAGTTTCATAATCAACAAAAGATTTAGTTACAACTGCTATTGCTGTTGCAAACCCTGCAAATGCTAATGCGCTTGCTTTAGCTGTTTTACCTAAAACCTTTTCAAGGTTCTTAGTTTCTTTTTTTACCTTATCAAGTTCATCAATAAACTTATCCGCTGAACCAGATATATTAATAATTAAACTGTTATCACCCATTATTTACTTCCTGTTTTTTGGCTTCACGTTCTTCATACTCTCTTTGCAGTCTTGCAACAGCATCAACGGCTTGCTGATCTTGATCTTTTTCTTCTTCTTCAGATACATCATTAAATACCATTCTAGGTTTTAATTTTTTACCTGCTAAAGATGCTTTTACTTCCAATTCACTATATGATTCATCACTTATAGTTTTTAACATTGTAGTTATTTGCCTTAAAGTTAATGCATAAAATTCATCAATTGAAATCCCATATCGTTTAGCTAGAGCATCAAAGTATTTTGCATAACATGGAGTTTGATTGTCAGTTGAGTTTTTAATTTTATTTATATCATCTTGACGCTTTTTATTTATTACTAGAGGCATTGATTTAACAACGCAATCATCAAAACATTCCATGGCGTTTTTACCAATCTGTTCTAATGGTTCACTTTTAAATTTAATTTCAAATATTTTATATCTGTTTTCAAACAAACTTTTATCAGCAACTAGATGCCAAACAACTTCTATAATCTTCAGAGGTTCTTTATTAACAAGTGTATAAATTTCTGAAATATCACCATAGAGTTCTTTAAATTTAACAATGGTTTTTAAGTCTATTATGGAGAGTTCAACATCAATACCATCAATATTGATGGTTGGGGCACAAGGTTTAAATTGTTCCGCTGTATAGCTCATAGTCAGTTCCTACTATTATTGTATAAGTTTTATACGATTCTAGCTAACTAATTTATGTATGACAAATTGTTTGCACAAAATGTTCTAACGTGTTAGGCTATATAGAACCTCAAAGGAAAATGATATGAGATTAAAAAAACCGAAAACAAATAAAACCCAACGTATTACCTTTAGATGTGTTGAATCTGATATGAATGCAATGATGAGAAAAGCTTGTATTTATACTGAAGGTAACTTGAGTGAATACATACTATATGCAGCTTTGAATTTTGTACCTAGTAAAGAAGATTTTGAAAAAGAGATTAAACCGAAAAGGGGGAAGAAATGAGCAAATTTTTAAATGATCTAAAAACAAATAAAGAAAAAGTTTTTAAACTTCTAACAGAATGGGAATTATTAAGGGATTCAGATAAAAAACTTTGGTTATCCTATATGGTTCACGTTAAAGATTTAAAAAAAGTTTTAGGTGATGAAGCATAAGCATCTTAGGGGTAAACACTATAAAGATAGAAAAGAAACTGAAAAAGAAGTTAGAGAAAATATTAATAAAAACGCCCCTAATTAAAGGGGCGCATAGCTTATGGATCTAAATGCTAATCATCCTTGATTAACAACCTGATCCTTCACCACGTTTTGCTCTAATAGTAGCAACTTTATCTTCACAAGAATCATAAACTAATTTCATAGATAATTCAGGAATTGCAAAAGCTTGTTCTTCAAATGGTACACCAAATCCTGAACCAACAACTTTATATAATTCAAGTTCAAGCGTATCACCGTTTGCACGTTTACCACCCAAACAAAGTTGACGATGTTCAGGGAAAATTGTTGAATCTGAACCAATGTGAATTTCAGATACACCATTATGTGCTGATCTAACTGAAAATCTAGCTGTATCCCCAATATCCATAGCAATAGTTCCACTACCACCAATCATTTCTACACCTAACCCAACAATTTCAGTTGGTGCGCCCGCTGTAACAATTGCAAGATCATCAGCAATAATTAAATCATCAGATAGATAACTAAGCTCATTAATTGCACCTAGTTTTTTAAATTCAATATCAGTTAATGCATATACAGTTACGGTTGTAGCTGTTTTAGCTTTAATAATATAAATACCATCTTTTAAATCAACCGTTGAACCAACTTTAGCAATTACTGAATCAATACCAGTTGATGCTTGTAGTACAGGGTTAGACGCTGAAGCAAGAATATTTTTAAAATCCCCAACTGTACCTGTTGCACTAGCTGCCGTATCAGTAACTGTTGCACCTAAAAATAATTCAAACAAAAAGTTAGGCATAGATTTAACTGAAGCAACCCATTCACTTGAAATAGTTTTAGCTTCAACCGCCCATGCATTTTTATTTGATCCACCAAATAGTTCTTCAAATTCACTTGTTAGTGTCATTGTAGCACTACCTAAAACTTTTAGAGTTCCATATGGTCTACCATCCGAAATTCTAAATGGGCATATATTATGTATGCCGTAATTAATTCTGTTATAACCAAAATCTGCCATGATATTCTCCTAGATTACCTTTTCTGTTTTTAAATTCGCATGAAACATTTTAGGAACTTTAACTTCTTCACCTTTTTTAATTTCATAAACATCTTTACCATGCTGAAATTTAAAATCTTTTTTGGCCATAAGTTTTTTCACTAAAGGTTTTGCGGGTTCTACTTTTTCGTTTTCTTCATTCATTTTAATTTCCTTTTAGCGTGAAGTATTAGAGGCTTTAATATCTACACCACTTTTTAGAATTACATAATTACGATCAAATGGAAGGGTATCTGGTTTAAGGCGAGTAACCAAAGGTTTAGCATAACCCCGAAATATATCGGTGTTCTTCATGATAACCTGTGAAATAGCCCTTCTATATCGTAACAACTTATACATAATATTAGAGCGTTCTTTTTCGCCCTTGTCAAAAGTACCAATTTGAAAAGTTATAGTTGTACCCTCAATATATGATTCAATATTTGCACCCTCAACAGGATAATCAACTAAACCATAAAGCACAAAAAACCCAGTGAAGTTCAATAGCTTTTTATCTATCGTTTCAAAAACATATTTATCACTTGGTATATTTTCAATAAAAAGTGCATCACCTGAAACCGCACCTTTTTCTGTATTAATACAATCAATTTCAGCATTTAATTTAGCTTTAAATAATGCTTCTATATCTCTAATCATAAATTCTTCATCATAAATCATTTTAAAACCTCACCTGAAACTAATTGTATTACATGATCATTAATTATATTTAACCATCGTTCACGCCTACCATTGATTGAACTATCTTTTGACTTATCGGCAGGGCCGCCATCAATGAACACAAATTTACGTTGTGGTATCTTTGTTCTAGCTGCATCACTTTGATGGTATTTACCATATGGTACTGATGAACCTAATAGTAATTCTTGTTTTCTCAATGTAAAAATTGAATGTTTATTTCTTCCACCTAAAATAGAGTTTGATAAAACACGTGATTCACCTACTAGAATTGGATAGGTGAATCCATAGTTAACTTTTTTATATTCTTTATATCCACCTGCATAGTATGAAGCAAAACCATTCTTATTTTGCCAAAATGCTCTAAAAGGTTTTTCAGATAAATCTTGATATAACCCTTTACCTTGGAGAGTAAAAAGTTTTCTATTTGATCGGTAAAAATCTGAACTAATAAGCTTGAATGGAATTGTAAAATCATTAGTGGCACGCCCTAATCTATCAAGCCCATTTGCAAAGGCTATATCGTTTTCAATAGTCCACTCAAAGCCCGTTGCCATAATTTACCAGTTGTTTACACCCTTTTTAAATGTAGTGCCTGTTGTTGCGCTAATTCTAATCCTGCCCTGTTGTATGCTAGTACCTAAATAAGTTGCATCAGGTAGCTTCATTGTTGGTTCACATTGAGCACAATTATTTTTCTTTTCTGGTACTAGTTCAGTCATAAGCTTTTTAGCTTTAGAGCACCATGTAGGTTTTTTATCAGCTTCACCATATGAATTTAAAATATCATCCACAATACAAGCTACTTTAAACATTTGTAGTTGCTTTAAAATGGCAAATGATAATGGGTTATCTATTTCAGTAATTGGTAAAGTGTAAAGAGTTCCTATTTTAGAATCAATTATTGCTGTTGAATTTGTTAGAAATAAATCTAAATCAGTATCATTAACAGCGGCTTGTGAATTATCGGCAAAATCTCTAAACATTGATTTAACTTCATCTTTAGTTGCATAACTCATTTTAAAACCTCACGTTCAATTATATTCAATCTATCAAAAATTTCTTTTTGATTCTTTTCTAGTTCTTCAATTCTTCTCTCTTTTGCTTCACCCCTAGTTGATATTTCAACTAATTTTATTTTTACAGCATTTAAATCTAAATAAATCCCTCTTAAAAAAAATGCGTTTATAGATAAAGCAAGTGTTCCAAATGAACCAATTATCATTAGCATCATTTCTATTTTCATTTTACCTTCCTAGAATCAAATATAATTTCAAAAAAATCTGTATCTAAAAATGTTTCTTCAGAATAGATTTTTTTACTTTTTACAATTTCTATACACTTAAATTGTATTTCAGAATAAACGCTTTTTAAACACATTGCTGCTAACTCAAAGCAGTAAAATGCTTTGCCATCACTATTGAATAAGTAATCATATGGTGAACCTTTTACTTTTCTAGCGTATTCATGAATGGCATAAATAAAGCCATCAGAATCTTCTCTAATGAACTTTGGTTTACACCCTACTAAAATATCCTTTGTTGTGATAAACGTTACCAGATCAGTTAATACAACCCCCCTTCCAACAGCTTCAAGGACATAATATATTTCACCACTCCCCATATTTCCAACGTAAATACCTGCGTGTTTAAGTTCAGTTGGGTTAATTATATTTGAAAATTCTCCATTGACTTTTGATAATAATACAGTTCCAACTTCTATTGAATCACGCCACTTATAATAATCAGCACCTGAAATTTTCTTGTGAGTAAATGGCCAATGAATTTTCCCCCATACAATAACAAAGGGGGTAATAGCTGTTAAAATAAAATCATAAAATTTAATCATCAAACTACCTTTTAAATACTAAATTCATTTATAAAGTATTGCCTAATAGTTGTTTGCCCACCAATTGATGCAGGGGCTTTATCCAACCATAGATTATAATCTTTATTTCTTCCAACAGAATCATTATTTTCTATTTCAACTATTATTGATTTTCTTCCAACATTAGGATCAGCGGGATCAGTTATAGTTGATGAGTTTTGAACAAACCTGTTAAAATCACCATCATAATCATCCATAAATGCACGCCCTAATAATACAATAGCGGCTTGTGTATAGCCTAGAGGCATAAGCACTTCCATCATAAAATTAAGGGTTGGGATTTGAATTGAGTTAACTAAAAGTTTTCTTCTTTTTAACCCTTCATCAATCATATCTGAAGAATTTATAAAGTAGTATTTATAAGTGGTTTTAGTATCTGTATTTAATGTTTCATCCCTATTAATCCATGTACGTGTGGTTACTCTAGAAGTAGCAAACCCTGTTGCATCCCTAGAGTAAGCAATATCAACAGATAAAATTTTATCTGTTGGAACCATGTTAACATCTAAAGCCCTGTACCAATCAACTTTAGTTACTTCACCTCTAGTAACTGTTCTTTTAGGTATTAGTGCACTTATCAATTCTTTTTTATAATTAATATTATGATAATGCTTATGCCTAATTTCTGCTTTTACAATGTCATAAATTTTAGGAATTGATTGTTCAGGATCAGAATCAACAAAAGAAACTATTAAAGCATCTAAATCAATATCTTCCTGCACTGTTAAGGCTTCAGTTAGTGTAAACCTTAAATCATCAACACCAAATAAAATTACACCTTCAACTTTTACAAATGCTTCTTTAACATCATCTTGAAATTTATTTAAATCCAATATAGTTTTAACTTTATTAATAAACATTCTAGTACCTCACTACTTTAGCAGTATAGTTTTTAAGTTTTGCAGTTCCACCTGTAACTTCTTTTGAAAATCTTAAATCTAAATTATAGGTTCCCGCTGTAACAATTCCCAAATCAATACATTGTGAACGCCACATTGATTGAGCGGCACTTATATCTTTATGTTCTTCAGCATATGTAGGTGATAAAGTTACGCCATCAAACTGCAAATCAAATTCCATATCATTAGAAGCATTATGTGGCTTTATTGCTAATGATATATCCAAATAACATGCACCTGTTGAAGTTATTGTTATTGGATCAGAATAAACTATTGTTTTTGTAGCAGTGTTTGGAAGTGTTACTAATGCCGTTTCACTAATAAGTGCTTCAACTGTCATAGCACCTTGAGGGCCTTGAATACCCTGAATACCTTGGATACCTTGAACACCCTGCGCCCCATCAACACCATCAACACCATCAACACCATCATTGCCCTGAATACCCTGAATACCTTTAAAAGTTCTAATAACTCCAAGATCATCAATGTATTTAACTTCATCATCAGTGCCATCAACATATATTTTATATCTATTAATCGCAGGTGTAGCAGGGGGTGTAATTCTTTTAGGAAAATTTAATGTGCCATCACTCATAATATGTAAACCTCACCATCAATGTATAATTCACCATCAAATATAGGTGAATGCATTTGTAAAACTTTATCAACTGGAATTATTATATCTTCAACTGAACTAAATGTGCGCTTATAAAAAAAATTTAAATCATAACTTTTTTTATTTATAAATTTACCTATACTACTATCAAATGAAATTAAATCATCATGAGAAGCGGCAACTAGGGTAACATCATCTAAAGTAGCAAATGAATAGTTTTCTAAATCAACACGTTTAACTGAAGCATCAAGAATATCATTACCTGTTAGTGTTTCATCTTGTACTTGATCACCATCAATTTGATTTCTACTCATTTTACACCTTTAAAAGGTGTGGGGGAAATTTCCCCCACACTAAACTTTAGTACTTGTAATCTACTTGAATTTTATCTTTAATTTTCATGTTACTTGCCATTGTTATTACCCCTGTTGTGAGGTTAACAGTATAGTCATTTCCTGCGCCTTCATCAGCTCTTAAACCATTCCAGTATACCCTAACATCAGTTACAGGAATGTTTGCTAATGCTGCCAATACAGGATTTCCAACAGTTGTTGCAGGTTTTTCATTATAAACATCAGTTGGAAGTGCTGCCAATGCATCAGCGTTAACTTTTATTTGAGCATCTAACAATGCATCAGCATTTGCTAATGATGTTGAGGCATCAATATAATTAGTGCCTGAAGGCGTGGCATATGTACCATCAGTATTAAGCCCTGCACCCGCTTCAATTGCATCAACTTCAGTTTGAAGGTTATCAGCTAAACCTTTAAGCACAACCCCTTGCTGTGCTGATAATGGAACAGTAGTACCACCTGTTGTTAAATCATTAACAACATCTGAAGTTCTAAGAATATCACTTGATTCAGTATTATCAATAATATCAATTTTACCTGCACCATCAACACTGAAATCTGTAATATCAGTGTTTACAACTAAATGATCACCAATATTATAGGAAATACCATCTAATATTCCCGCTACTGATACATAATAAAAATCACCTGCAACAGCACCATCTAATGCTGTACCCGCTGCAACTGATGCATCAATAGTTCCCTTATATGTCATGCCTCCAACAACACCCGCTGCTATTGCTGCATCCATTTGCCCTTTATTAACAGCATCATCATTAGCAACACCATTAGCTAACCCTGTTAACGTGGCATCATTATTTCCACCTGTTAAATCTAGATTAGCACCTTCTAAAAAGTTTGCTTTTAATTTTGCTTTGGTTAGGGTTAAATCCTGTGATTGTACTTCTAAATCTATTTGTTGAATTGCCATTTTACATTCTCCATGAATTGCAGCTTTTAAGCTGCATATCTTATGTTAATTATATGTCCCACTTTAAACGGTAAAGTAGGTTCAAAAGTAATTACTGCACCAAGTACAGTGTAACAATCATCTGGCAAAAGAAGCCCATTTAAAAACGCAAATTCACTATCTAGTAAAGGTGTGGTTGATAATGTTATTGTTTTAGAAATCAAAAAAGATGAATCAACAATTTTATTGTGTTTATAAAAATCCATACCCATTGCAGTTGATGATTCAAAATAATCTAACGTTCCTGATATGGGGTTAAACTTATAACTCATTAAATTACCTCTACGCTTAGAAGGTCTTTTTTAGCCGCTGTAATGTAGGTAACTTTTATAGTTAAAACGTTTATAGCGTTTTTTGAATAAACGTATTGTTCACTTGATGTTGTAGGATAAGTTGCATCAATACGATCATAGTCAACACCGATTGAAAGGTCTTTACCCGCTACACGTAATCTATCCCTTTTTTCTTCAGGAAGATTTTTTGCAACAGATTCATAAAGCCCTGTAGTGTTGATTAAATCCATTGATGCTTCCTACCTTTTTATAATTTTTATTTTAGCAATGCCTCTAAATCTTCAATAGATTCTTCACCTGAAACCTCAAGCCCTTTTTCTTTTGCAGCTAAAACTAGTGCATCATACATTTCAACATCTTCAACAATTGCTTTTAAATCTTCTAACGATTCTTCACCATTTAATTCAACTCGATCTACAAGCTTCTTTTTCAAATCTTGCATTTCTTTGTTTTCTTTATTTGATGATGGCATTGCATCTAATTGAGCTTGTGTAACTTCTTTAATCCAAGCTTGAGGGCCTTTGCCTTTTAGCTCTTTTAATTCAGCTTCATTTAGCTCATATTCTTTTGCAGCACCTAAAGTAATCAAATGCCTACCAAGTCTAAAACCTGCCGCATGCGCTCTTTTTTGCTTTAAAAATACTTTTTTCATTTTTTCTTTTTTTGCCACGATTAGCTCCATAAGTTAAACCCTCCCAATTAAGGGAGGGGGTATTAGTACTATTTAACTAAAAACATTCTTTGCCACAATCCATAACCAAATACTTCACGTGAATCAATCCCATAATAATAAATTTTTCTCATGAAACCGTTTTCGCTGTTAGCTTCTAGTGAACCGAATTTAGCTTTTTGACGTACTTGCCTAATGATTGGTTTAACACCGTTTGCTTTGATGTTAGAAAAATACCATTCAGCGGGTGCAATCTCACATGATGTAACAATTGTGCTGATTTTACCTTTCATCGAGTTACTTGAGTTATTAATTTGTGCTAGAGTGTTTAACTCATCAAATTGATTTTCAAGATCAGGATGGCAAATAATACCAATTGTAATTTTTGAAACATCAAATGGTTTACCAAGATCATCTAATAAACATTTCATTTCAGCACTAACGCCAACTAAATCAGCTTTGATTTGAGCTAGAGTAGTACCTGTTGAAGTATAGATGTTTGATTGTACACCTGAAGCTTCAGAATCTTGATGTGATGCTGAAAAGAATGGTGAACCATCATAACAAAGTTCCGTTTCACCTGCTAATAGAGCTTCAAAAAATAAATCTCTAGGGTGTAATCTAGCTTGAGTAGCTAAATCATTAATTCTTGTTTTATAGTTCCCTAATCTATCATCTTCAATGTCATTTACTTTAACATCTAGAGTTGCTTCATAATCTTTGTTCTTAAGCTTATAATCAAAAGAATTAAGTTTAGATAATTTTCTATCCCCAATCCATTCTCTCATTTTTGGAGAGTTACCAAGCCAACCGTATTCTTCATCACGGCCAGTTGATGTAGTTTCCATAATGAATTGCATTACATCACTTGGATCTTCACCATTATCATAAGCTTTTACAAAGGCAGCTTTTAAGCCTCTACCAATGGTAGTATAATTAAATTTTTCACCTGCGCTCATTTAATACTCCTTAAATTATTTAGTTAAAAGTGAATCAGGTTTAACAAGAACTTTAGTAGCTGAAACAACTTCTATAATTCTACCAACCAAAACACTATTTGCAGTCTGTGCAAGTTCAACAGTGTTATCGTCTAAAGCCCAAACTTTAGCACCAACATTTCCTTGAACAGCGGCAGCAATGTTAACATAAAAAGCATCCATAGATTCAACTTCAGCTTTACACTCACCCGCAACTAAACCAGTTGCATCAACTTCAGTTCTTGCAATCCCTGCAAATACTGAACCTGCAATTTGTGAACAACGTACAAGAAATCCTGCGGGATTAATCATAGTCATTGCACCTCTAAAAATTATTGCATTAGCCTCTACGCCATACGCAGGAAGTTTTGAATTCTTCCCTTCTCTATCTATACCTTTTGTTAAAGCAGTCATATTATCACCTTTCCTTAATTACAGTTGTGTTACATTAAATTCTTCATCAGTTAAACCAAGGCTAGCAGCTATTGATTTTTGATTAGAGTTTAGCTCAATTGTAGTTTCTTTGTTACCATCAGCACCGTTAGCATTTAAATTAATAGTGTCAGCTAGTGAAGCGAATTCATAAGAATCACCACCTCTATTTAGACATTCCAATTGTGCTGCATTACATTTACCCTCATCAAAAAGTTTTTGATTAACTACTTTTTTAGCATTTAATTCAATTGTACCTTTTAATGTTTTAACTTCTTCAGCTAAATTTTTGTTTTCAGTAGTTTTTGCGTTCAACTCAACTTGCATATTATTAATCTTAGTATTCAGATCAACTTGCATAGTATTGTGAACAGATAGTTCAATAGTTTCCACTTTTTTACCTTCCTGTTTAGGGTTTTTATTGTTTAGCTCAATCAAAGCGTTCATCTTTAAGAATGGGTAATTAGTTAATGCCCCACCTGTTAGAGTTGCGCCATGTTCGATGCCTGTTAACTCATGAGTGTAATTGAAATTAAATTCAGGACTGAAATATCGGTAATCTTTATCGCTTAAAGCTTGAGTACCTTTTGTATTCCATTGTATTTGCCCATATAAAGTTTTCTTATCAAAAGATAAAAACACTTCTTTAAACCATCCGAACGCCTCATTTTTCTGATGATCTTCATTTACGGCCAAATCTATATCCATGACTTTACTATCAAAGTTCTTCACGAATGATTCTAAATGATCTTGTGTTACTTCTATATTTCCATATCTAGGGTGAAACCCTGTTGCAACTTTTGCAATTTCTATTGTATGTGGAAGCCCTTCATTAAAGTTAACAGTATCAATTTTACTAACCATGGAATAAGCACCCTTAGAGTTAAATTCCATTTCCCTACTACTGTATATAGGAATTAAATCACCTGCTTTAGCGATAACACCCCTTCTAAGCTCAACAGTTACTTCAGTATCAGGATCAGTTTGCCTATCACTCATAATACCTGCAACAAATGAATCACCTTCTTCAACAATAGTTGGTTCCCACATGTATTGAAGTTTTAAATATTCTCTAACTTCTTCTTCTTTAACAAAAACTTCTTTATCAAAAATCATAGTATGAATCATTGCTGATTCTGAAATACCATGTTCTTTAATAAAATCATCTAGGTTAACTTCCATTTCAAGAATTTTTTGTTCTTTAATTTGATTAATTAAAAAAGCCATTACAGATACCCTTTACCTTTACATGCGGGGCAACTGATAGTGTCGTTGCCAGTTTCTTTTGTGCCTAATCCCCAACAGACTTTGCACATAACTTTGTTAAATATTTTAATTAAACTTTTCATACTTCCTCTATTCTATCTTTAGCTATTTTAAAATATTTATCATCTTTTTCGATACCTATAAATTTTCTATTTAAGTTTTTACATGCAACACCTGTTGAACCTGATCCCATAGTAAAATCTAAAACAGTTTCATTTTCTAATGTGTAGGTTTTGATTAGATATTCTAATAGTGCTACTGGTTTTTGTGTAGGATGAAGTCTACCTTTTCTATTAGCATTTGATTCTGTTATTATTGTTTTTGGATATTTATGTGTTCTAGTTCTTCTTTTTCCATCATTAGATGCTAATGGAGAAGATTCTGATTTAGAGTAGCATTTATATGAGTCTGGCTTATCCATTTTTACCATTTGTGGATTATAAATAGTTTTTCCTTTAGCAAATACACTAATTATTTCATGCTGTTTAAGGGGTACATATTTAGCAATGGCAAATCCTGATGCAGTAACTTTATCCCATATCCAATCATACTTAAACATCTTAATATTACTCATTCTTAAAGCACTACTAAAAGGCTCGCTACCAAATAAGCAAATAGCCCCATTATCTTTAGTGATTCTTTTAAGTTCATTCCACATTAAATCAAAATCAATAACAGTATCCCACTTACAAGCTGTAGTACCATAAGGGGGATCAGTTAAAACCATATCAATTGAGTTGTCTGGAATATCTTTCATTAACTCTAAGCAATCTCCATGTAATAAATTAATCATAGTGTAATACTCTTTTGTGCATCAGCACTCGGAGCTAATTTTGAAACCTCAAGGCTTTCTATGCCTTTACTAGATTTTAAATTAGCACGTAAATATGATTTACAATTGTGATGTAGTGGTGGTGAATATCTTAATGAATCAGCATCATTTGTTTTAAATACTGTTCCCGCTAACTCTCTACATATTGCTGATACAGGTGCAAAGTTTACAAATGTGAATGAATGAATTTCTTCAACAACATCATCATCAAAATAAAAAGTATTTCTACCTTCATTAACAGATAAAGAAACAACATTAGTTGCTTTAATATTTACTTGGTTAGACTCAATAAATTTTTCGGCAGCATCTTCCATTACTTGCTTAATTACCGCTGCACTAGCTGTTTTTAATTCATTACTTGAAAAAGAAAAATCAACACGCTTTTTTAATTCATTTGTTGAATCTTCACTTATTAATTCAGCTTGTTTTGTTAAAAGAATTTGTACATGTGTAGGAAGCTTAGATTTTTCGTTTAACTTTATTTCATTACCATTAAAGTTAAATCTATCCATATCAGAATCTTTAGTGCTTAATTGAATATCAGCTTTAGATGGTATTTCTAATTTAACCTGATCAACAGCTTTAAAAAATGTATCAGTTAGTGAAACTTTTAATTCTTTTTTAAATTTATTTTGTCCACCAATTTTAACTTTAGATGTGGCAGCTTGTTTTTTAGAATCAGGAAGTTGATTATATCTGGCCATTACATCATTGATATATTTGTTAGAAGAAAATGTTAATGATTCTCTAATTATATCAGCAACAACATCAGATTGAGCTTCCATTAAAAGTTTAGGATTATTTTTTATGCCTTTAGTATTTAATTCAACTTCTTTTGCTTCAGGCTTTTTATTATTTTCAGGTGGTGTTTCTTTAGGATCATCTTTATCATCTTGTGATTGCCCATTATCAATCATATCACCTTCCATTTTCTTAGGAAGATTATTTGATGCTCTAACATGATCTTCTAATTGCTCATCAGGTGCAATAATTCCTGCTTTAGCATAACCAGTTACGATTTCCATTAACTCTTTACCAGAAATATCGGCAATACCTGAATGCTTTAATTTAGGAAGTGTTTCAACTTCACCAAAATTTAAAGCAACCAAGTTAGGGATCAATTCAAGATTAAATTTATCTGAAATCTTATTAGCAATATATTCAATACCATCTTTAAAGAATTCAGCACTAATTCCTGTACCCGCTTGATTACCAGAATTTCCACCAATTCCCATTTCAAGCCACATACCAATTAGTGAACCAACAATTTCTTCATTTTCAGATTTAATTGCTACTTGAACCTTAGAAGGATCAAATGTGCCAGTTTGGTTATAATTTAATTTATAGCCAAATGGAGTCATGAAGTATGCTGATTCAGCTTGAGTAAAATTAATTAATTGTTCTTCAGCGGCATCAGCTTCTTCAGAATCAAATTTTACACCATCTGGTAATTCCAAATGTGGAACAGGTAAAGCAGCACGTTCGATACCAATTGCTTGAAGTTGCTTATATAAAAGTTTTCTTTTGTAATTACCATATAGCATTCTAAGAAATGGGAAGCCTGAATTGTTACCTTTTTTCTCATTATAAAAAATCAGTAGGTTTTCTGATGGCATCCAATCATTAACATCAATATCACCATTTTGTAATTGGTGAATTTGTTTTAAAACACCATCACGTGAAAAATCCCATTGATCTAGAGTTTTTTGATCACGCCATGCTATGTTAGCTAAACCAGTATAAGAACCATAAGGTGCTACATTATAATTTTTATGAACAATCTCAAATACTGAATGCCCCCGCCATGGAAAATCTAGAATTTCATCTAGCTTTGATGTAAAGCCATCAGGTAGATCATTAAAAATAATATGCTTAATTAATGCAGCAACTTCAATATCTTTAGGATAATCACTAGCGGGTTCAATATCCCATAGTGCTGATTTAATCGGGTTGTTTACTGCGTGCATTAGTTTACGAATTTGAGAATCGGAGCGTTCCATTTTTTCATATTGTTCTTGCCCGTCAACACCAATTAGTTCTAATAAATAATCATCTTGAATTTCAAATGCAGTTACTAATGTTCCTGATTTTCCTCTAGGTATAAAATTTGTTTTTGCCTTGTTTTCATCAACTTTTTTTTCTTCAAATGCATTAGTTTCAGGCATGAATTCCCCTAAATGAAATTGGACATAGTTTAATTAGATATGAAATCGGATAAATTGTAAAATTTTTATACATGAGTTGACAAGTTTTTAATCAGTTTGTATTATGTGGCGCATTATGTTGCCACTTATTTAGAACCTCACGCTTTAAAAGTTTTATAACCACATGTATTTTAATACAGCATTTATTTCTCTTATACTTGAGTTATACAAATGGGGGATTTATGAAACTTTTTACAATACTGGCTTTGATTTTGTTTATAGGTTGTGAAGAATCAAAAGATTCTAGTGCTAATGAAGGAATAGCTTCAATTTCACCTGAACCTAGTACGCTAATTGTTGATTCATCAGTACAGGTTAAAAACTTAGATATAATTGATGGTTCATATAAATCTGAATGTTTAGATAGTTCATACTACATGATTTATATTGCCAATTATGAAGTGGAAATAACAAAGTTTAATACAAATGAAAATTGTGAACAGATTAAATCATTTTCAACTGCAACATATAATGTTAGTGGTAATGATTTAGATTATGTTGAAACTAAACATACCTATTTAGCAAATTCAGGTGGAAGCTATGCATGTGGACAATCACATATGACTTCAGGGGATGCTTTTAATATTGATGGCATTGGTTGTTCAGAATCATTTGAAAATGTACAAAATGTTTTATCAATGAATGATAATGATCAGTATGTTGTTAATGGAGTTGCTTTTAACACTCTTTAGATTTTATCAAATCTTTTAATTCTGCAATCTCTAATCTTAATTCTGCAATCTCTAATCTTAATTTTCTAGTTTCTGCCAACTCATGATTCTCACGCTCCCAGATTTCTTCGCTTGTTAGTCCTTGCCCACACCACCAATCACAAGTTTGCATCCAGTGCGCCCCACATTCACATTCACAATCATTCATTAGTAACTCTTTGGTTTAATTCTTTGTTTTCTCTCAACTGTTCTTCTAGGATTGCTACCATATGTTTTATGAAATGGTTTAGCTGATTCTTTTCTTCTAGTAAATTTTACATGATTAGGTTTTAAGTATCTACCATAGTTAGCAAGTACTAGTGAATCTGAAGTATCGGGTGATTTCCCAGTACGTGCCTTATAATCTTTTTTATTCTCCACACATAATTTATTTCTCTTAGAATACGTGAATAGAATGGTGGGTAATTCTTCTTCATAGATTTCTTCATTAGGCAGAAATAATTCCTGCCTTAAATCTTTATTGAGTAGATCAAATATATAAGCTTTAAGATTTTCATATGTATCATTTAATTTCTTTTCTTGCTTCTTAAGCACATCAGATTTTTCAGATTCTTTTGCAGTACTTAGTTTTATGGCCATACCAAAATGCACTTCATGCACATAACAATTATCAGGTAATAAACCTTCTCTTTTATTCCACCTAAGAGCATCAACAACACCTGAACCAACACCTGTTGCATCCACAACAATATGTGTTTCTTTGCCTTGATTACCGATGGTGAAAAGTTGCATTACATGCCCTGTTGTTTCTTCAACATCTAAGTGCATATGCACATATTTTTCACGTACTGTAACATCAGTGATTTCAGTTAATACAGTTAGATCATCCCCAAATCTTGCAACGTCAACTCCAATACATCTTTTTTCATAATCATAACTTGGTTCACGATTCATTGCCGCTATAACAGAATCATATTTAACAATTACATTATCGGCACTAGTAGGGAACTCACCTAGAATTTTTGATTTAGATAATGGATGCTCAAAACCCCAATCATATAATTTACTTATTGCCCATTGAGCATTTAGTAAATATCCATTAGGTTTTTTATAATCTTTAATTCTCTTAAGCCTATCGTAATCTGATAAAGTCATTAGGTAATCAATTTCTTCTTTTACTTTATCAATATCAGTAAAGCCATTTGCAATCATGTTAGGAGAATCAAAGCAGTTAATAGTCATAACATGCCATTCAGCTTTTCTACATATCTTAAAAAACTCACATGCTGTTGTTGTTGGGTTGGCAATACAAATCCATTTTACTGTAACCCCTGATGTTAATAAACCTTCGGCCATTGTATATAAATCACGTGGAATACCTGTTGCTTCATCAAAGATAATCATAACGTGTTTAGCGTGGAAGCCTTGGAATGCGGAACCCTGTTGCTCATCAGATTCAGTTGCTGCACCTGTTGATGGTGAAAACCCCATGGCATACCAATCATCATCAATGGTTAATTTTTTATTTAATAGCTTCCCACCTAATCGAGTTTTTGAACGTCTATGAGCTTTTCTAATTTCCCCCCATAGTAGAGTTTCTACCTGCCTATTGGTTGGTGCAGTTGTAATTACAATTGAGTTTTTAAAACAGTTTAGAAACCATAAAGCTATACGCCCCATGATCCAAGTTTTACCAACAGCATGGCACGCCTTGATTGCAAGCCGATCATACTCAACAACCTTTTTACAAATTGTTTCATGATAACCTTCTAGTGTTTCAACACCTAGAATACCAGTAAAAAAAAGTGCCACATTGTTTTGCAGCACTTTAACTTTTCTAACTAATTCTTTTAGGTCTTCATTCATCAAAAAACCCTATGTCTTGAAACATACCTAGTATTATTGCATTTGTAGCATTTGTCAATCCATGCCCCATAAGTATCTTCTTCTAAAAATTCCCATTTATGCCAACATTTATTTTTTAACCATAGAATTAATTTATTCATTTTTCTGTTTAGCCTCAACACATTTAATTACTTTAGTTAGCATTTTTATTTTAATCCTATTGCCTTCAGATTTAGCTTCCTTCAATTGTTCATTTAATCTTTGAAGTGAAGCCTGTTGTTCTTTGGAGAGTTTAGGCACTTATTTCATACCACATGCTTTTTTACAGTGATTTCCACTAGGATCAAATGCATCTAAGAAATGCTTGCAAAACCATTCAGCTATTTTGGCACGCCATGTACCACAACCTGAATGCCTTGATAGGCGTGCAGTAAAAACAGTTTCACGTGGAAATTCTAAAAATATAACTGAACCAATAACCCAATTAAAAAGAATGTCAATGATTACACCAACAATCAAAACAGGGAATGCCATAATCCAAGTAGTTTTAGTTGCTTTATCCCTATTTCGTTTTAGGTTCATTACAGCTAAATAAAGTGCCCACAAAACAACAGTGATGTAAAATGCAAATAAAATAATTCCTAGTATCTTCATATCTTCCTTATTTTAACGCACGATAAGAAACTTTATCGTGCAGCGTGTTTAAATATCCATTTCCTTCAATGCATCAGTAAACGATTTAGATTCTATATTGCCTTGCAATGTAATATTATCCTTCATGAATGTACCTGTATGCTTGCCTAACGCCTCTAACGCCTTATTCTTGCACATGAAGGTAACTTTGTACTTTTCTTGCACCTCATCATCTTTATCATCATAATTATTTTTTCTAAAAGTTGTTGTTGTTATATCAGAATCAATGCCTGTAACAAGCCTACGTACGTTTTCAGGCATTTTATCAAGCTCATCCTTGGTTAGGTATTGGGTGGAACCAATGTAGTCACATTCGACGATTTCGAGATATTTACGTACAACATAGTTTTGATCGACGTGAATTTCTCTTTTGCGCTGTTCCAATCTATCAGCTAAAAATTGCTGAACACTAGGCTTGCGTAGAAGCTTTGAAGATTCTACATTATGAGATGCACGTGATTTCGAGCGTTTAGAGGCATAGTGAGTTGCATAGGCATCAGTGGCATTGAACCCATTTACTAAATATTCTTCAACAAAAGCTTTTTCTTTTATTGAAACTTTAAGAATTTTTGATGGTTTGCTCATGGATTAATTAAACCTCAACAGTTTTTGTCTGACAACAATTGATTTTATGACACGCTGAAAACCTCAAGGTGTAAGAGTTGGAGTTTTGAACCTCAAGTATAGAATCAACTTTTATGCCTTATTATTAAATTGTAGTATATATGGGTATAGTATACATACTATTATACTAATTTAATAAAAACTATTACACTATTACACTTTTTAAAAATAGCCTTTGAAGTTCAATTACTTAACGCATGGAGCAGTTGGTGCAGAGTTTAAAATGGTGTAAGTAAACTTTCACTTTTTAAGGGATTTGAGGTTATTTTCACAAATAATTACCATATTTATTGACTTGTAGGATTACCATGTATATAAAACTCTCCAAACCAAAAAAAGCTAAAGGTGTAAGAGTTGAAAAAGGTATTTAACATAACAATTGATTCAGAAGAACTAAAAAAATTCAAGAAATTTTGTATTGACAAGGATATTTCTGTATCTGAAGCAATACGTCAATTAATGGAAATGGCAAGATTAACCAATTCAATAAAGTACATTGAAGATGGCAAAATAGAATAAAATTCTTTTAAAAAAGAATCAAAACTATTTGGTATTGCCTAGCAGCAAAATTACAACATCAATTCTTGATTCTATTTTTATTATTAAATCATAAGCATTCATAGAATCTTTACATGAATCATACATATTGTTTTCACATTGAAATTCATCAATTAATTCTTTTGCTTCTTTTAGTTTATTTACTGCCATGTTTTTTAAATCACTCATATCGAATCATCCCCTGCCAATTCACTCTCCAACCCCAAACCATAATAAAAATCACCCTTCTTAGTGCGCTTCTCAATATAGTTATGATCAGTCATTAAATTATAAAATTTAATTTTACCAATATGGTTGATTTTTTCTAAAGCATCACCTTGCCACGTTTTAAAAACATACCATAATTCAATTTTTTTGATTGACAACTCTCCATGTTCAACAACAACAATATGATCACCATTTTTAGTAACGCCTTCAGTCTTTATATTATCAATAAACTGTGAAATTATGTCTGATTTCCTAACCCACTTCTTTATGTTATCTTGGCTTCTTTTTGATCTTGTATATTCCCCTTGATTATCTTCAACTAAACGCTGCATACCTTTAAGGGCAAAATTAAGTATTCCCTGTTCATCATTATTATATATTTTATTAGCTATGTTTTTATTCTTCTTACCAGTAAATATTTTATTAAAGTTTATGATGCTAAATCTTCTATTCATTGAACCACTATACCCTTCCATTGTAGCGGGCATTTTATTAGCTCCAAATATATGAAGGGGTGGAATAGGTGCATATACATCATCTAATTTTTTACGTTCAATCCTAATTGGTTCTTGATCATCAACTTGTTTAACAACATCATCATCAATTCTACATGATGTTTTAATATCCATAACAATATTAATAAGCTTGCCAATCATTGACTGCATATGGAACCCATTAAACTTATCAGGGCTAACACCACATATATAATTACAATTGCCATGAAGTCTTTTAAGTATCTTCATGATGGTACTTTTACCTGTTGTACTAGTTCCTAGAAGAACAAAGAATTGAGCAAAGTTAGGAAGTAAAGATGCACCAAACATTTCTTGAACCAAGTTAAATCTCTCTAAATCATTTTCTAAATAATCCATCAACCATGCCTCAAACATTTCATTTTTATGTTCAGGATTTTTCAAATAAGATTTATAACTTGAATTAATCTTTGAGGTGCAAAAATTATATTTATCATGATCTTTAAACTTTAATGAATAACCTGCATCTTCAGTTAGCAAATGGAGAGTACCATCATTAAAGTTGGCCATATTAGATTTAGGGCTAAACATATCTACATCTTCAGGTACATGTGGCACATACTTCACAAGCATTCTAAAAATACTATCTAATCTTTTATCAGGTAGAAAATTACCACAACTAGCATTAAGCTTTACTTGAAGCACATGAATTTTAGGTTTATCTAAATGTTGCCAATGATTATCTTTATAATAAAATAAATCTGATTCACCTTGTTTTACAATGCTGCCTAGGGAAAACTCTTTTAATTCTTCATTCCATATGCTGCCAAATATGTTTTGCATTAACCAACCAACACCATCAAAATCTTTTTTAATACTTGAGGATTCACTAGCAGGGGCATCAGCAACAACAGGGCGTTTATCAGGGGCTAGTTTACGCCATAACTCACATTTAGCTGTACAATAAGTACTCTTTGCTTCATCTTGACAACCAAAATTATAATTACCATTTCTATTATAGATGTTAGTTACGATTGTACTAATTTCATTTGCAGGTAATCCAACCTTTACACCCCATACATATATTTCTTTTTCACAATCATCTTGAAGTTTTCCAGTACGATAAAAATCATTTACAATTCTAATACAAGCATTGTTTCTTCCAATATCATCACATCTACTTGTTAACATTTTTGCAATACATTTCTTGCCATCATAAGATTCAAATGGGCTAGGCTTTTCTTTATTGCCTGCTTTTGATTTTTCAATCTCATATGATTTACGTTTAGCTGATTCAAACAATTCAATTAAATGTGGTAATGGTTCACGTGGAAGGTTTGGTTTAATATCAGCTAGGAAATCATGTGTAGCTATTTGTTCAGAATAGTTTTTAATTTGTTCTATATCATTATTAAATATCATCCCACCATAAAGATAAGTTTTAAATAATCCACTCTTATCATGCTTAGTAAATGGAACTCTAAATTTTCTATTGTAATTATAAATTGAAGTATCAAGTGTTGGGTAATCTTCAGCTAATATTTTTGCACCGTCTTTAAGTTGGTTAGGTAGATGTGGGTTAGCTTCAAGTGGGAAATATCCCCATGGAACCATAACGTGAAAACCTTTAGCACCTGAAAAGAAAACTGCAATATCATCAACACCTAAAAACTCAACAAACTTTTTAACATCATCTAAAGATTCTTGTACATCATCAGAATCAAAATCAAAACTAACCATATTTAAAGATGGTTTGCAGTTGCCTTCATATTGAGTAAAAGTCATTTCAGGTTTATAATAATCCCCTGTTGGAGTATCTTTTTGTGGAAGGTATTCATAAATCTTTTTACCATCAGGTTCATATTCACCATTCCAGTATTCCATTTTTAAACTGTCATAATCTAAATCAAAGTAACAACAATAGGCTTCACTACCATCATGGCTTAAGATTTTTTCATATAATTTATCTGTTGGTATGTGCCCTTGTGTTAGGCGTGAGTTTTTGGATTGCAAAAAGTAATTGAACCATTTGGCCATAAAAGTTTTCTCCCTGAAGTTTCTCAATCTTGTGTGGATAGAATATTAATCTTAAAAAACATCACTTGACAAGGGAGAGTTGCGTCAAGTAAATTTTTAATTCCTTCTTCCCTGAAGGATAAACACTTGAGGTTAATGTATTTGAAAAATAGTATTGAAAACCTCAAGTGTTTTTATTTACAATAAATTTTTTATAATAATGGGTTGACGAATTCAATATGCTTGCATTATGCTTGCGATACAAAATTCATCAGGGGAGAGCACAAGTGAAAAAAATCACAATTCAAGATTTTAATATCTTATCAAATGACTATGACAAACTAAAAACAGATTTCAAAAAGTACCAAAAATCATCTGAACAAATCTATAATGAAAAGATTAAAAAAATAGATGCATTTGGGAAAATTCTTAAACATTTAGAGAATCAAAATAAACAATTAAAAAGTTTACTAAAGGAATTATTGTAATGGAAATTAATTTTGAAAAAGGTTTAGAATCAAAAGATGAAGCACGTAAAGTTGTTCAGCAAATTAAAGGTGTAATTGAAGATTTAACTAATGCTGCAAAAGAATCAAAAGAAGCTGCCATTGCAGCAAATAAAAACGCTGAAGATTTCAGGCAAGCACTAGAGGTATCAAGTACAACTAATATTAATTTGTCTGATGCTATTAAAGCAATTTATCTAACACTAAATAAATACACTGAAATAATTGATCAAGCTGATGAATTAGCTGAACTTAGAACAAGCCTTGCAAAACTAATGCTTGATTCAGGAATGATTAAATTAGGGGTAATGAGCCATGAACAATCTAAATAATATATCCCCTGATAATATGCGACTGGCAGTAATAGATAAAGAATTACGTGGGTTGCGTGCTGTATTTGAATACCTAGTTGGTGGTGAACAGGAAGCGTTTAATGCTATTTATTTTATTAAAACTAACTATAAAGAGTGGGATAAAATTTTACTTTGGTTAAAACAAAATAGATTAACGGGTAAAAAATTAGTTCAGTTTTTTCAAAATGAATCACCTGATGGAGGTGGTTATCATATGGGGGTATCCCTTATCCTAAATAGAATTGATGGTAAACAAAATTTTGAAGATATAATTAAAATAGATAGGTTATCATAATGGACACTAATATTGCATTTAGAAAAACAAAGCCTGAAGAATCAACAGGAATTGTTACAGCTTATCGTTTAACAATAAATAACTACACAACAATAAAGAATTTTCTAACACTTGATCCCGCTGAACTATCAATAAAAGCGGTTGAGGTTCTTCAAGAAAATGATGGCGTTGAACTTATTTACCTAAAATTTAAAACCTCAAAAGAATTATTCGTGTATGAACTTAAGCAAATTGCAGGGTGCATATAATGGCAAAAGAAAAATGGAAAAGATTAAAAGAAGAAAAGGAGTATTTAATTTCATCGTGGGGAAGAATATTTTCAACTAAAACTGAACGAATAATGAAACCCAACCTTCACCAATCAAGATCAAATAAATATTTAAGAATTGAATTAAATAAATCTAAATATATGGTACATGTTTTAGTAGCTAGTAATTTTAAAGCAAAGCAATACCTAAATTTAATAACTCTATATCCTAGATGTGTAATAGAAGTAGATCATGATGATAGAAATACTTTAAATCCCGCAGCTTCAAATGTTAACTGGAAAACGTCTAGTGAAAATAAAGTTCATAGACATAGAACTGATATAATTACATTTGGTGGTAAAACTTATAAAGGAAAATCAGAATAATGTACATAAACGCTAGAGTTTCACGTACTGCCTTTGGAAGAAAAATTGAATATTCATACAAGGAATATTGGGTTGAAAATTGGTGTGATACAACAGTTAAATTTATTAAATCACTTCCATGGTTTAATGTTTGTTTTGCTGATTCAGTTTGGTATGAGGGTGAACAGGAAGAAATTAAATCAAGATGGCAACCTAAATGTTTGAACTAAGGGATTATCAATTAAAAGCCCATGAACTAATCTATGAAAAGTTTAGAGCTAATCTAAAAACTTTATTAGTAATGGCAACTGGTTCAGGTAAATCAAAAACAATTGTTTCATTTATTGAAAAGATTCATAAGCATTTTATAATTATATTGGTAGTTAAAAACAGAAAATTAGTTAATCAATTAGCCGCTGATACCAAGCTATTTAATTTAGATTATGGCGTTTTTATGGCCAATCATGATGAGTATGATGATACTAAATTAATTCAAGTTTGCTCAATTGATACTATTAATACACGTGGACAACACCCACATATTTCAAGCACTAAAGATATTGTTTTAATTATTGATGAAGCTGATCAAGCCAAATCATCAACTTATCAATCGGCAATAAATAGATATTTAAATAGGGGATATGCTAGAACTTTTTTACTTGGAATGACTGCAACACCTTATAATGGGTTAGATTTTTTTGATTGCTTTATCAACCCTATTACTCCATTAGAATTAAAAGAGCGTGGATTTTTAGTAGATTACAAGTACTACATACCAAAGCATTCAATTGATTTAGGCAACGTAGAAATTAAGCGTGGTGAATGGGTAGGAAGCCAAATATCTAAGAAGATGAACACCCCAACAATGATTAAGCATTCATTTACTGCATGGTTAGATTATGGTGATAGCCGCCAAACATTAGTTTTTTGTTCAAGCAAACAACATGCTGAAGATTTTAGAGATTACATTAATAATTATTATAAAAAAGAAGTTGCTGCATTTGTATTCGATAAAACAAGTGATGCTGATAGGATTAGTATATTTAAAAAGTTTGAATCAGGTGTATTAAGATTTTTGATTAATATCAAGATAATTACACGTGGGGTTGATATACCTTGTATTGGTACAATACTTGATTTAGCTGCAACACTTAATGCAAACCTTCACATTCAAAAGTTAGGGCGTGGAAGTAGAAAAAATGATTTCTATACAGATTGTATTGTTATTGATCCTGTTAAAAACTTAATAAACAATGGGCATTTTTATCAGCATAGAGAAATTACCCTTGAAGTTCCTAAGAAGCGCAGTAAAAAAGATTTAGAAGATATTATGATGCGTGTATGTGATAAGTGTTTTAGAGCTGAAGAACCTCAAGCGTTTGGTAAAAATAATATTTGCCCTTTTTGTGGGCATTGTAATAAACCATTACCTACTAAAAAACTCTCCAAATCGGCAAAAGAAAAGATATTTTTAGAATCAGCTAGTGAAGAAGTAATTGAACAAAGGCAAATGATAAAAGACTTTAAAAAAATACTTTGGTTAAATCAGTATGGGCCAAAACAAAAAGTTAAATTTACATACCAAGTTGCAAAAGAAAAAGCAGTTATTAAAATGCTTGAAAAATATGGTAAAGAAAAATGTTTAACAATTAAAAAATCAATCGGGTTAACTGATGAGATATTAAATCAATGGGAAGAAATGTACAACTACGTACCATTAGGGGGCTTATATGAATAGAGAAACTATGATGGCATTTAAAATTTGGGAAATGGTTAAATATGAATTAGCAGGTAGAAAAGGGTTTGATTTTGGTTCAATTGATCAATCTGTAGAAAATGAAATGGATTTTACTATTTCCCAAATTATTTATGAATATCTACAAAGCCAAAAAGAAGAATCATAATGACAACAATTGATATTAATTTCGATTATTCAAAAGTACGTGGATCAACTGAATTACATAATAAGTTGAAAAAAGAATTTATGATTATGGTTAGCCGTAAATTTCCTGAACTTATAATAATTCCTTATGATGTTGGATTTCATCGGGCGTGGTCTAATCCTGAAGTGCCAGTTAGAGTTGGGCAGGAAGGTGTACCCGATTTAATAGTGTTCATTAACAATACCTATATAATGTTTGATGCTAAAACAGGTAAAAATAAATTTCAAGCTAACCAAGATCATTTTGCAGGAAGATTGTTTGAACTAACAGGTGAGAAAAAAGTTTATAAACTAAGTGTTATTAGTGATGGGTTAGATATAATTGAAAATAATAGATAAAGCATTTTTAGCCATTAAGGAACAAGATATGGAAGCAAATAAATATGAGCCGTACTTAAAAACTGAAGTTGAAAAAGTTCAAAAGCTTGATAATAAAATTAAATGGTTTGAATCTAAGATAAAAGAGCTTGAAGAAGAAAAGCAACAGCAACTTAGAAAAACTATGGAACTTTTTGATTCTGCAATGGTGAGTAAACATATTTTAAAAAACGGCTATACAGTTAAAGTTGATGATAGATACGCAATGAATATTTTAGATACAGGCAAGTTTTTAAAGTGGATGAAAACAAACTGTGAACCTCATGAGGTTTTAGAATTTTTTACTAACAGTTTAAAAGTTGCAGCGTTAAAAAAGTTTTGCAGTCAACAGGTAAATAAAATGCGTGATGATGGTAAATTAGGTGATGAAATCGTTATTGATGGAATTGAAATACTAGAAAAAGATTTTAGAAGATTAACAACCGAAAAAAGGAAGGTAGCAAAATGAGTGAACAAACTGAAATGAGTTTAGAAGAAAAAGAGATTGAAGAACAAGCACAAATGGCTAAAGATGAATTAGGTAAAAGCATTAGTAAAGCTTTAGAAGATTTAAGAGAGTTGGGATTAGATGCAATGATTATCTGTTCACAAGTTGAATTAGATGTTGAGGGTATTTGGTGTACAACAAAGAATGCAGTTATTAGAAATGGATTAGTTAGATTAGCCGATAAAACGGTATAAGGAGAAAAGCATGGCAACTAAAAAGAAAACAACAAAAAAGGTAACTACTAAAAAAGCTGTAGTAAAAAAAGATGTGGCACTAGCACCATTAGCTGAAGGTAATTTATCTTCAAATGCTTTAGCTGCAATTGCAAATTATGATATATCTAACTTTGAAGGTGTTGAACTAGATATTACAGGTAATAAAGAATTATTTCAAAATGATATTGTTGTTCCTAAGATTTGGTTAATGCAAACAATGTCTGAACT
>Ga0233414_10000079_pt1 | contig 43206 bp, 68 predicted proteins | sample Na_anoxic_10_MG_FD_189020 | JGI IMG/M metagenome (GOLD analysis project Ga0233414, IMG submission 189020) | Seawater microbial communities from Saanich Inlet, British Columbia, Canada - Na_anoxic_10_MG | ecosystem: Environmental > Aquatic > Marine > Inlet | place: Canada: British Columbia... | reverse complement strand
TAAGTATGAGTTAACGATCTTTTACAACTGAGTAGCTAACGAGTTGAGTTAGGTTGAGATATTACCTTCCAGACTTGAAAGTGGTTTAGGTACAATATAGGAAATGATTGAAAATATAGATCACTCCCTAATGATACGGCGGTTAGCGAATCGGCATTGCACCGAATGGTTGACCAGTCCATGTAGTTTAGGCTGCACGTAGTTAGGGAGTTATCTATTATATTTATTCATTACTAATTATTAAACGGGGCGACAAAATGAAAAAAACAATCAATTTATTCAACATTTTAGATTTATTAGTAAAAACACTGTTTGGAATATTTTTGATGGGTATTGCGGTTATAACGACCGCTCTAGCATTTGCCATGAGGTGAAAAGGAACCGATTTATAAACCGCCTGCAAAGACGGTTTATTAAGTTTATTCTATTTATTAATTAATTTAAAAGAGGTTATCATGAAAAAGAAACTTGAAACACTAGCAAAAGAGAATAATTACACAAAACAAATAATTGAGTGTGTTTTTGAAAATGAACTGAATCAAGATGAATTTATAAGAGCTCTCACGGATGCCAATATCCCTGAAACATGGAGTGACCTCATTTGCTTGCGTGCAGGAGATATTAAAAATCACGTAGATATTGACAACGAAAAAGATTTTGATGATTTTGCAGGAAAACACATCTTGATAACTAGTGAAGAAGATGAAGATGAGGATAACACAAAACTCAATATATCAAATGACAATTTAACAGTTGTTAAATACACGTATGCCACGGGGATGAATTCCGCTACTCAGGAAAACAATAGTCAATACGACACTGTTATTTATATTTTTGAAACAATTAAAAGGTGATGTTATGAGAGTTGTTGAAACTGTTGATATACAATATATATAAATAACTATAAAAGAGGTTACATCATGAAGAGAAAAGAATTGAGATTATCCCAAAACAGCTGTGGCGATGAAATTAATGAGTTTTATGGATTTATGCGCCGATTTAGGTCGATCGTTAGAGTTGATACTGAATATCATGAACGGGGCGGACTGTTTGATGAAAACGGGGAAGAAATTGAAAAAAACAGTCCAGATTACATTGATTATTGGGAATTATACTGCAATCAGTGATATGTTAGGCTATCCTATCGGGTGGCTTATAGATGTTATCGGTTATTAATTAGTTAAGAGGTATATTATGAAAAATTCAAAAACTATCGCAACAAAAAACGGCTGCAACGCAATGATTCTCAAACGTGACAGAGTGTCTGGTTGGGGTAATGGATACGTATCTATTCCAAAGGGTCACGCATTACATGGAGTTGATTACAATGATCTTTACGAACGGGATATAGAAATAGACGTTCATGGCGGTTTAACTTATAGCCGTAAAAGCATGACAAATGAAGATTTATGGGTATTCGGATTCGACACGGCGCATTTGTATGACAATTTAATTAATTGTAGTGAAGCCATGGTAGCGAGAGAAACAATATCATTGATGGAACAGTTAATCAAGTTAGATAAGTGACACCTTAAACCGTCTTTGCAGGCGGTCCATAGACTTTATTTATTATAAAAGAGGGAAGTGTTATGTTAAAATTAGAGCTAAACAAAAATGAAACAAAAGCGGTGAAGATAATCCTTAAAAATCTTAAATCTTACTACAAAAACAGGGTAGATTTACATAATACCATATTAATATATGATAGATACCTGTACGCCACTGATAATATCAGGTGTGTACGGTTCAAAATAATGCAGGAAGTCGACAATGGGGAATACGCTTTTGACGCTGGATATATAACCAAAAACGCCAGTAAAAACATGCCAGACGTTAGAAACGCTTGTTTTGGCGACAACAACAGCTATACAGTATACGATCATAGACAGTTAACATTGTCGGACGTTCCATTGTTATTAGGTAAGCACCATAATTCACATGTGAATATAAAGTTCTTAACTGACATAGGCAATTGGAACACATGCTGCACGCTAGCCGTTATAAGTGAAAAAAAACCAATATGGATTAAGTCCGAGACAGTTACTTGGTGTATTATGCCGCTGCGGTTGGATGCTTTTATTGAAAACTCCTCAAACAGCTCAGAACTGCCGGACTCATTCTAAACAGGCGGTTCATAGACTTTATTTATTATAAAAGAGGTAAATATCATGAAAAGAATATCAAAAAAACAATTCGATATGAAAAACCCCAAACATTTTAGAAGATTAAGAAATGGTGCTTGGCAATATTTTACAACAAGATGATTGAAAATATTAATTAAAAGAGGAAAACACTATGAAAAAGAAACTTGAAACACTAGCAAAAGAGTACGATTTTAGCAACCCAGAAGAATACCTGGACTACATTATAGAATCATGGATAAACGGGCAAAAAACGCAATGTCTTGAACTGTACAAGGCATTAAGGACGGAAGATAAAGAGTTCTTTCTTTTCGAGTATCAAACACACTGCAAAAGCATGGACATGCTAAAAATGTTCGTAAAATATGAAATAAACAGATAAAAGAGGTAGCAAAATGGTAAAATACATAAACATGAAAAGCTTAAATGAGATAGAAACGGTTGACGAATTCCCTTTCAATACAAGGGAAGAACGAAAAGAATGCAGGCGATGCTTGAATGAATACCGTATTTGTGACAGCCAGAACGAATACTACTTGTCTCAAAGGGCTACAAAATCATGGGCAGAGTGATACAAAGAGGTTTAAATAAAACCTTGCTGAAATCAAACTTAGACAGCTTAGAAATGTTTATCAATAAGGCTGAAAAACCTGCAATATTTATTGAGATGTGGAATAATATATTTAACTAAAAGAGGTGATATCATGAGAGAATTCAAAGAAATATTAAAAAGCGTAAAAGTTATTCATCTGGGATTGTCTATAAAAGACGGTATGCTTAGAGATAGCTATGTAATATTGATACAAGATCAAAAGTTTGATTACTTTCAGGGGATAGGGCACAGAAAAGCGGTCAGAAAAGACGGAAGGTTAAGCACCATATTGACCTCAAACTTAAAGATAAATGAACACAATTTATTGATATTAGAAAAGGAGTCGAAAATAAAACCAGTTGACCCAAAAGACGTCATCTGTTGTTTACTGGGAGATATGACAGACGAAAACTTTAAAGATTGGTGTGGCAACTATGGCTACGATACTGACTCAATAAAAGCGGACTATATCTATAAAGCTTGCCTTGAAAATACCGAAAAGATGGAAAAGTTGTTTGCATCTGAAGAGCTTGAAATGATGCGTGAACAACTTGAGGATTATTGACAATGGATAATTACACACTTGCGATGACACTTGGACTCCTGTTTTTTCTGATCCTGCTCTTTTCTGAGCTTAAAAACTCCTAATCTGGGAACATCAAACAAGCGTATCTGAAGAGGTGCGCTTTCTTTGGTGTTTTTGATCAACAATTTAACGAGGTGATACAAAATGAAAAAAGCAGGAAAAACAATAATAGTAGTAGATGTTCCCTTGTACGGGAAAATGCAACCGACTGAAATTGAAGTGGATGTTTTCTATTCAAAATTGGTAGGTTTTTGTTATTACAGGAATAATATGTGGTACTCAAAAAGCGTTACCGGAAGAACATTTGAAGATCTGGAAATAGAGTACAGAAAAATGGATTATCCTAAATGGTCAAATATTGATTTAAATGAGGTGTAGAAATGAATGAAATAACAATTCACACAAGGCACAACATACAATGTGTCAATGAAGCAGGTTATAGCGATGAAGAGTATGAGCGGTGCAGCAAAAAAGAGGCGACAATAAAACTTACGCTTAAGGGTGGACCCGACGCCGATAACAAATTAAGGCAGCGTACGCATTATTTAAGAGAGGTGAAAAAATGAGATGTTTTATTTATTCCCAACACACTACCCTTGCAGGTAACATATTGTATTATACACCTGCAAACTATGACAATGAAGACATTGAAGATCTGGAAAACTCTGCTGATTTTGTGGAGTTTAAAGAAGAAGACGTGCCTTTTGCGAAAGAGGTTCTGATGAAAAGTAAAAACATGTTTGATATCAAGGTAGGTAAAAATGTTATTAAGTTTTTCGAGGGGTAAGCCATGAAAGATAAGGAAATACTTAAAAACTTGTGTTGCTATGACACAAGAAAAATGAAAAAGAAATATAAATATGTAAAAGGGAAGTTTCTTAAATACGGACATACCATGTTAGAGCAAGATGTAGTAAAAGATCTGGACAGGCTTGTATTTTTGGAGGGTGAATATTTAAAATACAAAGCATCACAGGAGATGTATGGAATCCTCCTAAAGTTTAAAACTTTAAGCTCGCTGTGGCTACCTGTCGAAGCATCCGCTGAACATATAGGGGAAGCTCAAGCACTTCACACTCTTTTTTGTGCAATGAAAAAAGCGATCAAGAAAGCGGAGGGGAAAGATGATTAAAACACGCCTAAAACCCTCAGACATAGATAAAGACATTCAAAAGCTTGAAACACGGCTAAATATGGGTGTTTTCGCTCTCCTAACAGTGCTTATTGCGGTAAGCTTGATTGATGAGCAAGGAATAAGTATAATCATAGAGACTGTTCAAAAGATTATAGGAAATTAGCTTGCAAGCAATATGTATTTTATTAACTATTTGGAGGGGTCTCTATACGGAAATAACACCAATCGTTTTTCTTTTTCATTTCGTTTTCAGCCCTCCCGTGTACAAACAGACGGGACAAAGGGCAATCGATTCGGTTAAAAGTGAAAGTTTTCACAGAATTTATATTTATTACCATTTATTTAGATTCTGTTTTCTAAAAGCAGTCGGGTTCTGGAACAAACACCAGTAACACCACACCGACATCGTTCAATGTAAAAATCAGATTAGCGTAGGGGGCGATTAATTAACCAATTACGGTTGATTAGCTAAACTTGCCCCCTGCTTTTGTTGTAGGGAGGGTACTAATTGACCGATTAATTACCTCAAAACCTTTCCTACACTTTTTTTGTGCATCTTTTCCGTAAAAGGTTCAGAAAAAAGGGTTCCACAACACAATTAAAATAGGGAGACAAAACAAATGTTGACAACAAAAGAAGTAGCTGCAAAATTGGGAATTTCCACCGGTAGAGTTTCACACATGAAAAGAGATGGACAACTAACACCAGTAAGCAAGAAAGGCAACTCAGACTTGTATGATGAAACGGAGATTGAAAAGCTGATGAATGAACGGGATAACCAACATGTACACCAAGATCTTATAGAGTCATTGCTTACAATTTCAAAGCGCAATTCCGAAATAAAAACTCTAAACCAAGAAAACTTTGAACTCACTGCGGAAAACAAAATACTTACTCTTCATACTTCTGCTTTAGAGGGTGAAATAAAAGCACACCACAGAGGAGTTGCGGGGCTTGTCGAGGTGTACGATAAGAAACTGAAAGCAAGGAAAATATCCAAAACATTAGCACTGGCAAACTTAATAGCGGTTATTGTGTTCACTTTTTTAATAATATAAAAAGGAGGGGCGACCATGTATAAATGCATATCCTGCGAGAGAGAAGATGTGTATAGAGGTTGGTGGTGCGACAAATGTAATCAGGGGGTAATGATGGCAATAAAAAAGAATAACAAGAAGTTCGGCAACAAGCGGTATAATGCGGACAAAGCCGAAGCTGAAGAATGTGGTATGAAAATCGATGAGCTTCCGCCTGCCGTGGAGCTTGAAAACCAGTTAAGCAAGGCAAAGACCAAGCCACAACTGGATTTATGGCAAATACTTGGAGAGATAGAACTTAAAGGAGGGGAATTATGAACAATAAATCATTTAATTGCACAGCTTGCGGAAGTAAGTGCGTGCTGATAGCAGTAAACACGGATGAATACCCTGCTGAATTTCCAGAGGACATATGCCCTATGAATGGTGATCCTGCGGACTGGAAAGACTCAGAGAATCAGATAGTGCCTGTCGCTCTGGAGATAGCCAGACTTTTTGAAGGATTGAAAAAGTTAAAAGTGTATTCATTCACACATTTTCTTAACGGTGAAATTTGTTTTCAGATGCAAGAAGAAGAGTTCTTAAGCGCATTTGACACCTACGTCATAAGTGAGCATGATGATGAGCTTGAGAGATTAAGTTTTACAATTGAAGGTGTGGAAATATTCACACTTAGAGAAAAGAAGGAGGATAATGATGAGTAAAGAACTAGCACAACTAGCCAAAAAGATAGCTACGATAAGTAAGGAGATCGGCAAAGTAGATCAAGATGGAACAAACACTTTTGACAAATATAAATTTATCAGCCATGAGCAGACTACAACTATCCTAAGAACTCTTTTGGAAAAGAACAATATCGCAATATTTCCAAGTGTTGAAAGTTATGAGGAAAAGAACACACTAACGGCAACAGGTAAACAGCAAATCAGAACCATTGTTACGATGAAGTTTCTTATAGTTGATACAGAAACAGGGTATTCAATAGAAAAAACGTTCACAGGAGCAGATCAGGACCAGAAAGGTAAAAGTATGGGGCAAGCAATAACTGAAGCTGTGAAAAGGTTTGAACTTAAACTCTTTCACATCACAAGCAAGGATGATATCGACCCAGACAGCAAAGGGGCTTCGATCAATCCCCGTACAAAAAGTGAAATATTCAAAGATATTTCTGGTGCTATCGCAAAGAAACCAGAACTAAAAGTAAAGATTGCAGAGCTTAAAAATGGAAAGGATACCAACGACCTTACACTTGACGAGCTTCAAGCAATCTGGGAGCAGATAAAATGAAAAAGAAAAACAATGGAGAAAACGACCTGCGGTGTTTAGTGCCGGAAGGTTTTAGGACAGGCGACAATAAAAAGCCTGTTACAATTAACTGGGACAACCTTCTCTGGCTACTGGAGGAGGTTGAACGACTCAATCCGTTGGGGTTGAGGACTGGACAGTCAAGGCATAAGATGGCATCACAAATATTAAATGAAGCAATGTATAAGATAAGGGGGGAAGAAGAGAATGGCAATTCTGCTGAGTAATAAATACAAAATAGGCACTTCTGGCGCAGGGTATAAAGTATATGTATCTAAAGGCTATAAACCTGCAAAAAGGACAGTTGACGGAGTTGTCGAAAACTATGAGCTTGAAGACACAACCATAGTAGGTTATGTATCCACAATTGAAAGGGCTTTTGATATCTACATTGAAGATAGGGCAAGAAAGCACGTTGAAGACTCTGGTGACATTACAGCACAAGATGTTTTAAGGGTTATCAGGGAAGCCAGAGAAGAGTGCCTGGAACTTTGGAACACCAAGTTTAATAAACACTAAAGGAGAATAATCATGAAATTATTAGAATTATCAGAAAACTTAAACCTGCTGTATAACCTAATAGGCGAAGAATTGACAGAAGAGCAACAACTTCAGCTTGATGAGGTCACAATGGCACTTGAAGCCAAGTTAAGGGATAAAGCAGAGAGCATTGTTCAGTTTGCCAACAGTCTCACTTGTGACATCAGTCAAATTGATGATGAAATTAAGCGACTACAGGCGTTGAAGAAATCCAGAAAAGGAAAAGCTGAAAGATTGAAGGAATTTTTAATCTTTGCAATGAAGAGAGCAGACACCGAGGAAATAAACACACCAACAATGACAATCAAGCTGAAGAAACTTATTGATAAAATAACAATAACGGCTCAAGAAGAACTGTCAGAGCAGTTTTTAAGGATACCTGAGCCAAAGGCTCCAGAACCAGACAAACGTGCGCTGCTGGCAGAGTTTAAAAAAACAGGTATTGTACCTGCTGGATGTAAAATCGAAACAGACCGAAAAGGTCTTAATGTAACATAACTAAAGGAGAAGTTAAATGAAAGAAAATTTAAAAATCAGCGGAAAAATTCACATGTTACCAAAACAATTAAGTAAGAAAGATGGTTCATTGCTTAATAAATATGAATTCAGGATCATTAAAAACGAGAATTCTGATTTTCCACCCATAATTCCGTTCAATATGCTTGGAAAGTCGTTTGAAAGCTTCCCTAACGTAAAGATAGGCGATATGGTTGAGGTTGAATTCAGCATTTCTGGGAGGGAGTGGCAAGATCGTTGCTTTGGTGAAAATTTAGCGTGGGCAGTTCGATTAGACTCCTCCCAAACCATGGATAAAGCTCTCCAAGATGCTGTCAAAAAAGATGCTGATACTACCATTGATGATGACTCAGATCTCCCCTTTTAATGAATCTACTTGTGTTTAAGTTATTGGTAGGCTGGACAATATCTATCAATTGCAGTGTGGGGGTTGATGAAAATCAACTCCTTCACTTGGCTGCAAAACTCCCAGTCGGGTCACACTCCACTATCTGGATGTGTGGTAGTTATTACACTTTAAGTAGGCGATGGAACCGAGTTGATGCTTGGAGAGTGCCTAATCAGGAGACAAACATGGAAGAATATAATAAAATAACAGAGTTGTGGAGCAGTAATGACAAGCAGGGAGCGTTTACCTTATGGCTTTCCTTATCCCAAGAAGAAAAAAACTCCATCACAATGAAGCACTTTACAAGAAACGATGTAGACTTATTCAATTACTTAATAGAAAGAGAATAAGGACCTTATGTATGTGGAAATTCTGATATATGGAAAAAACAAGCTGCTAAAGGCTGTGTGATTGGAAAAGAGAGAAGCTCAAAGCATAGATCAAAAACATTCACTGGAATAGCAAAAGCAATGGCAAATCAATGGAGTAAACAAGGAGACAAATTATGATGATACAAATCTTCACAGATCGCAACGAAACCTGTACAGAAGCATGCAAGATGCTCGATGAAAGAATGATAGTCTTCCAGAAATATGAAGCTCACAGGCATAAAGAGGTTTGTAGGAACTCACTTCTGAGATCGGGGAGTAGTGACTTCCCAGTCCTGCGAGCCGGCTCAGAGAAGGAAAGTAAGAGCACCTATGTCTCAGGCTTGGAGGTGCTTTCTTTCATAAGAGACTTGGAATTTGGAGGTTGAGTGATGAAGAAGTTAAGTGTACAGGATTGGGGCAGGATGATCGATATTCGATTGCTACTGAAAGATGGGACAAAGTCAATTTTATTGACAAAAGATTTGGAGATGATAAGAGAGCACATATCTATGAATCAGGAAATAACATTTAAACCTATCCTCAGACGTCTTGAGGACATGACGTCTGAGGAGAGGGAGGAGTATGAGCTAAACATTGTATCACTTATTAGATGTGCTCCTGAAGACTATCTAGACAGTATCGGCATTGACCAAAGAGGCTACATTAAATCAGGGCTCGCCATAGATGCAAGGGAGGTTGAGTGATGAAACAAGGCAACTTGTTTGACACCCAAAACAACAAAAACACATGCAAGGAATGCAAACACGCCAACGCTGGAGCTTTTATGAACACGATAAACGTTTTTTTAATTGTGGAGTCAGAGCGTCAGGCAGAACGCAAAACGGATTATTAAAGATAAAGCTAAAGAATTTGTCATGTGGAAAATTTGAGTCGGAAGAGGTTTGAGAAACTATTGGAGGAGAAGTGCGATGAATAAATATAACACAAACTGGGAATCTTTAGACAGCTACACATGTCGCCTGAAAGTTTTTGGTGGGTGGATTGTGAAGGTACTAGAGGATGTTGTGCATGATACCACAAACCAAGGGCTTGTTGATGGCTGGGATTTTAGAGTCTCAACATGTTATGTTCCAGATGCTAAACATGAATGGAAGATTGAGGAGGAGTGCGATGAGAGAGATTGAATTTAGGGCATGGGACGAACACGCAAAAGTGATGGTCCATGATGGTGATTATTGGTATCCAAAGATGGGAAAAGATGAGTTTAGGCATTCAAATGATGTGCTAAAGCTTTCTGGAATGTGCTATGAGGTAGGAGTTACAAACAAGGGAATATTTTATACCAAAAAAGTTAATTCTGACTATGTTGAAGTATATATAGATGGAAAGCAAAGAACATTTTATTCCACATGGGAATGTGAGGAGCTGTGGAGTAGAGATATTGTTCTTGAGCAATATATTGGAATATCTGACAAGGACGGTGTGAAGATCTTTGAGGGGGATATTGTCGAGGTTGAGTTTTACAAAGATTGCAGGTGTGGTAAATTAAAAGAGAAAGCGGTTATTATTTTTTATGCAAACTCTTGGTGTACAGACATCACCCCCTTCTATCCTGACTGTGTTGATGGGTGGTGTAGAGAGTTAAAAAGTGATGACAGGCTTGCAGTAATTAGCAACATTCATAAAAACCCAGAATTGTTAAAGGAGAAGTGCGATGAATAAAATTATATTTTTACTGGCGTTGCTGTTTGCAACGTCATGCGGTATCTCTGGAGTGTTAGGCTCAGACAGATATTACAAAGCCAGATGTTATTCTGGGGGAAAGTTAATCTTTGCACATGATGACATTGTAAGGATTCATAATGGGTGGTTTAAGTTTAACGACAGAGAAGATGTGAAAGTTCACGGGGCATGTGTTATCGAGAAACACTACCGATAAAATTGATTGACACAGGGAAAATGATCTGCTACAGTAGATGGACTAAACGTTGCTTCTTCTTCAGCTGAAGCTTGCAGCAGTTAGTGAATATTAACTATTGCAAGGAGGGAGAAGCAGCGTATGAGTTTACCTAAACACAAATCAACACATTCAAAAGGAGACACTAGATGAGCAAAGGTTGGGTGTATCTACATAGATCAATATTTGAAAGTCCTTTTTATTTTTCAGAAAAATTCACCAAGTCACAAGCTTGGATTGATTTACTACTTTTGGCAAACCACTCAAAAGGATACATAGGAAAACGAGGTCATCTAATTGAAGTCCCAAGAGGATACGTTGGGTACTCAAAACTCGCACTCTCAAAAAGATGGCGGTGGTCAGAGACTAAGACAGACAAGTTCCTAAAAGACCTTACGAAGATGGGACAGATAAGGGAACAGAAAATACACAAAATAACCACATTGTTACAGATACTTAACTATGACAAGTACCAGCAGAAAAAGGAACAGACTGGGGAACAGACTGGGGAACAGAAAGCGGACAGAAAAGGAACAGAAAGCGGACAGAAAAGGACTAACAAAGAATTAAAAGAATTAAATAAAGAAAAAGAAAGGGGAAGGCGAAAGCCAAAAGCTTTCACTCCTCCATCAATTGATGATGTTAAAAAATACTTTTCTGAAAGTGGATACTCTGAGACATCAGCATTAAGATTCTACAATGGATATGATGTGAGTAATTGGATAGATACTCAGGGAACCAAAATTAAAAACTGGAAACAAAAAGCTATTCATGTTTGGTTTAAGCCTGAAAATGAAATTAAGAAAACATCATCAAGCTTAGATGCTTTATCTCTAGACAGGATATTTGAAACTATCTCTGACAAATTAAAGTCAGGAGAGTTTACCATCGACAGTGCTGGTAAATACATGAGAGAGCAAAAAATAGGATCTAAAGGCGAAGCGTATGTCGAAAGAAAACTAATAGATCAAAATTTACTACAGGAGGATTAAATGGAACAGGTGCTAGTGAGAGATAAGATGTATGAGTTTTTGTCGCAATATATCCCACCTGAATCAGCTATGGATTGGACAAGCATGATAGCTGGCGAAGTGGAGGACAATAAAGAGTCTAACCTTAGGCAAGCAAAAAAAAGCCTTCATGAACGATTTAAAGAATTTGAGTACAGAGACATAGGTACGTTCATTTTTGAAGCTCAGATAGAGCTAGAGAAGCTCAACTCAGCTTATCAGGACGTTTTCGACAAGAAGGAAGATGATTTTCTTCCGTTCCTTAAAGACAAACATGAATTAGAAAGAGACTTGGTTCATGATGGTGGCATTAAAGGATACCGCTTACATCATCTTGAGTTTTACGAAAGAATGTGCGATGGACTAAGACCAGGCTTACATTACTTCGGAGCACATGCCAATGTAGGAAAAACATCTATGCTATGCACTATGAATTGGGATGTTCTCATTAGCAATAAAGATGTAAGCACTATGTTCATAACAATTGATGATACCAGAGATAAAATTACAAACAACCTCCTAGCATGTACATCCAACAGATCTCAGAACATTGTTGACAGGAAACGTAACAGTGTTGACGAGATTGCTGTGGAAAACGCTTACGATAAACTTATTGGGTGGGGAGCTAACGGTCGAATGACTATTGTTGACTCCTCTTCATTTGATAATGATCCTGAAAAACTAGCAAACATAATTTACAGAGCTAGGAAAAAATATAAAAATCTAGTTGTATTTGTTGATGGCATTGCAAATCTCACAATGAAAGGAACAGGAGAGGAGAGGCAATCAAACATTGCTATGATGTTTAAGCACCTATGGAAGCCTACCATGTCTGGTCTTCCGCCTATCCCGATTATTCTTTCTCATGAGCTGAAAAGAATTGATGGTAAAAGACCTAAAAAGGGCGACCTTAAGGGATCTTCTAAATATGAATACACAGCTGATGTTGTTGTGTGTCTATCCGCAGAAGATGAGGAAGCATTTAATGAAAAAACAAATATGGTTGTCTATGCAGATGTAGACAAAAACAAAATGGGATCAGGTAAGGGCGTTGTGCACACTACCTTCGAGCCAGATAAAAGTAAGTTTTCTGAAAAGAAACCTTTCGGGGGTAGCCTATGACAGTAGATGAATTTGATGATCTAATGTTCAAACTAGATAAGCTTACAAAACAGAGTTGTGTCCTGATAACACAAGGCAAGTGGAAAGCACACGGTGCTCTCACGCTCACACACACCAAGCTCTTCGACAAGATGCTTGATGCTGTCGAAGGGGATAAGATGTTAAGGGCGAGATACATGGCATATAAAGATAGCTTTGAATTACAATGAACTTAGAACAGTGCTGTTCTATAGCAGGATGTGAAGATACTACCATCCTCAGACATAAACACAACAACAGACCAATTTTATTTTAGGAGAGAGTATGAGTGTCGAGAAAATGTATGTATGCAACGGATGTTGCCTGGATGAGTCTCCGTGCAGGGCTATAACGTTTGATGAGCCATCTTGCTGTCTGCATGGTGGTGGTGACGAGGAGTTTAAGGTGGTTGAAGGTGTTAAGTTGTTGAAAAACAATAATGACTTTAAACATGATAAGGATGCTGTCTTTAAAATATTTGAAGAACTCAAAGAACGAGGGCTGACAAAGGAGAAAGCATTTGAAGTTATATGGATGCTTCAAGAAGTTGTTCCACTGCTCCCCGATTATTACGAGATGTGCAGTGAGTGTGAATGCATATATAACTTAAGCGAAGGTGGGGAATATGTTGAGGACACGCAAAAGTTTTACTGCGAATCATGTCGCCCACCATACGTGGAGGAAGCTGATGAGTAAGCCGTATGATTACATCAATGTGCCAGACAAACATGCTGTGGTCGTTAAGGATAAGAAATTCTTAGCTTTGATCTCTCACGAGATTCCCATTGAGAAAAGAGAGGAGTTGTGTAATTTAATATGCATATACATGGAGGAAGCTGATGGTAAATGCTGAGACTTGGGGAAAGTATATCAACTGTGACATAACCTCAAGGAAACATGGTGTGGTAACTCTAAGAGGGTTACTGCAAAGCAAAGATGGAGTGTCGCTACAGGTTGAAAAGGGTGGAGATAGGTTTATGGTTCCATCGCATATGTGTAAAAGCTTAAATTGGAAAGGAGAAGCTGATGAAGAAACTAACTAGAAGTGATGCTGAAATAACCCTGAGTAAACCTTTGCTAGGAGCAATTGAATGTAACTGTGGGTGTGGGCAGAAAGAGATTGATGTAAATCTGATACTGCTGATGAATGACATCATAGTAGAGTTCGGAGTCAGTGTGCTTTACATCACATCTTGGAATAGGTGTGGTCATCATAACGCTTTAGTAGGTGGAGTGGAGAACAGCCTACATACATATGGAGGAGCTGTTGACGTCGTGTTTGCAACTAAGCATGAAGATGGAAGTGAAAGTATCGTTGATGTAGACGACGTTCTCCAGCATGTGTTGAGTAAATACCCGAAGAATGTTGAAATTGGACTGTACTCCAAAGGAAGGATTCACTTAGGGTACGATAGCAAGGGTGGAGATACAAAAACGTGGGATGAAAGATGAGAGGAGGAGTTAAATGAATAAGCAATTTGCAAAAAGGCTAGAGGAATATTTGGATTCTGAGTGCAGTGACTACGGGTTGTCATATGCATGGAAATGGTGCGAAGACACCGAAAGTTGTGAAGTAATAGTGGATCGAGACGATACTCACACAAAAAGCTTAAGTTTCAGGTATGATAATGAGCGTGATTGCCTGAAAATCGAGGTAAGTGAAGACACGTTCCATCAAACGGAAGAGTATGACGAGACTGTTAAATATTTCTGGATATTGGTTGCACCTGCATTATTTCCAGAAACACTTTAAAGGAGGGATTGGATGGCTAAATATATAGCATGGAATACATACGGTAATGATTTCGAGTTTTTCAAAACTGAAGAGGAAGCTATAAAGTTTTGTGATGAAGAGATTGAAAGAGAGAAAGAAAACGCATGTGAGGACGGGTGGTCTGATCATGTCGAAGTAGGAGGTATTGGATATGCTAAAATTGTTGCAGAGTCTACATTGGTTGTAACTGACTCAAGAGATAACTACCCGTGTCTGACAGACAAGTATTCAAATGCTGAATGTTCAAGCTGTCAGCACCATCCGAGCTGTAAAGGAACTGAAGAGTGGGTTTACGAGGGTTTTGACGAGGTTTCAGAATGTGTCTTGCAAAAAAAGGAGGATTCAAATGACTGAGACCTTGGATTTTAAATCCAACGAGGAGCTTTACACAAGTTGGTGGCTTGAGGAGATGAAGGAAGCAGGGTATGTTCTTGACTACAGCTACGAGAGTGTAGAGATCCCCTTGTGTGATCCTTTGAGAATAAATTACACCAAGCATTATCTCACAAAGAAGAATAAGATTCCTAAAACAAAGCCGTCAGAGAAGAATTTATTACAGGGGCATGTCTATACCCCAGATTTTACTGTTTGGCTCACCACGGAGTTTTTTAACGTGCTGTATGGCAATTTAAAAGAACACCTTCCGAGAGAAACTTTGTTCTATACTTTTAGAAGGTTTGGCAATCCGATATATTTGGAAGTTAAAGCGTTGCAAGATAGGCAAAATACTTTAAGGGAATTTAAGATCAACCAGAAGTGGATGGCAACCATGGGTGTCTTCGTAAACCTGTTCCAGCCTGAGAAAATGTTTGAGAAGACGTTTACACCGAAGAGGTACTACCTGACAGACAAGAGCATGAGACCTCGCAAGAGGAAATGGGAATATAAAACGCTTGAAGAATTTATTGGAGGATTGAAGTGAAGAAAAGACCATTTGAGAAAGATGATATCTACAATTGGGTTAATAAAATGAGAGTAGAGAGTGATGACAAACTTGAAGAGGAAGCTTGGGAGAGTGAGCAAGAGAAGTCTGACCCACCTTTCTACTCTGTTTACTCTGATGAAGAGATAGAGTCAATGAGGAAGGATGTTGAGGAGCATATGAAGGATGACTACCATGCCCATAAGTACGATGAGGGAAAGGAAAGGTACGATCTGATTCCTATTGAATGCTATGAAGCTATCATGGGAAAGGGAGATTTTTTCTGGGCTAAAGAGTATGAGACGTTTCGCAACAGATATAACATAAGTGCATTGAAAGGTCTTGTTGGCGTGAAAAGAGTTCTAGAGTACGGACTTGAGAAGTACGGTGTGAAGGATTCTTGGAAGAAAGTTCCTGATGCCAAGCAAAGATACATGGCTGCATATCTAAGGCACACAATTTATGAAGGCGAATATTATCTAGCAAGGGATCATGTTGATGCTGAAAGTGGATTACCAAGTGCCCATCATGCTCTCTGCAATATAGTTTTCCTTTTGTGGTTTGAGATTCAAGAGAGTAAATAACCTAGCGTTCCGCTATGACCGTGAGTTCTTTACGGTTGAAATCAATTAAGAAATTAAGAAGGTGTTGAATCTGTTTCAAAGTATTGGATCATAGGGTCGTCGCCACTTATAACCCCCTCAAACTCTCCCCAATGTATTGTTAAGTATGCTGGCTCTCTGTAAGCTGGAATAACTCTGGTGTAATACTCGCTTGACCCAGTTGAGCTTTTAACATAAACAGTTACTTGCTCGCCCACACCTGTAGAGATTTTAATATACAAATTCAATGATTTAGTATCCCAATTAACTGCGCTTGCTGGCAAGTACACTGTAAGAACGTCTGATCCGCTTGTTGCTGTCATGTTCAATTGTGCGTGAGTATAGTTCCTCCACCTGTAACTACTTGTTCCTGACAGGCTGTCCATTGGATCGGTATAAGTAGGGTACGATCTGCGGACAACGTCAAAACGTGAGGTTGATGTGGCAATAATGGTTATTGACTCACCAACTACAGTAAGGTATAAAGCGTTTCTGGTTGTTCCACTTTCATAGAAAGCTGCTGTGTCAGAATCATTTTCTGAAACTCTAGCATAATAGCAGTCGTCTGTGGTAGCTCCATAAGTGGGTTTAGTGAGTGTGAATGTAATCTCTGTACCCAATATGGTTGAGAGTAGTGGCATCTCCACTTCTAAAACTGGATAAGAAGCCGATGGTGTCAAGGTGTAGTTCGTAGCCATTGGTGCTGTAAGTGTTGTGTCTGATGTCAGCTCTGTAACACTGTAGGTGTCATAGACAATTGGGGTCTCCAGTTCGTACTTTGCAGTTCCACTCTTGTATGTCAGCACCTTTCCATCTACTGGTGTGAGGTCTGTATCTGTCAACCCTGCCAATGTTGTTGTGGGTGTGATGAATTCATATTCACCACCTGAAGCTTTGGCAAGAACATCTCCAGTTGAAGGAGTTGGTGATGTGTCAACATCTGTCAATGCTGTAAGTGTTGTGCTTGCATCTGATGCATCAATCTTTACCTTCAACACACCATCATCTGTGTAAGTTGATAGAGAGATGTTATCTCCACCATACATTTTATCACGGAGGAAGTCTTCGTTGCTATCTGAACTGTTTACTGCCACTTTGAAGTCGTCTGATACTCCTGATCCTGTAGTTACTCTTTTCAATACGCTCATAATTATTCTCCTGCAATATCTTTAATAAATTCTTCTTTCTGTTTCCTAGCTGGATCAAGCAACTGATCGTTAAGGATTCTTCTGAATGTTTCAGACAGTCCGTTCTCTTCAAGGCTTCTAAGCATCCCTTCTCCACCTCGCCTAAGATCTTTGAACTCGTTGGCATCTGGAGCATCAAGCCAAAATCTACGCTTAACTTCAGGAGCATCATAATTTGGATTGAAGTAGTCAGTCAAAAGTCTACCGCCGTGAACAACGGAGCTTACCACACCATCGATTGCTCGATCTTGAACAGTGAAGGGGTCAAACACTCTACTTATCGCAGCTAAAGGATAGATCATATTCGCAACATGCGTTCTCATAACGCCATAATTCCAGCCCCATCTAAGAAAGGTGTTGTCTTTGTCTAAGAACTGTTTAGCTGCTAAATATCCTGCTGTAGCAACCCCAGAATAAGCCATAGCTGCAATGAATGGTTTAGGGTTTCCATTCTCCAAAGCTCTGCCAATAGCAAACCAATTATTCCTATTCTTTACACCCCAGTTAGTGAAAACTCCTGCCAAACCCATCGTTTTAGAGTGGGATCTAAGTTTGTTTTGATATCTAGGGGCAGCTGATGCTGCATAACTAAAGATAAGTCTCTCAGTCCAAGCTTCTGCATAGGCAGTCTTAAACGCTTTAAAGTCTCCAGTTGCCAATGCTTCATCAAACTTAGAGTAAAGAACACTTTGAGTTACAGGATGTAACTGCTCAAACTTAAGATCTTTCTGTGTCATCTTGTCATATTTGTATTGAGCTTTAGATACTGTATCAGGAACCCATTTGTTTTTCTTCATCGTATTGTCAAAGTTTCTCAACGCAATATCAATAGAGCCACTTCTGGATGCAAAGTCAGTAACGTTCATAACTTTGGCAGCCTTGTCCGTTGCAACATCCATGCTGACAGTCGCTATTTTCGCAGCATGTCTGCTTTTCTCTGACCACGCAGAGCTTTCTTTCATCTGATCGTATTGCACCTTCATACTGACAGCCATTCCTTCCGACTTATCAATTCTGGAATGATACCTAGACACATCTCCTGTGCTTCTCTCTAGGATATCTGCCTTTATTGTCATGTTCTCATTGTTGAACTTATCTCCTTTGGCACGTAATGATTCCACAACGCCTGTCTTACCTAAAGCTAGTGTTTTTGCTGTCATTGCGTGAGCTTTAAGCGCATCGGCTGGGAGATGGAGAACATAATCCTTTGGTGTGCTGTAAAGGTTTGTTATAGATTGTATTGAAGCCTGATGAGCATTAACCCAAGCTGTCGGCTTTGCGAAGTGCATCATTAACTTCGCATTCCAAGACCCTACTTGTCCTGCCATATCATCAAAGAATCTAAGAGTTGGGTCTGATATCTTTGGCTTGGTGTCCAGAAGAGATACGTTTTCTTTAAGAAGAAAGGTAGCTCGCTCTGTGTACCCGTGATGGACATTACCTTCATCATCTGCCTTGTGTGAATAGTCCATGTTTTTTAACTCATTTAGAGTGTAGCTTTCAGATGTGCGACTCTGCGCATTGTATTTCATTCCAAAGACCGTATCAACTGTGTCATTCACAGCGTTGACCAAGGGTTTTACGACAACTCTTCTTGATCCTTTATTCAATCCAGAGTTTAACTCTTCAAGAAAGCTAAGTCGTTTGCTTAGATCCAAGCTTATACTATCTGCAGATCTTGCCTTGCTAACATTTGTTTTTGATTCTGCGCTAATTGGAACACCTTTAATATCAGAAAGCTCGCCTTTGGCTTTTAATGTGAACTCTACAGGAAGATAGTGATTACCCATCATGTCTTCGGAAGCAGAAGCAAAAGACTTTTTGCCCTCCAAAACGCTGTACCTTGCATCTGGAGTAGTGTCAACTGCTGCTTGCTCTACCTTGTATTTGCTGTCAAGGTAGTTGCTCATTTTGTTTGCGAACTTATAATCATTTAGGTTCATGTTATGAGAAATCTTAAGTTGCTCAAAAACCTTCTTAGCAGTGTTGGTGTCGTATACTCCTTTAATCACTGCATTCTGGCATTCAGCGGAGTACAGCCTGATAGCATCTTCATTTATTTTCTTCTCATAAAAGGCTGTAGTTATAGCTATTTCATCTTCAACTTGTTGCGCTCTGGTTAAAGGAAGTATTCTGTCCTTTGCATCAATCTCCTTCTTAACAAGGATTGAATGACTTTTCACTATAGGATTGTCTGTAACTTCCCACAGGTTGTAGGTATCTTCAGAAGCATTCATGCTCTGTTCATCAATAGCCTTGTTGACATTCCTTATCTTTCTTGACAGGATGTTTCTGTCTAACTCTTTCTGAACGGTGATCCTATCCTTTGCCTTTTGCAGTACACTTCCGTATTTATGAGCCTTAGATATCTCTATACCGCCCAACCTACTAGCTTCCGACTTGGATAAAGTGTGAACAGGAGTGTATCTTGAGTCTCCTATAGCGTCACTTTTAACAATAGATATCTCTGCTTCAAGCGCACCAATGGCTTCGTTGGCTCTGGTAGCTTCAGCAACGGATGCTCTGTCGTTGAGATTAACATTTGATGTTTGATCTTTCAACACCTGAATCTTTTTCCGTAACCTTTTGATTGCGGAATCTACTTTAGGATTAGCTTTCAACCCTCTCAGCTCATTAACTTTCTGGTGTGCTGTTGTTGTGGTGATGCTCCCCATGCCTTTCTCAAGCGCAGTGTTTGTTTCAACTAGAGTGTGGTAAAGCTGAAAGCGAGCAACACCTTCCAGTGATTCAGTGTATGCCTTTGCGAACTTAGATGTATCTCCCTTGCTGTTGTAAAGAGAATCTAATAACATCTTCTCAGCTGAGAAGTCAGCAGACTCAACTCCAGATCCACTAAGCTTCTCTTGTACATGGATGTCAAAGTCAGCCCTTTCTTTTGGTGCGCCATCAAGAACATAGTTTGCGAAAGACTCAAGCGGAGTGTCCATCTTAGCCTTAACCTCTGCATTAACCTCTAAAGATGTCGCTGTTGGATTGTTGGCTAAAGCTTTTCCTCTGTAGTAGTCCGCCACTGTCTCACTGTTGACAGCAACAACCTTTCCTGCTGTTTCGCTACTATACTTCTTAAAGTGCGCTCTGGCTTGAGATCTAGCACCTTTATCGCCCCATTCTCTATAGAGTAGCTTATCATTTAATTCTAAAAATATCTTGTTAGGGTTTCTGGAAAACGCTCCACTCTCTGCAAGTAAATCAACAGCATCTCTAGCTGTAAGTTTCCATGCGTCACGTTCAGCCTTTCCACCTTCAACCTTGAATCCTCCGAAGTCAACCTCATTCACATCGTTCTTGTCAAACATGTCATCTGAGTTTTTAATATTTGCATCAATGATCTTTCCCTCAAGGTCAAAGTTCTGATCCTTCAGGTGATAGTTGAGCATGAATCTTGCGCCTGATCCAAAACCTAAACCTGCAAGGATAGACCAACCGTTCACCCAATCTCCACCATCAACTCCAGCTGCTTCCAAAGAGCCTTTTCGCATCAAGCCCTCAACAACAGCTGTGGCTCCACCTTCTGCTCCACCTGCTGCTGCGTGACCAAGTCTTCTTGATGCGGTTGATGCTGCAACTCCGACCCCTCTCTTTGCAGCTGCCTTCTTAACTATACTTGATGCTATTTTACTTACAGCTGCACCCGTCATAATCCCTGCTGTTATGCTTGCACCTGCTGTAATTAAGCCATATGTCAAAGCGTTTGTTTCTTTCCCTGTTGAGTTCTTAAGATTGGTTAGTGAAATGTATTGATCCACACCTGTTCCTAATCCTTGAACTGTTTCAAAGGCGACCATAGATGCTAGTGGCTTGGTTATGTTAAACAAACTTCCAACTCCACCTGTAATCATCAAGTCTCTTGTCATTCCAAGCCCTATGTCTGATACCGTGAACACCGCTTGAGCAACTGGATCTTCAGCTATAGCAGCTTCCACTTGAGGGAACGATTGGTGTGTTGCAGTTTTAGTAAAGGCGTTTGCGAAAGCAGCTAGATATTTTCTGTCACCTCTAGCATCGTCTGAAAGGCTCTGAAGCATAGCACCATACCCTCCAGTATCTACGCTTTGCCAGTTTGCATAATCTCTGGCAAGACTCTCAGCATCTCCCTTGCTCTCTGTAGCCATCTCCTTTCTGTGTTCAGTCATGTATGGAAGACTAGCTTTGTTTGAAAACGGATGCGCTCCTGCCTGATACTTTTCTGCATTAGTTATTATTTTAGTTATAACTGCTGCTGCTGTTTGTAAAAAGCCCGGAGTGTTGGGAATGCGTTTGACTTTTTCATCAGGAGCAATACCGGCTCCTGCTTCATACGCTTTCTTGAAATCATAAGCTGATAGCGTCTGGTCCTTTTCAGGCTCTATCTTATTCTCAACAGTATCTATTTCCTTTGGGGCTTCTACTTCTGGCTTCACTTCTTCAACCAGTTCTGCGGTGACTTTGTTGTCTACTGTTTCTTTAGCCATTATTATTCCTCGTTAATTTAAAAACATTCCACTACCGTCAGTCATCTTCCTTGACTGGAACCTTGCCTTCAGATCTTTGTTTAGCTTCACTTTTGGCTTCTCTGGCAACATCTCTTGATTCCAACCACTGCTTTTTTGCTCTTTCTGGATCGTTAGGAAGCTGTTTTAACCACCACTCCAGTGATCTCTCTTCTGTTTTTCTTTCTGATACTATTCCCTTTTCGGTTATTTTAGCTAACATTTTATTTGTAGCTGATGTGGAATTACGAATTAATGCAGCTTTTGAATACAACAGATCTATTACAACCACTTTATGATCTTGGCTTGCGTCAGGATAGAAAGGTATATTTGTCTTGCTTATCCAAGCTCGCTGATCTCCCACCCCTGCCTGAAGTTGATCCAAGGTGTTCACATCTAAACCCATAGGTACTTGCCCTGTTAAATTTACGTATTTAGCTAGAGCAACTAAATTACTTGCCACAGCTTCAGACTTAAGGAGAAGGCTTTGATCCCTCATCATAGCGGATTGGGAGAACATTTGGTCTAACGCTCCCAGATTTGATGAAAGCTGTCCGCTTTGCACCTGCGCCCTCTGCATCCTGCGAGTGCCATTGTTACCTGATGCGATAGCATTCATGTTGTGAAGATTGGTTGCATACTCTCGAACATACAATTGCATTGTTTTATCACCCTTGATGTTAATGCCTTTGTTTTTCAGCAACTTAATGTTAGCTTCAGCTGCCCTCACGTTTGCCATAAGGGTTGCTTTGTCCGCAGCAGATACGTTATTCCAGTAAAGCTGACGGTCAGCTTGATATGCTTGCCTTCTTATTTGACTTTCATTTATAGCTTTAATATTTTTATTAGCCTGATTTACAGTTATTTCACCAGAAAGCTTCAGTTGCTCGATCTTAGCTTTAGCCTGAGAAAGCATGAATATATCATTCTTGTTTTTAACAGACTCAATGTTGTTCCAATGATCGGTATATTCCTCAACGGCTTTCTTCTCCAACCCACCTACTTGAGACAAATACTCTTTAGCAAGACCAGACATTGCTTTCACACCCTGCCCTGCTGCCGCATTATAGAGACCCATAATGTCTGCGTTGGCTTTCTTCCTTGCTGCGACATTCTTTTCTATCTCAAGCGCACCTTTAGACACTGCTTCGGCTGATGCTCTAAACCCAACATCTCTCCCTGACAAAGATCCCATCAATCCCGTCATGCTTTGCATAGCAAGTGTTATCATTGCTTGGTTCTCATTGATCTCCTCACTTTGAAGTTCTGGCTTGTCGGGCATTACATCGGATATCTTTGTGGCTCCTTCCTGAAATGCTTCTTTGATCTTCTCTCTAGCAGTATCAACTCTAGTGTTGTAATCAACCATAGGGTCTGTCCTTGGATCGGTAACATATCTCATTCTAGCAACATTGCTTTTTTCAGATTCTAAAATTGTGGTCTTGGTCATCTTGGCTTTCTGCTTCAATTCAGCTTGCTCAATCTGAAGCTTAATGCTTTCGTTTTCCGCCTTCATCATTTCATTTTTTTCTTTCTGCATTTCAGCCTTAGTTACAGCAACCTTTCCTATCTTTTCAGCTGTCTCTTTTGCAGCCTTGTCAGCCTTCTCCTTCTCAACCTTCTTGGCTGCTTCAGGCTCTTTAACATCTTTCTTCTCGTCAGGCTTTGCGCCTGTCCTTATCTTTCCGGAAGCAGCAGCTTTAAGTGCAGCTGAAGCACTTGCAGCTCCACCTCCACCAATGACACCGTCTGTCTCAATAATAGGTGCATTCTCTGGAGCAGTCGGAGGTAGCATTTCTGCTGACGGCAGAACATCGCCAGCCTTGCGTTCCTGTCCTTTCTCTGTCTCCAGAAATGGATCACCTTTTTGAAGGACCTGGTCAGGACTTTTAATTCCAGATTTTTGTGTTCCTTTAACCATTATACTACTCCTAAAAAGTCATTATCAAAATCAAACCCGTCCAATCCAGATAGGAAGGATGATACATCTTGACTCATCACCGAGTTCATAGATGCCAAAGTTGGATCGGAGATCTCTCCTATGCCTGACAGTGCAGGGTCATCAAGTATTCCAGTGCCTTGAGCAAATACGGGAGATTGAGATCCACCTAATGCTCCAACTAATCCAGTCTGTCCAGATCTCCTCTCTTCATCGTCCTTGTCTTTCTTCTTTTTATCCATATGTGCTGCAAACTTAGCAGCAGCTTCAGTGGTCTGACCAACTGCTTTGATAAAGTTCTCTTCAGCAACAGCTTGGACTCTTTTTTGCTCTTTCTCCTGTGCCACTTCCTGCGCTCTGATCTGTGCAGCTTGTGCAGCAGCAGCTTGTGTTGCTTGTCTCGCTTCGGATAGACTTCTTGATGTGGCATCAACATCAGCAGTGGAGATAGCTCTTGATACTTCAACCTGCCTTGCTCTTGTTTTTTCAACAATATTTTCAGAGAGAACATCCTTTTCAAGTGCAGATAGATTCTGAAACTCAAGTGCATTCATCATTTGAAGAAGCTGTCTACCTTGGATCGCTCCAGTCTCAGCCATTCTCGCAGCTTGCTGTTGTGATATTCCACGAAGCTCTGATGTTCTTTGTGCTTGTTCCATTGCCATAGCAGCTAAAGATCTCTGCTGACCAGAAGGTCCTTTCACTTGATCCTGTTCACCAAATAAAAGATTTACTCCCTGTGCAGCAACATTTCCTACTGCTGCTCCGACAGAAGCTCCAATAGGACCCCAGTAACTCCCGACAGCAGTACCTCCTGCTTGCAATGCAAGGCTGGTATTTCTTTGTTCATCTTGTGATAAAGCCATGCGCTCCCCCTATGTTAAATTATTGATATCTTTCGCTAACTCACACAGCAGAGTGTCAGCAGTGTTGGTAATGTGGATTTGATTTGTGTATCTGTTAAATAGCTCATCGCTTTCTTTGTTTGTGATGAACTGCCCTGTTGTCAGTACTTCAATCTGGTCTGGAGTCATCTGATTAATCTTAGTGTATAGATCCAGAAAGAACTCATTGAGCATGTCAGCTGTAATAGTATCGCCTTTGTGTAATCTCATTTGTACCTCCAGAAATATAAAGTTCCGTAAACACTAATGAACTCAGATGAGTTGGCTTGGTCATAAGATACTCCGTCAATGTACCTGTGAAGCTCTACATTGTTTCCTGATACGGTCTTGCTTAACCCTTCGTCTGTCTCATCTCCATCACTTGACTTAAATGTAGCGTATGCCCTGTTTAAGTACAAAAATGATTTCAATGCTGAGTATCCTTCAGGTGCTCTGAACTGAGTTACAGATTTACTCAACTTCTCGTCAACCTCTTCCGAATAAAACTCTGTCCTCATCGACTTCAAGTATCTGATAATTTGTTTCAGCTCTCTAACTTGATAGGAGTTTATTGTTGAGTTTGAATCGTATGGAATGTTCTCATTCTCGTACTTCTCAACACGCTTAAGTGTATCTATTAAGTCATCAGTTATATACAAGAAGTTGTCAGGAGATATGCCACTTTTTATTTTGTCAGCAAGTTTATTTATTTGATCGTACAATGTTTTATTGAATGCATCCTGTGTTCCTAACTTCATCATGACAACACCTCGCACAAAACTTCCACATCTATAAATATATCAACATGCTTACCTTCTGTCCAAGGATTAGGTGCAAGAGTAAACTCCTTCTTGATAGGAAATTCAATAAACTCTGCATGAACAGTTGGTTCGCCAACACTTACAAAGACCTCGCAGTTAGCTATAAGATTCTGCTTGCATCTTACATATGCTGCATACATTATGTTGTTGCCGTCACCCAAAACTGGAACAACACTTGGAGATTTAGGTATTGATATAAAATCTCCTCCTGTCTCATCCATTGGAACTAGTGCTAATTCCTGCCTTTTTTTACCTAGGAAGAATCTACTAACAACACTTCTCTTTTTAACTGTCTCAACTCCTCCTACGAAACTGAAGGACCCAGTTGCTTTCAAGACAGTGTAGTCTCTATTTTCTTCAAGCTTGTCATATAGAGATTCAATTGTGGTCAGGACACCAGAGTCATCTTTGTTACATATGAACTTGTCTGCATCAATCGGCTTAACTGAAGAAGGATAATCTATAATCTTTTCAGCAGGATATTTAAGTTGATTAGCTCCTGACTCCATCAGGTTCTCTGAATCAATATATCCCTGAGTTAAACCCATGAGTCTTTTCATTGCTGTGTTGATATCTTCCTTCGATACTGTGAGTGTTGGTTTTGATACTTTAACCATCAAATCCTCCATTGAATATTAAACCAGTTGGAAGGATTGACATGTAATAAATGGCGATGTCATCTTCATACCCAAGTTTTGTTTTTATCCGAAACTTAATTGACTTACTGTTTCTTTGACCTGTTCTAATATCATTCTGCACAGATGGCTTAGATCCTCTATATCTAACAGTTGTGTTTGCGAAAGATCCAGTCTCTCCACTCTGCCCAAGACTCTTAAGCATAAAGTTATCTGAGAAAACATAATTCCCATCTGATGCAAAATTACTTTCGATCTGCGCCCTGCTTACAGATGCAATCACGTGTGCCTTTATGTTTTTATCTTTGATTTCCTCTGTGTTAAAAATAACATTGATTGTGTCAAAGTATGACTCATACTCTATTCCGTTCTCGTATGTCCAAATATCCCTAGTCTCAAGATTGTGAGTTGTTCCAGCTGAAAAAGTCTGAGTGTCTGCATCAAATGCGTAGTTGCCACCAGAGCCAACATAAACATATGTATCAATGTAGTCTAACCCCTGCTCACAGAAGTCTCTATACCCAAAGGATTCTACTAGTAAATCATATCTTGCTGTCATTAGTCAGACCCTCCTGCTACTGGTGCTATGTAAAACGAGTTGAACCTATCTGGATTATCATAAATGAATGTAACTAAGTTTCCTCTGTAATGACTTAACTTTCTAATCTTCTTCTCATATGCTATGTGTTTATCCCAGATGCTCAAGCTGTTGTTGAATCTGTAGACATTTTCACCATCACTGATAAAAAGCATGTCGTCAAAAAAGGTCATTTCAGGATCATCTCCAAACTCGATATTCTGAATTGCTTCAGAGATCTCATCAAACTGAAGGAAGGGCACGTTGTTTTCAGAGAACATAAGCTTGCCCCTAACAACCATTCCTTTGTCATCAACAAAGAATGCTTGCTCGCCTGAACTTATTACCTTTTTAGCTCTCCTTGTTGCCGACCTAAAGAGCTTGCCATCACCATTGACTCTGCTTATTCCTTTTTCTGTAAAAAGCATAACGCCATCGTAGATTGCAGTCATATGTTCGATGGTTGAATCAATCTCAACTGGGTTCGTGAGGACTAATCCCTCATTTCCAATCCACAATCTGTTACCCTGAACAACAAATACTTTCCCAGAGTTGAAGACTATATGTTCTGCTGCTGTGATGAGTGCTTGGAATGATGGTATTTTATGTGGGAAACTTGTTATGTTTTTATTCTTTGACCACGTCACAGGACATGTAATCTTCCTAACTAAGTTTGCCATGTATGGAAGAGTTTGAATTGAGCTGTTAAATATTACAGGATTTGCTGAATTTGCAAAATTAGTATTACCCTCAATCAAGGTTGACACGGTCGATCCATAAATGAAATCAAAAGCATGTGTCCCTTGATGCCCGTATCCTTTCTGGGCTATTGAAATCACATCACCATCATTCCACACAACCAGTCTGTTTCTTTTTAGTTGTTCGTCTTTAACTATGTCTGTGTCGGTATCTGGAATTGCCAGAAGAGCAGTTTTAGGTGCGGTAAATGATAACTTTGCCATGTTGAAACCATTGTATGTCAACTCGTCATAAAAGGTTGTAGAGCTTAACTCCCAGTGATTCCCACACTTGTTGGTTGCTTTGACTAACACATCAGATGATGATCCCTTAACAGCTATGGATACAGCAGGAAGATCATAGCTTGTTCCTGATGTTGAGGATTCGACTAGGGCGACCTCGCAGGGAGCAACTACTCCAAAGAATCTGTTTAACAGAACCACTGGTGATGTGCTTGCATTAGGGTTCCAGTCGCTATAGTCGGGCGTTGGGTCTGAGGAGTATGTTACATTTGCAATGCCTGTGTTGCTTCTATTGAACAGATCTTTAAAATCGTCTGTAACTTCCAGACCATACATTTGCCAACTATAGCAATCATTGCTAATCACATTGTAGTTTGTGGCTTGATGCCAAGAGTAAGGTATTATAGTACTAATCCTAATTCCGAAAGATTCAAAATGAGTATCCCTATACATAGATCCATCATATGCACTGCTGGCAGTTCTGTTTAGTATACTTGTGATTGATGTCGTAAAATCTTGAAACCCAACATTGTCACCAACACTAACTCCCGTTATCTTAACAAATCCTGTTGTGTTTTCAAGGCAAGCCGTATCTCCTGAATCTAGTCGTGGGATGACAAGATATGTTCCAATAGGCATATCTTCCATAACAATATCTTGCGTCTCGCCATCGATATATCTTTGCAGTGTTGGTCGCACTCCATGCATATCGGCAAGACTCCAATCCCAGTCCGAACTCTCGACTGATCCTGTAACATGGAAAATAAAAGCTCCCACCTTCTTAATATCTTCACTCGCCGTAAAGCTTGTGCCAACAGTATATGTTCCGCCATCAACAGTAACGTAACTTGTGTTTTCTTCTGCTTCTGATTCAGTTACAATCTTATTTGTCTGCATTGAAACCAACGGTAGGGGAGAGAAAACTCTCTTAGCATATGTTGGATACGATGATATATCTGAGAACTTGGATATTACTCCTGCATCATTCATGTATGCGAATCTCATGTCTCCACGTATTTCTTCAAGCCTTGGATCTTCAATGTCAGCAGAGAAAGCACCTCTGCAATCTTCATTGGTTGCAGTGATTATATTTGCCCAACATCGTATATCTCTGGAACTTCTGGAAGCAGTGATGTTATTCTCAACATCTGTTGAAGTAGTTGGATCATCATAGTTTCTTCCAGAGGAGAATCTTACAACTCCATCCCTTCTTATTCTATAAGCTTCACCTGTATCGCTTACCACGATATAGAATGCGCCTGTATCTAACAGCCAGAACTTACTTCCTGTTTTAAATTGCATGTGAAATGAAGGAACACCTCCTCCATCTGTAAATATTGGATCAGCACCATCAACACAAAGTTTCATGTTTATGCCGGGATAAGTGTCTGATATTACGTAGCAGTATCTCTTTGCATCTACAGCAAGAATCATTCTGCTTCCACTGATGTTTATCTCCTCAAGGAGCATCCATCTTTTAGCAGCTGTATTGTCATTCATTACTATGGAGCCTTTTCTTTTAACTACTGCTGAATTGTGAATCTCCATGTTTTCAAGCTTAGATACATATCCATTGATAGCATCTCTATCCACATCTATAAGTCCTTTCTCAAAAGTAACTTTTGGTCTTGATATCAACCGTGACAGTTCATTGATTATCCCACCTTTTGCCATCCTTACCTCCTTCTACCGTAAGGTTTACCCCTGAGCTTTCTAAGCCCTTTGGTTTTGACAGTTGTGTTTGCCATTGCCCACTGCTGTCTTTGCTTTTGTTTATTCCTTAGATCGACATCTGAGAAAGCTTCTCCTGTATTTCCATACGCTCTCTCCTTAACTTCAAGCTCAAGAAGTTCTATGAAGTCATCAAACCTATGGTCTATAAGATCTGACACTTCAATGATCGGACTTGGCTTTTCAATAACGATTAGTTCAAGAGTGTCACCCTTAGTCCAACCGTCTGTGTTCAATATGTTTTTATCTGAGACTGCCCTAATCTTGGAGCCGATAAAAGAACTATCTCTAATTATTTCCAATTTACTGTCGCTGTATGCTTTCCCTGAAATAACAGCATATATATTAGCAGGAGCTTTCCACAAACCCATATCTGAATTGAAAATGTATTTGTACTCTGCTTGAAACTTAGCCTGATTCTCTCTCATGAGGTCTAGCATTATTTGGTTTAAGGTTTTCTTTGCAGCGGCGATCGGGAGTATACGATACTTATCGGCATCCTCACCGTAATCGCCCTCCTCTATCTCTTGACTCAAAACCCAGTCGAGGTTGTTGAAGAACTCGTTAAATGATAAAGACATTCGATTGCCCTCCTAAAAGTGGGAGAGCCGAAGCCCTCCCGAAAGTAAACTTAACCTGCTGCGAAAGCAATTCCGTCTGATATAAACTTTTCTCCAAGTTGAGAAACGATTGTAAGATATAGAGATTCATCACCTTCCAAGTCAGTGATATCTAAATCAAGCTCGCCATTCTCAACCTGAACTAAACTCATCGATTTAGTTATAATATCCCCTATAAAGAGACCGTTGCCACCTGATGTGATTGCTGTTGCTGTGGTTCCTGCATCGAAAATACCTGCACTTGTCGCAAGGTATATCGTAAGGACAACATCTTGAGTCAGCTTATTGTTCTCGAAATCATAAAGATCAACGTGAACTGATCTCATCCCAGATGATTCAGTTGTTGGAGTTCCGAAAACAACGCTGTTGACGGTCGCCCCTCTTCCAAGCACAAAGCTTGCCTGTGTTGCATGTAAAGTCATAACTACCTCCTAGCTTGCGCCAAATCCAATGTAACCACCAACTCTAGGATCTTTAATCATGAGTGTATCTGTGCAATCCCACTCTGATCTATCAATTGAGTTGTTGTTGTTTGTAGTGTCAACAGGAAGGAGTTTCATGCTCTGAACACCTTTATTGACCTTTCCATTAGGAACATCGTTTGTGAGGATTTTTGTGTGTTTAGGATCAACCATAACGCCCCAGTCCTGACTGTTCATGCTGAGTGTTCCATCTGTGATGTACTTATTGATGCCATTGGCTCCACGGTCAGGACACAACCAGATTTTACCATAAGCAGTATCAACGCTCTGCATTTTTGCCATGTAGTTTACGTTGCCAGGAATAGTAAATACATCGTCCTTATTGAGGATGGACTCTCTTTTACCCATTTGGATAAACTTATTGATAACATTTGGTCTTGCGAAAAGTATTTTCTCGTCTCCACCAAATTCTGTGAAATCAATCATCCACTCGTCAAGAGTGTCAGAGTTTAGCCCAGTCGCAGTAGTGAGTTTTTTAACGCCAGTAAGTCCTGTCAAGTCATTACCGAATGCATCTTTCAAAGCTGTCCCATCTGGTCTGTAGAAGTTATCAAATCCACCTGAAATACCAGAGTCAGAGAAGTTTGTTTCAGCAATTTTCATGTTTCCTGACATATACAACCATTTGTTTTTTCTTTTCATCAAAGCAAACAATTTTTCCTGTGCCTGTTTCGCAAGTGTAACATCTGCATACATGTCATCTGAATGTGTGTGAGTTCCGATTTCAACGCTTTCACGCTGTCTCATCATCGCATTGTGGAGATACTTAGGAGCAAGCTCGATACCTGTTCCAATGCTACCATCAAAAGGAGATGAGTTCGGAAGGATTGTTACTGTTGCGCCAGCTGTGAAAGTTCTGTTAGCTTCGGCTGTTGCAGTGCTGTTCTGAAGGAAAATCCTTCTTGAGTCAGATCCACCACCATCTTTGTATCTAATGATAGCCTGTGCTATTCCGCTTGCTCCTAGATCTTCATAGACATGAAGGAGCTGATTCGCTGGAATGTACGCATAGTCAGATGTCAAAGCAACTGTAACAGTTGATCCATCGGCTGCCGGTAGAATGAACCCAGCGTTGAGGACAACAGTGTCGCTCTCATTATCTCCGATAACCCACTGAGGTTTCTTTGATCTAGTTGTTGCATTCCATCCTGAGATTGCTGAAAGAAGCTTGTAAGACTCGCTCCTGTTTTCATCGTTTCCCCAAGAGTTTTCCAATACCATTCGTACGACAGTTTCGTCATCATCCATCGTTTTGTAGTTCATAAATCCTGAACTCGGTGATCCTGCACTTAAAATTCTAACCATAATAATCTCCTTTGTTTAATCTAATTTCAACATTTCTGCTGCCAATTCCCCTTGCTTGGAAAGGTTTTTGAACCGTGAGGTGTCAATGTCCTTAAAGTTTTTAATTGGCTCATCATAAGGGTCTTTCGCAGGTGCGGCTCCTGCGCTCTGTGTTGCAGGTCCTGAACCTGCGCTCTGTGTTGGCGTGTTTTCCTGTTTCACTTCTGTTGCTGATGTTGCCTTAGCTGTTGCTTCAGCGAGTTGGATTTTTGCTTGTGCTGACTGCATAGCCATCTTTGTTGCTGTCTCGTTGTCAAGAATAGTTGGATCACTCTCCAACAAATCCTTCATTCCATTATCATAGAGGTATTTGAAGCTTTCGTTTTTCATGTGAGAATCAAGTGTTTCCTTTCTCTGCTCCACTTTCTGTTCTGCTTCCATCCTCTTTCTTGCCCACTCATTTACATCGTTGTTTACGTTCAAGTTTGTTCCGTCTGTCATGTCGTCCTCCTTTTATTTAAACAAACAGTGCAAAAATTTGCACTCTCCCTCTTTCTATGATAACTAAAGTTTACACTTTTTTCAACAATTCTTCCATAATAGCATCTATGTCACATGCAAATATATTTGATTTCATTGACAATTTTGAGTCTTCGCCTAGTAAACCATCGATAATTCTCTTGGTGAAACCTATCTGAGTGTTGAGATAGTTGATTATTTTATCAGATTCCTTTACACCGTTTAAGTGGTCTAACCACGATCTCTTGCCAATATCCATAGGCATATTGTTAGCATGAGAATAAGCAAGAATAGCATCTCTCAACACCTCCTTCTTTTTTTTACTGTCCACCTTGACCTCCTTCCATAGCTTGTGCTTGCATTTCTTGTTGTGCTTTCATTTGTGCTGCTATTTCTTCAGCAGTCTTCAGCCATTCCTCAGGTGTCCCTACTCCGAGAGAATCAATAAGTGCTGCTTCCAGATCTCTGTGTTTGTATGCTTGAGGATTAGCAATTGCTCTCTGGAGAAGAACTTGCAACTTACCAAGCCTAGTCATTCTGTCTTCAGCAAGATACGACCCTGCAACAACTCTCAATGACTTCATACTTAGAACCATTTCCTGAGTCACCTCTTCTGGAAAGTCGAAGTCATCAAAGTAGATCCCCATAATCCGTTGCATGTCAGCAGTTGTCGGGTTGATGTGACCTGCTTCCAGTCTCATAATGAAATCAGATGTTGACTTGGTTGATGCTTCACCAATCATTCCTGCAACATCATTTGTTCTGATCTGTTTCTCTTGGATACCGAAGTCAGTAGGATTAATTCCCATCACGTAGAAGATCGCATTCCTCGCTTCTTCAAACTGAAACATTGCTCCCTGTGTGACCTCTGGAAAGTTAAGTTTGGTTATCATCTTTCTAATATCGAAACCACTTGCCTGACCACCAAGTCCTGCTGCAAGGAAGTCAAATGCTATAACTTCATTGGGGTTATGGTCATTCATTGTAAGTCCATCAAGCCCTGAGTTCTTTGGAGCTATGAAAGGTGCGTTGTTATTCCTTGATGTATTGTCGCATATCTGATTCATTGCAGCACTCATCATTTCTGCAGAAGGTGCTACATCTGAATATATAGGTACACCAAAGATACAGTCAGGATCGAAGTTGGTCTGGCAGATGTTTACGGGGATTCTACCCATGATGCCATTCTCGTTTACAACTGGATCAAGCATTACTTCATCATTGATGATTGTTCGCCTGTAACCATCTGTTAAGTAGTATTCCCTTATTGGAAACAAACCGTCTGGCTCTTTACCTGAATCTTGCTGTGCATTGTATTGTCTCATGTCCATCTCTGAACCTGTTCCCGTGCCACCAGCTTCAATCTCAACACCATAATGTTCTTTAATATGTAGTGGAGAGAATCTTCCGATCGTAACAATGATGAACTTTGATGTTCCCATCGGATCTGAAGGTGATGCATCGTAATCAGGAATAACCATCATAGGATCATAGATTATCATATCTATTGTTCTGCCCTGTGGTATGGCTTTTTCTTCACCATTTGGCATCCGTATCTTTTCATTCAACATTCTGGTAGTTGTTTGAGACACAACAGTTCCTTCCGTTGCATGGAAGTAAGCGATATTCTGTTTAAGCTTGATATTCTCCTTGGCAAGAACCTTCTTGAACTCCTGTTCCATATGCTTCTTCGCAATAGATCCAGTAACATCATTTGATTCAACCTCATACCTTGGACTGTTAGCTGTGAGGTTTTCAATCATAGTTCTGCTGATAGCTCGATGGATAGGGTAGTGATACTGTGATGTGTTTGCAGGAACTTCTTCTTCCCCATCTTCACCAACCCATGAGTACCCTGCGCTTGATTCAACATCAAGTGCTTCATCTGGAATGAACTGTTTATAACTCTGGCGACTTGCAGCTATCGCTTCGTACTTCTTCTGGAATCTCCTCTCTCCTTCAGCTAATCTTTCTCGATACAGCTTAAGCATGTCTTCTGTCATATCTACCTCCTAGTAATTGGATACACTTTTCATAGGTTTACGCTTCTTCTTCCGTCTCATTTCATACATATTATTTCTATTCTTGTGACAGAACATTGCATGAGCAACATTCCAATCTATATTAGCAGGTAGACATAGCTGAATGAGAACGTCTAACACATCGAATCCGCTATTCCTACGCATAATCTGATCTATTGCAGGTTTAAGACTCCAGTGAATCTTGATCTGCCCGTTATTGAATTTCTCCTGAAGAACAAATGTTGCCTTTTCGACCTTGCCTTTCGTGGACATAAGGCTTCCTTTCTCATGAAAACTACACTGGAGAGAAGGTTTGATGTTGTTCTTCAGCTTATAGAAATAATCCTGAACAGTCGCTTTCTGAGTTCCTTGCGAGTCGCAAACAGTCCAGTCTATTTCTTCCTGAGATATATTATTAGAATAAGTCTGATACATTTGGTTTAAAGCTTGTTGACTTTGATCCATGCTGTCCAGATCCCAGCCAAGTTTCTGCCATACATCGTAAACGTACAGCACCTTGTCTGAATTGTAACTACCTGTAATGACTCCTGTTATCAGAGTTGCAGTTGAACAGTCTGTACCTTTTGACTTATCCTTACTTGAATAAGATGGATCGAGACTACTTACAATACAACCTGATTCTTTTAAGCTCTCCTTATTGAACATGGCAGTTGGGACACCGCTCGGTATATCTTCTTCTCCATGCCACGCAAACAGCATGTCATTCTCGTCGCTCACAAGGTTAAGATTCTCATCGTGAGATCTTGGAATCATAAGCATCTGAGGTTCGTAATTCTTCTTCATCATAGCCTTGTTGAAGTCAAGGTATTTGTTTGTATGGTGACGTGATAGTCTCCTGTCTTTACCCTTACTATCTTCCCACTTAGCAGGCATTTGGAACCAACTTACATACTGATCTTCGGCTTTGAGTTTAGTATACAGATTGTTTTCCCACCACTCAGTACCGGTAATAAATATCAGGAATGTTTGACCAAGTTGCTGAAGTCCAAATAGTCCCTGATAATATTCGTACAGCTTGTCAGTTGCTTCTTCAGACTTACTTGTCTCATCAGTAACCCAGTCATCCGCAAAGATTCCATCAACGTGAAACCCAGTCCTATCAATCTGTGGTGATGCTACTGTGAAAGTCGCTTCTGGTCTATAGTTGATATAATCACCATTCTCATCTATCTCGTTAAACACAATGTTTATCTTTTCGCTCGTGACCTGACCACCTGCCTTCTTGAATCCTTGCAGATCATCATGGAAAAGTTCTGGGAAGATCAAGATCAAGTAAGGATTGGTCATTGTGTTCTTGATAGATACAAGGTTCTTCTGTGCCTTGAGTTTATCTGAGTGACCAACCAACCATTTCTTAGTAGGATCTTTAATCACTTCCTGCAATGCCTGGAGAGCAGAGAATGTAAATGTCTTACCAACTCCACGTGGCATCTCAACTCCACGGATAGGAGCATCCTTCACATAACGAAAGAATGCCCCCTGACCCACAGCGTCCTTATACTTCTGAGGTAATGCACTTTCTCCTTCCTTGAAGAACTTATGTGCAACCCTGTGACACTCTTCCATCCATGATGTTTGACCTGCCATGTCGAAACACCACTTACTGAGCCAGATAAGATCCTCTTTAAGAATCTTACCTATTTCTCTTCTATAGTAAAAGTCGGCAACAGATGCTTCCGACCAAGGGGGACGACCATCCTTCTTAGCCTTTTTAGTTGCTGCCTTGTGCATGGCAACAATTGCTTTAGTCATCGTTGCCGACGAAGGGAGGACAGACTTGATGCCAGTGTCCATAACTCTCTGGCTTATCATCTCTAAATTCTTTATTAATTCTGGTTCGCCACTAAAACTCATTCAAGCCCCCCAGTAGGGATTCTTCCACCCCGAACCTCATCCTGCTTGTTGCTTCCAGAAAGCTTATATCCTTCAGTCGCAGCTTTAACCGCCTGACCAAAGTCACCATCTTCATCTTCTATCTCTGCCATCTCTGCAAGCTTGTTTAAATACTTCTCAGCATCTATCCCTTCCTTTATGCACACACTCATCGCTGAGATAACATGCATATCTGCAAACTTGATAAGAGCATCTTGACATCTCTTTCTAACTGTTATCATTTGTGTCCTCCCCTTTCACTTAATACTCTGGTCCAACTATAACGCAGAATAGGTCTGTATTCGGCTTTGCGTTCTGGACTGAGTAAAAAGTTTTATCATTTCCATACTCATCTGTACCCTCTGGAATGTAATGAAATGCTGACGCTACATACTGCAACCCAGCAGGAACAATCAAGCTATTGGCATCATCATATCCATCGGTGATGTAGTCGTAGTCGTATTTGGTTTCATCGCTTACTGTCACAGAGTTGAATCTGCTATTCGGAGTATTCACCCTTGCAAATTCTGTCTCTGTTTGAGTAGTTGAGAGAATGAACACATGTTCCTCGCCCTCATCTTCAATAACCTCTGAATCATACTCTGACCGTGAGGTTGTATACCCCATATCAAACTCAAGTAATAATTCGTCTGCTAATTCTAGCTTCACTGAATACATGTTACACCTCCTTCAAGCAGATAATTTCAAATTCCTTATCCGTCTTATCCACCTGCACAAGAACCTTATCTCCAAACACCAATGGAATGTAAGCAAGCAAGTGTGGAGTATCTATTGAAGTAAGAGTGAATGGATATGGAGTAACACTGTCGTTAAGCTCCGCAGTAACCTTAATGTAGTCATTGTCAGCAACATCAATTGTCCTGTATCCAATATCTGTATCAACCTCAACATATGGTGATGTGCTTCTATCAAAGAATGCAAAGTCACTTAGCACACTTCCTGCGCTGTACCACATTCTCGATCCCTCACTCATTGTTGTGCTTGCTAGAGAGAAGTGCAAAGTGTCTCCCTCATTTGCAAGTGCTGTTGTTGAAAGATCTGCAACCCTCAATCTCCAATATTCATCAGGGTCACTCCACTTACTATATATAAGTAGAGCATTTGTTCCTGTTGGAGGAGTGATTATTCTAGTTTCTGTTGTTGGAGTCTCGTTCACAATCGCACGATCTGTCTCCGTATTTATTAACTTCTCTCTATGAAGAATGATGACATTCTTTTCAAGTCTTCCGACCTCGATGCCATCGTCCTCTACTTTAATTGTCATATACTCACTCATAACACTCTCCGATATTAAGTCATATGTTCTGTTGTAGGTGCTGTAATAAAGATTCATCACCTCTCTGATCGTACCCAATGCAGTAGGGTAGGCGATAACCTCAAACGTTGTTTCATCGAACCCATCAATGGAGCTAGTTATTTCAGACACATAACTTCCAACACCTTTCTCTCTGATGCTGAATCCTTCTGGCATCGTCAGTTGAACAGATGTGGCAGATGAATCCTCGTTGGCTATATCAACATCAATAGCTGTTGAAGCTGTATCATTCTGCACCTTTCCGAAGTCAAAGATAGTTGCTGCTGTCTGTGATGCATCGTAAAAATCAGTGCCGTTGTATGCCATCTTGAAAACTAGATCAGTTTCATCAGCAACAGTGGAAATGGTTCTTGCTGCTCTCCACATTTTAGCATCTGAGATATCTCCAGTTAGCTTCCCTGTTCCTGACCTAGATCTTCCTATCGTAATAAGTGCATCAGTAGATGCCTTAGAGAAGGTATCTGATGACGATTCCAAATCTGTAGCAAAGGAGACGGCACTACCAGTAAATGAAATGATTGCATAATGATAACTTCCGTCATTGTATGATGAACCCGGAGTTGTTGCGTCAACTGATGTTCCACCACCGCCCACCTTAAAGTGAAGCTGTCCACCTTCTAAGATGTAAACCGCAAAGCCATATGCACCGCTACCTACACATTCGGCAATTATGCTGAAGCCAGATGGATTAACATTTGTCGCAAATCTGACATACATTGAGAAGTCAGTAGCAGCAGGAATACTAACGCTGCTTGTTCTCGTCATATAGTCACTTCCATCAAAGATAGCTTGCTCATGCCCCCACGTTACACCCACATTGTTTATAGTGTTGGGATCTGCATTTACACTGATGCCATTCATTATCCATTCCTCTTAGTCTTTTTCTTACTTACGATCATCCCACCGATGGCTTTATCTGACTTCACCTTTGGAAGAACTCTTTTCTTCTTAGGTTTAACCGTCACTTTTACTTTTACCTTTTCTTTTTTTGGCATACTCTTCCTCCTTTTTGACAGCGAAACAACGGTCTTTGTCCGCTTTGATGATGTAGTCTGCAATCTTAGCAATTGATGTCTTGATATCGCATATATCACGTTCGTTTGTCTGAATCTGCCCGAAGGCTACACCACCAGCAAACACAATGCTCACACATGACAACAATATTGCTGTAAATTTACCCAAGTCGTTCTTTCTAGCCATCCTGTCCTCCTAATCTTTTGTTTTCTCAGAATCTATTATTGTATCTATCTCCACTTCCTTAATATTAATTTCAGACTTGAGTTTCAGGTTACTGATACCAAATTCCTGTGCGTAGGCATGGAACTCTTTATGAGAAACAATCTGCTCTTTTCGGAATTTATTATCCTTAGTTCCAACCTTGATATGCCTTTTATTTGACGTATCGATTAACACATCTGAGTACTCTTCAAATGTTTTCTCAGGTCCATCACCAAGCACAAACTCCTTGTCTTTAGTTTTCTTGACCTTAGTCTTAAGTTTCGCAATCGTGGTCTTAAAGAACAAAGAATTACCATCCTTCATTCTATACGACACCTCAATTCCTGCGTTATACCAATCAATTACATCTTGAGCGGTATATTTATCTACCATTATTCGTCCCATATTCCCCTCCTTTATGTTTTAGTTCCTATTTCATCACTACCATCACTGTCTACTGCACCGTGGATATCAAAGAAGAACACCTTAAGCGTTCCTCCCAAGCTATCCGTTCTAGCGATTTGGAATTGAAATGTATCTGAAATGGCACAATCTATTGTGATATCGCTTGAGGCTAGAGTTGATTGTCCCATGTACTCTTTGCCGTTTGCGTGTGTGTTATCCTCGACGTTGTCGGTACCACTGGTTATGGTGACTGTACTCCAAACAGGAGTGGTTAAGTCTATTCCATACCCATTTCTAACCAGTCGCCACCTAATAGTAAGCTCGTAGGCTGTTGTGTCAAGAACATCTGGGTCAGTGCTGACAATTTTTTGAAACCAATGGTCATGAGGTGAGAAAGTCACTGAATTTCCTACCATCATTTCATGGTTTATTTCCACGTTTGCACCAATCCTATCGTTCGCAGTTCCGATGCTTCCACCTGATGCAAAATCTATACAATTATTTTCAAAGTCGTAGTCGACTTTACCCGATGTAGATAATAGCTTTTTCCCAAACAAATCACCTATCATATCCTTGAACACCACGGATGACCCGTGATATCTTTTACCTAGCGTTTTATCTATATCCACATTGTTTGTAGCATCACCAGTAATAATCCCATCAGGAGTATTCGATGCCTTTTGCAATGCTGCACTTAAAGTTACCATAGTATCCTCCTAGTCAAAAAATTCTGACAATGTTGTTGTAAAATGAATAAACGTTAAGTCCTTAGTAGCTTGGTCGGATTCGCACACTAATTGCACTTCGTCATCCTCAGCAAGCTCGATAACTGTAGTTCCAGACAAAGCATAAGGTTGATCTGCATTCTTCGCAAATGTTCCAACCTTAGAGCTGACGACAAGCTCTCCATTTTTCATAACACCACAGTGAAGTGTTGTGTTCGCAACCTCAGCCCTGACAGATGCGTGCCAATCTATCTCAAAATACTGAGTTAAACCGCAATTATATTTTATCCCTGGAGTATAAGTCACTGCTTCTATGAAACATTCAGATGGACTGTTTGTGAACGTTCCAGCAATTGGATAATAAGTTCCTGCAACTACTGTCTCAGTAGATTCTGAAGATGCAAGAAACGCAAACGCACCAACCTTTTTTCCTGTAAAATTACCTGTTCCGACTATATCTCCCACATTCGCACTGTTAGCCAGTGCCGCTTTTAAAGTTACCATTATTATTCCTCCCTTGGTGCATCATTTTCATAGACGTACTCACCGTTTACATCCACCAAGTTCTCTCTGTTTCCAACAAACTTATGAATACTTATCGAAGTAGTCCCTGTCTGCTTACTTATATATAGAAGTACATCTTTTAAAGTTACCATTATTATTCCTCCCACACTGGATAATCGTTTGGTGCATCATTTTCATAGACGTACTCACCGTTTGCGTCCACAACCAAGTTCTCTCTGTTCCCAACAAAATTATGTATCCCTACAGAAAGAGTTCCTGTCTGCTTGTTGTTGTATAAAAGTACATTCTTATATTGATTAGCTGTTGAAACATCCATGAACAGATACTCGCCCTGCTCTGCAACCATGTCATCATATGATTGTGCAATACCGTAATTGGTAGAAGAACTGTGCAGAATGTGTTCTGTGTCTACTGCCTGAACAGCTGCATCTACATTCCATGCAGAATCTCCAGTGTCATAGGTGGTTGCACCTAGTATCCACTTGGTTTCTGCTCCGTTATGCCAACCTTCTCTAGCAGGATGTGATGATTGCTTGGTGTAACTTGCCACTGAAGAAACAACTGGTGTTCCAGAAACATAAGGAACATCTATTTCAACTAAGCTTGTTGCATCATCGAGGTATCTGTCGAAGCCCTCAGTTATGTTGCGATGGAAACTATCCTGAGTTCCCCAAGTGATGTTTGCAGGTGTTCCGTGGTTGCTGTTTCCTGATATGTCGTAAGTTGATTTTTGGAAAGGGTAATTTGCAATATTATTTATGTTTAAACCCCAGACACAACCGTTAATGTGTCTGTCGTTCGCACCCCGTTTTCCAATCAAATCTACTGAAATTGTCCAATTCCCCATACCTGTTGTGTCTACTGTTTTCGTGTCTGAAACGTCAGTTGATAAATCAGTTTTTGTTACACTCCATATTTTTGTAGAAGCAACATAAGAGGATGCTATTTTATACGAATTTCCATCAATAAAATCATCGTCAAAGTTTACGTGTGGTGCACTTGCACCACCGTCCCATATATACAATGTGTCATTGTCCGCATCCGTCCTAATTACATATGCGGAACTGTTACTCGTACTACCTAATAATACTTTATGGTCTCCAGCTCCAGCATATGTCCAATAAAAAACAATTTCCCAATCGATATCATATTTGATAACGATCGGAGTAGTTAAAGTTATATACGAACTACTCCCATTAAAATCTGCGCACGCACTCTGCACCAATCTGGAAGGTTCAAGTGTTGCTGTCTTCCTATCTCGTGACTCTAACTCGTCACTGTCGAAACCTAGTTTTTTGTTAAACGTCCAGCTTAACAAATCACCAGAATTAGGCGGTCTCTTCTCTCCTAATTCTGCCCCAATTTTACCAAGTAGATGCTTATGTTAGCAGTCGCACTTGCAGTGTAATTAAGCGTATAACCATCAGCGTACTTGGTTTCATCTGTTGCAAGATTTGCGATAGATGAAGCGGGAGTAGCTGCCAATGCTGCGACACTTCCAGACTTGGGAGTACCAACTGCAACACCATCAAATGTAGGTGTGAAAGTGTAGCCCACAGTTACCGTTGCACCAGAGTGGTTGATAACGTGAAGCGCACATGCTTCAACGCCTACGAACACCCTCTGCTCAGTCTCCACAAGATCCTTGTTTGTGATTGTTGTGTCTGTTGCTGAAGTCACACCTGTGCGATATAGCACTTTGTCTCGTAAAAATGAAGCAGTCGCAGTAACCATTGTTGATGTACTGTGACCCTCCGCTCGCATTGAACTCATGTCTCGTGATGTCATAATCTCTCTCTCTATAACAGTTAATAAACCAAACTGTAAACTTTTGTTTACACCTTGTTAAATAATAAATGAATTCAGTTGTTTATGCAATTTTATTAATCAAGTCGTTTTTTTAGTGCTTGACATTTATGCAAATATGGCATACTATAAGGCTTCTGTTCTCCCTAGCTAGGATGGCAGAGTTATTATTAATTTTGCCATTGGGAGAATCATCATGAATCAACTGAAATTATTTGACATCGAAAATTGGAAAGACATCGAAGGCTATGATGGAGTTTATCAGGTCAGTAATTTGGGGAAGGTAAGGAGTGTTAGAGGTGATAAGGTGCGAATGATCAGAGGAACATTAGATAGGGGTGGATACCGATTTGTTTTTATTAAACATAAAGGACTATCTAAGAACCATAAGGTACATAGATTGGTGGCATCTGCATTTATTCCAAACAACCTGAATAAACCTCAAGTTAATCATATTGACTCTGACAGGTCGAACAATGATATAAACAATCTTGAGTGGTGTACTGCAAAGGAGAACATGAGACATGCATCGAGAAAAGGGAATGAGGTATGGAGACAGGGTTTTAGAAGAGTTCTTAAAAAAAATGATGTCATTAAAATTATTATGCTGCTAAAACTAGGAGTAGCAGGTGAAGAATTAGCGAGAATGTTTAAAACAACCCCTCAAAATATATCAATGATACGATCCAAAAAACGATGGAAGTCGCTGCAAACAACTTCGTAATAAACTCATTATTGTAAACTAACGTGTGAGATCCTCAATGATTTCAAGGTTAAAATAAATACAAAAAAAGTTTTCAACAATCGTGCACATTTTTATGTGCATTCCAAAAAGTGCCTATAGTTAAATCAGATACTTACAAAATAAATAAAAAAGAATTTGGAAAGGGGTGTTTTTAGGTGGTATATTATTTTTGCCTGAGTTTCTGATCTATCATTATTATTTTTTATAACACAATACAATACGTTCATTGCCACTAGGGCTAGAAAAAACACGTTAGTTAATGGATTGCTTTATACACTTTATATAAGTTACCTCTTACGAACATCGTGAGTAACTGAGTATCCGTATGGATGCTCCATGGAACATGTGCTGTTTGTCCTTGGGAGAGACCCACATTTGACAATCACGCTTTTTTGGGTAACATAAT